>Ga0265297_10000591_pt1 | contig 104421 bp, 92 predicted proteins | sample Munlanlwell13791_FD_192502 | JGI IMG/M metagenome (GOLD analysis project Ga0265297, IMG submission 192502) | Leachate microbial communities from a municipal landfill in Southern Ontario, Canada - Leachate well 137-91 | ecosystem: Engineered > Solid waste > Landfill > Unclassified | place...
GGCGGCCATAATAAGCCGGCCATCAACCAGGACATAGACCTGGTCTTCGATATGTCTAAGATCCATTTTTTTGACAAAGATACGGACAAAACGATCATCTAGACGCTACAGGATGACTCCTCTCTCTAAAAAAGCCGGCTCCGGAATTCTGTCCATAGCACTCTTCATATCCCTGGCATATCTGCTGTCAAGGCTCGCCTCGAACGTAATGCCCGGCGCGCCTCTTAATGTAAATCTCGCCGCTTCCGCAATATCCGCGTTTAATATCGCCATACTATTGTCCTGGCTGGCTTTCGGGATCGCCGGAGGCGCCGTGATGACAGCCCTTTCCTTTATAGCGGTCCTGTGGCTGATGCTGCGGGAAGGCGCTCACTGGTATTCCGTCTATATGCTGACGTTCCTCGCGACCACCTATCTCGGCTATATATGTTCCAGCAAGGGTTTGAATGCCGCCGCATCGCATAAGCTGAAATTGGAAAAACTGGGCGAAGACGTCAACATATTATCTCATGAAACGGCCGAGCGCCGGGACGGTATAAAGGCGCTTGAAGACAGGCTTGAGAGGTACTCTACCCTTGAAAGCGTCGTCGAAAGCCTTAGCACCCTCCTGTCTCTCGACGATATAACCAAAAATATGATCGAAAAGGCTAAGAAGATAATAAACCCCGGCGGCAGGGCCCTTTTATTCCTGGTCGATACAGAAAAACAGGCGCTGAAGCTGGTGGCTTCCGACGGCAGCCTGCCCATACTGACGAAAACGGGCGATACGTTTGATATGTGGGTATTGAGGAGCAGGAAGTCCCTATTGATAGAGGATATAACGAAAGATTTCAGGTTCTCCGCTGATAACGTCGAACGGGCGAAAGGCGTATTCCGCTCTCTCATAGCTGTGCCGCTCATAAGCGAGGACAAGGTCATAGGCCTTTTCAGGATGGACGCCGGGCGCGACCGCGTTTTTAAACAGGATGACCTTCGCCTCCTGGATATAATAGCCAATTTAGGCGCGGTCGTCATACAGAATGCGCTCCTTTACGCTAAGACCCAGGAGTACGCCATAAAAGACGGGCTGACAGGGCTCGCCATCCGCCGTTATTTCCTTGAACGGTTCCAGGAGGAGATGAAGCGGTCGGCCATCAGGAAAGGGAAGCTCTCCATACTGATGCTCGACATAGACTATTTTAAGGACTACAACGATAAGTACGGCCATGCGGCCGGCGACCTTGTCCTGAAACACCTTGCGAAAGTCATAGGGTCTCTGGCGCGGGAGGGCGATATAGTGGCAAGGTACGGCGGAGAGGAGATAGTCGTTCTTCTTTGCGGAAGGAGCAGGAAAGAGGCCGCGACGGAAGCCGAAAATCTCAGGAAGCTGATAAGAAAAGAGCCTCTCACGCTGCGGCGGCATGCGACGAACATAACCGTTTCTATAGGCCTCTCCAGTTATCCGGAGGACGGCATGTCACAGCAGGAGCTTATCGGAAAAGCGGATGAACGCCTTTATAAAGCGAAGGCCGGAGGGAGGGACCGCGTTTGCTCGTCTTGATCAGTATACTGCTCATGTGTCTTGCGCCTCTTAGCTACCTGTGCTCGGACAGGGTTTCGCTTATCCTGGCCGCGTCGTTGTGGCTCTTTCTCTATCCTGTATCCGTATTTCTATTTAAGGCGGACGGCTTAAGCGCGTTCCTTGTTATCCTTGTCTTCAATTGTATGCAGGCATGCGCCCTGTTCTATAAAAAAATAATTGAGGATGACGCTCAGGGGTTGCGCGCGGAATACGCAAATGAAGAAGCCGTGAAAAAAGACCTTCTGGAGAAACTTGACAAACTGGTCGCCCTGGAAGCCTCGATAAAGGATAAGGAGCAGGCCACAGTAAGCTTTTATGAGATAACCAAGAAGATGTCGGAAAAACTTAAATTCAGTGACATATTCGGCGTATTCAGCGCTTACCTGAAAGAGAACTTCCAGTTCAGGCGGTGCGAGCTCCTTATACTTGACCGGGACGCTCCGGCCGCGCGCCTGTATAAGAGATTCAGCGCGCGCCGCGACGGCCGGGAGAACGATTCCGGCGAGGGGTTTGATTACCAGAAGATCATAGAATTCTTTGTAGATAAGCCGGTAGAGATATTCCTGTCGAGGCCGGACGATGAAGAGGTCTTCGCAGCGATAGGAATAAAAGACCCGGAGATAGAGAGCTTTACGGCCTTTCCGCTGTTGTTCGGGAAGAATCCGGTGGCCATATTGACGGTCGAGAATATGCCCAGGTCGGATCTGGCCAGGTTCTTCATACTAGCGACGCAATTTACTCTTGAAATAAAGAAGGTCTTCCTTTATGAGACGGTTGAAAAACTGGCCATGACGGATTCCCTTACGGGTCTCTATGTCCGGCAATATTTTTACGAGAGGGCGACCGAGGAGATGCAGAGATCCGGCAGGTATAAATTCAAATTTGCCTTTATTATGGCCGATATAGATGATTTCAAGCATACCAACGATACTTACGGCCATCTGGTCGGGGACGTCATATTGAAGGAGCTGGGAGACCTGATAAAAGGGAGCGTCAGGGAGATAGACCTGGCCTGCAGGTACGGCGGCGAAGAGTTTGCGCTCGTCCTTCCGGAGACAGGCATAGAAGGGGCGAGGCTTGTGGCCGAGAGGATACGGAAAAAAGTCGCCGAGAAGGTATTCAGGGCGTATGACGAAAAATTGAACATAACGATAAGCATCGGTATAGCGGCTTATCCCGATGATTCCGTCGAGGTGGACGATCTGATAGAAAAAGCCGACGCGGCGCTCTATAGGGCGAAAAGAGCCGGCAAAAATGTTGTATATGAATATAAAAAAGAGTATAATAGTGAGAATTAAATTTTTTCGCCCTATCGGGAAAATTCCCCTCTCGGCGTTGTGCTTCGCGGGGACGCGAAATTTTCCCAGCGTGAAAATTTCGCTCGGAAAATCGCTCGCTCTTTTTGCGCATAGAATAATTATGGCAAAAAACCGTGCCCGCTCGCGATTTTCGACGCCCCGCTTAAGCACGAACGCCTCGGGGGAATCTTCTATGGCTGGGCGAAGAAAATTTACCATGGAAGCAGGTTAAAAGGACAATTCTAACCAGGTTAGAGTCTAAAAGGATTGGCAGAGTGTTCCTAAAAAATAACAATGTGCCGGTTATAGATCATGGTTCACTATCAGCGCGCACTGTTCTGATCGTTGCGCTCTTTTGCCTTTCCCTCGCTATCCAGGCCCCGGATGTATCCGCAGCCGCCTCCAATAAGAACGAATACGATTACAGGGCGATCAGGATCAAAGAGGACCGTGTCCGCGCAGGCAGGATCTACTATGACGCAAAGATGTATGATAAGGCCGTTGAACTGTGGGAAAAGGCGCTGGAGATCGACCCGAATGATAAAAATGTGACAAACCTCCTGAACTCCGCAAAGAAACGATTAGAGACAAAATCAAAGGCCGCCGTTACAAAAGAAGAGGGAGCGCGGCTTAAAGAGCTTGAGGCTAAAAAGATAGAAGACGCCGGGCTTGAACAGGAGAGGCAGCGCCGGGAAGAGCTTGTCCGGAAAGAGGAGGAGCGCAAAGCGAAGCTTGAGCAAGTCCGCCTTGCCGAGGAGAAAAAGCCCCAGGAAGAGCCCTCCGCGCGTGAAGCGCCTCAAGCCGAGAAACCCGAAGAGTTGAAGGCTGAAGAGCCGAAACCCGAGGAGCCGAAGGCCGCTGTAGAAGAAGAGGGCGAGCCGCCGGTCCGCACAGAAGAGCCGGCTCCGGAAGCCGTCATAGAAGAGGATAAGCTTCCGCCCTCCGAACCTGAGCCTGCCGTAACCCCTCCGGTATCCGCAGGGCCGGAATTTGGGGCTAAAGAACCCATCGTCGTCAACGGAGATAGAGTCGAGTACTTCCAGGAAAAACAGGAAGTCGTCGGGACCGGCAATATCTCAATAACATATAAAGACGTAGTTCTCACTTGCGACCGGATAACGGTCCATCTCGATACGAGGGAAGGCGAAGCTTCCGGTAACGTTAAGGTAACCCAAAAAGACGCCTACATGACAGGCGACAGGATATCGTATAATTTCGATACGAGAAAAGGGTCTATCGTCGACGGGTATGTCGACGCCAAGCCGTTCTACGGCAGGGCCCAACAAGTCGATAAGCTCGCCAACAAGGAACAGGTCAATATGGAGAGGGGCTATTTCACGACCTGTAACCTCGATAAACCCCACTATCGCGTCCAGTCCCGGGAAGTGAAGATATATCTGGACGATAAGGTCGTGGCCAAACACATATTGTTATTCGCCGGCAATATACCCGTCCTTTACATGCCTTACTATGTGCAGCCGTTGAATCAGGGGAAGACCCATGTTACGGTCATACCCGGAGAGAGCAAGGAGTGGGGATACTACGCGCTCACTTCGATCAGATATTACCTCGACGATCTCAACCGCGGCGACATCCTTCTGGATTACAGGTCGAAGAAGGGGTTGGGGATGGGTATAAATCACTACTACGATACCAAAAGAGTAGGCAATGGCGCCGTAAAGTTCTATTATACTTATGAAAATTACCTGGTTTACAGAGATATGGGCGAAAAGAGATCTAAATACCGCGTCCAGTTAAGGCATCGTTGGGATATAGAAGAGGATACGGCCGCTTTAGTCGAATTCAATAAATTGAGTGACAGGAATTTCATAAAAGATTACTTCTATAATGAATACGAGGAGCTCGGGGACAGGCCGGACAGCTATATATCTGTTATTACCCAGAAGACGGACTTTTCGACGCAGTTTCTTTTGAGGAAGCGTTTTGACGATTTCAACAGCGTCGTCGAACGCCTGCCGGAATACAGCATAGACATACCGAACAACAGGATAATAAAGGATCTCCCCATATATTATCAGGCGAAAGCCAGCGCCGGGTATCTTAATCAGACGTATGATAATACCGGCACAAGTTCGTGGCAGAAAGACATAGGCTCGGTGAGGGTGGATGTGAATAACCAGCTCTCTTACGCGGCGAGATTTTTCAAGGCTTTGAGCGTGACCCCTTACGGCGGCATAGAGAATACATATTATTCCAGGAACAAGTGGGGAACGACGAACCAGGTAAGGACTGTCTTCAACGCCGGCGTGGACAATTCGATAAAATTTTATAAGATATACGACGTTGAGACCAACGTGCTCGGCCTCGATATTAATAAGCTAAGGCATATAATCACTCCGACGGCAAATTACTATTTTACGCACCAGCCGACGATCTCGCCGGATAATCTTATACAATTCGATGAGATCGACGCGCGCGATAAACAGAACGGGATAAGATTTGCCGTTGAGAACAGGCTCCAGACGAAAAGGCTGGAAGGTGACCAGATGAAATCGGTCGACCTGGCAACGCTGATAATCAGCACCGATTATGCGTTCAGGCTGAAAAAACACAGCCTGGCGACCTATTACGAGAAATTCAAGACCGTAGACCTCGAGCTCGAACTTATCCCTTACAGCTGGGCGTATCTTCTCTCCAAGATGAGCATCAATACCAAAAAGTACGACGTCCAGACCGAGAGCATAGACCTGGTAGTGCATAGAGACGATAAATGGTCCGTCGCTATAGGGCACAGGTATGAGAATGCGGGCACCGGCAGGACTAACCTGGTCACGTTTGACGGGAATTATAAGATAAATGAAAAGTGGAAGTTCCGCGCTTATGGAAGATACAACGCGGAAAAGGCCTCTTTCGAAGAGCAGGAATACACTATCGATAGGGACCTCCACTGCTGGATAGCCGAACTTACCTATAATATAAAGGATATGGGGGACCAGAGTGTCTGGTTCGTCATGAAGCTGAAGGCTTTCCCGGAATATTCAATTGGCCTGAAACGCACATATTCCAGGCCCCGATTTGGTTCGACAGGTGCTCAATAACGGACCTGAACCCGCCTAAATTTAACTTGTTACCAATAATTATATTATGATATAATTTTAACCATATCTATATATTAGACAGGAAGGGGTCAATATGAGATTAGGGATAATCGGTTCCGGGTATGTGGGGCTTGTTACCGGCGCATGCTTGGCCGATCTTGGCAATACGGTAATATGCATGGATAGTGATGAATCCAAGATTAAGCGCTTGCGCAAAGGCGATATCCCTATATATGAACCAGGTTTGGAGGAGATGATCAGGCGGAACAATAAAGAAGGCAGGCTCTCTTTTACGGCGGATCTGAAAGAGACCGTTAAAAAGTCCGATATCATCTTTATCTGCGTGGGCACTCCCCCCAGAGATAATGGTGAGGCGGATCTGAGCTTTGTCGAGAACGTTGCCAGGGATATAGCTTTTTCAATGCCTTCGTACAGGCTTATTGTTGAAAAATCTACCGTGCCGGTCAATACGGGCGAATGGATCGGTCATATAGTGGATGTAGCGAATAAAAAGAATGTGAAATTTGACGTCGCTTCAAACCCGGAATTCTTAAGGGAAGGCTCCGCCATAAATGATTTCATGCATCCGGACAGGATAGTCATTGGGGCCGCCTCGAAGAAGGCCCGCGAAATGCTCTTAGAGCTCTACAAACCTCTCAACGCGCAGATCGTCCTGACGGACATAAAGAGCGCCGAACTGATTAAACACGCCTCAAACTCTTTTCTTGCCGCAAAGATATCTTTTATCAATTCAATAGCCAATATATGCGATAAGGTCGGCGCCGATATATCCGAGGTCGCCAAAGGGATGGGCATGGACAAGAGGATCGGCGAGAAGTTCCTGACAGCCGGGATCGGGTTCGGAGGATTCTGTTTCCCGAAAGACCTGTCCGCCTTCATAAGGATATCGGAAAAGCTCGGGTATGATTTCGGGATATTGAAACAGGTCCAAGTGGTGAATGACCACCAGAAGAAGGTCCTGATGGAGAAGATAGAGGACGCTTTATGGAACCTTGCCGGCAAGACGGTGGGCATATTAGGGCTCTCTTTCAAGCCGGATACCGACGATATAAGGTATGCGCCTTCCCTCGATATAATCGCCTCGCTTCTTAAGGAGAAGGCCCGTGTAAAGGCGTACGATCCTGTTGCCATGGCCAGGATGAAAAAGGTGTTCGGCAAAGACGTGAAATTCTGCAAGGACGCCTATTCTACGGCGGAGGGCAGCGACTGCCTTGTAGTCGTGACCGAATGGAATGAATTCAAGGAACTGGATTTCAATAAGATAAAGAGATTGATGAGGCAGCCGATAATCGTTGACGGAAGGAATATCTACAACCCCGCCGAGATCAAGAAGATGGGGTTTAAATATACAGGGATCGGGCGTAGATAAACGTAGATTAAATAAGGTTGCGTAATGTTACGTAAGGTTAGTGAAGGTTACGTAATGTTATAAAAGTGCAGTAACCTTACGTAACCTTAATTAACTTTCTCTAACATTACGTAACATATTTTGAGGGTTTGGCATTATGATACACGGCGTAAAAGTCAAAAGACTGAAGGTTATCCCCGACGACCGCGGGCGTCTCATGGAGATATTGAGATCCGACGACGGGGCATTTACGAAATTTGGCCAGGTCTATATGACTACAGCCTTCCCCGGGGTCGTCAAGGCATGGCATTACCATAAGAAGCAGGACGACAACTTCACCTGCGTCCAGGGAAAGATGAGGCTCGCCCTTTATGACGCCAGAAAGAAGTCGCCCACCTACAAAGAGGTGAACGAATTTATCATAAGCCTGGATGAGCCGATGCTAGTCACCATACCGAAACTTATTTATCACGGATTCAAATGCGTAAGCGATACGGAGGCTTTTGTCATCAATACCGTTACGAGGGCATATGACCGGGAGAAGCCTGATGAATTCAGACTCGATCCTTATGATAACGATATACCGTATGACTGGAGGAGATAACGTATGGGACTGAAAGGCGTGATACTGGCAGGCGGCCTGGGAAAGCGTTTATATCCTCTGACTAAGATAACGAACAAGCACCTATTGCCTATATACAGCAAACCGATGATATATTACCCTATCCGGACGCTGGTCGCCGCGGGCATAAAAGATATATTGATAGTCACCGGAGGCCAGCACGCCGGTGAATTCTTGAGACTGCTCGGCAACGGCGAGGAATTCGGGCTTAAAGCTATCAATTACACTTACCAGGAAGGCGAAGGCGGCATAGCGGACGCATTGAGGCTCGCCCGCCATTTTGCCGATAACGACAGGATAGTCGTGATGCTCGGCGACAATATAATAGAAAAGGATATAAAGAGGCCTGTGACCGAATTCATGAAGCAGCCGAGAGGCGCGAGGATACTGCTCAAGAAAGTCGAAGACCCCGAAAGGTTCGGCGTAGCGGAGATGAAAGGGCAGAAGATCGTCTCGATAGAGGAGAAGCCCAGGAGGCCTAAATCCGATTACGCCGTAACAGGGATCTATATGTATGACAACAGGGTATTCGATATCATAAAGACTCTAAAGCCATCAGGCAGGGGCGAGCTTGAGATAACCGACGTGAATAATGCATATCTCAAAAAGGGAGAGCTCGCGTACAGCGTACTCGAGGGATGGTGGACCGATTCAGGCACGTTCGATTCGCTCTTAAGGGCGAATAACCTGGTTGCGGGATAATCCTATGAGAAGACTGCTGATCACAGGCGGCGCGGGATTCATCGGCTCCAATTTCATCCGCTATATCCTCGATAAATACAAAGACTATCATATCATCAACCTCGATAAACTCACCTATTGCGGTAATCCGGCAAACCTTAAAGGCATAGCGAAACATAAGAATTATGAATTCGTAAAAGGCGATATAGCCAATCCCAAACTTATGGAGAGGTTGGTTAAGAATTGTGATGTTATCGTGAACTTCGCCGCAGAGACCCATGTCGACAGGTCGATAGACGACGCCGCCGCTTTTATCAAGACCAATGTCTTCGGAACGTACACTCTTCTTGAGGCGGCTAAGAAATTCAAGACAGAGTTATTCATCCAGATCTCCACCGACGAGGTGTACGGCAGTATAGCAAAAGGCTCGTTCAGAGAAGAAGACGCTATGAAGCCTAACAGTCCTTATTCTGCGACCAAGGCGTCCGGGGATCTCCTCGCCAGGTCGTATTATACGACATTCGGCGTGCCGGTAATAGTGACGCGCAGCTCCAACAACTTCGGTCCGTACCAGTATCCTGAAAAGGTCATACCGCTTTTCATTACCAATGCGCTGGAGGACAAAAAAGTCCCTCTTTACGCGGACGGCATGAATGTAAGGGACTGGCTATTTGTAGAGGATAACTGTGAAGGCATCGATATCGTCATGCATAAGGGCCATCCTGGCCAGGCCTATAATATCGGAGCGGGAGCCGAGATCACTAACCTGGAACTCACGCATATTATCCTGGATATCCTCTGCAAGGACAGGAGCCTCATCAAATTTGTAAAGGACAGGCCCGGGCACGATAAGAGGTATTCTCTAGACATAACGAAGATGAAAGACCTCGGTTGGTATCCCAGGCATGATTTCAGGTCCGCTCTTGAATTGGCCGTGGGATGGTATAAGAAGAATGTCAGCTGGTGGAAGCGATTGGTTAAATGCAGAAAAAACATCAAATACTGATAACCGGCTCAAGCGGGATGCTCGGGATCGATCTTTCACAGGAATTGGGCGGGGGCTGTGAGGTGGTGGGAGCGGATATAGTCCACAGTCCACAGTCCATAGTCCATAGTTTTAAGGAATGCGACATAACGGACGAAAAGGTTGTTCTCGATGTTGTTACGGAAGTAAGGCCTGATATTGTCATCCATACTGCCGCAATGACGGATGTAGACGAATGTGAAACCAATAAAGATAAAGCTTATAAAATAAATTCCGAGGGGACTTGGAATGTGGCGCTCGGATGTAAAAAGATTAACGCATCGCTCATTTACATAAGCACCGATTTTGTGTTTGATGGGAAGAAGAAGGAGCCTTACAAAGAGTCGGATAAAGTCAGCCCATTGAGTGTTTACGGTGATTCGAAGCTTAAAGGCGAAGAGGCCGTGAAAAAGGCTATAAAGAGGTATTTTATCGTCCGAACGAGCTGGCTTTACGGAGGGCATGGCAAGAATTTTGTGGATACCATTCTCTTGAAAGCGAAAGCCGGGCAAACGTTGAAAGTGGTCGATGACCAGTCCGGATCGCCTACATATACGAAAGACCTGGCTAAGGCGCTGCATGCGCTGTTGGACAAGATGTTCACTGGTAGCGGATTAGAAATTGCGGATTATGGAACATATCACGTGTCAAATTCCGGCAGCGTCTCCTGGTGCGATTACGCGAAAGAGATAATAAGGTCAGCCGGTTTGAAGATAAAAGTGGCGCCGATCTCTTCGGAAGAATTAGACAGGCCGGCGAAAAGGCCGGCTATGTCTGTGCTGGATAATTCAAAGTTCAGGGTGTTTACGGATTACCGGATGCGTGGATGGAAGGAAGCGTTAAGGGACTATATGACTGCAAATGTTACGTAAGGGTAGAGAAGGTTAATTAAGGTTACGTAAGGTTGATTTTTGTAACTTTACGTAACCTTCACTAACTTTCGTAACATTACGTAACCTAAATGGAGATAGAGTATGTTCAAGGGACTTGAGAAGAAGATTCTAAGCAAAAAGGCGAAGATAGGCATAATAGGGCTCGGTTATGTAGGACTGCCGCTTGCCGTCGTCTTCGCTAAAGGCGGATTTGAGACATACGGTATAGATATAGATAAGAAGAGGGTGGACAGGCTGAAGAGGGGCGAGTCGTACATATTGGACGTGCCGGCCTCAGATGTCGCAAAGGCCCAGAAGAGCGGCAAGCTGACCGCGACCGCGGACTTCAGTGTCATTAAAAAGCTGGACGCCGTTATAATATGCGTCCCTACTCCGCTCAATAAGACGAAAGAGCCGGACGTCTCATACATAGTGTCGGCCGTCGAGAACATAAAACGCCATATGAAACGCGGCCAGATAGTCGTGCTGGAATCTACGACATATCCGGGCACTACCGAGGAGGTCATGCTGCCTGTCCTGGAGTCGAAAGACTTTAAGGAAGGAAAGGATTTTTATCTGGCGTTCTCGCCGGAAAGGATAGACCCGGGCAACGCCAAATATAAGACCGAGAATACCCCTAAGATAATCGGCGGCATATCCGAAGAATCTACGCGAATAACGAAGATATTGTATGAACAGGTGATAGAGACGATCATCCCTGTGTCGTCCTGCAAAGTTGCGGAGATGGTGAAACTGCTGGAGAACACGTTCAGGATAGTGAACATAGGAATGGTGAACGAGTTGATGCTCATGTGCGATAAGCTGGGAATCGATGTATGGGAGGTAATCGAGGCGGCCAGGACAAAGCCTTACGGTTTTATGCCCTTCTATCCCGGACCCGGCGTCGGCGGCCATTGTATTCCCGTGGATCCGATATATCTATCGTGGAAAGCCAGGGGGCATGGTTTTGAAGCCAGGTTCATAGACCTGGCGTCCCACGTGAATTCACTTATGCCGCATTATGTGATCGAAAAGGTAACAAGCGGGCTTAACGACCATAAAAAGGCGCTTAAAGGATCAAACGTTTTCGTGATGGGAGTTACCTATAAGAAAGACATAAAGGACCTTCGAGAGTCGCCGGCGCTGGAGATCATACATATTTTACAGCAGAAAGGCGCGAACGTTTCATATTACGATCCCTATCTTCCGTATTTGAAGATGGACGATATGGATCTGAAGTGCGTTAAATTCGATAAGCATACGTTTGAGAACGCGGATTGTGTCGTCATAATCACAGACCATTCGAGCGTGGATTACAAATTTATGCTTAAGCACTCGAGGCTCGTGGTAGACACGAGGAACGTATTGAAAAACATGAAAGACAGGACCAAGATAGTGAGGTTATGATGGCGCGTTACCTGGTTACCGGCGGAGCCGGATTCATAGGATCGAATATAGTAGAAGAGCTTGTCAGGCGCAAGGCGAAGGTAAGGGTGCTCGACAGTTTCATCACCGGGAAGATGGAGAATATAAAACCTTTTATGGGCAGGATAGAGCTCGTAAAAGGTGATATACGGGATAAGAGGGCGCTTGGCAAAGCTCTTAAAAGCATAGATTTTGTAATCCATCAGGCGGCTCTTCGCTCAGTCCCTAAATCGGTTGACGATCCGTTCACGACTAATGACATAAACGTATTCGGCACGCTCAACCTGCTCATGGCCGCGAAGAAGGCGAAGGTGAAGAGGGTCGTCTACGCTTCCTCAAGCTCGGTTTATGGGGACGCTAAGACTTTTCCACAGAGAGAGTCGGACCTTACGTCGCCGATCTCTCCTTACGGCGTATCGAAACTGGCGGCTGAGAACTACTGCATCACTTTTGCTAAGACGTTCGGGCTGGAGACCGTATCGCTCAGGTATTTTAACGTATTCGGCCCACGCCAGAATCCGGAGTCGAAGTATTCAGCCGTCATACCGATGTTCATATTCCAGATGATGAAAGGGAAGCCTCCGGTAGTCGAGTGGGACGGCAAGCAGGCCAGGGACTTTACGTATGTGGCAAATGTAGTCGAAGCGAATTTAAGGGCCTGCGTTACGCCCGGTATATCCGGAGAGGTATTTAATGTGGCATGCGGTACGAGCATTTCAGTTAACGAGATTGTGAATGAGCTGAATGAGATCCTCGGCACGGATATTAAAGCTATCCGCGCGCCCAAGAGAAGGGGAGATGTCCGGACTACATATGCGGACATATCTAAGATGAAGAGCTTGCTGCGGCCGAAAAAGATAGTGCCTTTCAGCGAAGGCCTGCGTCTTACCATCGACTGGTTTCTGAGGTCGAAAAGGACAGGGTAACTATGTCACATATCCTTAAAAGATCTCTGGTTGTATTTTCCTTCCTGCTGGTGGTCTTGCTGGGATTTTTTTCGTCATCCCCGTATTTCAAGTCGCGCCTGGGCGGGGCGGTGAAACAGGTCGAAGAGATGGCGTACGATTACCATTTTAAGAAATTAGAGATATATCCGTCGGCTAGACTTTTTTTTATTCTTCCCGAAGGAGCGTACTCTACGTTTTACAGGACCAGGTTCACGGACGGCATGGCATACCAGGTATTGTCGAACGTCTTCATAAACTCGTTCTTCCAACCTCTATTCCTGTGTATTTTTACCCCGCAGGTAGTCCTGCATTACCTGCTCCTGCCGTTTTTCTTATACGGCTCGATAAGGTATTTCAAGAAGGTCCCGCTCCTGATAATATTTTTTATCGTGTCTATGTTTGGTTTGTGTGTAAAGAATGCGGTGGTAGAAACCCTGGTGAGGCACAGGATGGTATGCGACTTAATATACATATCGATCGGTATAGCTGGTTTGACAGACTCGATTACAAGAAAGTTATTCTGATAGCTTTCCTGCTGCGGGTCATATTCGCTTCCGTATATGATATAGGCGTATCTGTTACGGGCAGGGATATCCTTCTGCCGGACGGCAGGTTCTATTCGGCGATGGGCCGGTATATACAGATTTTGTTGAACGGCAACAGCGCGTTCCGGATCACCGATGCCATGGCGCCGCAGGACACACATAGCCGGGAACTTCTTGCCGCAACGATAGCAAGGACCAAGGGAGGCCTTCCTGTCGTGGATAACGAGACAGGAGCTTTTCTTTATGTCGTAGGCGCCATATATTTCCTGTTCGGGTATTTCCCGATCTTTGTGAGGATTTTTAATATCATCCTCAGCATCTCCTGCGTCTTTTTCATCTTCAGGATAGCGGCCAGGCATTTCGGCGAAACGCCGGCGAAGATATTTCTTATTATAGGGCTGTTCCTGCCCACGCAATTAGTTTATTCTATTACGCTTTCCAAGGACTTCACCAGGATGTTCCTTGTCTGTTTTGTTCTATGGATCATTTACGGAGGTGTGAGATGGAAAAGAGTATAAAGAGGCTCATAATATTCCTTCTTGTATATCTTGTGCTTTTCTGGATAGGATTCAGGTCGGGCGAGATATATAACCGGATGAAGAACAAGGTCGCGATCGAAAGGGTAATAATACCGCAGTCCCCCAGATATTACTACATCGTAGAAAATAGTACGGGAAACTGGGGCAGTACCGTTACGTTTTCAAGAGTCGGTGAGGACGATACCATACTGCAGTTTTTCTTCAATGAAAAGCTCAGGCCTCTTCTCAAACTGCGCGACCTGAAAATATATAAAAATGACGGTGAAAGGATATATTAAATGAAAAGAGCAAAAAGCGTTCTTATCACCGGAGGGGCAGGTTTTATAGGATCGCATCTTTGTGAACGTTACATACGCAAAGGGTGTAGAGTCATATGCATGGACAACCTGATAACCGGCGGCATGGAGAACATCTCCCACCTTCTGCGTGATAAAAACTGCAGATTTATAAAACATAACGTTACCAAATATATCGATGTGAAGGGCCCGGTCGATTATATACTGCATTTTGCGTCTCCCGCGAGCCCGGTCGATTACATAAAATATCCGATACAAACGCTGAAAGTCGGCTCTCTGGGTACGCATAATGCGCTCGGTCTTGCCAAAGCAAAAGGAGCCAAATTCCTTTTGGCGTCCACAAGCGAGATATATGGGGACCCTATGGTAAATCCTCAGCCCGAGACTTACTGGGGGCACGTGAACACCATCGGCCCGAGAGGCGTCTATGACGAGGCTAAGAGATTCGCGGAGGCTATAACTATGGCCTATCACAGGATACATAGAGTCGATACCAAGATAGTTCGTATATTTAATACATTCGGCGAAAGGATGAGGAAAGAAGACGGAAGGGTTATACCGAATTTCATAACACAGGCTATTAATAATAAGCCTATCACTGTATACGGCGCAGGTTTGCAGACCAGGAGCTTCTGCTATATTTCAGACCTGACAGAGGGTATTTGCAAACTCATGGTGTCGTCTATGCATGACCCTGTTAATATAGGAAATCCCCGTGAAATGACTCTCTTGGAACTTGCGCGTATAGTTATAAAGATTACCGGAAGCAAAAGCAGGATGGTATTCAGAACATTACCCGTCGACGATCCGAAGGTCAGGTGCCCGGATATAAGGAAGGCCCGCCGGCTATTGAGATGGCAGCCGAAGGTAAGCATCGAAGAGGGCCTTGGCAGGACCATTGAGTTCTTTAAGTCGAAGACATGCTAAGACATGTATGAAAAAAATTCTTCTCATAAATCCTCCGTATTTTTACCAGATATTTTCCGGATCCATGGTCAGGGCGATGGTGAGCCCCGGCATAATGCCTCTGGGGTTGGCCTGTGTCGCAGCTTCTCTCAGGGAAATCTCCTTCAGGGTTGAGATACTGGACCTTAATCTCGTTAAAGACCCCGAAGCAACCTTGAGATCCAAGATCAATTCATTTAAACCGGATATTGCGGGTGTTACTTTCACAACACCTTTGTCCGGTATAGCGAAAATTTTGGCCGGAATAATAAAAGACGCGGACCCGGGTATAATAACGGTCTGCGGCGGGCCCCACGTATCGATACTGCCGGAAGAGACGCTGAAAGATTCGAAGTTTGACGTAGCCGTCTTGAGAGAAGGGGATCTTTCGTTGAAAGAGATAGCCCTGGATGTTCCATTAAGCCGGATAGACGGAGTAGCCTATAAGGCGCAGGGCGGTATAATGGTAAATCAACCGAAATCATATATAGAAAACCTTGATAAGCTTCCCTATGCCGGCGTGGACCTGTTCGATTCCGGTAAGTATACCTATCCAAGGGTTACCGCAAGGAGAAATCCCGTGGCCTCTCTCGAGACGAGCAGGGGATGTTTTTCGAGATGCTCCTACTGTAATAAATCCATTTTCGGACACAAGTTTCGGGCGAAGAGCGCGGGAAGGGTCGTCGATGAGGCTGAATTCATCCTGAAATCCGGATACAGGGAAATACACATTATAGACGACGGTTTTACGACCGACATGGAAAGGGCTTTTGCGATATGCAGCGAAGTGAAGAAGCGAGGCCTTAACTTCCCATGGTATGTACGCGGCGGCGTAAGGGTAGACAGGGTATCGAGGGATCTTCTGCGCGAGATGAAGAGCGCCGGATGTTACAGGGTGCCTTACGGGATAGAATCCGGCGATCAGTCTGTTCTTGATAATATAAGGAAAGGGATAACGCTTCAGCAGGTTGACAATGCCGTAAAATGGGCGAAAGAAGCGGGGATGATAGTAGACGGTTATTTTATGATAGGCCTCCCGGGAGAGACGGTCGCATCGGTGGAAAAGTCGATTGCCTTTGCCCGCAGCCTGGACCTGGATTACGCCAAATTCTCCATAACCGTTCCTCTCCCCGGGACGGAAATGTTTGAAAAACTGAAGAGGGACGGAAGGCTCCTGACCGAGGATTGGACCAAGTATAATTTCGCGCAGTCCCCGAGGTGCATATATAAGCATGAGAATATCAGCTGGAGCGACCTTGAGATGTACTATAACCGCGCTCATAATAACTTCTATTTCAGGCCGGGTTATATACTAAGGCGCTTTATCGCCGGTGTGAAGAACGGCGAACTTCTCGCGTATATTAAAGCATTCTTCGATTTCGCGGGTAGTATTGTCGTAAACTTTAGGAGGACGCATGGATAGATCCTTGAGCGTGATAGTTCCGGTGTTTAATGAAGAGGGCGGTATAAAGGCCGTTTTGGATTCCCTCATTTCGGAACTTGGGAATATAAAAATCCCGTATGAGATAATAGTTGTGGACGACGGTTCGGCGGACTCTACGGCCGAGATACTGAAGAGCTACAAAGACAGGGTCGGGATCATACGTCATCCGGAGAACATGGGTTACGGGCGGTCCATTAAGGACGGCATTCTCAAGGCGAAATATCCGTATATAGCAATGCTTGACGGCGACGGTTCCTATCCCGTCGGAAGCATAGGCGATCTCTTCCGTAATATGGGCGAATATGACATGGTGGTGGGAGCGAGGACGGGAGATAATTATAAAGGCGCGCTCTTGAAGTATCCGGCCAGGCTCGTTTTTTTATGGCTGAGCGAATTCGCGTGCGGCAGGCGCATCCCGGACGTCAATTCCGGGTTCAGGATCTTTAAGAAAGAGGTTGTGATGAAATACTTTAATACGTTATGCCTGGGGTTTTCGTTCACCACGACCATCACTCTGGCCATGTCGCTGGGAGGGTATTTCATAAAATATATGCCGATCGAATACCACAAACGCAAGGGCGCTTCGAAGGTAAGGTATTTCAGAGATACCTTAAGGTCGCTCCAGATAATAGTGGAGACGATACTCTATTATAACCCTATAAAGATATTCATACTTTTATGCGGTTTCCTGTGGGCCGTTATGGTCATAGCAGTCGTTGCGTGCGCGTTTTTGGGACTGGATTTTCTCACACTCCTGGCAATAGAATCATTCCTTGCGTCGTTTATAGTATTTGGTCTCGGCCTGATAGCGGATCTTATGAGAAAGATTGATCTTAAGAATTCCGATACCGAATAAAATATAAGAGAGAGATATGTCCTGGAAAAGAGCCCTGCCTATTTTCCTCATTGGCTATATCGCGGCTAATTTAGTTTATGCTTCGCAAAAGACGGTTCTTGTAGATCCCGATGGCGCGTCGCGCGGAATGTTTGCGGTAATGGCCAAAGAGATCACACAGGATATCGCCTCGTCGAGATCTTTCTCCGCAGCCCGGATACTGCGGATAGTCAAAAAATATAATGCGCATTACCAGGTAGGCCCCGAACCGCTTTTTGTATGGACGCCGCTCCAATTATCCTACCTGTACCCATTAAGCTTTATTCCTCTTGATCACGAATTTGTCTTTGCCCTCACGAATCTTGCTTTTCTCATACTCCTGGCTGTATTCATATATAAATTGGCTTATCTGACATTCGAGAATGAGGGATACGCGTTAATATCAAGCATATTATTTTTACTGCATCCCATTGTTTTCGATACCGCCATATCCTTGAGGCGGGGAATGGGGGAGACGGCTTTTCTTACAGCCGCAAGCTACTGTTTTGTCGTGTTTTTGAAGACCCGCAGCATAAGAGCGTTCCTCGATTCACTTATCATAGCGCTTATCGGCTTCTTTTACAGAGAAACAATGCTTCTTCCCGTCGTTGCCATTTGTGCGCTCGGAGTTTTCGTTATATCCCGCAATATACCATGGCCCGAGTATGCTAAAGGCTTTCTACGCTACCGCGGCAGGTTATCGGTGATCGCGGTATTATGCCTTATTCTTTTTTTATACCTGTCCTCTGAGATATATATGACTAAAAAAGGCGTAGGAACCCTTTTAACGAAGGGAAAAGAATATAACAGCCAGCGCGTGAAGAATGTGGCCGTTAAAGGTCTCGTTACCATGGACGATTATTTTAAAGTGGAGTCTGTATACGCGCCGCTTAGATTTGACAGGAACCTGTTTGAAAAGATGGAGCAGACGCAACCGGAGTTTTACTCAAAGATTCGGCTCATAGAATCACGGTTTGGCATCCCGCACTATAAAAAATCATTTTTTATCGCAAGCACCATCTTTTATCAATGGTATCTTCTGCCTTTTTTCATTATAGGGATCATCGCGGCCCGCAAAGCCGCTAAGATACGATATGCGTCCGGCTTTATCCTGTTCTCCGCGCTCCTTTACTTCGCGGCGCTCTCGCTGACAGGCACTATACCCGATTTCAGCCTTCCTATGATACCCGCTGTCATGATATTTTGTACTTTAGGGATATTCGAAGTCGCCGGTAACCTGAATAAGTATTTAAAGGCCGCTTTATTTTGCGGGCTTTTTTTCATAATTACAATAAGCGGTTTATATGCGTTGCAAAATATCCAACTTCACCAAAGGATGCATGTAAGGTCTTCGCTGGTCATAAGCGACATATTAAAAGATAACAGCGGAGGCGCTCCTTTTACATTAATGGTGGACAGCTATGTCGCTCCGGAATACGGCCTTCGCGCTGTTCAAATGGATAAAGCAGGCGTGATGTATCTATTACCGGTTTCCGCTTTCACATTGAAGAAAGATAGATTGGCGGATTGCATGAAAAGGAAAGGGCTTAATCGGAGGTCGGGCTTTCTGGGCGATATATCCTGCCCTGGAATAGAATATATCGCGGCATTTTCCGAAAAACAATATGACTATTACAATTCGATAATATCGCCGGCAAAGATGCCTTTCAATATAGATATGGTAATAAGCGAGCCTAGCGCCGCCACGAAAACATATATATATAAGAGGAATGATGATTACGACATTATTTAAATCGTTTAATATAAAATAAACACTCCCGCTTTATAATGCATCGCAATATCCCTATCTAATTGATAACAAACAAGTTATATAAATAGCTAATGGTCAGTACATTCTATTTTGATATTGACATATTACTGATAAAATGCTATTATTCCCATTGTAATCTGACACTAATATCGCAAAAAAAAGGAGATCGAGCGTGAAGACACCGTTATTGGACTTAAGGGCTCAATACAAACAGATAAAGTCAGACGTAGACAAAGCCATCCGTAAGGTTATCGACAACCAGAATTTTGTATTGGGCGAGGATGTAAAGAAGCTTGAAGTCGAAATTGCGTCATATTGCAACGTAAGATACGCTGTCGGGGTGGCTTCAGGCACGGACGCCCTGATATTATCGCTTAAGGCCCTCGGGATAAGGGAAGGAGATGAAGTCATCACGTCTCCTTTTACTTTTTTTGCGACTGCGGAGGCGGTCTCGATCGTCGGCGCGAAGCCGGTATTCGTTGATATCGATCCAAAGACTTTTAATATAGACCCGTCCCTCATCGAAAAGAAGATCAACAGAAATACAAAAGCGATAATACCGGTCCATTTATACGGCCAGTGCGCGGATATGGACCCAATAGTAACAGTGGCTAAGAAAAATGGGCTTAAGATAATAGAGGACTGCGCCCAGGCCGTAGGGGCCAAGTATAACGGCATAAAGGCCGGCTCGATGGGAGACGCGGGAGCTTTAAGCTTTTTCCCGAGCAAGAATCTCGGGGCCTTCGGTGACGGAGGAATGGTGATCACTAACGATGAAAAGATCGCCGAAAAGATAAAGATGCTGCGCGTCCATGGCAGCGCAGCCAGATACATCCATTCCGAAATAGGAATGAATTCCAGGCTGGATAATCTTCAGGCTGCAGTCCTAAGAGTAAAACTTAAACGTCTCGATAAATGGCTCGATATGCGGCGGCAGAAAGCTCGTTACTACAACGAACGCCTTAAGGGTTTACCTCTGACTACGCCCCATGTTCCCTCGTATAATATACATACCTACCATCTATATGTCCTGAGGGTCAAGTCCGACCTTCAAAGACTTATGACCTTTCTGACGGATTCAGGCATTGAGACCAGGACCTACTATCCAGTACCTCTTCATCTGCAGGAATGCTATAAGCACCTCGGGTATAAGGAAGGCGATCTTGTCCATGCCGAGTCGGCCGCGCGGCAGACATTCTCTATTGCCGTCTATCCTGAGATGAAGAGACAGGCAGCGGATCATGTGATAAATAAGATCAAGGCGTTTTTTGGAAAGTAGCCGATATGTGCGGAATAGTTGGAGCCTTCAATCTAAATAACCGGCCTGTTGACCATGCCAGCATTGAAAAGATGGGCAGGGTCCTTTCTCACAGGGGGCCCGACGACGAAGGCTCGTTTTTTGACGGCAATATAGGCCTGGCACACCGTAGGCTTTCTATCATCGACCTATCCAGCGATGGCCATCAGCCTATGCATAATGAAGATAACACCTTGTGCATAGTACATAACGGCGAGATCTACAACTATCTGGAGCTCATGGCCGAGCTCAAATCCCTCGGGCATCTATTCAGGTCCCATTCGGATACGGAAGTCATAATCCACGCATATGAAGAATGGGGAGCCGGTTGTCCGGGCAAATTCAACGGGATGTGGTCGTTTGCCATATGGGACAGGGGCTGTAAGACTCTTTTCTGCAGCCGCGATAGGTTCGGGGTAAAGCCGTTCTATTATTTTATGGATAAGGACAAATTCGTCTTTGCTTCGGAGATCAAGGCCGTCCTGGAGTATGACGGTGTCCCTAAAGCCCCCGACAATGACGCCATATACCGGTATCTCGCCAAAGGCTACGGATATATGGATACCGACGAAAATACCTTCTTCTCACGCATTAAACAGCTTAAGAGCGGTCATTGCCTGTCGGTATCAGCGGACAATTTTGAATGCAGGAGATACTGGAATATAGATTTTGAAAATAAAGACCACGCCATAGATTTTGGACGCGCTAAAGAAAAATTTTCATTTCTGCTGGATGATTCGGTGAAATTAAGGCTGAGAAGCGATGTCCCTGTTGGCATATCCCTGAGCGGCGGGATAGATTCGTCGTCGCTTGCTGTAGTAATGTCCGGGATGCTGGATAAGAAGATAGAGAGCTTCTCGGCATGCTTTGATATGGAAGGATTTGACGAGCGCTCCTATATCAACGAAACGCTAAAGGATAAGAAGATAGTTCCAAACTTTGTCTTTCCTGAAGCGAAATCGCTTATGAGTGAATTCGAGAAGATGGTATGGCATCAGGACGAACCGTACAGCGGGGCCAGCGTTTATTCGCAGTGGCGGGTTATGGAAGAGGCTCATAAAAAAGGGATAAAGGTGCTCTTGACCGGCCAGGGAGGGGACGAGACCCTGGGAGGTTACTACAAATATTATCCTTATTACCTGGCTGACCTGTTCGCGTCGTTCAGATGGCCGTATTTTTCCATGGAGCTGAAGACCCTAAGCTCGGTTGCCGGCTATTCACTATCGAGCGCTTTTTTCTCAACGATGAAAGTGATGGGTTCCAAGTGGTGCCCCGCATGGATCAAGGAAGGTATAAACGGGGGTTTTGATCGCCGTCCGTTATTCCTCGACAGGGATTTCCCGGGCGCAGATCCGGTCAATAAGAAAGACCGCAGACGGGCCGGTTTCGGATCCTTCACAGACACGGAATTGTATAATTCTCTGGTAGTGTCGCCGCTCCCGTCACTCCTGCACATAGACGACAGGAACAGCATGGCCCATTCGGTAGAATCACGCACGCCGTTCCTGGATTACAGGCTTGTAGAATTTCTCTTTTCGCTGCCGTACGACATGAAGATATCCAATGGCTATACGAAATACATATTGCGCGAGACGTTAAAGGGCCGCTTGCCGGAGAGCATAAGGACTCGGCGCGACAAGATGGGTTTCGTCACGCCTACCGGCGTCTGGTTCAGGCGCGAGCTTAAAGACGATATATTGGAGATATTCAATTCCTCCGATTTCAAAAAGAGAGGAATATTCGATAAGAAAGGCGTGGACGAAGCGCTCTACGCGCATTTTTCCGGAAAGAGGGACTTGTCATTTACTATATGGAGTTGGATTAACCTGGAGCTTTGGTTCAGGCGATTTTTTAACTAAAGGCAGGACATGAATAGCATGAAAGACGTTCTAAATGTATTCCGCGCAAATTATTCTTTCCGTCAAAAGATGAACTATCTGAAATACCGTTTTTCCGCGAAAGAGGAGACCCTGGGCTACGAACCGATAGTGATTTCTGTCGTAGCTACGGGACGCTGCACCCTTTCCTGCGACATGTGCCCTACGCACTCGAAGAAAATGCCTAAAGACTACCCGCATATTCAGAGTCCTTCGAAAGATATTTCATTCGAGGATTTTAAGCGAGCGGTGGACGCGCTCCCCAGGGCTTTACATGTCCATATAATAGGCTCCGGCGAGCCGCTTTTGAACAGGGACTTTTTCAGGATAGCCGAATATGCGGCCGTTAAAAAGCGCATGAAGGTAAAGACATTCTCAAACGGCACTACGATAGAGAAGAACATCGATAACATTATCAACTCGCCGCTTGACGGTATTACCATAAGCCTCAACGGCCATTCTCCAGAGGAATTCAGCCGAATGACGGGATGCCCCAAAGAGACATATTCCAGGATATATGACGCTACGGCCAGGCTAATAAAGGCGCGCGATAGTTCAGGCTCGAAGGTCAAGGTCAAGCTCTCATTCATAATAGACAGGGTAAATTATGTGAATATGCCGTTGATGATAGAAACAGGCGAGCGCCTCGGCGCGGATTCGATATTTTTCTGTAACTTTCTTCCGGCCCCTTACAAGGGGTTTACTGCGGACGAGCGCATGATATTTACCTATGATTTGAGAGAAATCGATTTTATGAGGGGCGTCTATTCGCGGCTGGATCCGGTCATGAAAAAAAAGATCAGTCTTCCCGACGCGATCGATCCTGGCAGGACCAAGAACGGCTGTAATACATATTTTACGCAGATACGCATTGACGGTGAAGGAAGGGCGTCGAGCTGCTCTATAATGCTCTTGAATATGAAAGGTAGCGGCCGCGTATGGGATTACGGCGTGTGGAACAACGCGTTCTTCAGAAATATGCGGAAGACCTTCCTCTCGGACAGCGCCGGGCTGCTCCCCGAGCCATGCCGCGTATGCCCTGAAAATAAAGGCGTTATTTTAAGGTAAAAATATTTATGAGAATACTTTTTATAGATCCATTGGGCGATGAGGAATCGACCGGCCTGAATATAGGGATAGCGTATTGCGCGGTGAGCCTGATTGAGAGAGGCCATACGGTCAGCATCCTGGATATGGTGAATCTGCGGCAGCATGACCCGTTCGAACGCATAGAGGCGGCTGTGAAAAGCCTGGATCCCCATATTGTAGGGATCTCGATAACTAACATGAGTTTTAACAACTCCAGGTCCTGTATAAAAGATATGAAGCGTTATTTTAAAGGCAAGATATTGCTGGGGGGGCCTGAGATAACGGTGCTGGGCTCCAGGTCGCTGGAGATGATGCCGGAGGCGGATATGGCGGTTATCGGCGAGGGAGAGAGAACTCTTCCTGAGCTGTTAAGCGCTCTCGAAGGAGAAAAGGACCTGTCGTCCGTCCAAGGGCTGGTTTGGCGCAGTCTCGGCAGGATAACGGCCAATCCTCCGCGCCCTTTTATCATGGATCTGGATTCAGTTTCTTTCCCGCAGTATGCCGCCTTCGGCGTAGATGCCATGGACGTTTATCCTATTATAACAAGCCGCGGCTGCCCCTATGGGTGCATATTCTGTTTTTCGCATCTTGGCAAGAAATGGAGGCCCAGGACCCCGGAGAACATCTTAAAAGAGATAAAAACGGCTAAAGAAGTTTATCGCGCAAAAATGTTCCATGTAACCGACGCCTCATTTAACGTAGACATAAACCGGGTGGAGAGGTTCTGCGACCTGCTGATAGAAAATAAGATCGACATGCCCTGGGTTATACAGGGGTTCAGGGCGGACAGGGTAACTGAAAAAATGGTAAAGCGGCTTCATGACGCGCGCTGCAGGCGCATATGGGTGGGTATAGAGACGCTCGAGCAGGATGTATTCAAAAATATCAATAAAGGGGAAACGATAGACCAGATAAAAAATAGCATTGCGCTGATGAAGAAGTACGATATGGAGATCTTTGGATACATGTTGATGGGTTTACCGGGAGATACATTCAAGAAAACTTTATGGTCATTTGAAAATGCCCGAAAGCTCGATCTGGATGTCCTGGCATACTCGTCATGCGTCCCTTTTACCGGGACAGCCATGGAGAAATGGGTGAAGGCGAATGCTGTCAGCCTGGAGGATTCGTATAACATATCCTCGATAGGAACGCGGTATGACCGTATCGCGTTCGAGACGAACGAATTCTCCGCGAAGGAGAGGGTGCGTGCGCGGATGATCTTAAATGTAAAGAGCGGCAGCTATAATGAGCCGGGCCTGCATCCCGTTATTTTCAAGATAAAAAAATGGATATTGATATTGAGATACGATCTTGCCAATATATCGAAGCGCCTGAAGCAGTCGATCGTATACAGACATCGGTATAAAAAGAGCGTTGATAATATCAATCTTAAGAGGGGGATTTATTTCTCGCGGCTGCCCGACGGGACGTGGGGAGCGAAAAAAGGCGGATGCGAGCGGAAGGCGCAGGGTAAAAGAATATTTCTGGACCTTAAGCGCCTTGTCGCGCATGAAGTGGACTAGAGCATGGGATCACGAAAACGGAAAGCGCTTCTCATATCTTACGCATGGCCGCCGATGGAAGGCATCGGCCTTTTGCGGGTGTTGAAGTTCGCTCAATACCTGCCGCTGTACGGATGGGAGGCGTCCATATTAACCGTAAAAACAGCGGCGGACAGCTCATCGTGCGACGAGGGCTTTGTTCAAGCCGGCACAAAAGTTTTCAGGTCTGAATACAGGGATCGCGCGGAAGATATCAGGCGGATTTTCAGGATTACTAAGAAGAGCGGCCTCGCGCATAGCGGCAGTTCTAATCGGGATCCGGAAAAAAAGAGGAGAAAAAATACTGTTCCGTCTTTTATGCGGGAACTCATAACGATGCCGGACGGCCAGATAGGGTGGTATCCTTTTGCCGTTCAATTGGGGATGGAAGTCCTGCAGAAGAATAGGTTTGATATCGTTTTCAGCACATCGCCTCCCGAGACCGCCCATCTGATTGCCCGAAAGATGAAAAAAGAATATGGTATCCCGTGGGTCGCCGATCTAAGGGACCTTTGGGCAGACGACCATTTTAGGCCCAGAACTATATTTAAAAAGGTAATGTTAAAATTCATAGAAAGGAATACGTTGAGAGACGCCGATGCCGTGGTAACGGTATCGGAGCCATGGGCCCGGACGCTGCGGACTTCGTTGGGCAAAAGCTGCCCCGATGTTAAGGTGATAACAAACGCTTTTGACGACAATGATTTCGCTTCCATGCGGTACGGCAGAAATAAGAAATTCACCATAAGCTATACCGGGAAATTGCACAGGGAGTATCAGAGGGTAGATCCTTTTTTCAAAGCGCTCAGGGATCTTATAGCGGAAGGCCGCATAGACAGGAACAAAATATTTGTAGATTTTTTTATAATGGGTTATGACAAGCCGGATATAACGGCTATCGCAAAGATGTACGGGCTCAGCGACGTGGTAAGAGAGTCCGCAAAAGTCAGCTATTCCGAGTCCCTTAAGATACAGAAGGCGTCCGATGCCCTGCTTTTAATACAATGGATCGGTAAGGGCGGCGAAGGGTGCCATACCGCGAAGCTGTATGATTACCTGGGAGCGAGGAGGCCTGTGATTGCCTTGACGACCAGGGGAGGCGTTATGAAAGATCTGGTGCGGGCCACATCATGCGGTGCCGCAGTTTACGGCGATCACGATCTGCGGGAGAGCATATTGGGATTATATACAGAGTATGTAGCTAAGGGGTATGTTGATTATACCGGGAACGAGTTGGAGATACAAAAACATACCAGGGCGATCAAGGCCGGAGAATTGGCCGGCCTTTTCGATTCACTTGTCGCCGATACGGGTAAATTAGAATGAAAAAAATATTTTTTCCTATAGATGCGGTTATTTTCCTGGTGTTATACTGCGCTCTCGCGCTCTGGCTCGCCGTGGTAACGGTATACTCCGCTTTCAATCCGCGCAAGAAGAAGATAGGCAAAAAAATGCTGGAATTGGCGCATTACAATATTAACGATATAGAGCGTGAGGGGCTGTCACATCCGGTCTTTGAATATGACCTCGGGGGCTATTTTGAAAATATAGTCACGGTCATTTTTTCAACTACGGATACAAAGGAGTCGGATAAAATATACAAGCCTTTCCATCGGATAATCAGCGTCCCTCAGCAGCCGGAAGGCATATTGAGGCGTCTCGGTTTTAGTAAGACCAACTTTGCATTGAGCGTTATACGGCTTTTGTCTAAATGCGTCAAGGCGGCGAAGGAAGAGAAGGCGACATTTTTCAGGGCTCAGGATCCGCATATGCTGGGGCTTGCGGCTTTCCTTTGCTCCGCTATTGCAGGGATCCCGTATACCATACATGTGCTCCAAAACTACGATATCTCGACAAGACGCGTCCAGCGGATAGTCTTTCCTCCTTTTATATTTAGGTCCGTTGAGAACGGCATCGAGCGGATGATATTGAAAAATGCCTTATTTGTGACCGCCGGATGCGCCAATTATAAATTCTACGCGCTGTCTCACGGCGCCATGCCTGAAAGCGTTTTTTCATCCAGGATGCCGGCCGGGAAAGCCCATTTGAAGGAACCCGCTCTCCGCAAGGACCTGAAAGGCGAGCTGGGCCTTTCAGGCAAGCGCGTTATACTCTATGTGGGAAGGTTGGAAAAGGTAAAGTTCGTGGAAGACCTCATCCTGTGTTTTAAGGAAGTAGCGGTTTTAGCGGATGACGCAAGGCTTGTGATCGCCGGGATGGGCAGCCTGGGAGAGGACCTGAAAGCCATGGCAAGACGATCCGGCTTGGAGAATAAGACCCTGTTTCTCGGGAAAGTTTCCCGGGACCGTCTGGTGGACCTTTATTACACAGCCGATGTCATACTATTTACGCATGCCGGCGTTACTATCGTGGAGGCCCTGCTCGCTGAAAAACCTGTGGTAGCTTATGACCATGACTGGGCGGGGGAAGTAACAGGATATAACGAGAGAGGGCTGTTGGCGCAATTCAGGGATTTCCGCGCCCTGGCGCGCTGTGTTACGGAAATATTGAATGATAAAGAGCGCGCTGCGTCTCTTGGTTCAGCTGGAAGGAAATTCGCGCTTTCCTACTTTACCAGAGATGTGATATCCGGCATAGAACGTGCCGCTTTTGAGCGGTTCGAATAAGGCGGTCTTATTATGAAAAAGATGCTTAAAGCGACGGCTACGGCAAGCTCGATAACCGTATCCAATATCTTTACGGCGCTGGTTAGGTCCAAGTTTACGGCTGTTGTTCTCGGAACCTCGGGCGTAGGGCTTTTTTCCCAGGCGTTCAATCTGTTGAACTTTTCCATAACGGTAGCGTCTCTGGGCATAGGCAGGGGAGTCACTAAGTACGTTTCCACATTTTCCGCGCAGGATAAGGAAGAAAAGACGTCGTATACGATCTCTTTCGCGGTTATGACGCAGCTTGCGGCTACGGTGGCGCTGGCTGTTTTGATGATCGTTTTTTCCGGTTTTGTATCGCGCTACCTATTCCTTTCGGAAAGTTATTCGAGACTTGTGCTTTTTCTTGCGGTAAGCATCCCTCTGATAGTCTTATCCGGCACGTTTGAGGCGGTGCTTGTAGGATTTGGCCACTATAAAAATTTTACGTATGGCAGGGTTGCGGCGGCCCTTATTTCTCTTGTGCCGTTATTCGGCTTCATATATTTCATGGGATTCAGGGGGACATTCCCGTATCTTTTAGCCAGTTCCCTTATAGCGTTCGGCATAGGATACTACCTGATATACCGCAAAGTGCCGAGGGAGGTGTTCGCCTCTATATTTGATTTCCGTAATTTAATAAAGAGGTACGATAAGGGCTTGAGCCGGATGATCCTGTCATACGGCGCGACGTCTTTTATTACGGGAGGGCTGGGGCTTTTTTGCGTAGTCTTCTTAAGGACTATACTCATTAACTATTTCGGCCCTGAAGCAAACGGCCTTTATCAGGTCGTATTCGCCATGTCCGCGAACTACCTGACGCTCTTTACCAACGGGATATGGGCCTACTTTTTCCCCAAGGTCTCTTCTCTGTCCGCCGGCCCGGACAAGCAGGAGTATATGAATGAATTGAATAACGCTTTGAGGTTCTGCCTTGTCGGGGTTATCCCGTTCGCCGTATGCTTATATATTTTGCGCGATGTTGTCATAAGGGTAGTATTCTCGGTGAAATTCCTTCCGGCCGCGGACCTTTTTTCTACACAGCTTGCGGGAGACATGTTCTACCTGATCTTTTATCTGTTATGCGCATCGCTATTGGCCAGGGAGAAATTGAAGATGTACCTGGGCATAGGGCTCGTATACAACGCCTGCCTTGTCGTGGTATTTCTATGTGCCGCAGGGCATATGGGCTTGAGGGCTATTACCTTCTCGTATATGGTCTCAAACATGGCCGCAGCTCTTATCCTCGTGTTTTATCACAGCAGGGTCCTGGGCGTAAAAATATCTCATGATAATTTGAAATTGGCCGTTAAGGGCGCGCTGGTGCTGGGGGCGGTATTTTTCACCGGCGACTTCGGAATTTTGGGCGCTCTTCTCAAGACAGTCTTTACCGCGGTATGCATCTATTTCATATTGACGGAACATGAAAGAGGAAAGGTGTTCGGATATATAAGGTCCAAATTGAGCTATGGCAGAAGATAAGATAAGTCTTATTATACCGATGCGGGACGAAGAGGGCTCGGCAAACGCTTTGCTGGCATCGGTGTTCGAACAGAGCCGGATACCTGATGAAGTTGTAATTGCGGACGGCGGGTCGACCGACAGGACGCCGGAGATAGTGCGGTCTTTTATAGATAAGGGATATCCGGTAAATTTTATAAAGTCGGGCGACGCTTATCCGGGGAAGGCCAGGAATATCGCGATAGAGGCGTCGCGCAATGAGCTCATAGCGATGACCGACGCGGGTATCACGGTCGATAAGGCGTGGCTTGAGAATCTATACAAAAAGATTAAGGAAGACGCTTCCGTAGATGTCGTATATGGAGTATTTGAGCCAAAAAAAGACACGATCTTTAAACGGTATTCCTCTATAGCGTTCGTGCCGCCGAAGAGGCACGTTGACGGCAGGCAGATGAGGACGTTCTTCCTTGCCTCTATGCTGCTTAAGAAGCGCGTCTGGAGGGACATCGGAGGATTGCCGGAAGACCTGAGGTCAGCGGAAGACAGGATATTCATGGAAGAGATAAAAGCGAAGGGATATAAGACGCTCTTCGCTCCCGACGCGCTTGTGACTTGGGACATACCGAGGGGGCCGAAAGAATTATTCGGCAGGTTTTTTCTCTATTCGTATCACGGCGCGCGGGCCGGAAGGATGAAGGATTGGCATATACCGGTGATCCGGATATATTCCGTTCTCTTGCTCATGGCCGCTATGGGGATAGTCATTTCGCCGCTCTTTTTTTACGCGCCTCTATTGCTTCTCATGGCAAGAGCTTTCGGGCTTATCCTGGAGAGGGAAGAGGGCGGGCTTTGGCATAAGCTAGATCCTATGCAATTCGCCGTGGTATTTTTCTGCATGCTTCTTATAGATGCAGCCATGTTCTCAGGCATGGTGAAGTATTTCTTAATAAATAGGAAAGAAAGATGCGCATAACTTTAATATATCCGCTGTTATCAAGAAGGCGCGCCTCTGTAGACGAGAATAAGCAGTTCTGGCCGCCGCTGGGTTTGGCATATCTTGCCTCTGTGCTCGAAGACGCCGGACACAGCGTCCAGATAATAGACAGGGATATAGTGTTGAGGCAGAACTCTCTCGATTTTGGGAAAACAGATCTTATAATGATAGACAGGATAGGGCAATTCCGCTCGGATATGGTGGGGATAAGCGCAACGACCCCTAATATGCCGGACGTCGACCATATTTCAGGCGTTATAAAGAAGAACAGGGATATACCGATAGTTTTGGGCGGCACCCACGCGACAGGCGAGCCCGAGCTTTCCATAGAGGAGTTGAAGAATGTGGATCTCGTCGCCCGCGGCGAAGGTGAGAATATCGTTGTAAGCCTGGCAAATGGGTTAAATTGGCAGGATATAAATGGACTGACGTTCAGGAAAGGAGCCGATATTATATCGACGCCTGACGCCGAGCCGATATCCGACCTGGACAAATTGCCTCTTCCCGCAAGACATCTTCTCGAGATGTCTTATTACACAAGGCCAAGCAGGTTCACGAGCAGGAACCTGAGCCTTAGGACTACTTCGATATTTACGGCCAGAGGATGCCCGTATAGATGTAATTTCTGCGCGGGGCCGCTGATATTCAACGGAAAGGTCAGGTATCATTCGCCTGAAAGGGTGGTAAAGGAGGCCGAGGAACTTGCAGACAGGTATGCTGTCGAAGCCTTATATTTTGCGGAGGATATGTTCCTGAGCAATAAGAAGAGGGCCGAAGAGGTGCTCAATCTTTTTATACAAAAGGGCCTCGACAAGAGGCTGCGGTGGGTCGCCCAGGCTAAGGCGAGCGTCATCACGGAAGACCTCCTGGCGTTCATGAAGAGGTCCGGGTGCATAGGCGTAGAATACGGGTTCGAATCCGGCTCGCAGCGCGTCCTGGATCTAATGAACAAAAAGATGAAAGTGGAAGAGAGTGTAATGGCCGCGAGCCTGGCGAAGAAGGCCGGCATGAGATTCCAGGCGAATATCATAGTGGGGTATCCGGGCGAAAAACCGGAAGACTTCAATATGACCATTAAGCTTATCAAAAAGACCAGGCCTAACATGATCGGCTTTAACATATTTATGCCGCTTCCGGGAACACAGAGTTACAGAGACCTTAAAGCGGCTGGCAGGGAGCTGCCGGACTGGCAGGATGTCGGCGATCAGGAGAAGACTCAAGTCAATTACGCGGATATGGGTGAGGGCGTATTCGAAAAGATGTATCTAAGGGCCAGATTCACGACGATATTGCCGATAAATTTTTATAATTTCGTAAAAGATAACATCGCCAACCCCGCCAGGCTTTTCAGTGTCCTCACTACGCAGTTCGGCGGGATAATGGTCAAAACCATGCGGGCGTTTCCGGCGATGCTCGGTGTTAAAAGACGGAAAACACGTGTTGTTTCCCGCATGAATATATTATTCCTGTCTTACAACGGACTTTTAGAGCCTATACTGCCATCCCAGGGTTTGTCTTATATGAAAGAGCTGAGCAAAAAAGGAGCGAGTTTTGTCCTGTTGACGTATGAGAAAGAGAAAGACCTGAGAAAGGCCGGAAGGAACGGAATAAAAGACCTGAAAGAGAGCCTTAAAAAAGAAGGTATAGAATGGCATATCCTGAGGTATCATAAATATCCACCGATAATATCGACCGTATTCGATCTTACGATGGGCGTGTTATGGTCGTATTTTTTAATGATAGCGAATAATATCAGAGTGGTCCATGTTAGGGGCGTTACGCCCGGTTTTATCGCGCTCGCCCTGTCCCATATCAGGAAGATTAAAATAATTTTCGATATGAGGGGTTTCCTGGCGGAAGAATATGCCGCCGGCGGGATATGGAAAGAGGGAAGCGTTATCTATAATATGGTAAAGCGTCTCGAGAAGAATCTTTTAAAACGCGCCGACGCCGTCACAGTTCTTACTAACAAGCACTATGAGTTTAACGGGGCTTCCGGTTCCGTGAAGCCGGGTTCAAAACCTATGGAGGTCGTGCCATGCTGCGTAGACCTCGGTCGATTCAAACCGGACGCCGCGGAGGCTAAGCGTATCAGAAAAGAGACCGGCATCGGCAGCCGGTTCGTCTTCATGTATCCCGGTAAGATAGGGACGTTCTATCTTATGGACGAAATGATGGAGTTCTTTAAGTGCGCCAAAGCACTTATACCCGAAAGCCTGTTTTTAGTATTGACCAAAGACGCCAAGGAGCTTATCGCCGCGTCGGCAAAAGACCACGGTATAGATCCGCAGGACATCAGGATAATGACCGCTGAATTTGATGAGATGCCCAAATATCTTAATCTTGCCGACGCCGGGATATTTTTCATCAACCCGTACAAAAAAACAGGATCGTCGCCTATAAAGATGGGAGAGTTCCTTTCTTCCGGTATCCCGGTTATAATAAATCCGGGGGTCGGCGATACCGAGGAGATAGTCAGGTCGAACCGCGTCGGTGTAGTCGTTGATAAATTCGACAGTGAACATTATGTAAGAGGGGTCAAAGAAATAACGGACCTCCTCGCCGGGGACGGCGGACTGAAAGAACGGTGCAGGGACACTGCAAGAAGTTATTTATCGCTGGAAGAAGGCGTTAATAAATATTACAAAATATACGAAAGCCTGATCAAGGTATGAAAGTGTTATTTATAGTTCCGTATCCGAACGAAGGCGCCTCTAACCGTCTCAGGGTGGAGCAGTTCCTGCCGTATTTAAGAGCGAACGGCATAGAATATACCTTAAGGCCGTTTATCGGAAGGGGCTTTTACAGGATATTATACCTGCGTCATAAATACTTGAAGAAGATATTGTTCTTCATTTTTGCCACAGTGGCCAGGATCTCGGACATATTCAGGGCCATGGCGCATGATATAATATTTATTCACCGCGAGGCGTATCCATTCGGCCCGCCCGTATTCGAACATATATTCCGCTGTCTCGGCAAGCCGATCATATACGATTTCGACGACGCGATATTTTTGCGCAATACGAGCGGTATAAATAATTACATCGAGAGGTTTAAGAATCCGGGTAAGATATCGGGGATAGTAAGCCTAAGCCGGTATGTCATAGCCGGCAACCGGTATCTTCGCGATTTCGCGGCTAGATTTAATATAAATGTTATAATAATACCCACCACCATAGATACCGATATGTACCGTCCGCCGGCCAGGCGGCCGGACAAAAAAGAAGTGGTCATAGGATGGATAGGGAGCAATACGACAAGAAGGTTCCTGCGGGATATGGAGGACGTATTCAAAGAATTGTCCGCCCGTTACGACAATCTGGTATTCAAGATCGTCGGCGGTTATCATCACTCCGAATTAAAGAACGTCGTGAATATTGAATGGTCCATGGAAAGAGAGATAGAGCTCCTGGGGACATTCGATATCGGCATAATGCCGATGCCGGACGATGAATGGACGCGCGGGAAGTGCGCTTTCAAGGCGATACTGTATATGGCATGCGGTATCGTGCCGGTCTGCTCTCCCGTTGGGGTGAATACGGAGGTCGTGCAGGACGGGGTGAACGGTTACCTGGCCAACGACAAGAGCGAATGGGTCGGGAAACTATCGGCCCTCATAGAGGATAGGGGCCTGAGGGAAAGGATGGCCGCCTCGGCCAGGGCCCTTGTGGAAAAAAAATATTCGGTGAAAACTTATGAGCCGGTTTTTCTCAGGACATTGAGAGCGGCGGGAAGTGAAAATGGCTAGGATAGCGTTCCTTCAGCATATATGGTACGAGACAATGGGCCCCATGTATCTCTCGGCGTCGGTCAAGGCCCGCGGCCACGAATGCGAAATGTTCATAGGCAGGGAGGACAGGATACTGGATGAGATCACGCGTTACAGGCCGGACATAGCGTGCTTTTCCGTCATGACGGCGCAGTTTCCCTGGGCCATAGCCCTGGCCGAGAAGATAAAGAGAAGTAACAGCGATATCGTCGTAGCTTTCGGCGGCGCGCATCCGACATTTTTCCCTGAAATGATAGAAGAGAAATCTGTCGATGTGATATGCGTCGGAGAAGGTGAACTCGCTTTGTCGGAGCTTGCCGACGCCCTAGACGCCGGGAAGGATATCACGGCTATAAAGAACCTGCATGTAAAACCAGGGGGCAGGGTCTATAAAAACGAGGTCAGGGACTTCGTGTCCGATATCGATACCCTGCCGCCGCCTGACAGGGCGCTCTACTACAAGTATCCTTTTCTGGCGAAAAGCCCTGAGAAATCGTTCATGTGCGGCAGGGGATGCCCTTATAACTGCACCTTCTGTTTCAACCATATATACATGCGTCTTTACAAGGACAAGGGGCCGTTCGTAAGATATCGGAAGGTGGAGAGCGTGATCAGGGAGCTTATCGATGTGAAGAGTAAATACGGCCTTGAGCTCGTATACTTCCAGGACGACACATGGGTGCTTAACAAAAAATGGCTGTATGAATTCCTGCCGCGATATAAAAAAGAGGTGAGGCTTCCCTTCATAGCTTATGTGCGGGGCAATATGGTCGATGATGAACTCGCTTTCAAGCTAAAGGATGCGGGCTGCAGGGTGGTCGATATGGGGGTCGAGACCGGTGATGAGGCGCGCCGCAACGCGATACTGAAAAAAGGGATAACGGATTTCGATCTGGAGAACGCGGCCCGGTTATTCCGGAAGCACAAACTTATGTTCAGGACCACAAATATGCTGGGCCTGCCGGGAGAGACGATTGACCAAGCGCTGAGGACCCTCGATGTCAACATTAAACTCAGGCCGAATTTCAGCTGGTGCTCGATATTCCAGCCGTTCCCAAAACTCGAGCTTACGGATATGGCCATAGCAGAGGGGTATATTCCTAAGGATGGGAGTCTGAAGATAGGGGGGTCATACAAAACGAGCCTTCTGAATATGCCGGACATAAAACGCATCGTAAACCTCCAAAAATTCTTCATAATAACGGTCAAGTATCCGTCGCTGTCGCCGCTGGTCAAAATATTGATACGGTTTCCAAATAATGCCCTGTATGATGTTATCGGATTTTTATGCTACGCTTTCATGTATTACAGATACACGGGCACAAGTTTCATAAGGCTTCTAAGGGAAGCGGTCAGGATGTTCTCGGAAAAAAGCTATGAACATGTATCATAGCGGAAGACGGCAATGATCGTAAAGACATACAGGTTAAAAGACAGAGGGGCCGCCGGCCAGGATATCTCGTCCTGGACAGAGGATTGGGATAAGGTGCAAAACCTGGCCCGGGGCGCGGAAGGCACAGACCGAAACCACCTCTCTTTCTTCCTGAAGAAATATTTTCCGCGCCCGCCCGCCAGGATACTCGACGGCGGATGCGGCACGGGCAGATATGTGATATCGTACAGGTCAAAAGGATATGACATTACGGGGGTGGATTTCTCCGAGGAGACTATCAGGCGCATCAAGGCGGAGATGGGTGAGGATTATCCCGTCCAAACAGCTGATATAACGGCCCTTCCGTTCAAAGACGATGCGTTCGACTGCTATTTATCCGGCGGCGTAATGGAGCATTTCGAGGACGGCCCCGACAGGGCGCTTAGGGAAGCGCACAGGGTCCTGAAAAAAGGGAGCGGTATATTGCTTATGACCGTTCCTTATGTCAATGTCATTCGGAGGACACGGCTTTGTATTTCAGGCAAGAGGAAGGCCGGCGGACTTTTCCATAGAGTGGTTAAGAAGTGCGGTGTAGATACGGACAGCTGTCCGGGCCTATTATTTTGCGAATACGCTTTTGACGCAGGCTCGATAAGTTTTTATCTTGAGAATAACGGGTTTAAAGTGAAGAAGGTCTACCCTACGGATTTTTTATGGGGTGAAATCGGTTCCCTGCTGCGCCGGTTTATGGTATCGCCACGCGCATCGTCGGGGACAGCGCCGCAGAAGACAGTATCCGCCGGCCAGATGGTAAGGGCCGGAATGGGACGTAATAATGCGATAAGGGACACGATGTATGACCTGTTCGTTACGGAGAACAGAGAAAGATTGTTGTATAGATCGACGATCGGCAAGCTTAACCACCTGAGTGGTCATATGGTGCTCATAGTAGCCAGAGTTCTGCCGCGAACTGCGCAAGGAGAGGATGTCCATGAGCGAAAATAATAACGTAGATGTCAGCATAATCGTAGCCTGTTATAATGACGCCCCTCATCTAAAGAACAATGTCGGCCAGATCATGGATATAATGGATACGACCAGATACTCATACGAGATCATATTTGTAGACGACAAGAGCCGCGATAATTCCAGGGATATGATAGATCAGATCATCGCCGAGCATCCCGGCCGGCGCCTGAGTAAAAAATTCCACGAACAGAATATGGGAAGAGGCCGCAGCGTTACCGACGGATTTATCGCCGCGAAAGGGAGGATCATGGGATATCTCGACATCGACCTCGAGATACACGCAAGGTATATACCTTCGGTGCTGCTCGAAATAGAAAAAGGCGCCGACTTTGTCATTGCCAGAAGATTATTCGACCTCAATTATCATTCCATCGTACGGTTCATAGTGAGCAAGGGCTATATCAGGTTCTCCGGCATGGTCCTAGGCATGAAGGGGATAGATTCGGAAAGCGGGTTTAAGTTCTTTAACAGGAAGACGATGATGGGGGTAATAAATAGCGTCAAGGACGGCCACTGGTTCTGGGACACGGAGGTCGTCTGCCGGTCGAGACTCGCCGATAAAAAGATCATCGAGGTGCCGGCTCTATTTGTAAAATTACCGCACAAGCCCAGTACCGTAAGATTTTCAAAGGATATTGCCGATTATGTAATAAAGATATTCAAGTTCAGGCGGGAACTGCGGGAAGATATATGCAAAACAAAAGGGAGGTGAACATGTCATACATATCATACGTGGCGGCTTTCGTATGTCTGTTTGCGGCTGGTTTTCTCACGACCCTTTTTACGCTCGAGATAAAGTCGATATACATACAAGGAATATTTTGGAAGATGCCGCTCCCGGTAATATATTGGGGATTGGCTGTTCTATACGCATTCACCCATAGCAGGTTGTTTAAGGCCGGTTTTAAGAACTCCCTGGCTCGTATAATAAAGCCCTGGCTCCTGGCGGAGCTGGCCGTTTTGCTGGTCGATCTTCATGTCAGGCTTGGCGCTTCAAATCCGCTTAACAAGGTGTATATGGTATACGTGATTGCTGTTATGCTGGCCGTTTTTGCCCTTGTGGGGTATCTTGCCGCGTGTTTTGCGAAAGACTGCTTTACAAAAAAGAGCGGTTTATTTGACATCGGATTAATATATCTTATGACATTCATTGCGCTTTCGGGCATTCTTTTGAAAAGCGGATTTGTTGCGGGGCTTCTGGCGATGGTTGGAGCGTTCGGCGCGTCGTTCGTCGTTGACGCCGGCGTCACATTCGGAAGAGCAGCGCGCGCAGTTTCGAAATTCTTTGAGAAGAGATGGAAATTCCTTGTATTTGTGTATCTGCTGGCGGTCATTCTTCGCATCATGTTCGGGGTGATACTCATAATACAGACTGGGGAGCGTTTTACCGTCGCCAGCTGCGACGGACTCAGCTACGACGAGAACGCGCAGATGATAGCCAAGGATTTCAAATCCCTTTTTGACGGCTCGCTCGTCTTCGTCGTATTCGGTCCCTACTATTGGATATTCTTAGGCCTTATTTATAAAATATTCGGCAGGAACTTCTATGCGGTATCTTTCATACAGAGCATCCTGGCCTCTTTCATGGCGCCGCTGGTCTATTATATTATGCTCAAACTGACCAGCCAGGAGAGGATGGCCAGGCTTGCCGCCATATTGACGGCATTGTGCATGTCGCTTGTATATCTTGCCGCGGTGCTCCAGCCCGAGGCTCTCATGATACCGCTATTATACCTGTATGTGCTTTTACTGGCAGGCTATTCCGAAAAAGGAAAAAATATTATAGGTATATCGGCACTAACAGGGCTCGTCTTCGGCCTCATGAACGGCGTGCGGTCCATAATGGTCCTCTTTCCGGTGTTCGCCTTTATATGGCTTCTCTTTTTTGTAAAAAGCATGGGCCTGAGGTCGAAGGTGGTCAACTTCATACTGTTCCTCGCCGTTACGTTCATCGCGACCTACCCGGCGGAATACATGTACTCAAAATACCGGAACGCCGATTTTACGCAAGATGCAAATACGCTCGTCATAAGCCAGGGGGTGGGGACGTTCAGGCACCATCATTCGGAACTCGACAAGCTCGGCTTCAACCCGTTCGCCAGTATCACAGGCTCGATAAAGGCGCTCCAGGAGCATCCCGTCGAGATCCCCACCATATTCCTTAAGAAAGTAGCGGTCAACATCCATGCCTTCTTTTTCATAACGTTCTTCGGGTTCTTCAATCCTTTTATTCTCGTCCTGCCGTCCAGGTACTATAACGCTTTCGGCTCGTACATGCTTTCCTACATATACATCTTTATCATACTTGGCGCATTCCTGTGGTTCTCGAAAAAAAACAGGCGGGACCTCGTCTGGCTGTTTTTCCTGATCTTTGTGTATTATTTCATATCGCATCCTCTGTTTTTTACCATAAGGACCGGCCGCCACAGGGCGCCGCTCCATCCGTTCTTTATTATGCTGTTCGTGATAGGTTTCTATTATGTATGGGATTGTATTAAAAAATGGGAAAAGAACCGGAAGATAAAATGAAAAAGGCGTTCCTTTTATATCCGCCTACCGGATTGTACGACAGGTCGGACCGCTGCCAGTCGTACCTGGAGAGTGAAACAGGGGCTTTGGTCTCTCCTCCGATGGACATACTTTATATGGCCGCTGTATTGGAGAAGGCCGGATACAGATGCTTTGTCAGGGACTATACCATCGAAAAGAAAGGGTGGGCCGATGTGCGCCTGGACCTCGAGAGAGAGCTGCCTTCCGTGCTCGTTGTGAGCACAACGATGTCTACGCTGAAAGAGGACTTGAAGGCCTGCGATATGGCTAAGGGCATTAAACCTGACTGTCTAACGGTCGCTAAAGGAGGATATGTAGGGGATGACAGCGAGGCGCTGCTCAGGGTCAACGGGAACCTGGATATATTTATCAATAACGAACCGGAATTCGTGATTCGGGAGATAGTTTCTCTATCGCGCCTGCAGGATATAAGAGGCATAAGCTATAGGGCATACGGCCGGACCTTCACAAACCAGCCCAGGCCTTTTGGGGACGATCTCGATTCTCTTCCTCTGCCTGCCAGGCACCTGATAAGGAACGAATTATACAGGATGCCGGACACGCGCAGACGGTTCACGACCATATTGACAGGAAGGGGCTGTCCGTTCAAATGCATTTATTGCATGGCAGGTAAGGTCGGCGGCGCACACCTGAGGCTGCGATCGCCGGAGAACATCGTCCGCGAGCTTGAAGAATGCATGACGCGGTTCGGCATAAAGGATTTCTGGATGAGGGCGGACACGTTCACTTTCGATAAGAAGTGGGTTGCCGAGATATGCCGTCTTATCACAGATAAGGGGCTGCATATAAAGTGGATGACGAACAGCCGCGTGGACAGGATAGACGATGAGATGCTGTACGCGATGAAACGTTCAGGCTGCACGGTAATAGGTTTCGGCATAGAGAGCGGCAACCAGGGACTTCTCGACAGGATGAAGAAGGGTATAACCCTGGAGCAGTCGCGCAGGGCCGTGGAGATGTGCCGAAAGCACCGGATAAAGACCTACCTTAACTTCATCGTAGGGCTTCCCTGGGAAAGCGAGGAGACTTTCGAAGAGACGATAAGGTTCGCGAAGTCGTTAAAGGCGGATATGTATAATTTCAGCATCTCATACCCATTTCCGGGGACGGAGTTGTATGAATATGTGAAAGAGAAAGGGCTCCTGAAGTCCGACGAGGATCTGAAGACTTACGGGTTTTTCGAGCCCGTCGCGGATACGCATTACATGAAGCGCGAGAGGCTGGGCCGGCTGAAGGAGGCCGCTTTCAGGAAGGTCATGCTCGACCCGCGTTTCGTTCTCAGGACCATATCGAATATGAGGTCGCCCGCCTTGATCGCGGCTTATTGCAGGGAAGCGGCGCGGCTTTTAGGCGTAATCTACGGGAAAACCAGGAAAGGGAAAGGGCCGAGATGACCGGAAAAAGAGTGTCGGACTCATGGGAGGAATTCCTTAGCCGCGGCGGGGTCTATTTCCCGAAAGATGTGGACAGAGGATTCTTTTCGGACATATTGTCATCGCGCTGGGTAGTATCCCTATTGAAGGACGGATCCCGTAAAAAATTCCTGTCGGCGGGATGCGGGCTGGGAAGGTTTGCCATTGCCATAGCCGCAGCAGGGCGGGATGTTGCTTTGATGGATTGTTCGGAAGAGTCTCTCAACGCCGCTAGACTGCTGGGGGAGATAGCCAAACGGCACTTCGGCGACATTAGCATCAGGTTCTTAAAGGACGACTTGGAACGTACCTCGTTCGCGGACGGCGAGTTCGATGTTACATTTAATGAGGGCGTTGTGGAGCACTGGCTTGACCGCGGCGAGAGGATAAAGGTGATAAAGGAAATGGCGAGGATAACAAGGGATGGAGGGGTTGTTTCGATAAGGGTAATTAATAATAAGAACCCTTTATATAATCTCATATACAAGAAAGCGCTGAGGGAAGACGTGCCTGCGCACCACAGGTATGACATGAGAGAGCTAAAGGCCGAGATGGAAGACGCAGGGCTCGATCCTGTCCTGTGGGACGGTGAGACGATCAATGATCCGGACGAATACTCCGCGAACAAGCTCCTGATAAAGACGCTTCGCATTGCGGCCCTGGCAATAAACACGGCCCCCAAATTCGTCAGGGAGGCTTTCTGTCCTTCGATATTCTGCACGGCGATTGTAAGGAGGACGCGGCCATGAGAGCGCTTTTAATAAACCCTTCGCAGGAAAAAGTCTACGGGATGAAGATGTCGCAGATATATCCGCCGCTGGGGCTACTCTACGTCGGCACTGTCATTAAACTATTAGGACACGAGGTTCGGCTGCTGGATATAGATATCGATAAAGTGACGCCTGTATCGTTCAGGGAAAAATTATCCGGCTTCAAACCCGGACTTATAGTTATAACGAGCGTCACTCCTACGGTCAAAGACGCCTTAAGCTGGGCGCGCGCCGTCAAAGAATACGACAGTTCCATCAGGGTTATCATAGGCGGGATACATGCCACTATCGATCCCGTCGTTACGGCCGAAAAGAAAGAGATAGATTTTGTGGTCGTGGGGGAAGGCGAGAAGACTGTCGAAGAGCTGGTAAAGGCGATCGATGAAGGGAAGAACGATTATTCCGGGATAAGCGGAATATTATATAAAGAGGGCGGGCGGGTCATCCGTAATAAACCGCGCGAGTTGATAGCGAACCTCGACGATATAACATTCCCGGACAGGAGCCTCCTCCGGTCGCTCAATGATTATGTCCCGCCCGATGCGGTGCGCACTCCGGTCGCGACCATAATGACTTCAAGGGGCTGCCCGGGCGATTGCACATTTTGCTGCACCAAACAGATATTCACCAGGCATGTCAGGCTTAGAAGCGTGAAGAATATAATGGATGAGATTGATATGCTGGTCGCCCAGCACGGCGTTAAAGAGATACATATAGCGGATGACACATTTACGATAAATAAGCAAAGGGTGCTTGATTTCTGCAAAGCGATCCTGCAGAGAAATTATGACCTGACACTCGAGTTCATGAACGGCATCAGGGCGGACTGCGTGGATGAGGACATATTGAAGGCGCTCAGGTCGATAAAGGTAAGGAACGTCGGTTTCGGAGTTGAATCCGGCAATAAGGAAGTGTTGAAGCTCGCCAGGAAGAACATAAGCCTGGATAGGGTAAGGAGCGCTTTCAAGCTGGCCAAAAAATTCGGCTTCGAGACGTGGGCGTTTTTCATCATAGGGCTTCCGGGAGAGACTGAACAAAGCGTCAGGGAGTCGATAGATTTTGCCAAGGAGCTCGATCCGGATTTTGCAAAGTTCCTGATACTTAAGCCTTATCCCGGCAGCGAAGCATTCAGCTACCTTTCGGAAAGAGCTCTTATAGATAATTATGATTATGACATGTACGGAGTATATACACAGCCCGTACATCACCTGCCGGGGATGTCAAAAGACGACATGATACGGTGGCAGAAGAAGGCTTTTACCGGTTTCTATCTGCGCCCCTCGAAAGTGATGAGCCATTTACTTCGGATAAGGTCCCTGACTCAGCTGTCCCTTGTAGCGCGCGGCTTTGTGTTCGTTGTTTTCAATATATTCAAAAGGCGGAAATAAGAGATGAGAGCGAAAAATATAAAGCGCGCGGCCATTATTCTGGTGTGCGTGTTAATAGTCGCCGGCGTTCTTAACTTACAGGTTTCAATACGGCAGAACATCGACGGTAAGACGCGGAGGATCACTATGCCGCTTTATGTGAAGTGGATAGAGTTTCTGTCGCGCCATTATGAATACGACAGGATCGCGAAAGAGGTCGCCTCCTCCCGCAGGACGGACGCGGAAAAGGCATTGGCCATTTTTAAATGGACCGGCGATAGTATTAAAAAAGTGCCGCAAGGCATGCCGGTAGTAGATGACCATATCTATAATATTATCGTGAGGGGGTACGGCACCGACAGCCAATCGCAGGACGTCTTTACTACACTCTGTTCCTATGCTCATGTGCCGGCATTCTGGGAGAGGGTCTACTACAACGACCGCAAGTCGATGTTCATTATGTCATTTGTCAAATTGAACGGCAAGTGGGCTATCTTCGATTCGTATAATGGGACGTATTTCATGACCGCGGACGGGAAGATTGCTACTATCGATGATATGTCCGGCAAGGACTTCGGGGATTCGTCTTATAGGGGAGTTCCTTTTAGCGAGCTGAAACAGGAATTGGAGCGTATTTTGAATGAAAAAAGGACGACTCGTCCCGAGAAACAGATGCCCGCAAGAAGGATATGGTTTGAGATCAAAAAAGTCTTGGGTATAGAGAAAGAGGATGAGAAGGAGAGCGGAGAGGTATAATTATTGACATAATGCAGGTACTATGGTATATTACGTTTGAAATGTTCTAAACAAAGCGAAAGGTAATAATATGAATAGAAAATTGGAGATGGCTCAGGATAAATTCATAGAGAGCATAGGTAAGCTATGCGGCAGCTTCGGTCTTAACAAATTTGTTGCGCAACTATATGCTGTGCTTTATCTTAGCAACAAGCCGCTGTCTCTGGATGAGATGGCTGAGGAACTCGAAGTCAGTAAAGGCAGTGTCAGTATTAATATCAGGGAACTGGAGAAATGGGGCGCTGTAAAGAATATATGGGTAAAGGGTTCCAGGAAGGACTATTATGAGGCCGAACTTGATATAAAGAAGGTATTTGCCAACAAGCTGAGATCGGCAGTGCAGAAGAGGATAGCGGAAGTATCCAACATGACGGATGAATTCAAGAAGATAACAAAGTCCGCCGCGACTGAGCTTACCGATGAGGAGAAGGTCATAGCGCAGGTATATGAGGAGCGGTTGAAGAAGATAGAGGAGTTGAAGGCTATGGCTGCGACCGCGTTGAGCCTCGCGGAAAAATTTCTACAATAGGACGGTAATATGAAAGATTTCGGATTTAGGGTAAGGACAAATTTGAAATACGGGGTAGGCGTTTCAGCCAGGCTGGGGATATTTGTAAAGGAATTGGGTTTCCATAAGGCCGCGATTATAATAGATGCCGGAGTCAAGAGCCTGGATGCTACCGCAAAAGCCGCCTCAAGTTTGAAGAATGAAGGGCTGTACGTAGAGACGTTTATAAACGATGTTGCCGAGCCGGACTACGATTATCTCGAGAATTATAAGGCCGGGTTTATGGATAAGGGGTTCGAGGTGATAATAGGCATAGGCGGCGGCAGCACAATGGATCTGGCAAAAGGAATAGCCACTCTGGTCACGAATCCGGGCAAGGCTATCGAATATAGAGGGTTTCCGGCGCTGAAGTCCAAGCCGCTTCCAGTGATCGCCATCCCCACCACAGCCGGGACCGGGAGTGAAGCAACGTATAATGCCGTATTTACAGACGCCGCCCAGAAGAAGAAGCTCGGCATCAATTCCGAATATAACTTTCCTGTTCTCGCCATTCTGGACCCGTCATTCATCCTGAATTGTCCGAAGAGCGTCGCCGTATCTTCCGGGATGGACGCGCTTACACATACGCTCGAAAGTTTTGTCCATAAGGACCATACGCCGATATCCAGAATTTTTTCGAAAGAGGCCTTCAGGTTAATATTTAACAGCCTGATGGTTATGCCTGATAAGCCGCACGATATAGAGATCTGCTCAAGGTTGCAATGGGGGGCATATCTGGCGGGGATAGCGCTTATCAACGCCGGCTCCGGCCCGTCGGGGGCGCTCTCATATCCGTTGGGTGCGCATTATAAAGTGCCGCACGGGATGGCGGGCGCGGTATTTCTTTCAACCGTTACGGAATTTAACGTCTCGCGCGGTTACCAGGATTACGCCGAGCTTTACGACCTGATAGAGGGCTCTGTCAGGGGACTTTCCATAAAAGAGAAGAACGAAGCTTTCGTCGAATATATGAAAGCCTTGGACGAGAAGATGGGTATCCCCTCGAAGCTTTCAGCGCTGGGGCTGAAAGAGAGTGATGTCTCTTTTTTGATAGATCAATATGATGTTTTGAAGAAGGCCATTGAGCAAAACCCTGTCGACATAAGTAAAAAAGACTTATCGGATATGCTCGGCAGGATGAGAGAGGAAAGGGACCTTAAAGATGCCAGGATTTGAATTGGTGGGCAAGGAGGAACGCCAGGCGGTACTCGATATATTTGATAAGTACGGCGGTATCCTGTTCAAGCACGGATTTGACGGAATGCGCAACGGTTCTTTTAAAGTCCAGGAATTCCAGAAGGTTTTCGCGAAGAAATTCGGTTCAGGATACGCGCAGGCCGTTACTTCGGGCTCGGTGGCGCTGAAGGTAGCGCTGCAGGCTCTCGGGATCAGGCCCGGCGACGAGGTGATAACACAGAGCTTCACCTTTGTAGCCACGGTCGAAGCTATAATGGAATGCGGCGCCGTCCCCGTAATTACGGAAGTGAACGAGACCCTTACCATGGATCCTGAGGACCTTAAACGCAGGATCACACAGAAGACAAAGGCGGTGATACCGGTCCATATGTACGGCGCTTCCTGCAACATGGATAAGATAATGAAGATAGCGAAAGACGCGGGGCTCAAGGTCCTGGAAGACAGCGCGCAGGCGATAGGCGGGAAATATAAGGGAAAGCTCCTGGGCTCGATAGGAGACGCGGGGGCGTTCAGTTTCGATTTCGGGAAAGCGGTCACCTGCGGCGAGGGTGGGATGATCATTACGGATGACAAAGAGATATACCAGAAGGCGATGGAGTTTGCCGATCACGGCCACCAGTGCAACCCGAACTTCCCCAGGGGCGAGGACACGAGACGGCAGGCCGGATTCAACTATCGCATGATGGAACTGCAGGGCGCGTTAGGGATCGTCCAGCTTGCCAAGCTTGACTACGCAATCTCTCAGCAGAAAAAGAATAAAGCGGAGATAATGGCGGGGATTAAAAATGTGAAAGGGCTCAAGTTCAGGTCCTTTAACGACGCGGAAGGCGAGACTGCCGATACGCTTACTTTTACCGTGGAGAGCGTCGAAAAAGCTAAAAAGTTCGTAGAGAAACTTAAGGAGAAGAAGGTAGGCACTAAGAACCTGCCGGACGCGTTCAATTGGCATTTTTCGGGGACGTGGGACCATCTGCTCTCCGGCCTGGACCCATATAAAGGGAAAGACCTCACCGGGTTGTGGCCGAGATCTTACGACCATTTGAGGAGGACGATAGCGCTCCCGATCAATATAAAGATGTCCGGCGAACAGATCGACAGGATCGTTGGGTCTGTAAAAGAGATAGCTAAAGAGGTTTTATGACGTTAGGTATAATACCGGCCCGCGGAGGGTCTAAGGGCATACCGCGAAAAAATATAAAGATGGTAGCAGGTAAGCCCCTGATCGCATGGACTATTGAGGCGGCGAAGAAGTCGAAACTATTGGATCGCTTTGTGGTCTCGACGGACGACGCGGTAATAGCCAATATCGCAAAACGGTGCGGAGCGGACGTTATAAATCGCCCCGCGAGACTGGCGACGGATAAAGCGACGACGCTTTCCGCGTTGCAGCATGTGCTTTCGCTGATCGACACGGACACGGTAGTGCTGCTCCAACCTACTTCCCCGGTCCGTAGCCCGGGATTGATAGACAGGTGTATAAAGAAGTTTCGCAGGACGAAAGCGGACAATCTCGCGACAGGATTTATATGCAAATTCATGGAGTATGGCTCGTATATAAATAAGAGGCGCCAGGACCTGAAAGGATTTTTCTACGACGACGGCAATGTATATGTTATAAAGGCAGACCTGATAAAGAAGGGAAAGATATTCGGTAAAAAGGCTGGACGTATATTTACCTCGAAAGAAGAGAACGTAGAGATAGACGATGAATTTGAATTATGGATGGCGGGAGAGATCCTGTCGAAACGCGCCGGCGGGGGCAGACAGTAATGCGAAGATATGTTACGATTGCGGGAAGGAAGATAGGAGAAGGCCGGCCGGTATTTATCATAGCCGAGGCCGGCGTGAACCATAATGGCAGCCTTGCCATAGCGATGAAGATGGTCGACGCGGCTAAAAACGCCGGCGCCGACGCCGTTAAATTCCAGACCTTTAGGGCAGAGGAGCTTGTGGTGAAGGACGCGCCGAAAGCCGCTTATCAAAAGAGGGCGGTCCCCGGGAAATCGCAGTTCCAGATGCTCAAGTCGCTTGAGCTCTCCGAAGAAGCGTTTAAAAGATTATCCGATCACTGCAAAAAAAGAAAGATACTATTCCTCTCTACTCCGTTCGATCTTCAAAGCGCCACTCTCTTGAATAGGCTTGGAGTGTCCGCCTTTAAGATCAGTTCGGGTGAGATAACCAACACCCCTTTACTAAAACAGGCAGCCGGATACGGGAAACCGATCATCCTTTCTACCGGCATGTCAACTCTACGTGAGGTGAGGGAAGCCGTTGATGTAATTTATTCGGCCGGCAACAGGCGCCTGATACTGCTGCACTGCACTTCTAATTATCCGGCGCGTTACGAAGACGCCAATCTAAGGGCGATCGTTACGCTTCAGAAAAATTTTGACTGTCCGGTAGGATATTCGGATCACACAGAAGGATTGGAGGCGTCGATTGCGGCGACGGCATTAGGAGCCTGTGTTATCGAGAGACATTTTACCCTGGACAGAGCCATGAAGGGCCCGGACCATAAGGCGTCCTTAGACGTTAAGGGGCTGGAGGATCTGGTGAGGTCTGTCAGAAATACCGAAAAGTCCATGGGCGGCGGCATAAAAGCCCCTGCCTCCGCCGAGGAAGAAGTGAAGAGGATAGCAAGGAAGAGCGTCGTGGCGCTTGAAGATATCCCAAAAGGCCGAACAATAAGACGGAGCATGCTTACGGTGAAGAGGCCAGGGACAGGTTTGAGTCCTAAATACCTGTATATTCTGGATGGAAAGAAAGCCAAACTACGCATAAAGAAGGACGAGGTCTTGACCTCGGATATGATATGAAACGTAAAGTCTGCGTTATAACAGGGTCGCGGTCGGATTATGGGATTCTCCAACCGGTGATGAAGGCGATAAAAAAATCTAAGCGCCTGGAACTCTTTGTTATCGCCACTTCCATGCATCTGATGAAGGAATTCGGCTATACGGTCCGCGAGATAGAGAAAGACGGTTTTCATATAAACAACAGGATAAACATTTCGTATTGGGAGGATACCGGCCATGCAATGGCGTTCTCCGTCGGGAAGGCCGTATCGATGTTCTCTGACAGTTTTCTCCGGCTGAAGCCCGATATAGTATTGGTGCTGGGCGATAGAGGAGAGATGCTTGCCGCGGCCATCGCCGCGAATTATATGAATATACCCGTCGCGCACATTCACGGAGGCGAGGTGTCGGGGCACATAGACGGACTTGTCAGGCACGCTATAACGAAGTTGTCCAACATACACTTTCCCGCTACGGATAAGGCGAAAGAAAGGATAAAAAAGCTGGGTGAGAGGCCGGATACGGTCTTTAAAGTCGGCGCGCCTGCCCTGGATAGTGTACTATCCGGCCGTTACGCGGGCAAGAAAGAACTTCTTAAGAAATACGGCCTCAATGACGGTCCGACATTGATCGTGGTCCAGCATCCTGTAAGCGCCGAAACAGGCAAGTCGGCGTCGCATATGCGGACGACGCTGGAAGCGGTCAAAGAGTTACAGATACAGACTATTGTAATATACTCCAATGCCGACGCCGGAGGCAGGAAGATGATCGATGTGATAAAAAGATACGAGAGGCATTCGCTCATAAAAGCCTTTAAGAGCATACCGCACGCAGACTACCTGGGGCTTATGAGAATATCGTCCGTCCTGGTGGGAAATTCTTCAAGCGGTATTATCGAAGCCGCTTCGTTCAAGCTTCCGGTCGTAAATATTGGCGATCGACAAAGGGGCCGCGAGCGTTGCGGTAACGTCATAGACGCCGATCATGGGATGAACGCAATTTTAAGGGCGATCAAAAAGGCGCTTTTCGATAAGAAATTCAGGAATAAGGTGAGACATTGCAATAATCCTTACGGCGACGGTCACGCAGGGCAACGTATAGCAGACAGACTGGCCGCAATACGCCTGAACAAAGAACTGCTTGTTAAGCAATTGACCTATTGAGGGGCAAAATGAAGAAAAGGGAAAAGATCGTGATATTCGGCGCCGGCGGGCATGGCAGGGTAGTCCTCGATATCCTCGCGGAGGCAGGCGCCGATACAGCCGGTTTTATCGATGAGGATATACAAAAGGCAGGCTCTATTATAAACGGTTTTAAGGTCCTGGGAGACTGGAAGTATCTGGAGGGCAGGAAGGATCTCTCTGTCGCCCTGGGTATAGGCGATAATGAAATGCGTGAGAAGATATTCAGAAAAGCAAAAAAGTTTGGCCTGGATATCCGCTCAGCCGTACATCCGAAGGCAGTCATTTCCAGAACGGCAAAACTTGGCGAAGGCGTTGTCATTATGGCCGGGGCGGTGGTCAATACTGGCGCCGCGCTGGAAGACGGGGTTGTGGTTAATACAGGAGCGACGGTCGATCACGATTGCCGTCTCGGAAGGTTCTGCCAGTTATGGCCCGGTTCGCATCTGGCGGGCACTGTAAGTGTCGGTGAATTTTCGTATATCGGTACGGGCGCATCCGTTATCAATAATATAAGAATAGGCAGGGAAGTCACAGTGGGCGCAGGGGCCGCGGTCATATCGGATATACCCGATAACGTGAAGGCTGTAGGCGTGCCCGCAAAAATTATATAAGGAAATATGTCATGAAGCTGAAAAACCTTAAAGATGTCATTGCCGGCGCGGGGTCGTCGATAAAAGACGTCATGAGACTTATCGACCATTCGGGCTTGAGAGTAGCTTACATAGTAGACGCGCAAAAAAGATTGGCAGGAGCCATAAGCGATAGCGAGATCAGGAAGGCGATCCTGCGGGGTGTGGACATTCGTAACAAAGCGTTGGATATAGCCAATCCCGACCCGATCGTCTTCCGGGAAGAAGACGCGGCAAATCCTTATTCCGCGGAGCGGGCCGTCAAGCGCTTGCTGGAGAAGATGCCGGACAGCCGCTATATTCTTGTCGTTGACAGGAATAGCCGGCCGAAAAAGATCGTGCGCTGCCGGGCATTCACAAGCGTGGCGAATAAAGAAAAACATGAACATACGGGAAGGAAGATACTTGTGGTGGGCGGCGCGGGATATCTGGGATCTATCCTTGTAAGAAAGCTTCTCGCGCGCGATATCAAGGTCAGAGTCCTCGATATCCTGATGTACGGGTCAAAATCGGTAGAGGGCCTTCTTAAAAACAGGATGTTCGAACTTGTAAATGGCGATATGCGTGACATATCTACAATAGTCAGGGCGCTGTCGGGCGTCGACGCGGTTGTCAACCTTGCGGCGATAGTAGGCGACCCGGCCTGCAAAAACAGGCCTGAAGCGGCGATAGAGACAAACTACCTCGCGAATAAGGCCTTGGCCGAGGCGTGCAAGTATCACCAGATAAACAGGTTCGTCTATGCCTCTACGTGCAGCGTGTACGGGACGATGGATGGGAATAAACTACTGGACGAAAATTCCGCCCTCAATCCGGTTTCGCTCTACGCCAGGTCCAAGATACATGCCGAGGAGGGGATACTAAGCCTCATGGACGAGAACTTCTCCCCGACCATATTGCGGATGGGGACATTATACGGCTGTTCGCCGAGGATGAGGTTTGACCTCGTAGTGAATACAATGACTAAAACAGCGGTGAAGTCAGGCAGGATATCGGTCCATGGAGGCGGTAAACAGTGGCGTCCTATGCTGCATGTCGACGATGCCGCCGAGGCCTACATAAAATGTCTGGAGGCCCCTATTCACAGGATAAGAGGCGAGATATTCAATGTCGGCTCGGAAGACGAGAACTACAGGATAATCCGCCTGGCAGAGATAGTGAAGGGGTGTGTACCGGGCTCGAAGCTGGTAATGGAGGGGAAGGCAAATGATCCGAGGAACTATTCGGTCTCATTCGCCAAGATAAGGAAGGCCCTGAAGTTCAGGCCTGTCGTCAGGATGGAGAAGGGCGTCATGGACATAAAGAAGAAGATAGGCGAGGAGATCGATAACGTGGACGATCCGAAATATTATAACGTGGAATACAGCCAATGAACCATAAAGAGAAGCCGGCGATATTAGGCGGAAAACCCGTTTTCAAAGAACCGGTCCCCATTACCAGGCCCACTATCGGCCGCATAGGGCGCCTGAAGAAAGCGTTTGGGGAGATATTGCGCACCAGGATGATCACGAACTCGGATTACGTCAGGCGTTTCGAATCGAAGCTGTCGAGGCATATAGGGGTAAAACACGCCGTTGCACTTTCCAGCTGCACAAGCGGGCTCATGCTGATAATGAAAGCGCTTGAGCTGAAGGGTGAGGTGATAATGCCGAGCTTCACCTTTCACGCTACTGCCCACGCGGCAGTATGGAACGGCCTTAAGCCGGTATTTGTCGACTGCAATATAGATACCTACAATATTGACCCGGACGAAGTGGAAAGATCCATCACATCCAGAACGTCGGCGATAGTCGCAGTGCACATATTCGGGAACCCGCCGGACATAGGAGCCCTGACCAAGATAGCTAAAAGGCACGGGCTGAAGCTGGTCTTTGATGCCGCCCACGGCCTCGGATCCGCATATAAAGGGAAGAGGGTGGGTTGTTTTGGGGACGCCGAATCGTTCAGTTTGAGTCCCACCAAACTTCTGACCACCGGCGAGGGCGGCGTAGTGACGACGAATAATGACCGGATCGCCAATTTCGTCCGTATGGGCAGGACGTATGGGGATCCTGGTAGTTACGATCCCGCGTTCTCGGGCCTCAGCTCGAGAATGACGGAGTTTTCCGCGCTGCTCGGTATCGAAGGGCTCGACCTCCTGGAAGAAAACGCAAGACGGAGGAACAGGCTGGCCGGATTGTACAAAGAACTGTTATCCGGGATACCCGGCCTGAGTTTTCAGAAAATAGATAAAAGCCTCCGGTCGAGCTATAAGGACTTCTCGGTCCTGGTCGATAAGGATATGTTCGGCTTGTCGAGGGACTTACTCTTTGATTCTTTGGCCGCCGAGAACATTAGCGCCAAAAAATATTTTTATCCTCCTGTACACCGCCAGAGAGCATTCGCCTCTTTCGGCCAGGCCGGCAAAAAGCTAAAAAATACAGAAATACTGTCCGACAACTCATTGAGCCTGCCGCTCTATTCCGATATGCCGGAGTCCGACGTAAGTAAGATATGTCTTGCCGTGCGCCGCTCGCATCGTTATGCCCGGGAGATATCGAAGGCCGAGAGATGAAAAAGATATGTTTTTTCTTACAGACGCCTCTCACAAGACGCGATTATGAAAGATTCGGAGTAGAGTTGCTTAGAAATATTGGGTTTGAGGTATTGTTCCTGGATATGACGGCAGTCATGAATCCTGATTATAAGTCATCAGAAAAGATTGCTACGGATAGTACAGTATACTGTAATACTTACGATGATGCAGATAAATTTCTGAGGGATAGCGGGGATATGTTCGGTATAGACATGATAGGCGCCCGCGTGATAAACGTATTTTTTTACAGGATATTGAAAAGACATAAGGTACGCTATGCCGCTTTTTGTGCTAATAGTATTCCGACCTCTTATTCCTGGAACAGCAAAGGCATGGATCTTATCGGAAATATAAAAATATTATTTGGAAGCATAGTTTGGCGGCTTCCGAATTCATTGTTGGGGCTGCCTACGCCAGATTATGTCTTAGCCGGCGGAGAGAGATATTCTCCAAAACGACCTCAACCCGGCAGTGCCACGCGGGTAATATGGGCACATTCACTTGATTACGATAAATATCTGGAATATTGTTTGAGCGACCGCATTCCTCTTATTGACGGAGGGTATGCCGTTTTTCTTGACGAATATTTTCCGCTACATCCAGATTATAATATAAAAGGCGGTATGCATAAAAATCCTTTTAGCGAGGACAGGCAAGGCGAATATTATACAGGAATGAACAGGTTTTTTTCTTATCTGGAAAACCGTATTGGCATACCTATCGCTATCGCTGCACACCCGAAGTCGAAGTACGAAGACATGCCGGGTGTGTTCGGAGAGCGTAAGATGTTTAAAGGTAAAACTATAGAATTGGTGTCGCGCGCCAGATATGTAATAGCACACGTCAGCACTTCCGTAAATTTTGCGGTATTGTTCAGAAAACCGATAGTATTCGTTACCATGAATGCGATGGAAAGTACGCCTTATGGTCCTTTAATATCGAATTTCGCATCTCAATTTAATGAGAGGGTTGTCAATATAGATCTTGACCCTGCCGGTTGGCCTGCGAAAGAACCGGTTATTGTGGCAGAGGGGCCGTATAAGGAATACGTTAGGCGTTTTATCAAAACCGACGGTTCTCCGCAACTTCCGTTCTGGCAGATAGTGGGCGACAGGCTAAAGGCTTATAACTGATATGACTAAGATGGCAGTATTCGAAAAGTTGAGTTTCATCTCGCTTCCCATCGCGGCGGGTTATCTGGCCATGGGATATGAGGTGGGCTATTTCGATAAGAACGTATCGTCCGCTTTTTCAGTGTTATACGGATATTTTCATCGCACCGGGAAGATCAAGAAAATGCCGCCGGAAGACTTTACTCTTGCGATGCAGTATGAAGCCCATAACGCGGCGCTTGACATCGTAGAGAGCGCATATGAGGTGCGCTTCAGTAAGAGCGGTGCCATAAGGCTTATAGCAAGGATGATGGGTTCCGACCTGGTCCATTCTATTTACAAAAAAGCCCTCCTTGCAAGGATATACGATTATTATCGTATGCAGTCGGTGTTGAATAAGATGGCGGTTGACGCCGGTCCCGGCAGCCGGCTTTGTTTTGTCGCCTGCGATTATATGGTCATGGAGAAGATGACCGCTTTCGGCAAGCCGCGCGGCGGTCTCGATAAACGTTTTTTCATATCATGGTGGTCGCGCATATTGTCATTAGCTGCGGGGATGGGCGGTTATATAGCAAATATATTCTGCCTTTTTGCCTTTCCCGTATGGATATCGGCCAAAGTGAAAAAGGTAGACCGTGACAAGCCGCTGGTAAAGGACTATCAGGCCGGTATCCGCGTATATCAGGGAGATTTCGGGATGTGCGGCAAATACCGCTCCATGGATTTTATTCTCGATGGCAGGGACCTCAATGCCTCGAATGTCCTTTTCTGCGCGGAGACGTATTTGTCCGGGGACTACGTTTCCGAGATAAGAAAACGTGGATACAGCCTTGTTGTCCTGCCGGAGATACTGTGCCGTGTCAGCCGCGCATTCTTAAAGGAAAAGGTATTCAAAGTCTTTCTGCCTTTCTGGGCCCAGTCCATGGCCGCCTCTTTGACGGAAAGCGGTTTTATAACCAAGACGACCGTGACCATATTACGCGATTATCTCCTGTGGTCCAGGTTCCTGGATGAGTTCCGTATTAAGCACTACGCAGTCTACAACAATTATGAACGTGGGCACATAACGAGGAACATCCTCCTTTCGAAGAGGGACGTCACTACCTGGTATTATATACATTCCGGTCACAATCCGGACCTCTTCAATGCCCCGGACGAACCCGATTACAGACATACATTCTTCTCCTATATGTATTATGACAGGTTCCTGTCTTGGGGCGGCAGGGTGACGCGGTATTATTCATCTTTCATTACCCATATTGGGAAGTTTGAGAACTCGGGATGCCTGTGGTCGGAGCATGTGAGGAAGGCGGCGGAGGACAAAGAACTTTATTCCTCAAAGCGAAGGTCTATTCTCAAAAGCCTGGGCAGGGACTCGGGCAGGATAGTGGCCGTATTCGATACGACGGTAGGAGCGGATGCGCCCCTGCAGCTTGAGGACATGGCCGCTTTTGTGACTGGCATAGTGAGGCTTATGGATGAAGACCCTGATATCGTGGTCGTTTTCAAGGAAAAATGGCTGTGGAATGAATTGCTGGAGCGTGAACCCGGGATAGCGTCTTATTATCAGAAGCTTTATGAGCATGCGCGCTGTTACCGTACAGGAGGCAGCAACAGGGACTCCACGGAAGTGATGGCTGTTTCCGATCTTGTCATATCCGCTCCTTTTACGGCACCTACAACGGAAGCGCTCGGCGCCCGGAAAAAGGCGATCTATTTCGATGCCACGAACAGGTTCAGGGGTCGTTTCTACGACACGTTCCCGAAGCTGGTTGCTCATAATTATAATGAGTTGAAAGGCCTTGTACGTTACTGGCTGGACGAGGCTTCGGACAAGGATTTCAGCGACTATCTCGACAGGCATATAAAAGGCAAGATAGACGCTTATGTCGACGGCAGGGGAATAACGAGATTCCGCGCCTTTCTGTGCGGAAAGGAAGAGGCAGCCAAGCATGGTGAAGATAGCTACGCCCATATCGGGTCTTTTTAAAGATAAGGCCGCCGCGCTCTCTATATCGGCGCATTCGGACTGCCTGGAGTTCCGCGACCATAGCCTGGGCTCAGAGCTTAAGAAGCAGGAGATATTTCATTGCGACCTGCAACCTATACATGTTTTTAGCGATAAAGAGACAGGTTACTTGCGGCATGTCAAAAAAAATAAGCCGGGATTGAAGCTTGTTACTTTTCACATCGCTTCATGCTGCGACAGGCCCAGGCTTAAAGGCGGCATGTTCGAGCCAGGCGGCAGGCGTTACACGAGACAGGAGTTGCTGAGGACGGCCGGGCGCAATTTCAGGGCGATAAAGAGGATATTTGGCAGTAAGACGAAGATCGCCGTCGAGAACAACAACTTTTATCCTACGGGCGCGTATAAATATATCACGGACGCGGATTTCGTTTCGGAGATGGTCCGCGGGAATGCCATATATTTCGTGTTTGACATCGCGCACGGCGTGATAACGTCCCGAAACAGGGGGATCGACTACCGCGGATACAAGAGGGCGCTTCCGATGGACAGGGCGGTGCAGTTGCATGTAAGCGCCCCGGGATCGCGACACGGCATTGCCTATGACGCGCATAGGCTGCCGGGCGATAATGAGTATGGGGAGGTCAGGGAGCTGCTGGCGGAATATCCCGGTATAGAATATGTGACCGTGGAGTATTATAAAGGCGCCAAGGATCTTGTCGCCTCACTGGAAAGGATGAGAAGGTTGCTATGAGCTATCTAGACGGACAGTTCGGGCTCAGGGATAAAGTGGCGCTGATTACCGGTGCCTCGGGGCAGCTCGGCCGGCGGCTGTGCGAAAGTTTCGTCAAGGCGGGGGCCAAGGTGGCAGGGCTGGACAAGGTCATATCGAAAGCGAAGACAGACGGCGTCGAATATTACAGAGCCGATATAACGAAGAAGAAGGATGTTGAGGGTGCTCTGGGGCGCGTAGCCGGGAAATACGGGACCATAGATATAATGATCAACAACGCGGGTGTCAGCGTTTTCGAGCCTTTCGAGAAGAGGCCCGAGAAGAGCATAGACCATGTCATGGACGTGAACCTGAAAGGGACGTTCTTCTGCATCCAGTCGTACGTCAATATATTCGACAGGTGTAAGCTGAAGAAGGGCTCGATCGTCAACGTTGCCTCCTTTTACGGCGTCATATCTCCGGACTTCAGGATATATACGGACTGCAAGAGAAAGAATTCCGAGATCTACGGGGCTACCAAGGCCGGTGTCATACAGATGACTAGATATTTCGCCGTCCACCTGGCTTCCAGGAATATCCGGGTGAATGCGGTATCTCCGGGCGGGATATACAATCCCGATAATCCGCAGGGGAAAGATTTCATAAAGAACTATTCGGCGAGGTGCCCCATGGGAAGGATGGCCAGGGACGGGGAGATCGCGGGGGCCGTCATGTACCTTTCCGGTGACGCGGCAAGCTATACGACCGGGCACAATATAGTAGTAGACGGCGGCATGAGCTGCTGGTGAGAGAAGGCGGGTGCGATATGGGTTACTCAAGAAAAGACCTTAAAGATTACGGGCTCGGCACAAATAACGGCATCTACGTTATAGCGGAGATAGGTATAAACCACATGGGTGACATCGACTCCGCCAGGAACCTCATAGGGTCAGCGCGCAGGGCCGGCGCGGACGCGGTGAAATTCCAGACTTATGTGACAGAAAGAAGGACGCATAAAGGCTCTCCGATATTCGATATACTGAAAAGGTGCGAGCTTCCGTTCGAGGCCTTCAGGGAGCTTAAGGATTATTCGAGTTCGCTCGACATAGAATTTTTCTCGACGCCTTTTGACGCCGAGAGCGTGGATTTTCTGGAGAGCATCGGCTGCCGCATATACAAGGTATCGTCGTTCGATGTGACGAACCATGCGCTTCTTTCCAGGGTCGCCGCCACGGGCAAGACTGTCATGATGTCCGTAGGCATGGCCAATATGGGCGAGATACAGGACGCTTACAATATCCTGAAAGGCGGGACCTCAAAGGTCGCGCTGTTACATTGTATCTCCGCGTATCCGTCCAGGCCGGAAGACGCGAACCTGGCCGCGATATATGTCCTGAAGGAAAAATTCGATTGTCTGATAGGCCAGTCCGACCATACGAACGATATCGTGATACCGTTGTATGCGGCCTCGGCCGGAGCGCAGGTCGTCGAGAAGCATTATAAGATCGATGAACGGATGGACTGCGTGGATGCGGCCGTGTCTATTACTGAGAAACAGATGGCCGGGATGGTGGAAGAGATGAGAAAGCTCGATAAGGCGCTTGGAAGGGGCGAGCTGGGGGTGAGGCCCGCCGAAAAAGGCTGCGAGATATTCCGGAGAAAAGCGGGGGCGCGATGAATAAACTTTACGTTTTTCAGGATGGGAGGAAGAATGATTATTCTAAGGAACTGGAGTGCGCTTATAAGACGTACGGCAAGGGCTCTCCGAAGTCGAAATTTCGCGGTATTTCCGTGGACAAGCTCATCGACCACTCCACAGAGGTGATCATATCGAACGGGCTGCCCAAGAACTGGTATTTCATACTGAAGGGCCTCAACATAGTGACGATCACGCTGGACAGGCTGGATAAGCATTTAAATCTGGCCGACATAGTCATAGATTTCAAGAGCCAGGACAGCAACAGGTATTTTACGGGCCCCGATTATTCCATACGCAACAATAAGGACCTGGAATTCGACAGCATAGCGAACCTGATCAAGAAGCTAGAGTGGGACTCGGGGTTCTTCGGTTTCCCCGTGGCCCTGCTCAGCTCGCGCTATCTTACGGAAAACATAATGCACCGAATAGAGAAGTTCATAAAGCGCGAGAATATAAGACTGGTCGAGTATCTCTGCAACTGCCACGACAGCCGGAGCGTCAAGATTGCCGAAAAGAACGGTTTCCATTTCGCCGACATTCGGCTCTCATTCGAAAAGGTCCTCAGGGAAAAGCATGGTCCGCAAATGCCGAAAGCGATACGGTTCGGAAAGGCTGATAAGAAGGATGTGAGGACGCTCAAGCATATCAGCGAGGACCTGTATAAGGACAGCAGGTACTTTTTCGATACCAATTTCAACAGGAGTAAGATAAACGAATTCTACCAGAACTGGATAGAGAAAGCCGTCCTGGGAAAATACGACGATGAATGTTTCTGCCTTTATACGAATGGCGTTCCCGTGGCTTTCTGCTCGTTGAAATATAATATAGGATCGAGCGTCACCATAGGGTTGTTGGGGCTCTCCAACGAATATCAGGGCAAGGGGCTGGGCAAGGTGCTGCTATACAGCATCTTCGATATGCTGATCGACAGGGGGGTATCGAGAGTATCCGTCGTCACGCAGGGGCGTAATTATGCGGCCCAGCGCCTATACCAGAACGTCGGGTTCCTTACCAAGGCCACGGAGCTCTGGTACCACAAATGGATCTGATGGAGAAGATATCGAGGTTTACCCTGGGCGCGGCGCAATTAGGGCTGCCTTACGGCATTTCCGGCAGGCCTCTCGTGGACTCGCCGGAGGACATACTGCGAGCCGCCCGCGAAGCGGGTATAGACACGATCGATACCGCTAAGGCATACGGAAACAGCGAAGAGATGATCGGCCGGTATCTGAAAAAGAACGCGGGATGGTCACCTGATATAATAACGAAGATAAAGATAGAGGGCGCAAGCGCCGCTGAGCTCGTTCGCGAGGTCGAGATGAAGTTGGACGACAGCCTGGAGAAGCTCGGCCGCAAAAGCATATACGGCCTCATGCTCCATAATTACGGAGCGTTAGCCAGGCATAAGCGCTCTCTTGTCGACGCGATGGCGCAGTTGAAAGCGGCCCGTAAGGTAGCCAAGATAGGCATTTCGGTTTACGGCGCCGATGAGCTGAAGATCTCGCTGGGATATGATGAGTTCGAGATATTTCAGGGGCCGGTAAACTTGTTCGACCGCAGGATAACGAGTTCGGGATCGTTGAAAGAGATAGTCCGGCGTAAAAAGTCTTTCTTCGCAAGGTCGGTGTTTCTGCAGGGGCTTTTTTTCATGGATGACGAAGCATTGGCCGGCAAGGTCCCGGAAGCCCGGACCTATATAGGTAAGCTGAGGGGATTGTCCGAAAAATCGGGCATGAGTGTGGCGGAACTGGCATTTTCATATACGGGAAGCATCGAGGGCATAACGAGCCTTGTGTTGGGAGTCAAAAGCAGGAAACAGTTGAGCGATCTGATAGCGTTGTTAAAGACAAAACCCATCGCGCGGGACCTTGCGGGACAAATAGAGAAGATATTCTCGGATGTGCCGCAGTATGTATACGATCCCAGGAGATGGCCTAACGCGGTATGACTATGAAGCGATATAAAACGGCAATAGTAGGGCTGGGGAATATAGCGTGGAAATTCGACGCGAGGGTAAGGTCGGCGGACCCGCTTACTCATGCGGGCGCGTATATGAAAAATCCCCGGACTGTCCTTGTCGGCGGCTGCTCGCCCGACAAGCAGGACCGCAGAGATTTCGAAAAAAGATACGGGGCGCCGGCATTCGCGGGCATAGAGGAGATGATCGGGAAGACGGAGCCCCATATAGTAAGCATATGCTCCCCGTCTGCTCTTCATTACGAGCACGTGGAGTACAGCCTCCGCAAGAGGGTGCCGATGATATGGCTGGAGAAGCCGCCTACATTGACGGTCGAAGATATTGACGGCCTTATATATAAGGTAAGGGCAGCCGGTTCGTCCAGGTTACTGGTCAATTACCAGAGGCGCTATTGCCGGTCTTACGCCCGGCTTAAAGAGCTTTTGGCGCGCCGAGCCCTGGGCAGGATCGTCTCCGTGAACTTGACGTATTCGAGAGGGCTGGCGACCAACGGTTCCCATATCCTTGATATGGCGTTTTTCCTTACGGGAGACAAAGTAGATGCCGTGATCGGGCCTGTCTCTCCGGCTTCCGGGTCTGCCAATCCGTCGTTTATGATGAAACTGGCCGGCGGGATCCCGTGTTCCGTATCCGGCATGGACCTGCCGTATCATTGCATCGACGTATCGGTCACCTGCGAACGGGGGCGCGCTTCCATAATACACGGCGGCATGAAGACCGTCTGGGAGATGAAGGAAGAACATGAGCTTTTCCCCGGGTTCTACAGGCTGCGTGACGCGGCGAAGAACCTTATAGGGCCAGGCGGTTTCAAGGGAAGCATGACTGCTGCGCTTGGTGATATTATTAACGCTCATGAAAAGAGAAGGGAGCCTGTGAGCAGCCTTCGCACCGCCAGACGCTCGCAGCTTGTGATGGAAGAGGTCAATAAAAGGATAAAGGCGGCGGGATGAAGATACTTGCGGTTTCGGGAGATGTAGGCGGGGCCAGGGCCGTAATGCCGGTCCTGAAGAAGCTCTTTGACGAGAAGACGCCGTTCGTCATATCGGATAACGGTTTTCTCGGTAAAGAAGCGCCTGCCGAATGGCCGCGCGCGGTCCTGCCGGATTGGAGCGACAGGGATTCCGTGAAGGGGCTTATTGAAAAAGAGGGCGTCACACTTGTGATCTTCACTACGAGCGTCAAGGACGCTGTGCCTCTCGGCGTTGCCCGGGCCGCGCGGAACGCAGGTTTGCCTGTGATATGCATATTGGATAACTGGATGACCTACCGCAAACGCATGGAGGTCGACGGCCTGGAGACATTCCTTCCGGACGTATATGCGATGATGGACGAGCTTGCCTTTGAAGAGGCCGTAGCCGACGGCCTGCCGCCTTCGATACTGAAGGTCACAGGCCAGCCCGCACTGGCGTCCATCGCGGAGTCCTACAGGTCGATGCGCAGAGAGGACTATGCGGACAAACTGCGTTCCTGCGGGATAATGAAGGATAAACAGCTTATAGTCTTTATCTCGGAACCCGCGGAGAAGGACCAGGGGGCGGGACCGTCATCGACGAATTTCAGGGGTTACACGGAGAAGACCGTGTTGCGGCAGTTGTGCGCCTGTTTGCAGCCGTATTCCGGCCGGATCCAGATAGGTATAGCGCCCCATCCGCGCGAAGACCAGGAGGAATTGAGCAGGTCCTGGGAGGCGTACCGGGGCGGCCTGACGGGCGGTATATTGAAAAATACAAGCGGCAGGGAATCGGTATTCCTTGCGGACGGCGTAGCGGGCATGGCATCCATACTTCTTTATGAGGCGTACCTGGTGGGCAAGCCTTCCATAAGTCTTCAGCCCGGCCTGAGACTGCCGCAGTTAGCCTTTATGAAGAAGAAGAAAGGGTGCCGCTTTCTCGACGATCCGGGATCGTGGAAAGAGTATGTAGACGGCTGGATAGCCGATGTCAGGAAAGCGCCGGGGGCGCACAAGATCGACCCGGAGCTTGAATTTCACCTGAAGGCCTCGGACAGGATCATACGCACCATAAAGGATTCCATGAAGCTTATTAAAAAGAAGGGGGCTTGAGCATGAATGTGGCGATAATACCCGCCAGAGGCGGGAGCAAGCGGGTACCAAAAAAGAATATCAAACTTTTCATAGGCAAACCGATCATAACGTATTCCCTGAAAGAGACCGTGGACAGCGGACTCTTCGATAGGGTCATAGTCTCTACCGATTCGGAAGAGATAGCGGCAATAGCCAGGAGCGCCGGGGCGGAGGTCCCGTTCATGCGCCCCGCCGAACTGTCGGACGATCATACACACATAGCGGACGTCGTAGAACATGCGATCAAGTGGCTTAAGGCGGACGGCTGCGACGTTGAATATGTATGCTGTATATTCTGCACAGCCCCGTTCATACAGAAAAAATATCTAAAGGAAGGCCTTGAGAAGATAAGGAAGACCAAGACCGATTCGGTATTCACGGTCACCAGCTTTCCGTTCCCCATATTGCGGGGGATGAGGATAACCGACAAAGGGACCCTCGAGATGTTCTGGCCGCAGTATGAATTCACCAGGTCCAACGACCTCGAGGAGGCATATCATGACGCGGGGCAGTTCTACTGGCTGGAGGCCGACCGCTTCCTCAAGAATAAGAGATTTTTTACGAAAGACGCCCTTCCGATAATCCTGCCCAGGTATCTTGTGCAGGACATAGATACCCCGGAGGACTGGGAGACGGCCGAGATGCTGTATGAATCCATCCAGAGAAAAGATAATAAAAAAGAGGAGGGAGTAAGAAGATGAAGTTGGCTATTAACGGCGGAAGCCCGGTAAGAAAGAAACTGTTCCCAGGATACAACTATATAGGCGCGGAGGAGAAAGCCGAGGTCATGAGGGTGCTCGATTCCGGAGTGCTGTCCCAGTTCCTGGGGTGCTGGCACGCCGACTTTTACGGCGGGCCCGAAGTGAGGACACTCGAAAAGGAATGGGCCGAGTATTTCGGCGCCAAGCACGCTATCTCGGTAAATTCCTGCACCTCCGGGCTGATATGCGCCGTAGGGGCCACAGGCGTGGAACCGGGGGAGGAGATAATAGTGACTCCGTACAGCATGTGCATATCCGCCGCGGCGCCCCTGTTCTACAACGCCGTCCCCGTTTTTGCCGATGTTGAGGAGGATTACTATTGCCTCGACGCCGATTCTATCGAAAAACGCATCACGCCGAGGACGCGCGCCATACTGGTCGTGGACCTTTTCGGCATGCCGTATGACGCCCAGAGGATAAACGCCATCGCGAAGAAGCACGGCCTGATAGTCATAGAGGATACCGCCCAGGCGCCCGGCGCCCTGAATAACGGCAAGTATACGGGGACGCTCGGACACATGGGAGTCCATTCGCTGAATTATCATAAGCATATCCATTCGGGCGAAGGCGGCGTCATCCTGACCAATGACGACAAGCTGGCGGAGAAGGTCCAGCTGATACGCAACCACGGGGAGGCCGTCGTCGAGAAAAAAGGAACGAAAGATATAGTGAACATCATCGGGTATAATTTCAGGATGACGGAGATGGAGGCGGCCGTAGCGAGGTGTCAGCTCAGGAAGCTGAAGAAACTCTTATCCGATCGCCAGGACAACTGCGCCTATCTGAACGAAAAGCTCGGGCAGGTCCCCGGTATCGTCCCGACGAAGCTGAGGAAGGGATGCACGCATTCCTACTATGTCCATCCCCTGAAATATAAAGAAGAGGTCACCGGCGTGCCCCGGAACGTCTTCATAGACGCGGTCAGGGCGGAGCTCGCGCCGTTGGCGCTGCGCGAAGGCGAAGGCGTAAAGATAACGTCCGGTTACTGCAGGCCGCTGTATTTACAGCCGATATTCCAGAAGAAGATCGCTTACGGGTCCAAGGGTTGCCCGTTCACAAAACCGTGGTATGAAGGCAGCGTAAGTTATGACAAGGGAATATGCCCCACCGTCGAGCGCCTCTTCGAGAAAGAGCTGTTTATCCACGAGATGATAAGCCCCCCGATGACGAGAGAGGACCTTAACGATGTGGTCAAGGCATTCGAGAAGGTATACGAGAACAGAGAAGAGCTAATGCAGAAAGCAGCAGGAAAGGAGACAGTTAGATGAAGTTGCTATTCGTGATGTATGACAATGAAGGGCCGAAAAACAGTATGCCGGTCGGGCCGTGCTACGTGGCGGCCTATGCCAAGGAGAACGGATACGGCGATATAGCCTACTACAGCCAGGATGTTTATCATTATCCGGAAGAGCATCTTACGAAGTATCTTGATGACAACCGTTTCGATGTGGTGGGCATCGGTTTTTGCGCCGGCTATTTCCAGCTGAAAAAGATCAAGATGATATGCGACGCCATCCACAAGTCGAAACACAGACCCTTTATAGTGTTGGGCGGTCATGGGCCGAGCCCCGTGCCGGAGTTTTACATTAAATACATGGGCGCGGATGCCACTGTTTCGGGCGACGGAGAGCTGCCGTTCCTGAATCTTGTGAAGGCGCTTGAGAACAAGACTCCTCTTAGCAAGGTAAAAGGGATATCCTACCGGGACGGCGATAAGGTGGTCGTGAACGAACGGGAAGCGGCCATAAAAGACCTGGATAGTCTGCCGTTCCCTCTTTACGAACTCCTGCCTATGGAATATTATCTTGCCGCCAAACTGGCGGGCCAGAGCGCTACAGACCGCATGATATATCTTACGCCAAGCAGGGGATGTACGTATAATTGCAATTTCTGCCAGCGGCTTGAGCCCGGGATCCGCCTCAGGTCTCCCGGCAACATAGTAGAGGAGATAAAAAAATACAAGAAGGACTACAACGCGACGTTTATACATTTTGTAGATGAGCTGTTCATGTTAAGCAAGAAACGTATCTATGACCTTACGGAGGCATTTCTGAAGGCGGACCTTAATATAAAATATTTCTGCACGGGGCGCCTCAACATCGCCGATGAGGAGATACTCGGCATGATGAAACGCTCGGGTTGCGCATATATAGACTACGGCATAGAACAGTTCGATAACGCTGCTCTCGCTGCCATGGATAAGCAGCAGACCGAGGATGATATAATCCGCGGCATAACGGCGACACAGAAGGCCGGCATCAACATCGTATTTAATATAATATTCGGCAATATCGGGGATACGAAAAAAAGCCTTCGTAAGTCGATAGAACTGCTGAAGAAATACAATGATTACGGCCAGGTCAGGGCGATCAGGCCGGTAACGCCGTATCCGGGCTCGCCTCTTTATTATTATGCCATAGATAAGGGGCTTCTTAAGGGGCCGGAGGATTTTTACAGGAAGCATACGAATCTTGAGCTTCCGACGGTGAACTTCACCAGCATACCGGACAAAGAGTTCATAGACCTGATGTTCGAGGCTAATAAGGAAATACTTCACGACCACTACGACCATGTAAGAGATGAGACCATTGAAACTTTCCGGAAGGTCTATTATGAGAAGGACGCGAGTTTCAGGGGGACGAGGCATTAGAATATGAAGAATAAGGCCGCGGAAAAGGAATGGAAGCAGCTACGGTATACCAGGGACCCGGACGAGATGATCGCCGGTGTAGTGGGTAAAGAGTATATGGAATACCGCAAGCGCTGGGAGCGCGCCGGCCGGTTGCAGGTGACCGGCAAATATCCGACGCATCTCGATTTCGAATTCCGGTACGGGTGTAACTTGAAATGCCCCTATTGCATACTCCAGATAGGGTCCTCGGAATTGGGCGAAAACCACCCTTATCACATCAGGAATAAGTCGCTCAGCATCACGTTCGAGAAGTTCGAGGAGATACTCAAAGAGGGTATATCGCATGGGCTTTCGTCCATTACGATAGGCGGCAATAATGAACCCCTGCTGACGCGAGATGTCGCCAGATACATAAAACGCGCCAGGGAACTGGGCATAGTAGATGTAATTATGCTTACCAACGCTACATTGCTTACGGAGAAGATCTCCGCAGAGCTGCTGGATTCCGGAATAACCAAGATATATTTCTCCCTGGACGCCATACGGCAAGAGACATACAGGATAGTGCGCAAGGGCGGCGATTTCGGTAAGGTCATGAAGAATATAGAATATTTCCTGAAACTGAAGAAAGAGAAAGGGCAGGTCCTGCCGATAACCAGGGTCTCTTTCGTAAAGAATAAGCTGAACGAGGCCGAAGCGGAAGAGTTTGCCGAGTACTGGAAAACAAAGGTCGATTTCCTTTGCTTCCAGGCGTTCGTGACGCCGGCCTACGGGTATTCGGGCTATGAGACGCTCCGGAAAAAGTTCCAGATGGAGAACAAGGAGCTGAAAGAACCGGGCGTCTGCAGCCAGCCTTACCAGCGCCTGACTATTTACAGCGACGGGTCCGTGCATCCCTGCTGCCGGTGGTACGGATCGACCATAATCCTGGGAAATATTAATTCAGAGAGTATCTATGATATATGGAATTCCGCAAAGATGAAAAAATTCAGGCTTGCGGTAAATGACAGCGTTCCGGATAATGTGCCCAAGGAATGCCGGATATGCAGGAAGACTATCTTTGGTGAATAGATAATGGCCACAGCGGAACATAAGATAAAAAATATATTGTTCTACCTTATACCTTCTTTCATAGGCAACGCGCTGCCTTTTATCACGCTTCCTATAATAACGCGTTTCCTGTCGCCGCAGGATTTCGGCATATCGGCTCTTGCTATGAGCACGACGCTGATCATAGCGAATATCCTGGTATGCAATGTCGATACGGCGGCGTACCGGTACTATTTTGAATACAGGAAGAACGCGAAAGAAGTGGCGGGATTGATAAATACGAGCCTGGCGTATATTTTACTGGTCGGCGTCGTCTCCATTCCGATCGTCTATTTTGCCAGTAACGCTATTTCGAGGCTTATTATAGGTTCTGCGGAATATGCGCAGGCTTTATTCATTTCGTACATAAGCGCCTGCCTTTCCGTGCTGGTAAATTTTTATCTGATGTTCTACCGGAATATGGAAAAGGCCAAAGATTTCTCTTATTTAAAGACAATCCAAACGCTTATAGGCACGATACTTACTCTGGTATTGATCATAAAATTCAGAATGGGTTATATGGGGCTCATATACGCGACGTTCGGATCGTTTCTTATCGCGTTCCTGGTAGTTTCCGCGCGGTTCATGATAGATTTTCCTTTTCATTTCAGGGCTAAGATGCTTATCGATAACCTGAAATACGGGATACCGCTTTTGCCTAATATGTTCAGCGGCTCCATATACCAGTTCTTTGATAAATACATGCTGCAGAGGATCGTCTCGCTGTCGAGCACAGGCATATTCAGTATAGCGCAGAACATATCTACGAGGCTCTTCACGTTCATGACCGCGGTCCAATCGACGTTCGAGCCGATATTCATGAAAGACATGTTCGACCGCGGCGCCGAAGGGGCGAGATCGGTCGGAAGGAATTTCACGGTATTTACATACATATCGCTGTCCGTCATCCTCGGCACTATATTGTTCGGGGAGGAGATAATCTATATCCTGGCCCCGAGCAGCTATTATGGGGCTATAAATGTTTTCATGATCCTCCTGGGCGCTATATCAATGCAGACATTCGGCAAGATCGTCGGGCCGCAGCTGGCATATCCTAAAAAAGCCTATCTGTCGTTCCCCATAAGCCTTGCGGGGCTGGCAGTCAACATATCGCTGAACCTGTTCCTTATACCGAAGTGGGGGGCGTCCGGCGCCGCGTTCGCTACATTCGTTACCATCGCTTTGAGTAATGCCATATCGGTCTTCATAGCGCAAAAATTCTACAAAATAGAGTATGAGAAATTTTTCCTGCTGCTTATATATTCGAATGTTTTTATCAGCACATTCCTGCTGATATATATGAGGCTGATTGACGCCCCGATCCTGCTTAAGTATGGGTTGAAGATAGCGTCGTTGGCCGCTTACGCTTATGCCGGAGTAAGGGCCCGGATAATTACAAAAGGCAACATCAGGATCGTTATGAACATATTAAGATTAAGAACCTCTACTGAAAAATATGTAGAGATATAGAAAGGACCGATCATGATAGACCTGAAAGCCAGGTTAAAAGCCAATAAGCTTACTATAGGATCCTGGATCACGCTTGCGTCCCCGGCCATACCGGAGATCATGGCCCGGTGCGGGTTCGACTGGCTCACAGTCGATATGGAACATTCGGCTATAACCATCGAAATTGCCCAGGACCTTATACGGATCATCGGGCTGTCAGGCGTCGTGCCTCTAGTGCGCGTCGGCAAGAACGACCCTAATCTAATAAAGAGGGTCATGGATGCCGGTGCGCACGGCGTGATCGTGCCTATGGTGAATTCGCCGGAAGATGCCGAGAGGGCGGTCAGCGCCGTCAAATATCCGCCTGTCGGGAAGAGGGGCGTCGGCCTTGCGCGGGCGCAGGGGTACGGCCTTGAATTCGGGAAGTATAAAAACTGGGTCAATAAAAAAAGCGTAGTTGTCGTCCAGGTAGAGCATATAGACGCGGTCGAAAGCCTAGAAGGCATACTCGCGACCCCGGGGGTGGATGCTTTTATTGTGGGACCGTATGACCTGTCGGCTTCGCTGGGAAGACCTGGGGAATTCGAACATCCCGACGTCAAGGCGGCGCTTAAAGAGGTGATTTCTGTATCGAAACGGATGAATAAATGCGCCGGGTTTCACGTCATCCCGCCGGACAGCCGGCTGCTTGCTAAAAAATCCGAAGAAGGCTATAGGTTCTTAGGGTTCAGCCTCGATACGCTCTTTTTGGGCCGGTCATGCATGGATGAAACAACCGCCGCGCGCAGGAAGATGAGGAGATAAGAGATGAATATCGCAGCTATAATACCCGCCAGGATGGCGTCGACAAGATACCCCGGAAAGCCCCTTGCCAGGATACTCGGCATGGAGATGATAGGCCATGTCTATTTCCGCAGCCGCATGTCCAAGCTCCTTAACGGTATATATATAGCCACATGCGATAGCGAGGTGAGTGATTACGCGAAATCGATAGGCGCGCCGTACATCATGACAAAGGATACTCATGAGAGGGCGTCCGATCGCGCGGCGGAGGCTATGCTTAAGATCGAGGCGGATACCGGAAAGAAGCTGGACATAGTCGTGATGATACAGGGCGACGAGCCGATGATTGCGCCGGAAATGATAGACGAGGCCGTGAGGCCGCTTGTCGAAGACAGCTCGATACTCGTGTCGAACTCCATGGCCGATATCATGACCAGGCAGGAGCAGGAGGACCCGAACGAGGTGAAGGTCGTTGTCGATAATGACGGCTTTGCGTTATACTTTTCGCGCGAGCCGATACCGTCATGGAAGAAAGGCGCGAAGGCCGTGCCGATGCGCAAACAGGTATGTATAATACCTTTCAGGAGGGATTTTCTTTTGAAGTTCAACGGGCTTAAGCAGACGCCGCTCGAGATCGTCGAGTCGGTCGACATGCTGAGGGTCCTCGAAAACGGATATAAGGTAAAGATGGTCCCGACGAAATATGTGACGTACAGCGTCGATACGCCGGAGGATCTAAGGACCGTCGAAGAGGCCATGAAGGGCGATAAGCTCCTGGCCGGGTATTTCCGGGCCGCAAAGGCAGGGAGGGGGTAGCCGTATGGAAAAGGTCTCCGCGCTGAAAATAGAGGACTTTAAGGAAGGCAAGAGCTATTCGTTCGAAAAGACCGTGACGGCCGCGGACATCGACGTCTTTGCCGCTATAACGGGCGATATCAGTCCTCTGCATATGAGCGATGAGTTTGCCCGGGCTAGAGGGTTCAAAGGCAGGGTCGCGCACGGCGTGCTCCTCGCGGGATTTGTGTCGAAGATTATAGGCGTGGACTTTCCCGGCGAGAACTGCCTCCTACAGACCATGAGCCTGAAATTTTCCACGCCATGTTACGCCGGAGACACATTGCGTATCACCGCGTCCGTCAGCCAGGTTTCAACCGCCGCAGGCGCAGTGGTCCTTGATATAGTGATAGAAAATGCGGCAGACCGCGTAACTGTGGCAAAAGGGAAAGCGCAGGTAGGTTTTACGAAGACGACAGGAAAATAATGAAGGATATAGAGTTCATTTTTATAGCGCAGTCGGAGACGATCGATTACGGAGGGTATTCAAAGCTGCCCGCCGACAGGATCGAACTTTACAGGGATCTCGTCTATCCGCGCATGGTGTATTTTAAGGGAGCCTTCCGTTCGCATCTCGACCTGATAAATTATTTTACGGAAGGAAAATTCTTTAACGAGGCAGGATACGCTGAGCGCCGTAAGCTTCTTAACATGTGGAACCTGCCCGGCATGAACAGCCTCCATCTTGCGAACTACCTCGCGCAATACGGCATTGCGGCTAAGGTTATAAATAATTTCGACGCGGAATGGGATATATTCCGCGACGCGTACGGATCCGCGAAACGCCCTCCGATCGTCGGCATTTCGACTACGTTCCATCTTTCTTATATGGAGGCTAAGCGTATCGCAGGAGAGATAAGGAAGGAATATCCGGACGCTGTCATAGCGCTGGGCGGCGCATTCGTGAACGAGCAGTCCATAAACGGGGAACTCAGGGACATGGAAAAGCCTATGCGCAAATACGGCATAAATTACATACTCCATGCGTTCAATTCCGAGGCCGATCTGAGGGACCTTGTCCTGGCCTCAAGAAAAGGCGCGCTGCCGGGCAGCGTTAACAACCTCGCCTATCTCGGCGGCGGCGATCTCAAGTCCTGCGCATTCGGGACGACGGGGACGAAATGGAACGACCCTGTCCTGGAGGATGATCCCGAGTTATGGGATAAGCTGGATATGAAGTTCGTGAACCATACCGTCCAGACGAGGACTTCGTACGGCTGCCCGTTCTCCTGCGCGTTCTGCTCATATCCGAAGACGGCGAAAAAATTCTGCCAGATGGACATCGATGCTGTCGAAAAACAGGTAAATGGGCTTCTGAAGATTCCGGGCGTCGATAAGATAATATTCGTCGACGATACATTTAACGCGTCTCCTGCCCGTTTTAAGGACATATGCCGCAGTCTCGGCAAATATAATTTTGAATGGTTCGCCTTCCTGCGGGCCAACCTTATAGATGAGGAAACGGCAAGGCTGATGGTCAGGTCCGGATGCAGGGGCGTCTATCTCGGTATAGAATCGGCCGATGACGCTGTGCTGAAGAATATGAACAAGAAGGCCACGCACTCTCAATGTCTCGAGGGCATAAGGTTTCTGAAGAAATACGGCGTAACTACCGTGGCCGCGTTTATAATAGGTTTTCCGGGCGAGACGGAAGAGACCCTTAAGGAAGATGTAGAGTTCATAGAGTCGAGCGGGGTCGATTTTTACACCCTGAAGGAGTTTTATTACATGAAGCATACGGCCGTATACGAGGATCGCGGCCGGTTCGGCCTGTCGGGCATTGGGAACAAGTGGCGGCACGATACGATGGATTACAAAAAGGCGCAAGCTGCGAAGATAGATATGTTCAGGTCAATCAAAAACAGCGTATATGTCGATGCGGATACGAGCCTGTGGTATATAGCTTACCTTTATGACCAGGGATACGATATAAGCCGGACAGCGGCGGCACAGCGCCGTATAAACGGCATCGCGGCCCGGCAGATAGACGGTATGACGGATGATAACGACAGGCTCTTTAAAGAGCTAGGCGAAATATTATCGAAAGAGGCGGTGCGCAAATGAACGGTCAGGATAAAAAAGAAGCCTTGAGGAAGGTCAAAGAGGACATCAAACGCTCCGAATATAAGAGCGCATTTTCGCGCCTCGATCTCATAACCAGCCACGACGACGATTTTGTCCTGCAATCGAGGTATGCCGCCCTTTTCAGATCGATCAGGACGGAAGGCCTCGATCTTAAAAAGATCCGTGTAGCGGTGCTTGCGACCAGCACCGTCAGCCATTTCAACGATATATTAAGGTACTGGCTGGCGAAAGAAGGATTCGACGCCGACATATACGAATCGGAGTATGATACTGTCAGGCAAACGATAATGGACAAGAACAGCCCCCTCTACGACTTCGGACCGGACATAGCCGTGATATTTACGAATTACAGGGATGTCGCGTTCGATGTGCCGCCGGGCAGCTCCCGCGAGGAAATTAAAAGCGCGGTTTCGTCGGCGGTCCGCGATGTAGCGTCCCTCTGGGACGCGCTTAACAGGAATTCGAAATGCCATATAATACAGAATAACGCGGACCTGCCGTACCACCGCACTTTCGGAAACTTCGAAGGCGCGGCACCATGGACGAAGATCAATGTCCTGAGGCTGTTCAACCTTGAGCTCGCCAGCGCGGCCGTGCCCGGCGTGACCATATTCGATCTCGATTTCGTATCGTCGGCGTACGGTAAACGCAAATGGCATGACGCCGAGTATTGGTACCATTCCAAACACGCTTTCAGCCTGGATGCGACAGGGCTGGTCGCACACGACCTGTCTAAGGTGATAGGCTCGATAAAAGGGCGGGCAAAAAAATGCCTCGTCCTCGACCTCGACAATACCATCTGGGGCGGAGTAATAGGCGATGACGGTATCGAGGGCATCGCGCTCGGCAGCGGTCCCGACGGCGAAGCATTCGCGGATTTCCAGCGGTATCTCGCGCTCCTGAAGAGACGCGGGGTCATACTTGCCGTATGCAGCAAGAACGACGAGGAGACCGCCAAAGAGCCGTTCCTCAAACACCCGGACATGCACCTTAAGCTGGAGGACATGGTCGTATTTAAAGCGAACTGGGATGATAAGCCGTCCAATATAAGGCAGATAGCGTCAGAGCTGAACATAGGGCTCGACGCAATAGTCTTCGTCGACGACAATCCGGCCGAGCGGGAGCTCGTGAGAAGCACTCTTCCGATGGTGAGCGTCCCGGAACTGCCGCCGGACCCGGCCGGTTACGTCCACGCGTTGACAAGCCACTCATATTTCGAGACGGTCTCATTCTCCGACGAGGATAGGGCTCGGACCGAATATTATAAAAGTAATGTCACGCGCCTGGGGTTTCAAAAGCAGTTTACCGATCTCGCCGATTATCTGAAGAGCCTTGGCATGGAGATGGCGGTATGGACATTCGACGATTTCAACCTCCCCCGTATATCGCAGCTTGTGAATAAGTCGAACCAGTTCCATCTTACTACGACCAGATACACCGAACAGGAACTGAGATCGATGCGGGACGACCCCAAGAGGATCTGCCGGTCATTCAGGCTTAGGGACCGTTTCGGCGACAACGGCCTGATATCGGCGGTAATACTTGAGAAGAAGACGCCCGGCGAGGCGGTGATAGATACCTGGGTCATGAGCTGCCGCGTCCTGTCGAGAAGCTGCGAGGAATTTATCTGCCGGGAGATGATAACCCTGGCAGAAGAGGCAGGTGTGAAGAGGATAACGGGTAAGTATATACCGACGAAGAAGAACAGGCTCGTCAGCGGATTATACGAAAGACTCGGCTTCCGTACCGCAGGTCAGGAAGCCGAGGCGTTTCTATGGTCGCTCGATATCGGCCGGGGGACAACGCTTCCGGAGACATTCATAAAGAGGGCCGTTGAAACAGATAGTGTAAGGATGTAAGGAGGGCTATGACCGGCAAGAGGGATTCTATAAAGGAGCGCCTGAACGGGATTTTCAGGGAAGTCTTTGACGACGATACGATCGAGATATCGGATACTATGACAGCGAAGGATATCGCCGAGTGGGATTCGCTGAATCATATAGTACTCGTAGTCGCCGTGGAGAAAGAGTTCGGCCTGAAGCTTAACGCCGCAGAGGTCGGGAAGCTGGAGAATGTCGGATCGATGCTGACGCTCCTCGAAGGCCGCGCTACAAAATAATAACGAGGCACGGATGGATTTCATATCTATTAAATTTGCCGTCTTTGTAATGCTTGCGCTTACCGCATTTTCGGTCTGTCCGAAAGCGCGCCGCATGAGTGTTATCATGCCGTTTATCAATCTGGCGTTCCTAGCCACGTTTGTGACCGATCTGCGGCAGCTTGCGCCCCTGGGGCTGTTTTTAGCCGCGGGGTTTGTTTCCATAAAGATGATTGAACGTTTTCCGACGCGGGCGAACATGGTAGCCGCGCTGGCTGCTATACTTGCCGTATTCGTATATTTGAAAAAATACACGTTCTTATCGTTCGTTCCGGCCCTGCCGTGGCCGTATCTCATGGTCGGACTGTCCTATATATTATTCAGGGTCCTGCATCTTGCCGCGGACATATACGGCGGCGCGATAAAGGAAAGGATATCATCGACGGTATTTTTTAATTATACATGCTCTTTTCTCACCTTTATCGCGGGGCCTATCCAGCGTTATGAGGAATTCGCCGCCCAGGCCGAAGCCGCCGGGGAGAAGGCCGTTTCGCAAGACCAGGCATTCTCGTCGTTCTCCAGGATGCTGAACGGCCTTCTGAAGATAGCGATACTGTCGCCGTTCCTGCTTGCGATACATAGCGAGTTCCTGAGCCGCGTGGCAGAGACAAGATACGCGCTCACCATGCAAAGCGCATTTATTACATATGTGGGCGCGTCGTTCTTTTACACGCTTTACCTGTATATCAACTTTTCCGGATACATGGACGTAGTGATAAGTATCGGCCGTTTCTTCGGGTTCGATCTGCCGGAAAATTTTAATAAGCCGCTTTCGAGGTCGCGCAGCTTCCTCGACCTTTGGTCAAGATGGCACATGACCCTTTCGGACTGGTTCAAATTTTACGTGTTTAATCCGCTTGTGAAATTCATGACATACAAGCGGGAGAACCCGGCGCTGATCCCATATTATGCCGTCGCGGCGTTCTTCGTAACATTCCTTTTAATGGGGATATGGCACGGCACGTCGTATTCGTTCGTCGTCTTCGGACTTTTTCTCGCTTTCGGCACGAGCGTCAATAAGCTTTACGACATAGTGATGCGCCGTCTCGTCGGGAAAAAGGCGTATGGACAGCTGTGCGATAACGGCATTTACGCAGCGATATGTTCCGGGCTTACATTCTCTTATTTCAGCATGGGGCTCACGTGCCTCTGGCTGGATTTTGACAGGCTAATCAGCCTATTTTCCGGGCTTGGGATCGCGGGATCCGCGGTTATCTTTATTTTAGGCGGACTGCTGGCCGCGGCCATTATTGTGTCATACCGGGCTCTCACGACTATAGTTTCAGGTATGCGTAGACTTATCTGGCGGGCCGCTGAAAATTTTTATTTGAAACAGTTAGGTCTTTCGTTCAAGGCCTTTGTGCTGCTGCTCTTCGTGGTATCTAAACTGCAGACGGTGCCAGAATTCATATATAAGGCATTCTGATATGAAAGCTGTAGCAAGACAATTTTTGATACTGGCGGTATTCTTCGCGGTGTGGTATATGTCCGCGATCGCGCTTTCTTACGCTTTTTTTCCGCAGACGGTGATCCCGAAGCCGGTAGATACTCAGGAGGCGGATCGTACGATATACCAGGTGCCGTCGAGATACATTACGATGTGCATGCCCAATTTCGCGAAGTCGGCGGATAAGAAGATATTCATAGTGGGCTCTTCCAATGCGCGGGAGGGATTCCGGCCGGAGGAGCTCGAGGAATATGCGCCCGGCCGGGAGATATTCAATCTCGGCATGGGCTCATCGAACATCACGCAGGCGCGCGATACGGCGGATCTGGTGTGCGCAGTATTCCCGGAGTCGTCCATAAAGGGATCCGTCTTCGTCCTCGGGATATGGTACGGCTTATTCGTGACGGACGATATGCGCTGGGGCCGAAAACCGCCGGATCTGGTAACGGAGGAAACGCGCTACGGTCTCTACAGGACGTCCGGGGATGAAGTCAGCCTTTCGGTCAGGCCGGAGCTCTTACCTTATATAGTGACGATACTGCGGCCGTATCTATTGCTGCATGCGCCCATGTACAAGTTCTATTCGTTCGTCGAGGATCTTAAGACTTTTGCGCATAATGTGCTCAGGGAGAGGAAGATCGACCTGTCGGTGTTTAGGCCCGGCTATCCGGTGGTCGATCAGGCATATAAAGATGCTGCGCTCAGGCGTTGGAGCGATTACATGGGGCCGCGTATAGGCCGCCTGCAGAACGAGCAATTCGAAAAGCTGCTTGAGCTGTGCCGGCTGCTTGATAGGCGCGGTGCGCGACTTGTCATAGTCGATATGCCGCTTCCCGCGTGGCACAGGAACGCTTCGCCGTTTTACGGGGATTACCGCGCGAAGGTCGGGTATTACATGGAAAAGGCGCGGCGGTCCGGCAATGTCCGCTATATCGACATGTCGGGCATTGCGCCTGATGAAGATTTTTACGATTCCGCCCATCCCAAGAGGGGAAGAACGAAAGGGTGGAGCGCAAAACTGAAAGAGGCAATATTATGAAGATATTCGTATCGACATCGTCATTCGGGAAAATTGACAGGTCTGCCGTCAATATGCTGAAGAAGAAGGGATGTGTTGTTAGCTTCAATCCGCATGGCAGGACGATGAGCGAGGCGGAAATCGGCGCCGCCATAAAGGATGCTGACGGCCTTATAGCGGGAACCGAGCCGCTCACGAGGAGAGTGATGGAAGGCGCCCGCAGCCTGAAGGTCATATCGCGCTGCGGCACGGGGATGAGCAATATCGACATGTCCGCGGCGGGAAGCGCGAACATTAAGGTATTCAACACTCCCGATGCCGCAACATCGGCGGTGGCGGAGCTGACGGTCGGACTTATGCTCGGCATTCTGAGAAAAACGGTTGCTATGGACGCGTCGATCAGGAAAGGCAAGTGGGACAAGTCCATGGGCAGTCTCCTGTGCGGCAAGAGAGTCGGGATCATCGGTTTCGGCAGGATAGGCAGGAGCGTCGCGGCGCTGCTGAAGCCTTTCGGATGCGAAATAGCGTTCGCGGATCCGCGTGTCAATTCCGCGCCCTCCGGTATCCGCCGGATGGGAGCAGGCGCGCTGCTCCGATGGGCCGATATAGTGACGATCCACGTCTCGTCGAAAGATGAGCTGATAGGAGCCAAGGAGCTGCGCATGATGAAGAAGGGGTCGTGGCTTGTCAATGTCTCGAGGGGCGGTGTTGTAAATGAAGATGCCCTCTACGGCGCGTTGAAGGATGCCCATCTTGCGGGCGCGGCGCTGGATGTGTTCGAAGAAGAACCATATAACGGCAGGCTTACTGAGCTAGACAATATAATACTGACTCCGCATATAGGTTCGTACGCAAGGGAGTCGCGGATACTTATGGAGAGAGAAGCCGTGCAAAACTTATTAAAAGGACTGAAAGCGAGGTAACGATGAAGGTCGTTGTATTCGGAGGTTCGGGGTTCATAGGGAGCCACGTGGCGGATGCGCTTAGTCACGCCGGCCATGATGTGACTGTCTACGATATGGTCAGATCACCTTATCTTGCGCACAGGCAAAAGATGGTGATCGGCGACATCATGGACGATCTCCTCGTAGAGAAGACGCTGAAAGGCTGCGATGTTGTCTATAACTTCGCCGGCATAGCTGATCTCGATGAGGCGAGCAGAAAGCCGCTCGAGAGCGTTAAGTCTAACATAGTAGGAAATTCCATAATACTGGAGGGGTGCCGTAAATTTAAGGTAACGAGGTTCGTTTTTGCAAGCTCCCTGTATGTATATTCGAAGGCGGGCGCTTTTTACAGGAGCACGAAGCAGGCATGCGAGCTGCTGATAGAGAATTACGAAGAGGTCTTCGGCCTGAAATACACGATATTAAGGTACGGCTCGCTCTATGGCCCCCGCGCCAACGGCGGCAATTTCATACACAAGATACTTAAGCAGGCGTTCGACGATAAAAGGATTGTCAGGCAGGGCGACGGCGAAGAGATACGCGAATACATACACGCGCTCGACGCGGCGCGTCTCAGCGTCGACATCCTGTCCGACGAATTCGAGAACCAGTATGTCATAATAACCGGAAGCCAGCAGATGAAGGTGAAGGACCTGCTTACGATGATACGCGAGATGCTGAGCAACAAGATCAAGGTGGAATATGTGGAGCCGCGGTTGAGCCACCATTACGAGATAACGCCTTATTCGTTCGCGCCGAAACTTGCGAAGAAGCTCGTGCCGAGGACATACCTCGACTTAAGTCAGGGCATACTCGACTGCATGCACAGCATCTACAAGGACAAGAACCCGCTGCCGTCGTACGACGGTCTCGTAGTGAGCGCTAAGACAAGGAACAACAGAAGATAGCATGACGCGATATATCAGGTTGTCCTATCCGATCACGAAGGATATGCCGCTTTATCCCGGCCTGGAGCCCGTTGTGCTTGAGCCGAAGAGGAGCATTGCCGGCGGCGATACGTCGAACTCGTTCCGCTTTACGATGTCGAACCATGCGGGGACCCACGTAGACGCGCCGAGACACTTCGCCGGGAAAGGACGCGCGATATCCGAATACGGCATGGATGAGCTTATCTTCTCGAAACCGCTGGTATTGGATTGCCCAAAACAGCCAGGCCAGAGGATCGATGCGCGCGACATAGAAAAAGCGCTCCCGGGCGATTGCGATATTCTGTTAATACGTACGCATTTTTCGAGATGGAGGGTCGCAGGTAAGACGCGATACGCCGAAGAGAACCCGTTCCTTGATCCGTCCGCCGCAAAGCTGATAAGGGAGGGATTTGCCGCCATAAAGGCGATAGGCATAGATACCATTTCAATCGCCTCCGCGACAGACAGGGAGCGCGGCAGGGAATCTCACAGGATATTATTGAAGGACGACAGTTTTGGGACAGGACCTGTCCTTATAGTGGAAGACATGATGATCCCCGAGGGGCTATCGCGACTCAAGTCGGTGATAGTGTTGCCGGTCATGGTCGAGGGGCTCGACAGCGCTCCGTGCGCCGTATTGGGGGTAATCGATGATTAAGGCGGTATTTTTCGATTTTGACGGTGTGATAGTGGAATCGGTCGATATCAAGACGGCGGCTTTTGCAAAAGTTTTCAAAGGCGAAGGCGATGAGGTCGTTCAGAAGGTGATCGATTATCATGTCCGCAATACGGGCGTTTCGAGATATGACAAGTTCAAATACATATATAAAGAGATATTGAGTAGGCCGCTCACGGACGCTAAGTTCGGCGAGCTCTGCGATAATTTCGCGGCTATCGTCCTGGACGAGGTAATCAAAGCTCCTTACGTAAAGGGCGCGCTGGAGTTCCTTAAAGATAGCGTCAAACAATATAAATATTTCATTGTATCGGCTACGCCGCAGGATGAGATAGAAGGGATCGTCAAGGCCCGCGGTATCAGCGGCTTCTTTGAGAAAGCGTACGGCGCGCCTACGAAGAAGGCGGACGCGGTGCGTGAAGCGCTGGATTCGTATAAGATAAAACCGCGCGAGGCTGCATACATCGGCGATGCCATGAGCGACTATGCGGCTGCAAAAGAGAACTCGGTAAATTTCATAGCGCGACTGAGCGGCGGCGAGAACGTCTTCGAAGGAATCAGCTGCATTAAGATAAAAGACCTGTCGGTCCTCGATGGGATAGTGAAGGGATTATGATCACGATAGCTTTTGCGGGTAAACTCAAAAAAATGGAAAACGGACTGAGCCGGGGCGCGCGCTGGTGTTATCTTGGAAAAGATATTGCCCTGAGAGCTAAGGTCTCGGCCGTTCTGGGAGAAGAAAAGAGACTTTATCTTAAAGACAGGCTTCATAAGGTGTCGCTGGATATGAGGCAGCCCTATCTCGACTTTGTCGGAGATCTCGGAAAAGACCGGCCCGACAGGCTAAACTGGTGGGCGGGAAGGTTCGCGTCGAAGAGCCATTTTCAGACGGACTTTTTTCTTCTCGTCTGCTATAAGGTGTTGGCGGCGAGCCTGATCGAAGCGAACGGGGATGGCGAGGAGCTTGTCATATTTGTAGAGGACCCGTGGTTGTTTACAGATCTTAAGGATGAAAATTCCGGCAAATCTGTTATCTTCCTGGGGACCCCTGACCTTTTCTTTAAGAAAGCGGCTTTATTACTGAGGGGGATCGCATACAGGAAATTTTTGGTTTTATGGTTTGTCGTCGCGTGGGCAATGGCGCGTTACTACCATGGCGCTAAAAAGCCTAAGGCCCTGGATTGCGGCGGTCCCGCAGTGTGTATTCTGAACCCGTCGGAGACAAGGACGTTCAAGGGCGGCAGATATGTAGACAATTTTAAACCGGGGCTTTCCGAGCTCTATGAAAAGAAGGGGATAGCGTATTTTTACCTGTATCTCTTTAATTTTCCGCTGTCTACGGCAAAATATCTGCGCAGTAATAAAGATATCCTGTGGCCGCTTATATTCGACGTAAAATTTTCGGATGTTATCAAGGCGGCATTTACGAGATGGAGGATCGGAACGCCGGAAGGCGCCAAGGTCTTTGCCATAAAAGGATGCGGCGCAGCAAAGCTTTTGGAAAGGGAAGAGTGGGTCGAATTCTCAAGCATGGGATTCAATGTCAGGCTCGTCCTTTTTAAAACACTGAGCGCTTTTTTTAAAAAAGGATGGTGCCGGTCGGCCATATATGTATTCGAGAACCAGCCGTGGGAGAAGATGCTCTGCATGGCATCCGCCGCCAATAATATAAAGGCTTTCGGCTATCAGCACAGCTCGATCTGGAAACAGTATCTATCCCAGTTTATCGGCGAAGGCGAAAGCGATATCGCGCCGCTTCCTTACAGGATAATAACATCGAGCGGTTATTTCGCCGGCCTCTACAAGGAAGGCGGGATACCCGACGGGAAACTTGCTGTAGGCGGCGCATGGAGATACGCGCATTGTTCGGACCAAGCGGCCCGGAAGGTGCCGTCCGCCGGGTCTGTGGCCGCAAAACCAGTGGTCATGGTAGCCTTGCCCATAGACCGCTTCATAGCGAAATCCATGCTCGAGAGCGTTCTTAGGGAAGTGAAAACAAAGGGGTTGGGCGCCGCGGCGGATTTTTGGATAAAACCGCATCCCGGATTTTTGAAACAGGACAACGACATGGTTAAGGCGATCGTGTCGGGATACCCGATAGTCTCGAAACCGTTCAATGAATTGCTGGATGAGGTCGATATAGTCATATCCTCGGCTTCGACGTCCGGGCTTGAGGCGTTCCTGTACGGCAGGAAGGCCGTGGCCTATGTCGCGGAGAATCTTCTCGCTTCGGACCCCCTGCTTGACATAAAGGACCCGAATGTTCTTATATGGTATGAAGGCGAAGATCTCGACGCAGGTTTTTTTAGACCCAAGAGCTTAAATAGTGAAGGAATGAAGAACAAATATTTCGACAATATAAACCAGGACGTATGGCTGGAATGCGCTAACGCCTAAGGAGAGGTATCGTATGGACAACTTTATCCCTTTTGCTCTTCCCGACATAGATGAAAACGATATAGCCGAGGTCGTAGACACCTTAAGGTCCAATTGGATCACTACCGGCCCTAAGGCCAGGGCATTTGAGGAAGCTTTTTCTAAATATACCGGCGCCCGTTACGCGCTCGCGGTAAATTCGGCTACAGCCGCTCTGCACCTCGCATTGGAGAGCGTAGGCCTAAGGCAGGGAGATAAGGTTATAACGACGCCTTACACATTCGCGGCGACAGCCGAAGTGATCAGGTATTTTAATGCCGATCCGGTATTTATAGATGTCCGGAAGGAAGACTGCAATATCGACCCCGCGGGAATAGAAAAATTCTGCTCGGAAGAATGCGCTGTTAAAAAAGGCGTCCTCTGCCATAATAAGACGGGGAGCGCCGTAAAGGCTATCATACCCGTCCACATAGGCGGCGTACCGTGCGACATGGATGCCATATCCCGGATAGCGAAAAAATATGGCCTGAAGGTTATCGAGGACGCCGCTCACGCCCTACCCGTCTCTTATAAAGGTAAAAGGGTCGGGACGATATCGGATATAACAGCCTTCAGTTTCTACGCCACGAAGACGATAACGACTGCCGAGGGGGGCATGGCCGTTACCGGCGACAAGGCCCTTTACGAACGGATGAAGGTCATGCGCCTTCACGGTATAGACCGCGACGCGTGGAACAGGTATTCCGGAAACGGCGCCGGATGGTATTACGAGATAATAGGAGCCGGTTATAAATACAATATGACCGATATCGCCGCAAGCCTCGGTATAGGCCAGCTCAAGAAAGCCGACTCCTTTTATGAGAAGAGAAAACATATCGCGCAGATATATAATAAAGGATTGAAAGGCATCAAAGGGCTGGAGTTGCCGCCTCACGCGATGGACGGTAGCTCATGGCATTTGTATATCGTTAAGATCGATTCCGATAAGGTATCGCGCGACGATTTTATAAAAAAACTCCAGGAGAAGGGCATCGGGACAAGCGTCCATTTTATACCTCTTCATATACAGCCTTATTACAGAGACCTTTATAAACTTGCCTCGGACGATTTCCCGGTCGCGTACGATTCTTATAAGAAATCGGTGAGCCTGCCTATTTATACCAGGTTGACGGATAACCAGGTCGCTTCGATCGTATCGGCAATAAAGGAGATATTCGCATGAGCCTTTCGATAGTACTTACCTGCTATAATGAAACGCCGATAATATTCGAATCGTACGAGAAGATAGTCGATATGATGAATATCACGAAGATCGACCATGAACTTATCATAGTGAATGACGGCAGCGCGCCCGAGGCGACGGGAAAGATGAAAGAGTATTTCAGGGAGAAGCCTCATACGATATTCATATCGTCGGAAACTAACGAGGGAAGAGGCGCGGCTGTTACCAGGGGCATGAAGGCGGCCTCAAAGGATTACGTCGGTTTCATAGATACGGATCTCGAGATACCGGAGTATTCGCTGCTTACCCTGTATCACGCCATAGTCTCGCAGAAAGCTGATGTAGTCCTTGGCAGGCGCAGTTATGTCATGAGGTGGGGGCTGAACGCGTTCCTCCGCTACGTGTGCAGCCGGATGTACTTCTGGTGCGAGAGCCTGTTCCTGCATCTCGGCTTTCTCGATACGGCGACCGGGATAAAGATATTCGACAGGAGGAAGGTTCTGCCGGTACTGGATCTTGTCCGGGACAAGAGATGGTTCTGGGATACGGAGATCGTCGCGGAATGCCTGTACAATAATATGAAGATAGTCCAGGCCCCGGTATTTGTCATAAGAAAAGAGAAGCCGAGTTCCGTAAGGCTGGTAAGAGATACCCGTAGGTACCTGTCTTCGCTTTACGAATACAGGAAGAGGCACCTGAAAGCGTCGGATGAGAGATGAAGAGCATAAACCACTGGCACCCGTCCATATATTCCTTTTTTATAAGGTTGAGCTATAGGCGGAATTACCGCAAGCGGTATGAACCCATAGTGGATCTTATAGCCGACGGAAGTTCCGTCACGGATGTATGCTGCGGGGACTGCAGGATATACGGATATCTGAAGGATAAAAATGTAAAATATATAGGGCTCGATTTCAATCCGCAGTTCATAGCATCGGCGAGGAAGAAGGGCATAGACGCAAGGATATTTAACGTGTATGACGGCGATATCCCGGTATCCGACTATGTCATGATGCAGGGTAGCCTCTATCAGTTTTACCCGAGGCACGTCGACATACTCCGGAAGATGTACGCCGCCGCGTCAAAGTACCTGATAATCAGCGAGCCGGTAAAGAACAACGCGGACTCGGGTTCCCCGATAATTGCCTCGTTAGCCAGGGCGCTCAACAATCCCGGCGACGGCACGAAGGCGCATCGTTTCAAGGTCGATACTCTTAAGGTCGCGCTTGAACCGTTTCGCAATTTAATAGTGAAGGAATTCCCGGCGGCCGGCGGCATAGATTACGTAGCCGTGATAAAAAAGAATTAAATGAAAACAGTAACCGATAAAGATAGAATGGGGTGGAAGGATATATTATCTTACGTAGTGCTGGCAGCTGCATGCGTATACTGTCTTTCTATCGGCCTCCCAACGATAAATAACAATATAAACGAATCCAATCTTATCAGGTATTTCAATAACGACGAAGGCTGCCACATGGACCTCATGTGGTTTTATTACAGCGGGCAAAAACTTCCTACTCTTCGATGGGATTACGATTACGGACTTGAGCTATTATATCTATCCGACCTAAGCCGGCTTATTTTATCCCGGTTCATACATTTCGAACCGGCTACATTTGTCCTGATATTCAGATGGATCCACCTCATATCCTGGATACTCGCGCTGATTGCCTTGTGGTATTTCGTCGGCCGCCATTTCGGCAAGGGGTGGCAACAGGCTCTTGCGGTCCTGCTTTTGGCGGCCAGGCCGGCTTTTGCCTACGTGCTGACGAACATGAAACCGGAGCCGCTAGTGCTCTTATTCATGATCTTAGGTCTCCATTACACATTGCTCATCGTCGAAAGGCCCGTGTTGAAAAATATCGCGCTGGCATGTCTCTTCGCCGCCCTGGCGTTCCTGACGAAATTCTCGGGGATATTTCTTCTGCCCGGCATAGTATCGGCCATATACATATCAGAGGTCCGTCGTCAGAATGATCCGGCCTCTGCCGTCGGCTGCAAGGCAATGCCTGTCTTCAAAGCCGCCTGGGCGTTCCCGTCGTTAGTGGGCATAGCATTATTAGGCGCGTTGTTGTCGGCGATCCTGTTTTATGTGCGCAAATCGACGGGATCGACCTGGTGCGCCGAATTCGGTTTCTGGGGCAGTATTACCAACAACAAATACCTGCTGGCATTATTCGCCTGCGGCGCATCCCTTGTAATATTATCGGTATTGATAAAGGCGCTGGAGGCGTATGGTCCGGCAGCCGTAAAAAGATTTACGCGATTCATCAACACGGCCAATTCTTACGCGCTGATAGTCTCTTCCATATTTTTCATAATGATCCTGATCCTCGGATTCAGGTGGGTCATAACGCCGCAGTATTTTATCAATACGTATTCGCAGATATTTTGCTCCGCGTCGAACGCATCGGTGGGCCTGGTCGAGGCTGAGGGGATCGTGCGGACGTTTGTCCGGAACCTGACAGACCAGTTCAGGGCCCTCGATCCCATGATCTGCGTATTATTCTTATCGTATGTCATCATCGAGATATCCGCCGCGAGAAGGAATGCGAAAGCGGCTTCTCTTGTCTTCTTCAAAAGGATGGCGCTTTTGTCTTTCCTGGCGATACCGTTATTGTATTCCTTTTCGATGCTGCGCATGGCGCAGCACCACATGCTCCCGTTCTTCGTCGTGATGTCCGTCCTGGGCATACAGGGCCTCGACATGATGATCTCTTCCGGTTTTAGCGGTCGGAGGACGCTTAAAAAGACCGTCGTCCTGTTTGCGGCCATGCTCTTTCTTGCGGATATAGGCGTAAACGCTTTCGAATCGCTGAAGATGCGCATATACGAGTTTCACCAGAAGGACGACGTCGTATTCGATATAGCTCGGTGGTGGAGGGCGAATTATCCGCCGGATACGCTCATAGTATCCGACCACCCGTCGTTTGCGTATTTGCCCATGGAATATAATAACGTAAAATATTTTAAAAGCTATCAGAAGGATAAGGTGGAACGGCTGCGAGAGCTCGTATACAAGTGCCACCCCAGGCTCGTCTACTATAACGAATGGTTGTCGGGGCCGGATAAGATGCCGTTCCCCGCCGAGATATTTCCCGGCAAGGCAGTGCGTTTTGTGAAGATATTCGAGAATGCCGGCAGGCCGTACCAGAAGTGGCCCGGAAGCCGGTTTGTCGTTTATGAGGTATCGGATTAACCATGTATAGACGGATACGAAAACTATTATTTAATTACATCCCCGCGATGCTGAAGGCGTCGGCCCTGCGAAAAGCGCCGTTCTTATATAAGGCCTTTGAGATAAAGCCGAGCTCCGCGAACATCATGCTTACGAACAGGTGCAACCTCAGGTGCATGATGTGCAAGCAGTGGAAGGGGCCGTTTGAGAGGGAACTGTCGGCCGAAGACTGGAAACGGGTGATATCGGACCTTAAAAAGAACGGTATCCGAAGCCTCCATTTTACCGGAGGGGAGCCGTTATTGCGCAATGATCTCCGGGAGCTTATCGCATACGGTACTGAGAACGGTTTTGCCGTGGGCATGACGACTAACGGCATGCTATTGGACGCCGGTTCTCTTAAGGGGCTTGTCGATTCAGGCCTAAGGTCCGTCGCCGTTTCTATCGACGCCCTGGACTCGGAGTATGAAAAGGTGCGCGGTATGGCCGGTTCGTTCGCGAAAGTAAAGAAAGCCGTTTCCGCGATAGGGAACGCGGTCAGGACAAGAGGCATGGACGCCTACATCAATTTTACCCTGATGAAAGGCAACATGAAAGAGTTACAGCGCGTCAAGGAGTTCGCGGACGGGTATAATATCCCCGTCCACGTCTGCCTTCTCGACAGGAGCTCCTCTATCTTCGATATCGAGGAGAATAAAAATGATTTCTGGATAAAGACCGACGATGATTTTAAGGAGCTGAAAGAGCTTACCGCCTTCCTGAAGGACGAGATGACGTCAAATCCGCGCAGCCTCATACTCAATTTTCCCGGAGTGGAATATATCGAAAGATATTTCAAGGATCCGCGGCAGGCCTCCGTACCTTGCGTTGTTTCCCAGGATAGGATATATATAGATCCTTACGGCAATCTTTTGAGCGGCTGCCTTTCAATGGGGACGTTCGGTAATGTCGCGGCGAGATCTTTTGGCGAGCTTCAGAAGGATGGAGAGTACGTTTGCGCGAAAAAGAAGATGTTTTACAAAATCTGCCCCGGGTGCTCCTGCGGTTATATGTACAATATACGCAGCTTTCCCGGGCTTTTAATAGCCGACGTTTTTGCCAGGGCGGGATACCGTTCCTCCTCCGCCAAAACCCGCAAGTAAATCCACCCAGTTATAAGCGCCGGCAACCTTCATCCTGAACCTGAAGATCGTGTCTGTGGGGTATATCCTGATCCGCCTTATCTCAAAATTGTCGCCTCCGCCGTTTGCCATTCCCATGATGTTGCTGTAAGCCCTCTTGTAACCCGCCCTTTTAAGAGCGTCTTCCGTCGTTCCATTAAAAGATCCTGCGTTGCCGAAAGGGTAGGAGAACGAGAGCGGGTTGCAGCCGGTTGCCTCGGCTATCCTTTTCCCGGAAGAGAGCGCCTCATTGTAGGCCTCGCCTTCATCGAGCCCGGACATTACCCGGTGAGTCGCCGAGTGGCTTCCCAATTCTATTCCCGCGGCGGACATCTCCTTCACCTGTCCCCAGGTGAGCGCTTTAGGCGCCTTCCGCCCGCTGAAAAACCGGTCGAAAGAGACCTTCCCGTCGATGTGTCCCGTCGTCAGAAATAATATAGACCTTATGCCGTATTTTTTAAGGATGGGAAAGGCGTTCAGGTATACATTCTCATAGCCGTCGTCAAAAGAAACGACGAACCTATCACGGTATTTGGACAGGTCCGCCATCTGCTTTTCGAAAAGTTCGGGGTCCACGCTGATCTTATTGGGATCGTAACTTGCGTCTATGCGTTCTACGGAATGGTATACGAGGACGGCGCATTTGCGCCTGCTAAACGGCAGCGTTATTATATACAGTAGAAGGCTTAAGGCGTCTTTTATAAGGGTGATCATCTTTTTCTTGCTTTGATGATGTGGTCTATGCCTATGAATGGGCTGGATACGAAATTCATTCTCTTCGTGATCGCGAGAGAGGTCTTCGGGAAGAGCTTGTTCAGGAACGAAAGCCTGAATATATGGAAACGCGATTTCTCGATCTCGAAACCGTTTTTCCTGAGCGAGCCGTATATTTCCCGTCGGGAAATATATCGGGTGTCGTACCCGTATGTTATGGCATTTTCCAGGAAACCCGCCTTAAATATCCGGCGAACAGACCTTAATATGCCGCGCGTGACGCCGTCCAGCTTGTTCAACAGGCTGGTGCCGTTAGGTACGGTGAATATGGCGATGGCCCCGTGTTTAGATACCCTGGCGGCCTCCTTGATCGCTCTATTGATATCGGGAAGATATTCCAATACGCCTACGCATATGACTCCGTCAAAGAAACCATCCTGGAATTTCAAGTCTTCGGCCGTTCCCACGAAAAAGGATGCGTTTTCGAACCCCTTCGTTTTTGCTATGCCTATCATATTTTCGGAGGGATCTACCCCGTAGATCTCATAGCCCGCTTTAGAGAGAATATCGGTATACACGGCGGGGCCGCACCCCACATCAAGGACCTTTCCGCCCTTAAGGCGGAACATATCCATTACTATCCTTTTACGCTCATCGAATATGAAGGATCTCAGGTCAGAGACCTTGTCATAGGCCCTGTTATAGTTTGCCGCTTCAGTCTCGAAATACCCTTTTTTTTCCGCTTGTGCCATAATCAGATCCTTTGTGGCTGCGTAAAATTATAGGGTATTTTATCAACCGGCATGACAATAGTCAATGATAACCTTACGGCGCCCGGTATTAACATATTGAGTCTATATATATATTATGATATAATAACCACTCAAAATAGCCAAATATAAGGGTATGTATAAAGAAAAGTTAGCAATAATAGTTCCTACCAAAGACAGGCAAGACGAGCTTTTACGTCTTTTGGCCAGCGTCTTAAGGCAGGAATATAAGCCTTTCCAGATAGTGATAGTCGATGGAGGGAACTCCCCGGTAGAGAACGCTCTGAAGAGTTACTCCGGCCTCAATATCGACTATGTGCGTAAGGTCCCGCCGTCCCTGACAGCCCAGAGGAACGCGGGTATAGCCGCGCTCGACGGCGGCGTTACGCTGACGGCGTTCCTTGATGACGATATAGTGCTCGAAGACGGATCCTTGGAAAAGATGATGAGGTTCTGGGAAGAGGCCGATCCCGGCGTAGGGGGGGCGTCGTTCAATCTCGTCAATGAGATATACGAAAAACCGTCTCTTATCGAAAAATTTTTTATGGTGAAAGCGGATGAACCGAACGCCATTCTGCGTTCGGGATTCCAGGGCAAGGTAGCGTGCGTAGACCGCACGATACCGGCCCAATGGATGGTGGGCTGTGCCATGGTATTCAGGAAGAATATATTCGGAGAGTTCTCTTTTGATGAGCGTTTTTCGGGCTATGCCCGCTACGAGGACGTCGACTTCAGTTATAGCGTAAGTAAGAGATATAAGATGTATGTAGTCGCCGACGCGAAGGTCAGGCACCTCAACAGGCTGGAGGACGTCAATTTCAGTTTTCCGCTGGGCAGGATGGAGGTCCTGAACAGGCTGTATTTTGTAAGAAAACATAAAGACCTTTCTGTCCCGCTTTGTTATTGGGCGCTCTTCGGTATATTGCTGAATAATATAGCGAAAGGATTATTGAAGCCGGACCGGCGGTATTTTAACAGGGCAAGAGGTAATGTTGCCGGCTTTGTTGTTTCCGTTTTAGACCATGATGTTTTGAATAAGGGCTAAGGCATGCTTAAAGGCGAAGACATCATATGCATCTCCAGTATAGACTGGGACTTTATCTGGCAGGGCCACCAGGAGATAATGACTCGCTTCGCCAGGGGCGGGAACAGGGTATTCTTCATCGAGAATACGGGCGTGCGCGTCCCCACGTTAAAAGACATCCCGAGGATAAAGAGCAGGCTGAAGAATTGGCGTAAAGGGATAGGCGGTATCAGGAAGATCGAGGACAATCTCTATGTGTACTCGCCGCTGGTATTGCCTTTTCCTTATTCGCGCGTCGCGAGGCTGCTCAATAAAATGATAATTTTAGCCGCGATAACCAAATGGCTTAAGGCCATGAGGGTGAAGGCGCCGATAATCTGGACGTTCCTGCCTACGGGGCTGGCGCTGGACATAATGAAAGAGGTGGACCACAAGCTGTTGGTCTATTATTGCATAGATTCGTTCGTATCGAGCTCCTCCGCCGCGAGGAAGATAAGCCATACGGAGCATCTCGTTATAGAAAAGGCCGACCTCGTATTTGTTACATCGATGGAACTCAGGCGGCATTGTTCGCAATATAACGGTAATGTCCATAATTTCCCTTTCGGCGTGAACCTCGAGAATTTCGAAGCCGTGAGGAACGACCCGGGCACGAAAACGCCGGCCGATATGCCTCCCGCAAAAGGGCGCGTCATAGGATATATCGGCGGCATACACAAGTGGATAGATTTCGACCTGCTCGCTTTCCTGGCGGAGAAGAATCCCGGAGACGCTTTTGTATTGGTGGGGCCGGCGCAGGCGGACCTCTCGAAGATCAAAGATATAAAGAACATATTCATTCTGGGCCAGAAGCCCGCCGCCGAGGTGCCTCTCTATATAAAATATTTCGACGCATGTCTTATTCCGTACCTGATCACGGATTATACTAAAAATGTGTATCCGACGAAACTAAACGAATACCTGAGCATGGGTAAACCGGTCGTATCTACGCCGCTTCCGGAGGTCGTGGAATTCAACAAAGCCCACAAGGGTGTGATTTTAGTCGGGCGGGATAACGGCGATTTCGATATGAAGCTCCGCGAAGTCCTGAGCGGCGGGGGCGGGGCGCTTTCGAAAGTCCGGATAACGGAGGCGGAAAAGAATTCGTGGGCGTCTAAGGTCGAAGAGATGTCGTCTGTCATCTATAATGCGGAAGCCGTGAAGAGCGAAAGAACGCAGAAGGACTGGAGCAGTAATTTAAGGCGTATATACAAATCCACGAAGCGGGGCCTGATCAAGGCGGCCGTTGCCGCTCTCCTGATATATCTGGCGCTATTCAAGACAGGCGCCGGATGGTATCTTGGCGAACCTCTCGCGATATCCGACGCGCCTCAAAAGGCAGACTGTATATTAGTTCTCGGCGGAGGCGTGGGCGAATCGGGCAAGGCCGGCCAGGGATATGAAGAGAGGGTTTCGAAAGCCGTGGAACTTTATAAGAAAGGCTATTCCAAAAACATCATATATTCCACAGGCTACACCTATATACTCAAGGAGGCGGATGTCATGTCCGCGCTTTCGGAAGCTATGGGTATCGATAAACGCGATATAGTTATCGAAGACAAGTCCGTTAACACGCATGACAACATAGTGAACAGCGGAAAGATCATGGAGGGGAGGGGCTGGAAGAGCGCCCTAATCGTCAGCTCCAAATACCATATGAGGCGCGTAAAGCTTGTATGCGATAAGTCTATCCCGGGAGACAGGGTCCTGTTCATTCCCACGGCAAGCAGCTATTACTCCGGCGACAACATAACGTTCAGGCATATAGAAGGTTTCCTGCACGAATACCTGGGGATTTTATTTTACAAGATGAAAGGATATATTTAGGATATGCTTTTAGTCCTTGTCCTTGCGTTCGCGGTAAGACTCAGCGCTATATTGGCCCTGGGCCGGCACATCAGCCCGGAATTATGGGAGTACGATACCATAGCGCTCAATATACTTAAAGGCGAAGGCTATATATATCACGGCGTTTTCAACACCGATTACCGTTCTTTCGGCTATCCCGCGTATCCGTATATATCGGCGTTCTTCCATTATATGACGAACAGGAATTATTTCATCCTGGAGATGTTCCAGGTGGTACTGTCGGTCGGGATGTGCTGCCTTATTTACAGGATAGCGAAAAAGATCTTCGATGAGAGGACGGCGATAGTCTCTTCGCTCCTGGTCGCCCTGCATCCGGGTTTGATAGTATACACCACGAAGATACATGAACTGGTGCTTGTCGCGTTCCTGATATCGTTGACATTCTGGCTTATAATATCTATGGACCTCTCCAGGACGTCTAATAACGTCCTGATAGGCCTTCTCATAGGATTCGGAACGCTCACCAGGCCTACGCTGGTATTCTTTTTGCCGGTGTATATCCTGTATGTCTTCGCTTCGGCGCCGGCATTTAAAGGCCGCCTGAAGCAATGCCTGGTCGTAGCTGCGTGCGTTTTCATCGCGATACTTCCATGGACGATACGGAACTACGTCGTGCATAAAAAAATAATATTCATAACCACTATCTCGGCCGAGCAGTTTTGGCGCGGGAATAATCCTCTGGCGTCCGGGTCTGCCCTGACGCCCGGCGGCGACGCCATCATAAACGCAGCGCCGAAGGAATTCCTGGATAAACTTTACGGCATGGACGAGATTGGACAATACGGCTATTTTTACGGCGAGGCCTTCAAATTCATAAAGTCCAACCCGGCCCTTTTTATAAAATTGACGCTTAAGAAATTTTTATATTTCTGGACATTCTCGCCGCAGACAGGGATGAGGTATCCGGCCGCCTGGAAGGCCGTTTACGGGATATTTTACGCGGCGGTCCTGTTATTTTTCGCGGTCGGTTCATGGTTGGCCGTTAAAAAAGGAGGGGCGCTGGTCCCGTACGTCTTATCTATTTTTGCGCTGCTGTTATTCATATCGGCTGCGAACAGCCTCTATTATGTGGAGATGAGGCACAGGTGGGCTTTAGAACTCCTGATGCTGATATTCTCCGCTTACGGAGCCGTGTCCACGGTAGGGTTTTTGAGAAGGAACGCCCGATGGTAAAAGTATTGAGGGTAATAACGAGGTTGAATATCGGAGGGCCGGCGATCCACACTCTGTTATTGTCGAGCTCCCTGAACAACGGCGGCGGTTACAAAGATATCCTAGTTTGCGGGAGGGTGAGCGAATCGGAAGGGGACATGTCGTATCTTGCCAGGGAAAAGAACGTCGAGCCGGTCGTCATAGATGAGTTGGGCAGGGAGATATCGTTTGTGAAAGATACCAGGGCGTTCTTCAAACTGTGCGGAATAATGAAAAGAGAGCGGCCGGCTATCGTGCATACGCATACGGCCAAGGCGGGGACTCTTGGAAGGCTCGCGGCTATCCTGACAGGCGTCCCTGTGCGGATACATACCTTCCATGGGCATGTATTCGACGGATATTTCAGCCCCCACAAGGCAAAGGCTTTTGTATTAATAGAGAAATTCCTGGCGCGTTTTACGAGCAGGGTAATAATGGTGAGCGAAGGGGTAAGGAATGAGATCGTAAAAGAGTTAAAAGTAGCCTCGCCGTCCAAGAGCGTTGTGATACCTCTAGGCCTTGAGCTTGAGCAGTTCCTGGACAGCGAAAAGAGAAAAGGCGCGCTCAGGTTGATGCTTGGCATAGGAGGCGACGTCATGCTCATCGGCATCGTCGGCAGGCTCGTCCCGATAAAGAACCATAAGATGTTCCTGGACGCCGCGAAAAAAATATCGGATAGAAAGCTGTCCGCGAAGGTGAAATTCCTGGTCATAGGCGACGGGGAGCTGAAAGAGGACCTGGCGGTATACGCAAAGAAATTGGGCATAGAAAAGGACGTCATATTCACAGGATGGGTGCAGGACCTGCCCATGGTATACGCGGACCTTGACATAGTGGCTCTTACGTCATTGAACGAAGGCACGCCGGTATCGCTTATAGAGGCTATGGCGTCGGCGAGGGCTGTTATAGCTACCTCGGTCGGCGGTGTAGGCGACTTGATCGCCGACGGATCGAACGGCGTCCTGACCACGGCGCAGGACACGGATGGATTTTCCGGGAAACTTCTCGGCCTTATCGAGGACAGGAGCGGGCGCCTGGCCATGGGCGGCCGCGCCAGAGAATTCGTCAGGGACAGGTATTCGAAGCAGAGACTTGTCGGAGATATAAAGAAACTTTATGAAGAATGCTTGTATGAAAAAAAACAAGCGGGAGGAATAAAGAGATGAGAAATCTTATTACCGGCGGCGCGGGGTTTATCGGTTCGCATCTGGCGGAAGAGCTTTTAAATAAGGGCGAGGAGGTTACGGTTATCGACAACCTGTCGACCGGGGATATTAATAATATAGAGCACCTGAGATCGCATGCGAAATTTTCCTGCCATATCGATACCATAATGAACGAGAAGCTCATGAGGAGGCTGGTGAAGAATTGCGACTGTATTTATCATCTGGCCGCCGCGGTAGGAGTAAAATATATTATAGACAATCCGCTCGTCTCGATAGAGACTAACGTCAAGGGGACGGAGATGGTGCTTGGGCTTGCCAATGAACTGGGCAAGAAGAAGGTCGTCATCGCCTCCACGTCCGAAATATACGGGAAGGACAGGCCCGGCAAGCGCGAGTTTTCCGAGAGCGACGACAGGGTGCTTGGCCCTACCAGCATATCGAGATGGAGTTACTCCTGCACGAAGGCGATAGACGAATTCCTCGCGCTTGCGTATTGGAGAGAGAAGAAACTGCCGGTCGTTATAGTCAGGTTCTTCAACACCTGCGGGCCCAGACAGACGGGAAGATACGGCATGGTCATCCCGAGATTCGTGAAGCAGGCTCTTATGGGACAGCCGATAACCGTCTATGGCAGCGGCAGGCAGACGAGGAGCTTCACGTATGTCAAGGACGCGGTGAGGGCCATAATAGCTTTGGCTAAGCATCCCGGGGCTGTGGGGGAGCCGTTTAATATAGGCAACCCGAACGCCGTCACGATAAAGAAGCTGGCCGAAATGGTGAAGTCGCTCACCAAGTCAAAGTCCAGGATCGTATATGTGCCGTATGAAAAGGCTTACGAAAAAGGTTTTGAAGATATGATGCACAGAGTGCCTAATATCGGTAAGATAAAGAAACTTATAGGCTTTTATCCGGAATACGATCTGGATGAGATACTTGAGAGTATAATAAGTTATTTCAGGGAATAAGATGAATACCGCGGACTCCAAATACAGAAGCTTGAATAAGAGCATCTCTATAGTTATGCCGGCCTATAACGAAGAGCAAAATATTGAAAAGACCGTGAAGAAGTGCGCTCACCTCCTGGATAGCCTCGCGGTCAAAGGAGAGGTGGTAGTAACAGACGACGGGAGCGTCGACAGGACGAAAGAGATACTTAGCGGCCTGAAAGGAAAGATGGCAAACCTTGTGGTCGTTGAGCATAAAGAGAATAAAGGTTACGGCGCCAGCCTGAACGACGCCATCATAGCTTCTAAAGGAGACCTCATAGTCAGCATCGACTCCGACGGGCAATTCGATATAGATGAGCTGCCCTTGCTGCTGGACCGGTATATGGAAGGCCACCCGATAGTCGCCGGTTTCCGCAAAGAAAAGAAAGACTCGTTCTTTAAAGTATTTGCCGACAGATGCATGAACCTTATGGTGAACATGATGTTTGGTTTGAGGTTAAGGGACTCTAACTGCGCTTTCAAATTGTATGAAAGAGATATCATCAAGCCGGTGAAGGTAGAATCCATGGGGTTTTCCGCTCCTACCGAGATAATGGTTAAGCTCAAGACTAACGGGCATTCGTTCGCCGAGGTGGGTATAACCCATTCGGCGAGAGAGAAGGGTAAATCCGCCCTCAAACTTGTGGGCACAAGCTTAAATTTTTTCACATTCCTATTTTATCTGAAATTGAAACAGGGCCTGTACAGGAAGCGCGTGATCAATAACTTTTAAATAGAGAGGCACAAGATGGAAGACAGGAAAGAGAAAAAAATTTCCGGTGTAATACTGGCAGCTGGAAGGGGAGCGCGCATAAAACCGCTCAGCCTGTCTATCCCAAAACCTCTTCTTCCCGTATGCAACAAGCCTATTATGCAGTATCAGATCGAGGAGATGGCCAGGATCGGTATAAAGGATATCATCATTGTTGTCGGCCATTTAAAAGACAGGATAAAGAATTATTTTAAGGACGGTTCGGCGCTGGGGGTAAATATTTCATATGTAGAACAGAAAGAGACGCTAGGCATAGCCCACGCAGTCGGCCAGCTTGAAAGCTATATAAAAAATCCTTTCCTTTTGTGGCTGGGGGACATCTTCTTTGTCTCCAGGAATATAGATATGATGCTGAAGATCTACAGCCAGAGGCGCGCATGCGCGGTGCTTGCCGTTAAGAAAGAGAAGGACGCGGTCCTGGTGAAGAGGAATTTCGCCGTTCTTCTGCATGAGAGCGGGATGGTCAAACGCGTCGTCGAGAAACCGTCGTATTTTCATACCGATCTGAAAGGCGCCGGGATATACCTTTTCGATCTGGATATATTCGACGCGATAAGGAGGACGCCCCGGACAGCCATGAGGGATGAGTATGAGATAACCAGCTCGATTCAGATACTTGTGGAAGACGGTTTTCCCATATATCCCGCCGATGTGATCGAATGGGACATGAATATAACGTACGCCTCCGACCTTCTGTTCTGCAACCAGTCCCAGCTGAAGATATGCGGCAAAAATATGATAATAGGAGAAAATTCCAAGGTGCATAAAGACTCTCGAGTGAAGAGTTCTGTTGTCGGAAAGAATGTCACGATCAAATATCCCGTTAATATAGTGAATTCTCTTGTGATGGACGGCGTGAGGTGGGATTCAAAAAAAGATATCGAGGACTGCATTGTAACAAAGGGATCGGTCATTAAATCAGGCCGCGCGATTAAAGATGAAGAACAGATATAAGAGAGCGCTGGTTACGGGCGGGGCGGGGTTCATCGGCTCGCATATCGTCGACAGGCTGGTCGAATCCGGCATGGAGACGGTGGTGATTGACGATCTTTCCACGGGCAAGAAGGAAAATGTGTCCTCGAAAGCAAAACTGATTGTCGGCAGCATCCTTTCAAGGCGTGACTTGAAGAAGGCCATGAAAGGCGTCGATGTCGTATTTCACAATGCCGCCAAGGTGAGTGTCAGGAATTCTTTCCAGGATATCTATGATGATACCGAAACGAATGTCATGGGCACGGTGAACGTACTTAATGCGATGGCTGAAAATAAGGCCAGGAAGATAATACTCGCGTCCTCCATGGCCGTATACGGCAAGAATAAGCTGCCCGTACCTGAAACAGGCATGCTTGAGCCGGTATCGCCGTATGGTGTAGGAAAATTGGCGTCCGAAAAATATTGTTTTCTCATGAGCGCTTTTTACCGTTTTGACGCGGTGGTCTTGCGGTATTTCAATACGTACGGGCCGAAACAGACTCTAACGCCTTATGTGGGCGTGATAACGATATTCATAAATCGCCTGCTCCGCGGCGAGGCTCCGGTTATTTTTGGAGACGGGAAACAGAACCGCGATTTTATACACGTAAAGGATGTAGCCGAGGCTAATATCCTGGCGATGATGAGCGACTGCGCGCGTGCCGTTTTGAACGTAGGGACAGGCCGGGGGACAAAAGTGTCGGAACTCGCGCGCCTTTTAATAGATGAGATGGGATCGGACCTTAAACCGGAATACGAAAAAGCAAAGCCCGGCGAACTGGCCGATTCCGTGGCAGACATAAGGATGGCTAAAGATACGATAGGATTCATCGCAAGATACCGGTTAAGAGATATGATCGCAGAGACTGTAGGAGTGGTAGCAAACAGCGGTAGAGGCGTAAAATGTTGAAATGGACCGACGTAGCAGAAGCTTTCATAATAACGACAGTTGTTTCCTATCTCATTATGCCGTTCATGAGGATGGTGGCATTGAGGACGAATTTTGTGGACCATCCCAAAGATAACAAGGTCCATGCCCGCCCCATACCGCTTTTGGGCGGCGTCGGAATATACCTGGCTTTCATGATAGGGGCGTTCAGCAATCTTGGCATTTTCCAGGATCCGAGATGGATGGGTATATTTATTGGGGCTACCGTCCTTCTGGTCATAGGGCTCATAGACGACAGGATGGGCATGATGCCCGAGATCAAGCTTCTGGCGCAGATATTGGCGGCTATGGCTGTCGTAAAATCGGGCGTGCGTGTGGAGTTTCTGCAAAATTATTACCTTAATACTGTCTTGACCTATATATGGATTGTAGGCATAACAAATTCTTTCAACCTTCTGGATAATATGAATGGGTTATCCGCCGGAATAGCGGTTATAGCCTCGGGCTTCTTCGGAATAATAATGTTGTCAAGCAACCAGGTGGAGATAGCCGTCATATCTTTTGCGGTGACAGGCTCCTGCCTCGGTTTTTTAAAGCACAATTTTCCCAAGGCCAATATCTTTATGGGCGATTCCGGAAGTCTCGTAATAGGTTTTATACTCGCGTCCTTAGGAATACTGGGCAGTTGGAAGACAAAGTTCCTTACGACGTCGTTGGCTATGCCTGTGCTTGTGCTGGCATACCCGATATTTGATACGACGCTCGTGACTATTATGAGACTTTTGGAAGGGCGCTCAATATTTCAAGGAGGTAAGGACCACTCATCTCACAGATTGGCGCTTTTAAGTTTCAGGAAGCGGAAGGCTGTCCTGGTGATATACATCATCTGCGTCCTGCTCGGATTAAGCGCTCTTGTGATACAGAGGGTCCATATCAGGGCCGCTTTCGCTATAATAGCAGTTGTCATCCTGTTTTTGACGGCGCTGGGCGTAAGGCTGGGCATGGTAAATACGGGCAGGTTCGGCAGAAAGAAGAAAGATAATGGGAAAAGAAAAGACAAGGGCTCGTAATGCAGAAATTTAATGAGATATGCAGTATGACGATAAAATGGTGCCTGTGCGCGATAGTCTTTGCTGCGCCGTTCTCGAAATCGATATCCGAGATAGCTATAGCTCTTGCCATAGCCGTATGGGCGGTGAAGAAAGTATGCAATAAAGATCTTCGCATCCATAAGGACGCCTTGATCATCCCTTTTCTGATATTTGTGGTAACGATCATACCTTCGTTCTTCAATTCAGCATATCCTGCCATCAGCGTAAAAGCCTTTTTTACCAAAGTTTTAAAATATGTATTCCTGTATTTTGTCATGGTTGAATCAGTGGACAGCCTATCTAAGCTTAAAGACATCCTTATCATGGCGGTCGCGTCCATTGTGGTGATAATGGCGGATGGGTTTATACAATTCAACTTAGGCATAGATCTACTGCACGGTTATCCGTCATTTAAGGGCTATATGCCGATCATGAACGTTGACGTCGCGTCGAATTATTTCAAAGGGTTTCCAACCGCGTCATTCCCGTATCCTAACGATCTTGCGGCATGGATATTGCTGGCTATCTTTCCTGTAGTCTGTGTCGCCATATTTGGCCCTAAAAAGACGAAAGCGCGGTATGCCGCATGGCTCATCTCCATAGGCCTGTTTGTCCTATTCTTTTTAACCAAGGCGCGCGGAGCGTGGATAGGATTAGGGCTATCAACCGTGTATATAGCTGTCTCTAAAAATAAGATATGGTTGATAGCTATCCTGGTATTGATGTTAGCTGTTCCGTTTTTATTCAGGATGGAAATGGCGCAGCATATATTTTCCAGAGTAAGCGTCGATGACAGGATAGGCATGTGGAAGACGGGATGGCAGATATTTACGGAGCATCCCGTTACGGGGAACGGCCTCAATACATTTTTCCGGAATTTTCAAAAATACAGGAATGACGCTGATAAGGGTATGAAAGGAAGCTATGCCCATAATTGCTATCTTCAGATGGCCGCCGATACCGGCATTATAGGTCTGGGAGGATTTTTATTCCTCATAGCCGCGTATTTTTTGTCTGTGATAAAGAGCCTCCGGAAGATAAGGGACGATCTTTACCAGTCGGTCCTTTGGGGACTGTCCATAGGCATATTCGCGTTCCTGGTACACAGTTTTTTTGACACCAACCTCTATTCATTGAATCTGGCCACGTTATTTTGGTTCGCCATAGGGTTAAGCGGGGCGATATCAAACGTCGCTCAGGACAAGGGCGTATCAACGATATGAATATTTTGATAATCAATCCGTTCGGTATAGGCGATGTGATATTTTCGACTCCGTTGGTCGCGATATTGAAGATGAAGTATCCTGAAAGTTTCATAGGCTATATATGCAATAAGAGGGCATATGAAGTCCTGAAGACAAATCCCAACCTCGATAAAATGTTCCTTTACGAGAAAGACGACTACAGGCACATCTGGAAGAGGTCGAAGACAGGATGTCTGAAAGAGATATTTTATTTTTTAGATAAGATAAGGAAGGAGAAATTTGACCTGGTAATAGACCTTTCGCTGGGATACCAGTACAGCATGTTAATGAAACTTATCGGGATAAAGGATAGGATAGGTTTTAATTATCGCAACAGGGGCAGGTTCCTGACCAGGAAGATAGATATAGAAGGGTTCCATGAAAAGCATGTCATAGAATATTATCTCGACCTCCTCAGGCTTATTGATATAGATATTTCAGGATATGATGCGGGGCCGAAAGTCTATACCGCCGCCTCGCAAAAAGGTCCGGCAGACAGATTTCTCGAGGAGCACGCTGTCACGGATAAAGATATGATCATAGGGGTGGTCGCCGGCTGCGGCGCAAGCTGGGGCGCAGACGCCGTATACAGGAGGTGGGACGGAAAAAAATTCGCGCTGCTGTCAGATATGCTCATGAAACGGTATGGAGCCAGGATACTTTTACTCGGAGACCATAAGGACGCGGATGTATGCCGCGATATAGAGGCGTTTACGGATGACAAGGTCATCAACCTGTGCGGCAGGACATCCATGGGGGAGTTTGTGGAGTATCTGACAAGGTGCAGGATGGTGGTGACGAACGACGGGGGGCCTCTCCATACGGCTGTGGGCCTGGGTGTGCCGACCGTTTCCATATTCGGCCCGGTCGATGAGGTCGTGTACGGGCCATATAAGAGCGATGTCGTCCACAGGGTCGTATCAAAAAAAGAGTTACCCTGCCGCCCGTGTTATAAGCGGTTTAAATTCAATAAATGCGATAACAGGCTCTGTCTCGATTCAATCACGGTCGATGATGTCATGAAGGCCTGCGAAGAGGTCATTGCCGCGGGCAAGGAAGAGAGATGAGGATCGCTTTAATCTATCCGTCCATCTACGAATCCGGTTTTAATAAAGACGGGCGGGATATCGTATTTAACCAAGTCCATCCGGGGCTGTGTTACCTGAGCGCCGTCTGCAAGAAAGAAGGCTTAAAGGATATAACGCTTGTGGACTTGAGGACGCTGCGGGGTTGGGATGATTTTAAGGAAAAGATACGCCAGGCCCGCCCGGAAGTCGCCGGGATCACCATGATGAGCCCTGACTATAGTTATGCCATGCAATGCGTCGATATAATAAAAGAAGCGGCCCCCGCGGCAAAGATAGTGGTAGGCGGATATCACCCCACCATAATGACGGACCAGGTCGCGGCGAACGATAAGGTTGATCACATTGTAGTAGGCGAAGGCGAGATAACTTTTCCCAAACTTTTGCGCCGGCTGGAGAGAGGCGAGAGCGTAAGCCGTATAATAAAAGGCGAGATGCCCGACGTGGATTCGCTCCCATTTATCGACAGGGAGCTCTTCGATTGCCTGGAACTACCGTTCGATTTCTTCCTCCCGGTCCCGTTCTTTTCGATACTTGGAGGCAGGGGATGCCCATATAATTGTAATTTCTGTTCTCCGGCCGGCAAACTGATGCACGGCTACAGGATAAGGCGAAGAAGCGTCGATCACGTCATAGAAGAACTGCGGTTCCTTCGCGACGTATACACGTTTAACAGCCTCCAGTTCTGGGACGACTGTTTCACGGAGGATAGGGGTTGGGTAATGGAGTTTTGTGAGAAGTACAAGAGGTCCGGTTTTGACAAGCCTTTCATCGTCCAGACGCGCGCCGATATAATATGCAAAAACCCCGATATGATGAAGGCCCTCAAGAAGGCCGGGCTTGTTATGGCCCAGATAGGTTTCGAGAGCGGCAACGATCGCGTGTTAAAGTTCATGAATAAAGGGACGACGGTCAAGCAGAACCTTGGCGCGGCCAGGATCTGCAAGTCTCTCGGCATAAAGGTATGGGCATATAATATGTTCGGGCTTCCTACGGAGACGAGTGAAGAGGCGCAGGATACGGTCAGGATGATAAAAAAAATAGCGCCATACAGGTCGAGCGCGGCGTTCTTTACGCCGCATCCGGGCAGTCATTTTTACGAATATTGTAAAAAGAACGGCCTGTCGCTCATAGACCATAATGACGCCTTTGCGCGTTATCCGGAAGTAGACAAGCCTAAGATAAAAGGCGTGGACTATGACGCCATGAGGAAGTTGGCCAGGGCGTCGAAGGACCTGTCCCCGGCAGTGAAGCTGAGAATAAGGATCGAAAGGATATTTGCCCATAAGAAGAACAAGGTCTTCAGGATAAGGTTCGCCGAGTGGCTTGCGAAATATCCGTCTTTGAACAAGACGGCGGTTTTAAGGATGATGAATCAGGCATCGTGAGGGGTGATATGCCGAGAGTAAGCGTAGTAATGCCGACGTATAATTGCGCCAGGTACCTGGGGGAATCGATCGACAGCGTCCTTGACCAATCATATAAGGACCTGGAGCTGATAGTAGTGGACGGCGAGTCGACCGACAACACAGACGCTATAGCCGCCTCATACGCGAAGGACCCCAGATTCGTTTTTATAAAGAAGCGCTCCGGCATCGCCGGCGCGCGCAATGTGGGGATAAGGGCCGCCAAGGGCGAGTTCATAATATTCCTCGATTCGGACGATCTTTTGCTGGAAGGGACCATAGCCAAACAGGTGGCTTTCATGGACAGCCATAAGAAATGCGGGATATGCTACGCAAACACGATATATTTCAATACGGATACGAAGAAAGAAGTGATGACCACCTATCATAATTTTTCGGGCGACATATTCTATTACCTTAAGAGGAACAATTTTATCCATCCGTCCGCTGTGATAGCTACAAGAAAGCTTTGTCTGGAAACGATGTATGACGAGACCCTGCCGCCGCACGAAGACTGGGACTTTGTCCTGAGGATAGCGCTCAAGGGCGTGAAGTTCTATTATATAAAAGAGGTCCTTACAAAGATAAGGGTAAGGGGCGGCAGCACGACGACCGGAAACAAGGATTTTAAACTGGCTAGGGACGTTGTCGGATTGAAAGCGAAGATGGTATATTGGAGGCAGTTCAAGAGCGGGATGAACGTCTATTCTCTGAACGGCTGGTGGACTATATACAGGTACCTTAAATTCAAGATAGGGGCGTTCCTTATCGGTTTTCCGAAAGCGGCGCGTTATAACAGGCCCGTTCCCAATGAGTTGGTCGGGTGAAATTTTTCGCTCCACCACAGGGCAGCTTAACGGCAGGCGCCCTTTCGGCTAATTTTGCCGTCAAGAGTATTGAGCTTGGTATTAGTTATATATTTTTTATCTTGCTGTTATGGAGACAACGGCTCTAAAGGGTTTGTGTTGCGGTGCGGCCTCGGCAAAATATAACGCCTCAAGGGCAACCTGCCGTTATCTGCCCCTGCAGTATGAGCGAAGAAATTTTACTAAGGGGGCAGGATAGAAGTAGCTTCGGCAACCGCCCGTAAGTTCCCTGCCCGCCTGAAGCAGTCTCTTGCTGGCAGGCGGGTGCCATCTGAGGAGCGAAAAATTTTACTGAAGGAGTGAGTTTGGAAATTTTTACGGGTGATGCTCCTTCCAGACTTTTTCTCGATAAGGGCGAAGTTTGGGATGGGGCAGTACAGATACGCGCATAGAATATACCGATATGTAATGACTGAATGCCAAGTTAGACCGTTATTTACAGAGTTTAGTATAAAGAAATAGGGAGATTGTAAACCCCAAACGAGCCCTTTAAAAGAAAAAGTCGAAGGAGCAGCAGGACCCGTAAAAATTTCATAATGAGCGAATATTTTCAGTGCTCGAATAACGAGGCTTAGATTGAAGCAGAATACGCAAAAAATATTGAGTGATATATGAGCGAATGCGACATAATAATACCGGTGCTGGATAACCTGGAGCTGACGAGGAATTGCCTCGAGAGCGTTTACGCCAATATACACACGCCGTTCGGTTTGATTTTGATAGATAACGGCTCTGCGCCCGAGACAAAAAATTATCTTAGGGAGTTCGCGGCTTCACATAAGAACGTGCGGCTGATGGAGAATGCTGAGAACGTCGGATGGGTGAAGGCGGTGAACCAGGGCCTTAAAGCGTCGTCCTCCCGGTTCATGTGCGTCATGAATAACGACACGATCGTAAGGACCGGCGATTGGATTTCAAAATTGATCGCGGTCGCGAAGAGCGGGAACGATATAGGCCTCGTGAACCCGTTCTTCCAGGCGAAAAGGATGTGCCCGGAATGCGACGCCCCATTTACCGAGATAGATTTCTGCCGCGGTTATTGCGTATTGATAAAGAGGGAAGTGCTGGACAAGATAGGGCTGTGGGACGAGGCTTACGGGATCGGTTACTACGACGACCACGACTATTCCGTCGCGGCGATACGCGCGGGATTCAGGTGCGTCAGGGCGAATGACGTATTTGTCGAGCACCTCGGCGACTCTACTTTTTGCGCTCTTTTCGATGACGCGAAGAGGCGCGCGTTACACGAAAGGAATAAGAGGTATTTCTATTCAAAGTGGGGCAGGCGGCTGAATATAGTCTTTATTTTGGCGAGGAGAAATAATAATAAATCGGTCGAGGATATCCTCTTGGCGCTTGCGAGGAGGCAGCATATAATATATCTCTGGAATCTGACCGGTTTACGTCTCGCGATAAAGCATATTAATATAAGAGAGAAGGTCGTGCCGCCGATTATCTTTAAACTGCTCCGGTTCATTTCGATCCGGCTGAACGGGCTGAAGAGAGAGTCTAAGAGGTATGACTTAATATTTGTAAATGACGGCCCGTCCGCCCTGGATGATACAGCTAATGTGTATCATGTAGACGCGGGAAGGGACGCAGGCAGGATAATGGAAATAGCCGATAAGGCAGCAAAGGTGGTAGGATAAAATTTTTCGCATCCCAGTCCGGCGTGGAACTTTCGGGCAGTTGCCTCAGCTTCGCCGCAAATCGGCATTGGGCATCACTCGTGTCCAAATTATGATTGAAAAAGCCCAACCGAATCCTTATGATGGTGATAGAACAGAACCGTCACCAACTACCGATTCTCGTCGGTATATAAGGAGGGTTAGGCTATGCACCATAATAA
>Ga0265297_10000592_pt1 | contig 104330 bp, 102 predicted proteins | sample Munlanlwell13791_FD_192502 | JGI IMG/M metagenome (GOLD analysis project Ga0265297, IMG submission 192502) | Leachate microbial communities from a municipal landfill in Southern Ontario, Canada - Leachate well 137-91 | ecosystem: Engineered > Solid waste > Landfill > Unclassified | place...
TTATGGAATAATAGATACAATAATTTGGAACACTGTTCTCTAGGAGGTAAAACTCCGAACGAAATACTTGCTCAGGCGATAAATAATTAACTTTAAAAAACCGCCAAATGTGTGTGCCTAAAACATTAAAATAATTTAAAACTAAAACACGTATAAAGTGCTACTTGTCAAAATTTATCATTTCCTCCCAAAAAATTTAGAAAAAAACGAAGGCATTTCAAAAAGACGCATAGAATTAGCTATTGGGAAAAAGTCAGTGATAAAATTATAAGCAGCTGCACCTTCTGGCCCCATAACCTTTGCAAATATTAGTGCTAGTCCGACAAAATTAACAATGCCCCAAATCCAAAAATTTTGTTTGGCTATGCGAATCACTGATTGCCCTATTTCTAATACTTCAGGAACTTTAGAAAAATCATCTTTCATTAATGCGATATCTGCTGCTTCAATAGCAGAATCTGCTCCAACCGCACCCATAACAATTCCTACGTCAGACAAAGCAAGTGCCGCTGCATCATTAACACCATCTCCAATCATAATTACTTTATCTTTTTTATTAATATATTTTTTTATATATTCCAATTTATCTTCTGGCAATAAATCAGCATAATATCCCGTCAATCCTAATTTCTTAGTCACCTTCTGTGCAACCTTTTCATTATCCCCAGTAAGCATCACTATGTTTTTTATGCCAAGCTGTTTAAGACGATTGATTGATTCTTCTACTTCTGGACGAATTTCATCTGCCAAGGTAATAGTACCTATGATTTTTTTATCATACCCAATAATCAGCACGCTCAACTCTTCCTGCTTAAGATAATTAATCATAAGCTCATCTTCCTTGGTTACAACTATGCCACGTTCTCTTAAAAACGACATCTTTCCACACACAACTTCCTTTCCGTCCAAGATAACAGTACTACCTTTCCCAGAAACTTCTTGGGAATCTTCCGATTTTCTAAAGTTTATTCTTTCCTTTTCGGCTTGATTAACAATTGCTTTAGCTACAGGATGTTGAGAAAAACACTCAGCACTAGCGGCTAATTCTAAAATCTTTTCTTGAGAAAAATCTGCATAAGAAATAATTTGTTCAACCTTCAGTCTTCCCTTAGTAAGCGTACCTGTTTTATCAACGAGTATAGTTTTTGCTTGAGTTAATCCTTCTAAATAAGTTCCTCCTTTGATAATAATTCCTCGCTTGGCTGCATTTGCTATGGCTACTGAAAATGCAATAGGAATAGCAACAGCAATATCATCGGCGCAAGTCACTAGTAGGATAGAAAGAACTAAAGCAAGATTATGCGTAAACAAATAAACTATAATAGCAACACTAAAAGTAGCAGCAATATACCAACTGGCAAATTTGTCAGCAGTAGTTTGAATGCCAACTTTATCTTTTTGGGATTGTTCAACTAATTTAATAATTTTTTCAAAAGCAGTGTCTTTCCCTACTTTTTCCGCCCGCACTACTAATGATCCAGAAACTATCAAAGTAGAGCTTAAAACATTATCGCCAATACTTTTAGAAACAGGCAAAGATTCTCCCGTTAAAGATGCTTGGTCAATCATGGCCTGCCCTTGGACTACTACGCCATCCACTGAAACACGCTCACCCAATTCAATAACCACCAGATCATCTTTGACTATATTACCAATTGGCATCTCAATAATACTATTGTCTCGTTTTATTCTTACCTTTTCTGGTTTTAATTTAAGCAAACTTTTGATAGCGTTGCGAGCACGATCTTGTGTATAGGCAGAAAAAACTCGGGCTGATGTCAGCATCAAATTAATAAATACTGCCGATGCCCATTCTTGGTTAAGTAGCGATACTAACAGTGCTACGCCAGCTAATAAATCAATATTTATTTTCTTATTTCTAAGTGATTGATAGGCACTATATAATACGGGAAGAGTTGCTATACTAGCAAAAAAAGCGAGCAATACAAAATCTACAGATTTTGATGCAATACCTGTATAATGAATAATCAAAACAAGAACTAGTGCCACTAGAAGAAACCTATCCGATCTTACAAATTGGATTTGATATTTGTTATTACTCATAGCATTTTCTACTCCCAACTTTTGTCTTAACTTATTTTACCACTTTTTTAAAAATAATCTTGGAAAAACTAAAGTCCTATTTCATCAGCAATTCCCCGCAAAGAGGACAATCCTATTTGTAAAAACTCATCTAATGATATTCCCGCTTTTTCACATTCCAAAATAATATCTCGGTTACATTTCGCAGCAAAGGATTTATTTTTAAATTTCTTTTTCAAAGAATCAAAACTAACACTTTGAAGTTTTTTATCTGGTTGCACAAGAGCAGATGAAGTTATAAGTCCAGTTAGAGTTTCTGCTGCCGCCAAGCAATGCTGCAAATCAGTTAACCTTTCTTTCCCTGAAAAATAAGACTTTCCCTCTAATCCATAAACATGAGACGATACCGTTTCAATCAAAAAATCACTTCCTCCTGCATTTCTAAGTATTTCCTGTGATTTAACGCAATGATCATTAGGATTATCTTTGGTCAAGCCCCAATCAATATCATGCAATAAGCCTATTATTCCCCAGGCCTCCTCATCCTGATTTAATCTTTTAGCAAGCGATCGCATAAAAACCTCCGTCTCTCTAAGATGAAGTTTTGTAACAGGATCAGATATATATTTATCAACCAATTCCTTGGCTTGCTGAAATGTCAAATTCAAGTTTTCCATATTTTTAATTTAATTTTTATTTCATTCTAAAAAATCTATTAGCTTTTCCAAACATTGTGGTAATTTCAAAAATCCAGCCGATCCATTAAGATGCTTACCATTAGGAATAATCACTAGATTACCATTCAATTCTCTAGCGATTTCTTCTCCATCAGCCATAGGCACAACCGAATCATCGTCTCCCTGAATAACAGCAATTTTCAAATTTTTGTTTTTTAATATATTCCAGTTTATCGTGTCTTTAAAAAATGTAAATATATTTTTAGTTTCATCTTTCTCATAAAAATTACAAGGTGTAGATACCAAGATTACACCTTTAATATTTTTACAAGAATACTTTTCCATATAACGCAAAATAGCCAAACCACCCAAACTGTGCCCAACTAAAAACACCTCATCATCCTTATACCTTTCAACATACCTTTCTATTTCTTCAAGCCATTCATTTAGTATTGGATTATCCGAATTTGGCATAGACAATGCAAGTGCATATATATCCAGTTTTTGCAGTTCAGACATAAGCCAAGGTCGCCATCCCCCATTTGGATTTCCATTAAGACCATGTATTATTAGTACTTTTTCCATATTGCTTTTATAAACTATATTAATTGAGTGAAATTTAATCTGATTAAATCTTTCTACTGTCGTAAGCCCAATGCATTATTGCTTGACGCTGTACGGGACGACAAGAAAAATCTCTTTCACGGCAATTCTTTTTAAGTTGAGCAATGTGTCGGACAATCGCTTTCCATCGCTTGATTTGCCTCTCATCATCTGGAGAGCGACGCCCCATATAATATCGGCAATACCATTGAAACCATCCGCGCGGATCATCCTTGTATATCCAACCTTTCTCCCTCCAAACCGAAAGTGGCTGACTGGCATTCACACCAAAGAAATTTAGTTTAGGATTATGTTTATAACTTTCTTCGTCTTGAAATCTTGCTCTTACGAACCAATCTTTGGGAAATTCTTTCGTACAATCACGCATATAAACCCCGCCAAATACACCCAGTGCCAGCATTTGTTTCGGAGTAAGCTCGGGTTTAAATTGGGAATCAAAATTTTTACCCATTTCCTCAGTCAATATATATTGATACCCCTTTTGCATTTTATCATTAACATGTATGATTTCCCCTTTCATTTAGATATTCTTAAGGGCAATAATTTCTTTAACACCTGTTAGTCGCCATACCATATTTTTATCTTCTTGAATAATGATTTCAACTGGATCACTCGTCATATATCCAAGCGCAGCCAACACATTAGGAGATAATTTTCTTTTTCTAATCAAATCAACAAAATCAGACCGCACTCGCTGTTTCTCATCATTATCCTCAACTTCCTCTAATACGCCCTGCAAGCTAATAAATTTGTAACTAGAAAAATCGCTAGAGTAATATTCAATTTCCACTGAGACATGTGGATCTTTATGGAAATAATCTATTTTACGGCCATAACGAGTTGGCAAAAAATAAAGATATTTCCCGTCAAAACTATAAAGAAATGGGGCAACATAGGGAAAACTATCACCACGAAAGGCAATGCGACAAATATAATTATTATTAATTAAACGATCATATTCCTCTTTTTCCATACGAGGTATTTTAAAAATATTCATATATTTATGATATTAGTTTAGTTTTATTCAATTATACCACAAGACCAATATTAAACTATTGCTCTTATTAAAAGGAAAATTTATTTAAATTACTATTGCATTGTTTTCCAATACTTCTTAACTTTTGTTTATATGTCTTAATCAATTCCATCTTAGAATCAAAAAAATCAATTACCTCGCCGTAACGATCTTTACTCATTTTCACTTTATTAAAATTCAATTCAAATAACTCTATTGCATTTCCTTTAAAGTTTTCTTTCCTAATATTTAGATTACTCGGGTTAACTTTATATATCAAGGAATATTTCTCAAATAATTTTTTTAAAGGATAATCCTCGCTATGCTCACCTTCTACAAAATTAAATAAGCCCAAAACACCACCCTCAAAATCACAAGTTAGATTACCATTTCTTGTCTTGATATTCTTAATAATAAAATCAATTCCTTTTTGATTCAGAAAATCAACCACATCGAAGCTTTCTTTGTAAGTTTTCTTATGCGACTCAAGAGATACTATTTTTACGAAAAATTTTCCTTTTTTGCTAATCGCTTTATAGGTTTCCGCCATATATCCTCTCTTTGCCAACTCAATATCTATAATATCAACGTCATGGTTTTCATTTATATAATTTTTTAGGTTATTCATATAATCCGCATCCCTACTTCCATAATATATTTGATTTTTGTTTAAAGACATTTCTTTATAAGTTTTATTATCATTCATTAATAAAACTATATCATAAATAAAATAAAAAAACTCACCGTTTTTCGTAACAGGTAAAATTTCCTGTATCGACGGTGAGTGAATATGGTTCGCCTTTATTTTGGAGAATAAACCACGTTGTAATTCTCCCAACGACTTCCTTTGTCTCGAAAGAAAGTACCCAATCCAACAATCATAACAGCCTGTTGTGCCACCTCTGTTAAATGCTCAAATTTAACTGAAGATGTAGACATGTTTTCGTATTTTGCTTGTAAATCGCTCGATTCTAATTCTAATCTCAAAGAACGCACCTCCACTAACACTAAAAAGTGGCTAAGAATTCACCACTCTTTCTACATAAATAACGAAAATAATGGTTTTTGTCAAGGCCAGCACGTAAGGGAAAAATTTTACAAACAAAAAATCAACTATTTAAGTTGATTTGTTGTCCTAAATAAATCTTCTTTTAAACACTTACTTAGGAAAACTAAGCGGGAAGGTAGAAATACATTGATTTCTTTACTCTTCTGAGTTCCGCTACCTTTCTGCCTAAGATCCATTAGGCACGTTCAACAATAACAGTACCAGACACAACTATACCTGTGTCCGTTGGCTTTATGGTCCCTACCATGTGCCCATTAATCCAAGCTTCAACTGTTGAAGTTGTTCGCATGATGGGGGGTTGTTCCCGGACGCTTTTACAGGATACACCCATAAAATTACTTCAGCCATAACTACCTCCTTAATCTACAATAAAACAATTCCACATATTCGTGGCATTGTCAATGGATATGGGTCAAAAAATTCTCTCTAATCTTTTTCTTAGTTCCTCTATGACAGCTTTCTGCCAGTATTTCATGGAAAACCAACCAATCAACGGTTGAGCAACTATACGAAGCCAACGTCTATGGATGGCGACTTGATAAGTGTAATTAATCTCGGTTCCATCTGGGCATTCAGAGAGCAATAATTCTTCGTGACCAGAAGTTCCAAATTTAGGGCTTTCATTATCCGAAATGTACCCCTTTCCAGAGAGGACTTGAGTTTTCATTTTTACTGGAAACTTTTGACCAAAAGATTTGACAGTCACATTCATTTCCAAATTATTCCCCTCACGCTTTATGACTTGTATAGATTCCGCAACTTTCGGAAAATACTCAGGCCATTTTTCAAAGTCAGTCATTATCTTAAACACCTCTGCTGGAAGAGCCTTGATAGTCCATTTAGCATGTAGAGTAATGTTTTCGTTCATACAATATATTGTACCAAAACTTTCAGGCGTCCACAATGCGAGCCAGAAAAAAGACACTAATAAAATCTAGCTAAAATCATTAGCCTCATAATAAAACAAAATTGACAGAAGTCGGCCTCTCAATACTTTATTGGCTCCCCCATTTGGATTTCCATTAAGGCCATGTATTATTAGTACTTTTTCCATGTTTTTCACAAACTATTTTTAGTTTTATTTTTCTTTGGATTGCTTATTTAGCTCTTTCCAATTCAACTTAAAATAATCAAGCTTTTTTATTGCTTGCTTTACAAAATCCTTAATCACTTTCTCATCAATATCATTAGCTGTTGAATATTCCAGTTTTCTTAGGAAAAAACTATCGCCAGCGATGAAATGATTATTTTTATCATCCAAAATTCCTCCAAAGTGGAAAATTAGATTAATGGTTTTTTTAGTTTGCGCAATTCCACATATCCAATGATGATAATCACCCGACAAACCATAGGTTAATCTACCCCACTTGATTTCACATTCCAAATTTTTGTCTACAGACTCTATTGTTTTAGTTATCACTTCAACAATTTCTTTAAAATTTAAATCTATTTTATTTATATATACTTTTTTAGTATCTAAGCTCATAGTGTTTAAACATTATTGTTAATATATCCAAATCTCTGCAAAAAAAATTATTTTAAAATCCTTATCCAGTTCAATTTTTACCAAAGTCCCAACTCTTCAGAATATGGTAAATTTTATAGAGAAATATTTATTTACAATTTAGTTAGCTTATATTGGATAAAATCATAATGATCTTTTTTCATCGTATTGTAGTCATAGTAAATCTCAACGTCTACACTGCTACCTAAAACATCTTTAATCTCAGCTTTCATCCTTTCTTCTGTTACTGGCCAAAGGTCTAAGCATCCATATTGATTTGTTAAATAATTCTTAGAACACCAATGTATTAATTGATCCTCTATTACAGTCGGAAAACATCTATAAATATCGCTCTTCAGATATGTACATACTCCGTCGTATCTAAAATTGTTTTCTGGATTCTTCAGAATAAATCCTCTATTGTCTAGCATATAATCAAAATTTCTCGTATCAAAAAATAGTACACCTTTTGACTTTAATATTCTCCAAAAACCTTTAAGTGATTTTTCTCTATCTTTCTTATTAAAAAGATAATTGGGGAAAGAATTACCCAAGATATAAGCAAAATCAAATTCGTCATCACTATATTTTTTAGAATCAAGTATATCAATCCAATCCTCATTATTTATTTTCAAAGAAAACCCTTTCTTTTTTGCTTCTTCTGTAGCGACCTGAGATAGATAGACATCCTTATCATTACCAACAACGTTATATCCTTTTTCAAGCAAAAAGATAGCATCATTTCCTCCCCCAACCGCAAGATCAATAATTTTTGGATTTTTATATTTCTTTAATATCTCATCTATTACACCTTTTGTTCTTCTCCATTTTAATTCAATATTCCCATTATACGCACCATCACCCAATAATTTATCTATATCCACCCTTTCAAACCCCTTACTGTATCTAGAACAATTCCTGCATTCCATCATATTAATATATTTATTATTATTAAAATAATAATATCACGAAAAGCAAAAAAATTTAATCTTAATCACAAACCAACAAAAAATCAGCTCTCAATGTTTTTGATGAAAATCAGGAGGCTGTTTCCTTACAATTGAAACACCATTGAGAGCTATTTTATTTGTTATTCAGAAAAGGAGTATCCAGAATTTCTATTAGCTTTCAAGTAAACAGTTTCGGTATTGCTATCATAACTGTCTAAATAGAAAGGCCCGTCAGTGATAATCAAGTTATTGTGACTGCCTGACCAAGCATTGATATTTTTCTTTTTATCCTCTAGCTCAGTAGAAGTAACATAGCTTTTATCTCCAATGGTAAATATTGAAGAGAAATCATCAATTTTTAATTTATTAACTTCTTCAAGTACTTTGCTAATGTGATCCTTATTCAACAAGTTCATTGCAGGCACGTTGTATTTATTCGCATTAAAAGGACTATTCATCATTGAATTATCTTCATAAATAATCTTATTTGTTCCCGCATACAATAACCAGTTATTAGGAGTAAATGAAGCCTGGCTAATAATCATTCCCTTATTGAAGTGCCAAGCATCAATATAAACTTCTAGATGTTTCTCATCTGCTATTCTAAATGCTTTTATCTTACCAATACTTTCGGCATCCATATCAGCAATAGGAATCCATTTTTTATTATGAACAGATTCCTGATCAACATACAAAGAATATAAGATATCAGCCCACGAAATAACAGAACCGTCATGCCATTTTGTTCCGATATATTTTGAAAGATCAAAAGTGACTTTCGTTGTTGCCGATGATCCCGAGCCCAGATTTACCCATTTGTGCTTAGCAGAATCCCACATGAATGCATCAGAAGGAATATCCAACTTTCCTTTCGGTCCAGCAGTAACGACTTCTGATTCCCATCTATTATCCTCATATTCCAAAGTATTCTGGTTGTTCCATCCAGCAAAATCTCTCAAGCATTGCTTGATATCCATCCTGTAAATATTCGTAGCAAACCAATAATAGTTAAAAGGGTCATTTTTTTTATAAGTTTCTTTTGTTCCTATGACCACCTTATCCTTACCCGGAATATACATATTTTTAAAATTCTGAAGCTCCCTAATTCCGACATACTTACTTGGTTCAATTCCTTTAACATCTTTATTAGCAGCGAATATCTGATTCTTAGTAACCAATTGAATAGAGTAGGCATTCTCAATTATTTCTTTGGTGCCATCCTTCAACAGAGATACCCATTCGTTTTCATCAGCGTAATCCCCCTTAAACAATTTTTTACCAATATTATCCAGTTTTTCGTTTTCATAATTCCACGCCCCTTCTTTTTCGCTTCCCGAAAGACTCTTCATAAATGGAGCTTGGGATATAATGCCATAGTCATCATATTTTGAAGCACTGTAGTAAATTGCTGTATTAACCATTATATTCCATGACAAATCCTTTGGATTCTGATCAAGGACAGAATCCTTAGAACCATCATAATATATCTTTTCTACATTAAATCCATTTTTTTCAAATTGCGTAGCAACATATTCACCCACCTCTTTTATTTCTCCGTATGCAGTTCCTTCGTATATGGCTATCTTAAGAACCACTTGCTTATTTTTGAAATACCATTTTTCGTTCTTTTTAGTTGCTCCCAAGCTAAGCATAATATTATTCATTTTTTCTACTGCGACAGCTTGGTTGTAGGATAAGTCATACGAATCAACAATACTTCTCACAAGATCATAATCAGGACTAGCGTCTAAAATAGGTATTTTTTTAGGAGAGCCATATCCCTTCAAAATAGTATCAACAATTTCTTGTTTGTTTATCAAATTGTTTGTCAAAAATCTAAACTCCTTTACCGAAAAAGGATTTATAGTGTCCTTTGTTGATGGAGCAGGATTGAAATCAAGACTAAAAAACTGAGATGGGGCTGTATATATATTAACGTTTGAATCCTTCAATAAAGCTGCATCATCAGGAGATAAAGTTCCCAAGTAAACATCTATATCATGATCAATGAGTTGCTTCACGGCATCTTCAGATGAAACCTTCTTAAAAATAAAGTTTTCGGAAGCAGGAACAACCGCGGGTTTTTTGATTACTGAATTATGTTTTCCCGAAAAACCGATCAGAAAGGTAGCTGCGACAATAATGATAAAGATTATTATTAATAGGTTTGATTTATTCATATTATTTTTTAAAACATCTTAAAAAAAGTCTTAATAATTGAAATATATATCTTTGTTATAGCATATGGTGAATGTATTAGGAAACATATTCAATCTTTCCAACTCAACAGATATCAATCTCAGGCAAAACAAAAAACCGACAGTAAGTCGGTTCCTTTATATTTTTCGCATTGACTCAAGAATAAGGTCAAGAAATGGAGGGTTAAAAATTGCCAAGTGTTTCATAAAGTTATAATTAAAAAGCTTTTATCCAATTCAGTTTTTCCCAAAGTCTCAACTCTTCAGAATACGGCAAATTTTCTGGAATAGGATTAACACAATAAACATCAATATTTTTCCCTAATGATTTATTCAAACCAATAGCAAAAGCCATTTCAGCAAATACTCCCGCTCCAATATATCCAGAAATATTATTTTTTCTCATATTAAGAACTATTATCGCATCAGCTTTGCTTATAGAAATATAATGATCAGAAAATTCTTTTTCGTATTCCGTGGCCATATCTCCTTGTAATTTTATTGGATACTTAACCACCTCAAAATCCATACTCTCTAATTTACCTTTCCATTCAATTATTTCCTTTTCAAAAGAAGCGCTGGAACAGATTACTATTTTTTTCTTTTCCATTGTTTTGTTTATTAATATTTAAACCTACTGTTTTAAATTTTTTGAAATATAAAAAGATGCTCATGCATTATTAGTAAAAAATTTGCCACCTTAGATTTTTTACCTCTCTAGCATTTATTGCAAACTACTTTAGGCGATATTTTCCTGCCTCAACAAACTCTAAATACCCCTTATCTCTCAAAAACTGTAACTGTTGTCTGATTTTTGGTTTTATATTTTTATTCTTAGGATGGATTATTGATAAATCATTTTCAAAAGCATACACGTCTTGCAACGTAAATTCTTTCTTATTGAGAGAATCTATACAATTCATAATATCCAATATCCAACCTTTTTCTTCAGACCTTCGTATTTGTTTCAAAAATAATGTCTTCTGCCATTTCTCAAGAACCTTTTTCTTTAAAATTTCTTTTCCGTCTTCAATATAAAAAATTTGCCCAGCCTTTGGAATTTTAGAAAATAGTATATTCGAACCAACCCAGCCAGCTCGTCTAGCACTTTCCGCAAGTGGCTTTCTCTTTTCAATAACTTCGGGTATAAAAAAATGTTTCGGCACTACAAAAAAATCTGTCACGCTTTTTTCTTCATCTGCATACTCCATAAAGAAAAAGTTTGGCTTCTGCAAAGAATTTATTCTTTTTAACATTTGAGAATATGCTCCGGCAGACACTTTCTTCCCAATTTTACCTTTCTTGGACTTTAACTCAAAATCTTCCGAACACCTTTCGCAATAGAAATCAGCAACAGGCTTATTGTTGTTATAATCATAAATTTCTTTACCGCAGTTAGGACAATATATCTCACTAAGCACCCAAGATTCAGTCATAACCCTAGCTTTTTGAGAAGCATTTGTGTATAGATCAGCTAATTTTGTATTAAAACGTAAATCCATGAATTTATTACTTTAAAATATTATATCACAAACCAACAAAAAACCGACAGAAGTCGGCGTCTCAATACTTTTTACATTGGCTCGCAAAATAGGATGAATTAAAAAAAATTTTATAAGTTATTTTTATTTCATTATCTATACTTGCATAATTGAATATATTACTAAGAATAATATGCCAACAATGAATAATAATGAAAAAAGATAATTAATAATTATTTGTATTGAAGGCATTGAAGTAATAATCTTATCATCATTTTTTTTATTAATCATATGTTCATATATTTCATTTCTAAAATTATTTTCTTGGTTTATTAGCAAAAATTTTGCTATTATTCCCGTTACTATTGCTAATAATAAGAATATCCAAGATAATTTAAGATAACAGTTATAAATATTATTTACATCTAATTTGTCAAACAATGTAACGCTAAAGACGAGCGAAGCGGTTGATAGTGATAATACGGTGCTAATTAAACGTTCTTCCATTTCTGACATTTTCTCACTTGATTCATTGAAAATTTTTGCTAAGTCATTTGATTGATTTCCATGCTTTTGCTCTTGTATAAACATATTTTTATATCGCTAAAGAAATTATTTTTCCGTTTCTTTTATTGATAATTCTGTTATTAATTTCATCAATCCTGCCTGATCACAAGCACCTAAATTTTGCAAACTACAACCAACCTTTTCTTTTTGCTGATTCCTTAGGTCATTTTTTAACTCTATGTTCTCCTGCTCTAATTCAGACAATCTTTTTTTATCATTTTCAAATGCTTTTTCTAATATTACTTTTTGTTGTGAAGTTGCATTTAAAGCTTTATATAATTTTTCTTTTTCTTCTTCGTTTTTATTTTCTCTTAACGTGCTTTCTACCTGCTCATTTATCACATCTTCAATATCTCTTAGTTCTCCCTCCATTCCAAAAAAATTAAATTTTCTTACGGAAAAGAAAAAATAAGTAAAAACTCTATTAAAAAATAACGCACCAAACAACACAACAGAAGGCCATACTATTATATTTAACAGCTCTTTAGCTCGAACAAATTGATCGTTTGTTATTGTAACAATCGAAATCCATGTCATTAGCATAATGACTATTATAATAATTATTTTTTTCCAAAATTTTTTTATAAAATTATTCATAATTTATTTTGATTTAATGCCGATTATTTTTCTAAACTCATGTTCTATTTTTTCTTTAATAGGAGGAAAATCTTTATTTATTATATCCCAACCTTCTTTCCAATTCTTAAGATCAAACTCCTTGAATTGTTTTGCCATACGATGTTCCTCAAACTTTAACCAAGCATTTCTAAAAACTTCTGATAATTTATCTATACTTTTCGTAAGTTCTTTGTCTATAAAAATCTTATTTTCTTCGTAATAATCTGCAAATTCGTTAGCTAATTTAGCCGCCTCTTGTCCTTTAGCTTCTTGACTAGGTTCTCCAGCCATCTGTATAGGATTCATATAAGAATGAAAGGATCTATACGTTTTAACAATTTTTTGATATAAAATCTTGATTACTTGAGCCCTTTCGTCCTGCATTTTTTGATATTTAATCGTAAAGGTCGATGTTAGATATTGAACTGAAATAGTAATTAAGCTTCCAAAAAATGTTATTATTCCACCAATAACTATACCTATTAATGTTTCTGACATATATTCTAAAATAAAACACCTTAAAAATTATTAACTATTATAAAAATAGCACACCTCAAAATAAAGGTGTGCTATTCTCACATCAAAAAGCATAATTATCTAGAACTCAGAGACAGCATCTCAATAATATTTTTTATTAACTAAATATTACAACTAAAATTAAAATTCGTCAAAAATTTCCGGCGGTAGGATTCGCCTTCGCATCAGTTCTTGCTAGAACTGGCTCAGGCTGGCTTTTGTTTCAGTCAAACAAAAGCCTTCGAATCCTACCTTGTCGCAGACATATCCAAACAGAAAACCACCTAAAAAGGTGGTTTCTATTTGGGTGCTCCGATTAGTAGAGGCTATTAGAACCTCTATTCAAGAATCAACAGAATATGTCTACATTTCAGATTTCAGAGAACAGACATAGTTTACCCTATCTCGCCACACACTATATAATCTTTATAAAAACATTACATATTTCTTCCACAACATTTTTTATACTTCATTGGCTTGCCGTCAGATTTCAATTTCCCGCAAGGACAATTATCATTTCTGCCAACTTTTTTATTTTCGCCAATTAAATAAATCCCTGCGCCACCAATAACAAATCCACTTTCTTTAATTTGCCTATTTTTTGAATAATTAGGTATAAATGTTTTTAATAGTTCGTGACCAATTTGTCTAACAGCTACTAATTCAACTCCCTCAAGTGGCTTCCATTTGCTATTGTCAGCCTTGCTCATCCATCCAATAGAATTTTCGCGACTTAATCTGCCATAATTATTATCTAAATTAGGATCAATATGAGATCCTCCGTCTTGATTAGCTAAAAATAAAATTATATCTTTTCTACTAAACTCTTTTTCTTTATTATCAATAAAAATTATTTTATTCCAATACTCTTCAAAGTTAACAAACTTAAAATTGGCCACATTGTCCAAGTTGGGAATATATCCCTGAGAACTAATAGAAACTAATCCAGCATATCCGCCAGCCCTAATCCCACTCGAAAGTTGATCCATTGAAGAATCAAAAAATATTGAATTATCTTTTTTCCCAAGTTGGTCAAGTAATGATTTTGAAGTTTTTGTATCGTGAAGCAATGTTCTAATAACAGATGCTATTCTTTTTGACTCTTCCAGGGATCCATTATCATATAAATCACAAGAACTTTTCAAAAATCCCAATTGCTCATTAAAATGTTTTTCTAAATCAAGTTGGGTTTGTTTCATTTTTTAATATTCTTTAATCAGCTATCATTAAACTCATTGCTATTTTTCTAAATTTGTTACAAATTTTGCTACTACCACTCTTAAGATTTAATTTCCTTCACTAATATTAAGAAACTTCAAAATTATAGCACTGCAGATATTACCTGATACAACCACCAAAAAGGCAACTAAGACATACCAAAAAAATTTACTTAACAAACTTTGCTTAGGAATCATAACCTCTCCACCCTCTTTTTGTTCGTTAAATTCGCCTATGTTGCCGTGAAGCTGTTCAATAACGCCTATCTGATATTTCGGTTGTATTATTTGCGCTTCTCTCTTTTGCTCAGAAGAAAATTCTTCCCCCTCGGTTTCTATTCCTTTACTCTCTAATCCGACTGCCCAATCTAAAAGTAAATTTCTAACTTTATCTAATTCTCCCACAAGAGACGATCTATCTATAAACAAAGAAACATCTGTTTGAAACGGACTTCCTAATAAAATTTCTTTTGCCACCGATGCCGGATATGAGATTGAATATTCTTGTGTTTTATTGTTAAGAAGTTCTTCAATTTGTCCGACCCCTTGCTTTATAAATCTATTTGAAATTTTTTCTTCATGCTCCGAATTAGAAAAAATAACTGGTTGCCATCCATAATAAGGATTATAAAATTTCACTTTTCCAGAAAGCTTTCTATAAGACGGAATATCATCGCCTTCTCCATACCCATCAAGCTCGAGATTGATCCATTTAATGGTATCTTCCTGATTAAGTTTTGTTGCAATAACTTTTGCCCTTCTAAGCAAATCTGAAACTAATATATTTTTATCTTGAATTTCTTTGATTATTTTCTTCATAAGCGAAAATTATACATCTATTACTTACTAAGCTCTTTTTTGTGTTCACATTCTTTGTTTTCCAAAAAATGTCTTGAAGGTAATTTTTTAAGTTCTAGTTCTAAGTCTACTAATTCTGAATATTTTTTATCTAAATCATTCTTAATGGTAATTCCACCGACTTTTGTTTCAATTAGTCCTAAAAATAAAGCTTTTGCATCTCTCTCTACGCTTTTTACCGACAAAGCAACATCTTTCGTAGAAGAAAATTTCTCTGCGTCTAAAGATAAAGAATGAAGAGAATCGCTAATTCCTTCAGCATGATGCAATAAGGAAATCAATTGTTGTCTATAGGCCATTTCTTCTGTTTTAGATTTTTGCCATTGAATATATGCTAATGCTAAAGATACAATGACTGTAGATAATTTAACTATATCTGAAATATCCATATATTTATAATTTCTTTTTTTAATAAAAATAACACACCTCAAAATAAAGGTGTGCTATCATCTTATTGCATCTAGAGCCCTGAGTCGGTCTCTCGATAAAGTTTTAATTGGCTCGCCCTTCTCAACGACTTTCGACATTTTGACTATGCGACTGAGTACAAATATCCGACGGTAGTTTTAGACCAAATGAAAGGATTGCTGGCCAAGTACGAGAATATATAACCCGTTCTTGCCCCATGTTTGCCCTTGGGGCGAGCGGTTCGACCGAAGTAAGAGATTTGCGCCCATTCAGAAACCGGAAACGATTGTGAACGAGTTTTGAGACTTTAAAACGATTTGCTTAAGTTAAGCAAAGTTAAGCAAATATGACTCCGCTGGACTTGTTCCCCGGGCAAGCGTATGTTGTTGCTTGCTATGGAGGACGATGACATTGAGGCAGTCCTCGCGACTGCTAAAAACATAAGAATGCCACATCGACGCGGATCATTTAATCCGTTATCTTCTCTTCCGGAACCAAAAGCCAAAATCAAACAAGCAATCAAGGAACGAATCAGACTCTTAGCCGGTGCTTATATTTCTCTGGCTGGATTTGTGGATGATGACGATATCCAGTTTGCCGAGGATAATCCGAAGTCAAAGAAAACTCGAGCGATATATCTCAAAGTGCTCGAGGATATGGAAACTGCCCAGAAAGAAATGCGGGAGTTTAAAGTATTGTAAATATCAAACGGTTTTACTACTTTGAACAATTTCATCTTTTACCAACATATTTATCCAATCTTCGGTATAGATGTAATCATTATGTACCACATCATACTGACAGTACTTGGTTTTTGTTTTGGTCTTATTTTGATCGTTGGTAGGCGGTCGTACTCCATGCTTTCTCCACATGGTAGCGTGCCAATTTTGGCTCTTATTAATACCGGTGCGTTCTTTTATTGTTTTAAGAACATCTTTTGGTTTATACTTTCCTTGATTAGCAACTGGTACCTGTTTCTCTTTAATTAAAGCCTGAATTTTTTCAAAATTTTCTTTTTGATTTTTATCTGCCAGGTCAAAATTAACAAATTCTACCGCCATATCTGATGAATTTCGGTGGTTGCCTATTTTGGGTAACAAAAATACTTTAAAAGAATATTCTTGTGAATCCCTAACCGCTTTAGACATCGAACTCCTGTGATTTTTTATAAAATCAATGACTTCCTGGCCATCCTGGGTTATTGGGATCTTTCTTTTAAAGTTGCTGATTTGTAGAGGAATGTTTAAATGATCAACAATTGAATGTTTCGGTAAAAATTCTTTTACCAAAATGTTTTCAAAATTTATCAAGAATGCTTGGCATTCACCAAGCACATGACTATCAATCTCTGGTATAAACCTATGCTCTATCTTGTTTCGTAGCCTTGCCATAAACTCGATATTTCTAAATACCGGGCTTGAAGACTGTTGAAAATAACTCTCGGCACACTTTACCAATTCCCATGCTCTATATTCGCCATCTACTGTTTCGTATCTAATTGAGTTTTTCTTTTTATAGTAATATTTCACATCTCTCCTTTCAAAGATGGCGTGAAATAGAGCAGTATAAGCTATACACATCAGCGTTATATAGGCATGTGTTTTAAAAGATGTTCTCGGTTTATTATAAATCTCAACCGCAAGTAAAGCAGAATCTTTTGATTTCTCTAGTAGCATTAATACTTTTTTGGGCAGTCTTGCGGCCATACTAGTTAAGCCTTATTTTTTAATCCTGACGGTAACCAAATATTTAATTGGGTCTATTGTTACGCCTGGCACTGTATGTGCAAACGGATTCGGCATTTTATAGATAAAAGGTGCCTCAGAAAGATAATCAAAAACAATATACAAATGATAATTCGGATCATTCTTTGCTATTACAACTTCATTCTCAGAAATATAAAATCTAAAAGTTAAAGCCGGCTTATTTCTTACCGCTTTCACTTCTATGTGCTTTTCTGATAGGTCGTCATCAAATGATAATATATCGTAACCAAGGGAATCATTCTCAAGCGAAACCTGCTTAATCTCGGAAACCTTTTCCGGATGAGATAAAGTTAATTTATCTTTTTCATACTTAAGAACTATTTGCTCTGCAAAATTACCAGCTGCTCTGTTATTACTATCTCGTAACTCAAAATCAATTTTATAAGGTGTAACAAAATTCCTTTTAGTTTTAATCTCCGAGTCAGGGTCAGTATCAAGCTCCATATCAATAGTTTGCGGTGTAATACTAGATATGTCTGGAAATTTTAGACCACCGGTAATTTGGTTTATTATTTCTTCTTGTTCTTCGGTTGTTTTTGATTCCAAGCTCTCTATTACTTTAATATAACTCGGATTAGCTGTATAAATCTGCCACCCGTTATTTGTAGTAAGATAATTGAAATATCCAGTTTCAGTAAAATCTCTAAGAGAAAAACTCTCCAAGACAATTTCAATATCTTTTTTTGATAGATTAGATATTATTTTATTATCATCTATCTTTTTGATATAAGAGGATATTAGAATCATGTCAAAAAATCTTTTAACATTATCTGAAAAATCTCCGATATTTAATTCTTGGCTTTTTTGATCTAAGATCTCCAAATATTGACTCTGATTGTCATCTTTTCTGTAGGCCTCAATTAATTCTATAGAGGCAGGAATTTCGCTCTTATCATTAATCCAACAAATAAAAAGTCTATATTCATCGAAAGTAAAATAATCAACTGAATATAGAATATTGAGCAAGATTTCCATTGGGGCAATTTTTATGGAAATATTATCATTTAGTCTAGGGCAATCTAGGTATACCTTCATTATTTGCTCGTCGATTATTTTCTGCTTATACGGGGAGTCAATAAAGGTTTGTCCGGCGTTAGAAATCTCTAATCTGTCTACGCCCAAATTAACAATCAAACCGAGATACCTTAAAGTGATACTATTGCGGGTAGTTAGTTTATCGAAACCAACGGTCAAATCTTTGTAGATTTTTTCTACAGCATCTTTTGTATATTCTTTCTGTTTAGCTTTTTTCCAAAAATTTTTGGTACCTTTACCATTAAGGTATTGTTTGTATTTATTTATCATATTTTTTTAATAATTCACGAATTCTTAAAGCAATTGCTTTTGCTAATAATGGAGGAACAGCGTTGCCTATCTGTATACCAACTGAGCTTTTATTTCCGTAAAAGACAAAGTTATCATCAAACGACTGTATTCGAGCGGCCTCTCTTGGGGTCAGTGCTCTATGAGAGACAGGGTGGGTTATTCTTCCGACTGATGGAGTATCAAATCGTGTAGTAATTGTATATGCCGGTTTATCTTTCTCTAACCTACCAAATGCACCACTATGAATAGATTTTGTCTGAAGTGCTTTCGGGATATGTATTCTTCCTTGTCCAGGTTTAATCGTCTTTAGTAAATCAATAATTCGTTGGTCGTGTTTTGTGGCTTGGTGGTTATAAACTTTTTTAGATTCAGATCTTCTTTCTTTTTGGTATTCGGTCAATTCTTCACCTTTCGCATAGTCAGTTTCAAATTCTCCAGAACCAGCATTAATTTTAGGTAAATCAAGTATAGCATCAGACACGGTCGTGTATGGCTTTTCCGTTCCCGGTCCGTGGGTTTTTTTAGGAAAAAAATTTTCAGGATCGATACCCAATCGGTTGCCAATAAAAACAGCTCTTCTTCTTAACTGTGGTACACCGTAATCAGCTGCAAGCAAAACCTTAACCTTTGTATCGTAGCCTATGTTCTTAAAAAGGCGTATTATTTCATTTTTAACTGCACCGCCATGCATATTTAGAATTGCGGCCACATTTTCTATAACAAATACTTTCGGTTTGATATCTTTTACAATACGATGAAACTCTTTAAATAATTCATTTCGCGGATCATTCAAAAACGCCCCATCATTTCTAATTCTTCTACCAGCCATACTAAATCCCTGACACGGCGGTCCACCCACAACAACATCAATTTCTTCTCCGTTTGGAATAAGATCTTTTGATTTTATTTTTGTTATATCTTCAACAATCATCCTTGTGCCTGGGTGATTCTTTGTATAAGTATTCGCAATATCTGGCTTATACTCATTCGCTGAGACTATCTTAAAACCGGTTTTTTTAAAACCCAAAGACAATCCTCCAACACCGGAAAATAGATCTATAACATTAAATTTATCTTTTTTGCCAGCCATATTCTTTTTTTGTTTTAACAAAGCCATAATCAAAATTATGCTTAAGTAAATTCTCTATATTAATAACCTGATTATTCTTATCAGCGTACAGATGATTTTCCACTATAAATGGGATTAGTTTTTCATACAAAGCATCTGAATTAATTGAGCCATCTTGTTTATCAATCCACTCATTAACTTTTTTCACCACGGAAATCTCATTATTAGACTCATTTAATTTAATCCTATTTTTAGGTTTAACAGTGGTGTCCTTTAAAAAATTATAAACAAAATCACCTCGCAAAGTATTTTTTTTGTTAATACCCTGCGTGCCTGAGGCGACAGCTTGCTCTTGATATACAACATTCACTAAATGAAAGCCGGCATTTGTCACTGCGTCCATGACAGCTTTCCAAATATTTAGATTTCTATTGTGGAATGTAAAAGATAGGTGTTTTTTATTTTTCAAAACCCTATAAAGTTCTGAATAAACTTTTTGCATTCTGGAGGCATAATCTTCATATTTTTTATTGCGATAAGGATCATAAATTATCTCATCGTTATAATTTACTTTATTTCTAAGCCATGCATTCCAAAACATACTCAAACCAAAATACGCTATACTATCTCCATATGGCGGATCAGTAAAAATATAATCTATTGACGAATTTTCAATCGTTTTTAAATTAGTTGCATCTATGTTTAAAATCTTCCCATCGGCAGGTTTTAAAAATCCGACCAACTCTCTTTTGCCTTTGCTTATTTTATTAAATCTTTCTTTGAAACTTCGTAGTGGGTTTTTCTCTGTATGGATTTTTGGTGCCCATAATTTACTTATAACCCAGCCGGATCTTCCATTGACCGAGTCTTTGTCACCAGGAATCATTTTAGAAACATTCGGCAACATCGAAGTAAAACAAAGCGACAGTAGATCTCTTGTATTCTTGTTCTTAACTTCCTCAATGTCTTTAATTATTGTCCCAAGGACAACCAAAGCTCTTTCAGTAAAAAACTCATCCAGATGACTTTTGCCATTCCTTTTTACAAATTTAAGTATTTCATCCTTAGGATAAAATAATTTATTTTCTTTATCCAATTTCAAAAATGTCGCTTGTGATTCTTTAAGCACCTTTAAATCATAAGTATCGGCGTCTTTAATAAATTTGCCACAAGATGAACAAGTACCTCTTATTCTGATAAATTTATCTGTTTCCCATACGGAGTTCTCAAAGATTGTTTTATTATTACACTTAGGACATTTCGTAGAATACAAATGGCTAAATTGATCATAATTTTTTTGATAAATTTTTTCAAAGTTCTTGCCAAAATCTTCAAGATCAATATCATTAATTGTATTCTGGGCTATAAAACAAGCCATGGGGTTTAAATCAATACCAATGGCCTTGCGATTATTTTTTATCGCCTCAATTACAACTACACCACTGCCCATAAATGGGTCTAATACAACATCTCCTGATTTCGTATAGTTCAAAATATAATCACAAACGACATTGTGAGGTTTTCTCCCCCAATACTTATGCATCATGTAATGGGATGGGTGTGATTCAGCGGTGATATTTTTATTAATTTTATTCATATTTTTTTATAAAAATTGGTGGGGTAATTTAAAAAGCTGAACATCACACCATTCATTTACCCTCATGAAAAAGCAAGAGATTCTTGTTCGAGTATAACATATTTTGATAGATTTCCGGAGTCTTTTCATCAAAAATTATCAATTTGCCACTATTCCAAAGGTTTTTGAATCGTTCCACCTTTTTTCTTACCTCGTCAATATATTCACTCCTCAAAATAATGCCATTTTTATTTTTTTCGATGTATTTACAGTAATGGACGATGCCGTAAAACCTAGGGTCAATATTATTTTTAGAATCAAGTAGTTTTTTAATTTGGTTCTTTTCTTCATCATTTCTATATCTAGCGATCCTTTCTGCAACTTCCTTCGCCTCCGAATGATCCTTGGTTATAGCTAAGAATGTATTAAATTCAAATTTACTGACAAACGGTTCTAGTCCATAATCATCAATAAGGCGGATCATCACATCGTAAATAAAGAAAAACGGATATATTTTAAAATCTTTAAAGGATACTCTCTTTGTCGATTCTACATACTTGTTATAAGACCCATATATTGAGTTCCAGTAAAACACTTTTTCTAATTGGTTAGTTAATATATCTTCAAAACTTTTTACATTTGAATAATCTTTAGTTTGGTTATATATCTCATTGAATGGTGACATCGGCACCAAAGGTGACTCGGCAGAAATAAAACCTGTTATTTTACTAAGTATGAGGGCACGAAATCCTGCCGTCATATTTTTTCTTGGATATTTTTCATCAACAATTTTTTGTATCTTTTGAATAAAATCTTCCTCTTTAATGTCGGGGTTTTCTTTAATTATTTTGATTGCCTCAAAATTTACTTCAAAATATTGATTTTGCTGTCCTCGTTTCCAATAAAGATTATCTTTTGTCCATTTTTCAATGTAGCTAGAATATTCCCTCCATTCTTGTCCAATGACATTATTTTTTATTTCCTTTGAATATATCGCCTCATTTACTTTAAATATGTTTACTACCTCAGAATCAAAAACAACTGCACAACCGTTTGTGTCATAAATATATAAATCCTTGCCATCTCTTTGAACCTTTTTCAAACCACGAAGTCCATTTTTAATATTAAGCCCTTCAAGGATTACATTTGCCGTTTTGTAGTTTCCAATAAAATCTAAAATTAAAGTATTCTCTTTCTTGGGAGATACCCTTAAACCCCTTCCCATGTGTTGAATAAAAATTGTTTTTGATTCTGTCGGTCGCAAAAACAACAGACAAGAAACATCAGGAATATCGACTCCTTCGTTAAACATGTCTACTACAAAAGCAATTTGGCATTTGCCTCGTCTGAAATGTTTTATTAATGCGTCCTTGCCTTCGCTTTCATGCCCTTCGAGATTTTCACTCTGCGAGTGAACGGAGATAGCACTTATTCCAGCCTCTCTAAATTTTTTTACACATCTCTCTGCATGCTCGATAGATGCACAAAAAGCTATCGTTTTACGATCACCAGCTAACTCTTTAAATTTTTCAATTACAGCTTGATCACGCTCATCAATTAAAAGATGCTTATTTAAATCTTTTGTATCATATCTAAATCCATTAAAATAAATATCTGAATAATCGATATTATCTTTTAGTCCAATATAATTAAACGGCGCTAAATATCCTTGTTCTATTGCATCCTCCTGTCCCATTTCAAAAACAACATTGTTATTATAAAACCCAAGGATATCTTTCCTATCCATTCTGTCTGGTGTTGCCGTTAGCCCCAAGATAAATTTAGGAGTAAAATAATCAAATATTTTTTTATATGTGGGAGCTGCTGTATGGTGTGTTTCGTCGATAATAATGTAATCAAAATAATCTTTAGAAAAATTCTGAATGTGCTTATTTCTACCCATTGTCTGAATCGATGCAAATAAAATGTTTTTATCCTTATCTTTTTGCTTACCTGTATAAAACCCCATTTCGTCTTTCATGCTAGGAATAACTTTTTCAAAAGAATCTTTTGTTTGTTTTAGTATTTCATTAATATGAACGATAAACAGAACTCTCTTGGCCTTAATTGATTTAACATCAAGAGCAGATAAAATAGTTTTGCCTAGCCCTGTCGCAAGTATTGCTAACGCACGGTCAAATCCGGATTCACGAGTTTTTTGTAAATTAAACAGTGCTTTTTCTTGAGCCTCGTGTGGTAGTATCTCTTTGCCTCGTTTTAGGTATAAGTTAAAAAGTTCTTCGTCTGCAATAAACTGTCTCCTTAAAAAATATTTAACATTTAGCGGATCAGCCTTAAGAATATTTTTACTTACTGATATTACTTTAAAAACTTTTGTCACATCGGTCTTAGATTCAGAATTATTAACATCGTCATCAGTTACAGAAATTAAATATTTTGCGTAAGTAGTGGATATCTGTATTTTACTTTCACCCTCATCAATATTAGTCAATAACGACAAAAAGCCATGTCCAAGATCTTCAAGTAGGACATCCACTAAAGCCGATAATTCAATGCTGACTATCTTGTCTGGGGCAATCATAATTAATAAATAATTTTTATTTTCTCTTTTTACTTTTTATATTACTTGTCTCATCTAGAAAAACATTAAGGTCGGACTGTTTAATCCGCCAAACTCCTAGTTTGGAGGCTTTAAGACGGCCATCCTCAATGTATCGAGTAATCGTTCTGGTACTTACACGGAAAATTTTAGAAACTTCTTCAATGGTATAAAGTTTTTCTATCTCACTCATAAATGAATTTAATTAACTTGTTGGCCTCATCTACATTTTACTCCTTACGGATTTCGTTGTCAAAAGTTTCATTTTTTGTCATAATACCCGTATGGACACGAAATACTCCAAAATGGAAAAACTCGATAGGCCAAAGCTGATCAATCGGCCGAGATGCAAAACCTACACGCCTGTGGGCGGTTGTTGGGACTGTGGCAATCAAACATTTAGATATTTTCATTCGGTCCAAGGCAAAAAGTACTACCAATGCGAAAAATGTCGAGCGATAAATCATTGAGTAGTAAAATTAGTGAACGGAGGGCATAAAATGAGTCCAATTCACTAAATATTGCCAAAAAATAGTGAATGGGCAAATAAAAATGACTATGAATATGAAAAAGGTCGCCAAGGCCACCGCATATAAATTCAACATTAGAAAAACCGTGAGTTTTAGCACCACGATGAGGTTTTCTATTGATGCTACCAAAAGGGCCGTTGAGCACGCTTTTACTAATGCCGGACTTGATCCTCTTGCTGTCGCTCAAAATACGATCAAAGAATTAAACATTAGACTTATTGAATCGGAATCGGAAAATACCTCGCTTAAAATAAAAGTGGAATCCTTGCTCAAAGAAAATACTGAATACAAAAAACGAAATCAAGACGAGAGAAAAAAGATTGCCGAGGAAGTAGTCAAATACTGGCGAGATGAAATAAAATCTGAAAAAGAAAAGAATAAGAAAAAAGGCCGGATGGAAGTATTCATCACGGCGGACGGTTTAATCTATCGCGAACCAAAAGAAAAGCATAATCATCGTATAGAAATAAAAAACGGCCGAGGCAAATTGATTTTGGCAATGCTCGGAAAAAAGAGTTACATACCGACAGCAGAATTGATCGAACTGTCCGGATTATCAACTAGAAAATCCGTAGAGGGTGCGGTTTATAAAATCAGAAAAGAGATTGAGAAAAAACTGGGAGTAATTGATTTTATCGACGGCTATCAAGATTATGGCTACCGAATAAACCCGGGCATAATTTTCAAAAAAGCTTAGCCCCTCTCAAGCCCCTTGTTGATAACCACGGTCCAAACGGCATAAAACGCCGTTTTTTTGTTGGCTAAAGAGTATGTAAAGAGGGTCGGCATAATTGGCACAATGACCATGTGTGAGGATCGAGCAAAAACATGACCATGAAATGCCAATATGGAAACACAACATTTCAAAACCGCTGATCTGGCGTTGATAGCGGTGATTTTACTATTGATGCCCGAATCGTTAGAGGTCGTGGATCGAACTAATCCGCACAGAGTCTTCTTTGTCTTTAACTCAAGCAAAAAACTGGACACATTGCTTGATGCTTTTTGGAAACAAGAGCTAAAGGTCGAACCCCAAGCTTTCTTTAACCAAATCAAAATAGCTAAAACGAGAATCTATGTGCATGAACAGCTATGAAGTTAAAACCGGAAACGCTGGAAAAACTTCGGGCTATTCTCAAAAAGGATTTCGGCCAGGAAGTAAGCGATCAAGAACTCCATGACATCGCCTTTAACCTCGTGAGTTTCTATGACGCTTTGTCACGATTCTACTGGGAGGATATCACCAGCGGTCGAGAATTATTAGTGCCTTATGAACCAATATCAGAACCAACAAACAAACCAGCATAAGGTCCGCGATTATCGCGAATTGCCGTTTGCCTATCAAGACAAACCGGCTTTGCGGTATATGCGACAGCAATGGCTGGATAAACAAATAAGCACCGATGATTTTCGCAACCTGAGAAATATCTACATGGCCTTGACGGAGATTGCCTCCAACAAGGCCAGCCAGACGATAGACGCACCAAACAAAATGCTTTTGGTTTATTCCGGATTGAAAGATTGGCGGACGATCAAAAGGTGCTTAAACAAACTTGAGGCTTGGGCGTTTATCTCAACAACTAAAACTCGGGGCGAGGATGCCAGATTCAAGCCCCGATGCATCACCTTGCTGTCCGTCCTACATCTGAAGCAGAACGGAAACCAATCGACATCAAAAGCCGGACGGCACGGAAAGCACAATGCTTCAGATGCAGAAGTTATAGAAGGTAATGGATTTAAAGAAATTAAAGATATTTATAAAGAAAATATCGCTCGGTCCAAGAATTTAAAACTCTTGGCCGAGGCCAGAGCTAAATTAGTCGACAAGATGTCGATTTCAAAAAAAAATTAATCATTAATCAAAACTTATGAGTAAAGCAAAAATGAAAAAACTAAAAACTCCAATGGAAAAATCCGAGGAGATATTCAAGAAAAACTTGACCAAAGCGGCCGAGACACTTATATCACTTTTAAGCAGTGATGACGAAACTATCAGATTATCGGCGACAAAATACATCATCGAAAGAATAACGAACAAACCCGTGATTATTGTGATGAATGACAGCAAGAAAAAGTCTACTTAAGTCTACTTCTTATGGCAGATATAAAACATCTATCCACACGGCATAAATTGGCTTTTGAGCTTAAATATAAAGGCCATTCTTATAAAAGTATTGCCGATGCGTTAAAAATGAAGTTCCCGAAAAGTAGACCTGCAAAATTCAATGAGCAAACCATAAAAGATTGGTTCAAGGAAAACGGCCGGTTATACAAAGCATATTGTGTCTATGAAAGTGAAATGGATCAAATTCACGCTGAGACTATGGAAATAGTTCGCAAAGCTGGGGCAAGAATCAGGGAGGAAAATTTTCGTCTGGCCAACGAGATGCTTGTGGCTCTTATGGGGAGTAGCAACGATGCCGTAAAATTAGCTGCAATTAAAGAAATACTGGACAGAGTCGAGGGTAAGCCGAAAGAAAATATCATGCTTGATAACCAAGATATCTACGAATTACCACCTCAAGATCGTTGGAAACTTATCCCTTACGAAATCAAACTGCGATTGTCGAGAGATTTTTATTCCAAAGAAACGACTGACATGATAACCAACTGGGCGGAAACCGGAAAGGTTAAACCAAAAAGAATCGAGAAAAAAGACGATGATACTGACGAATAAATACCTGTGGGCAACTGACGCTTAGCTTGTTGCCAAAAATAGCGTATGTTGTGCTTGGGTACCAAAGGTCGCATTCGAACCTATAAAATTAACAATAAATATGACTATGACAATGCAAAAAGAAAATGAATCAATGCGAGCTGTCGGTTATGCCCGTGTTTCTTCCAAGGATCAGGAAGATTCCGGATATTCTCTGCCGGCTCAAGAAAAACTTTTGCGAGAACAAGCCGAACGCAATGGCTATGATCTGGTAAAAGTTTTTGCCATTCAAGAATCGGCGGCTGGCAAAATCCAACGCAAGATTTTTCACGAGATGATGGAACATGTGACCAAAACCAAGATCAACACCATCTTTGTGGAAACCACCGACCGCCTAACCAGAAACTTCGCCGATGTGCCAGTGATAGACGAATGGATATTGGCTGATGAAAAACATCAAATCATTCTGGTAAAAGAAGGATGCACACTTCATAAAGACTCTAAATCGCACGAATGGTTTATGTGGCGAGTTAAAGTGGCTACGGCCGAATATTACATCCGCCTTTTATCCGAGAATGTAAAGAAAGGACAAAAAGAAAAGTTATTCCAAGGCTGGCTACCAAGCAAACCACCATTGGGGTACAAGACTGTCGGTGAAAAAGGCCACAAAATCCATGTCATTGATCCGGACAAGGCACCGCTTATTAAAAAGATGTTTGACCTTTATGGTTCAAACCGATATTCAACCAAGAAATTAGCCGACGTTATTTTTCAAGAGGGATTGCGATCTCGGGGAGGAAATAAAGTAAGCCATTCAAGAGTCCACCAACTTCTTGGTGATCCATTTTATTACGGCATGAATCGCTGGAATAATAAAATCACCAAAGGTGGGCACGAACCGCTCATCACCAAAGAATTATTTATGCGATGCCAAGAGATAATGCATTCAAATGGCACACCAAGATACTTCAAGCATAATTCGCTGTTTAAAAATGTCTTCCGCTGTGCCGAATGCGGTGGCCGGATAACTTGGGAGGTCCACAAAAGCCATTGGTATGGCCATTGCAACCACTACAAGAATTGCCAACAACGAACTTGGGTCAAACAAGAGGATATTGATGTCCAAGTAATCCAAACAATCACTGGCTTAAACCCTAAAGGCGTTGATGCAACCGAAAATATGCTCTCTTGGGTCCAAGAGGCCTTAAAAGAAAGCCACGGCGAGGAAATAGAATTCCGAGAAAAAGCGACCGGTGAGTTAAACCGCCGATACGAAACTACTACTATAAGACTCGACAAGCTCTATGATGATAAGATTGACGGTAAAATTAGCGAGGACTTCTATCAAAAGAAATTTACTCAATACAAAGCAGAGCAAGAGGAAGTGAGAAATACTCTCGATAAACACCAGAATGCCAATCTCAAGTATTTTGAAATGGGAGGCACGATACTCGAAGTCGCCAAACAAGCATGGAAAATTTATACCAACAGATTTAAAGAGGAAATGGTGGACGACAAACGACTGCTTTTGTCCTTATTATTTTCGAACACTAAGATAAATGGCGATAAAACCGTGATTTCGTATCAAAAACCCTTTCAAATGATCTTTGACCGAGTATCCGAGATAACTCACGAAAAAATAGACGAAAAAACAATATTCGAACTCACAAAAAAGCCCGTAAATAAAGAGAAAAGCAGAGCTTTTGGCTCTGCTCATCCCATATGGCTCCGGCGGTAGGATTCGAACCTACAACCTAATGCTTAACAGGCATCCGCGCTACCATTGCGCCACGCCGGAATAATATTTTCTTTTAAAAACCTTCGTCCTTGAAAGGATTTTAATTGCTTTTCCCTCCTTAAAGCTTCTTTCCTGTTTTCAAACTCCTCTCTATATATTAATTCCCAAAAACCAGAAAAAGCAGCCGTATAGCTCTTTTTAAAAATTCTTTCATTATGAATTCTTAATCTCTCTACAACATCTTGTGTTTGACCAATATATATTTTACTATGTTCCTTATTAAAAAGAACATACACATAAAATGTCATAAGCGCTACCTCCGCCAGCTGGCGGAGCGCCACGCCGGAACAATTGCTAATTTTTTAATTAACAATAGTATTATAACTATTTTCACGAAAATTTCAACCCCTATCTAAAAATCAAAAATTCCAACAAAAACCTTTAAAATAAGCCTCTACTTTCAACTAAAAAAGAAACATAAAATCATCACAAGTTTATGTAATAAGCTACTTTGATATTTCTTTTTTCCCGCCTCAGGAGAGTTGCTTTTCCGCCAGCTGGCGGATGAAAGCAAACAGTTAAATTCTTAACAAAGAATTTATGTCGGGAAAGAAGAAAATATCAAAAAAGAATTACAAACTGCTTTCAAATTTTACATACTACCCCCTAATACTTCACTTCTCCCATGTTTTCAATTCTTTTCGTAATACATTGTTGCCCCTTGTCGTGCTTCCAATTAGTAGAATAATAGCTAGTATCATTTTTATTATCAAGATTTGAAGAATTAAAATTAGCACATAACTCATATCTCCTATCATCCAAAACATTATATCCATAATACTTGCCAGTTGATTCTTCATTAAACTCAGTAGAATCAATATAACTATAATCTTGATTCTTTAGCTCATCCAAACTTTTGGGAAGAGCTTTGTTGTCATTGTAATATTGCTCCAATCCCCTTTTTACAGTTTCAAAATTACCCAAAATTTTCTGATCAAGCTTTCTTGCCCTAGCTTCTGCCGGAGATTCTATAATAAAGAATGATGAGACTAAAGCAGCAAGTATGAGAACACCGCAAACAATAAAATAAACCATATTAAATTTGTCGTTTATTGTTTTGCTCTTAATGTCATAAAAATAGAAACTAAAAATTAATGCTGAAATACCCAGCACTGTTAATGTTTTTAGAACAAAGTTTAAAGTTGTTTCACCGTCTAGAAAATTATTCAACAATCCAATCAATGATCCAACCATTACAACAGTAGAAACAAAAATAATAAAATATGTTAGCCATCTTCTAACCGAGGAATTAATACCAAACTCACCCTTTTTTATTCCACTGTAAATACGAGATTTGATGAAATAAAAAATAGGAAATGAAATAATGACTCCAGAAATGGCAAATTTCAATGCAGAGTTTTCTCCATAATAGTTATTAGCTATTAAAGGAACGAACTTATTTATCAGTTCAAAAATTATTGTACCAAACGAAATTGATCCAATAACTAACGTTACCAATGCCAAACAATAATAAAATGCAAATTTAGGCGAGCTTTGGTTTTCCATATATTTTTAAATTAACCAATAATAATTTATCACTAACTCAATAATACCATAGTAAGCTAAAAAATATAAGAAAAAAGCTCGCTTTTAAGCGAGCCTTGATTCTAATATCCTTCTAGCTTTTTTAAATTCTTGTGTTGGCGAATCTTCTCAATCGCCTTTGCTTCAATCTGCCTTATTCTTTCTCTAGTAACTTTAAACTCCTGTCCCACTTCTTCTAGGGTATGAGTAACACCATCTTCAAGACCAAAACGCATTGATAATATTTTTTGTTCTCTCTCGGTCAAATCTTTAAATATTTCATCCATATGCTCTCTCAAGAGCTTTCTTCCCGCTTGAGATGCTGGAGATTCTATCTTATCATCTTTAATGAATTCCCCAAGAACGCTATCCTTTTCATCTTCACCAACTGGAGTTTCAAGGGATACTGCCTTTTGAGAAATCTTTTCCAAGTGCCTTACCTTTTCTACTTCAATACCCATTTCAGCAGCGACTTCCTCGGCGAGTGGCTCTCTATCCAAGTCCTGCAACAAGCGTCTTTTGGCTTGAGTATACTTGGTCAATGTCTCAATCATATGCACTGGAATTCTAATAGTCCTTGCTTGGTCAGCCAAGGCCCTAGTAATAGTTTGCCTAATCCACCAAGTTGCATAAGTAGAAAATTTATACCCCTTTCTCCAATCAAACTTTTCAACTGCTCGGAATAGACCAAGATTACCTTCTTGAATCAAATCAAGCAAAGTAAGATTTGGCGACCTTCCAATATATTTTTTAGCGATAGAAACAACCAAACGAAGATTTGCTTCAGCTAATTTTCTTTTTGCATCTTGATCTCCTACCTCAATTCGCTTGGCTAGTTCTTTTTCTTCTCTCGCAGTAATTGCTGGTATTTTTCCAATCTCACGCAAATATGACTGAACAGAATCAATCTTTCCAGTAGAAGCTCTTTTTCTACCCTTTCTTTTTGGCTCCACGTCGGCATCCAAATAACCTTTTGATTCCCGAAGATCAATACTCATTTGATCTAATCTACCCAAAAGATCTTCAAATTCACCGATATTCTCTTCTATATTTGGGAAATAAGAAAGAATTTCAGAAAAAGTAATAAAACCTCTAAGTTTTCCTTTCTTTAAAAGAAATTCTAATTTTTCATTATCAATAACAGAAACCGAAGGCTTTTCTCTCCTTTGCTTTCTTTGTTTGTCTAAAAGTGCTTTCTTTTCTTTCATTTTTGCTTTTTCTGTTTTTACTTTTTCTGGTTTTACAGGAGTAATTTTTTTAACCTCTTTTTTCACTTTTTTCTTTTCTATTTTTTTCTCAACCTTTTTTACAACTTTTACAGGCTTAACTATCTTCTTTTGTTTAGAAACTTTTTCTACTTTTTTTGCTTTTTTTTGAGCAGGTTTTACCTGCTTTATAGATTTCTTTTGAATTTTTGATGCCACCTTTTTAGCCGCTGGTTTTTTTACAGCGACAATGGTCCGCTTCTTTTTTAAAGAAGGTTTTGTTTTAGTTTTCGGCTTCAGAACTTTCTTGGTTGGCTTCTTCATTTTTGTTATAGCTTAATTTATTAAACTCCTCCAAAAGAATACTTGTTTTTTCAAAATCGCCTTTTTTTTCTGACTCTTTTATTTCTATACTTAGCTTATTCCTGCTTAATTTTTTATTCAGAAGTTCTCGTTCTGCTAAGCAGTGTTCCAATTCTCCCTCTAACTCTTCGTCATTGTCTTTTCGCGTCTCCGACTTCATTAGGAGATAATTAATATAGTTTAAAGATTCAGCATCATCTTTTCCAAAAGACTGGATAATCTCTTCTGTCGTTATATCTTTTTTTTGCTTTATTTTCAATAAGAGATATTTAATTGGGCTTAAAAATGAGTCTAACAAATCATCGGCTATTAAGTCAATCTTTTCTGGGTTAAGCAAAATCAAAATCGCTATTTCTTCATCTACTAGTTCTTTTCTACTCTTCCTTTTTATCTTTGCTTCATGCTTCTCAAAATAATCCTGATTAGAGTCTCCAGAAGCAATGCCAGAATTATCCACCTTTACACTTTTCAGCTCCTCCCTTATATCAGTTTCGTCTATTTTTAATGATTGAGATAATTGCGATATCCAATAAGCCTGATCAATATTACTCCTCATTTCCTTTATAATCGGCAAAAACTCTGCAGCCGCTTTTTTCTTGTCTTCTAGTTTTTCCAAATTTTTATCCTTTAAAGCAGTTTCAAAATAAAACTGATTTATCGGCTTGCTTTGAGACACGAGCTCTTTCCATTTTTCTGCCCCTTCATGAAGAACAATATCAGCTGGATCTTTTTCACCAAACATTGGAATAACCTTGATATCAAAATCAAGGCTCTGAGCAAGTCTAATCCCACGCTTTGTAGCATTGCTGCCAGCTGCATCCATATCAAAAGACAAAACTAATTTTTGAGTATAACGTTTCAAAATATTTAAATGAAATTCGGTTAAAGCCGTTCCAGAGACAGCAATACAATTTTTAACTCCCGCCTGATGCGAAGCAATACAATCCATATTACCTTCAACTAAAACACAAAAATCATTCTCCTTTATTGCCCCCTTGGCTTTATCCAAGCCAAAAAGAATTCTGCTTTTATCATACAGTACTGTATTTGGAGTATTAAGATATTTTGCCATTTCATTTCCATTATCTCCAAATACCCTACCAGTGAATCCAGCAACATTTCCACTCATATCACAGATTGGAAACATAATTCTACTACGAAACCTATCAAAAAATTTATTTCCCTCTTTTTCTATTGATACTCCTGCTGCAACTAAGTCGCTGCGGCTATAACCTTTTCCAATTAAAAAATCAGAAAGATTACTCCAATTACTTGGAGCATATCCCAGTCTCCATTCATTAATAGTCTCTTTAGTTAATCCCCTATCAAATAAATACTTTTCCGCTAGCTTGCCAGTTGGGCTTTTTTCTAAAAAATATTCAAAAAATTTAGCCGACAATTCACAAATAGCTGCACATTTTTCTTTTTCGGTTTTCTCTTTTTGTGCCTGCCTAGAATCTATCTGCCTCAACTCTACCCCAGCCCTCTGAGCTAATATTTTTAATGCTTCAGGAAATTCAATTCCTTCTATCTTCATTACAAATTGAAAAATATCGCCACCTTCATTGCAACCTCCAAAACAATGCCAAAGCTGCCTACTAGGAGAAACAAAAAAAGAAGGTGTTTTTTCTTTATGGAAAGGACAGCAAGCACGGTAATTTATTCCAGCCTTTTCAAGCTTAATATAGCTAGATAAAACATCCACTATATTAAGACGTGATTTTATTTCTTCAACTTCTGATTTCATATCCTTCCCTATAAATTTATTTACCTAACCACAGCTTTAACAAAACTATTCTTTCCCTACAAAAATTACCCTTAAAAGATTACTGAAGCACCACACTTTTTTCTCTATTTTTGCCCTGCAAAAATTACCCTTAAAAGATTGCGAAGCAATTACCTATTTGTTCCCCTCCTTCTCCCCCTTTGGCACGTTAAAATTTACAAAATCATTGAGATAATTTTTTTTCTTGAGCTTGCGAGGGTGGCTGACCCAAGCACCAGGTATTTTCTAGCAAGAAAATACCGACTCAAGAAAAAAACATTATTCAATTAGATTTTGTCTCACAATAAAATTTTACACGAACTATTCATTCGCCCATTCTCCCAAAGTTACAACCTTTATCGTTTGTACGGTTCCACTCAAAACTTTCATTGAAACTTTATCTCCTGGTTTGTACTTACTAATAATCTTTGATAACGAATTAGTTGTACTGATCTGCTGTGCATCTGCCTCAAGAATGATATCCCCTTCTTTGAGTCCCGCTTTTTCGGCTGGAGAATCCTTGGTAACAGCAATTTCACCCTTGCTTCCTTTTAATATCAAAGCTCCATAAGTTACAGAAACATTTTTTAACTTTGCTACTTTCTCATCTAATAGCACATATCTTATACCCAAGAAAGGGTATGAAATCTTTCCAGCACTTTTTGTTTGCTCAACATCTCTCTTTGCTTTATCTATTGATATCGCAAAACCAAGTCCTTGTCCAACCGAAGAAACAGCGGTATTTATTCCGACTACCTCCCCCTTTAAGTTCAATAAAGGTCCGCCAGAATTTCCTTGATTAATAGCAGCATCGGTTTGGATAATATCTTCTAGTGTTTCACTAGTTCCACCACTAGAAGCAGTAATTGTTCTTCCGAGGCCCGAAATTACTCCTACTGAAACAGTGTTTTGAAATTCGCCCAAAGCATTTCCAATGGCAATTGCAGTCTGTCCAATACGAATAGAAGAAGCATCTCCCAATTTCAAAGGCTTGAACTTATCAGTGCTATCAACTTTTAAAATAGCCAAGTCTTGGACAGGATCGCGAGATAATATTTTTGCCTTATATTCCTTTCCACTATTTGTAATAACAGTGTACTCAGCAGTCAAATCATAGGCAACATGCTTATTAGTCAAAATCATTCCATCTGCTGTGACAAAAAATCCAGTTCCTTGTCCGACCTCTTGTTTTTCAGTTCCATTTTGTTCATATTGCGGAGTTTGCAAGTCAAAAATTCCAAAAGGGTCATAGGTATCCGAGCTATCTCCCTGTACCTTTTTATAAACAGGAACTTCTTTACTAATCACGACACTGACTACTGAATCAGAAGCATCTTTTACAACATTAATAACAGCTTCCTCTTGTGTTGTCTGCGGAGTATAAGCTCCAGTTGTTGTGACGGCAGGAAGATTTGACTTACCCCCTAAATTAGGATAGGCCTGAACAGCAAAAACTCCCAAAAAAATCCCAACAAAAAGAATAGCTGAGAATGCTAAGATACTATTATAAGAATGTTTTGAAGTGGATTCTCTTTCAAAACCAAATGTTTCTGCTTTTTTTGTACCAGCTTCTGGTAATTGATAAATAGGCATAGTAGTTTAATTTTATTAGTTATTATTTAAACAATTTTTTTGTTAAATAGAACACCTTAAATCATATTAGTGCAAACCAAAAATAATAATTATTAATAATCAATAAATAATACGTAGCATTTTATTGAAAAGTTTCACTAAGATTATTTTTTGTCTTTGTAATGATCAAAGTCATACTTAAACATATCTTCTTTTGGAGGTCCAACGAAGAACATATATAAACCGCAAAATAAATATTTTAAAGCAGTTCGTATATATCCATCCCGATCAAACCTGCGTGTCGGCATTAATATGTAAGAAGATTTTATAATGCCAAATGTTCCTTTTTTTGCAGCTTGCTGAATAAGCCAATGGTCTTCGGCAAGAGGAATAGTTTCGTCAAACCCTTTTAATTCGTTAAAAATACTTTTATCTATCACAATCCCCATTGCTCCCATTGGAAATATTTTTTGCAAAATTATTTGAGGTCTATTATACAAAAGATCAATAATAAATTTATTTAATAAAACTTTATTTTTTATTGGATAAAGATTAAAAGAAGCTACGTTTAATTTTCTATCTTTATATTCAGAAATTGCATAATCCAAAAAATTTTTACTAAGCCTTAAGTCTGCATCAAGAAAAAACAATACCTCTCCTTTTGCAATTCTTGCTCCATTGTTTCTTCCCTTTGCTGGCTTTCCCCCTTCAGTAATTATACAACCATACTTTTTAGCTATTGCAACGGTACCATCCTTAGAATTGCTATCAGCCACAATGATTTCATAATCAGAAAAAAAACAATCTTTTAATTGAAACAACAGGCGATCAAGATTTTTTTCCTCATTCAAGGTTGGAATAATAATGCTTAAGTACATATTTATTCAGCTATTAATTTTTTTGCTTCTTCCCATATCTCTGGACGATCGTGATTCTTCTTTAGCCAATACCACCATTCTCCACCCCAAAGATAAAATGTATCAAATCCAGTATTTTTTGCAAATGTTATCGTATCTTTAAATCTTTGTAAACTCATTGTTTGATCCTGCTCTTCTAGTGAAGCATTAATAATGGAATTTGGACACCAAGCCTCTGCCTGTAACTCTGTCCCAATGACTTTTTTATTGAAAAAAAGCTTTACCAACTCTGCCCTTCTTTGATAATAAACAGGCGGGAAAAAATAATCAAAATAAAACTTTAAATTCTCTTGCCAAACCCTCCTATAGGTAGTTATTCCAACAACGTCTCCGCCAACCGATGCTGGCTTGAACCAAAGCGAAAACTCTCCACTATCAGTCACGATTACATCGTGTTTAGGATCCAAGTCTTTAACCAAGGCAATCTCTCTCCTCAAAAACTTTTCATCGTACCAAGGACAAGCGCCGAAATTTAAAAATGGTTCGTTTTCTACTTGCCAGCCATTAATTGTTTCCGAATTTTTATATCTTTCAACAAGCGCAGTCAGCATACGAATTATACTTTCTTGCTGTTCGTTCTTTGTTTGATTTCTTGCCCATTGAGGCAAATGACACTCTGGCCAGCGAGGGGTTTTCATTCCAATAGCAAGTACAACCTTTGCATTTCTTTTTTCAGCTTCTCTGATCTGCCAATCAATATCATCAAAATTATAATCATAAAGACTATCGGGCTGTAATTCGTCCCAATGAACCGAAATCTTTATATTTTTTATATTCAATTCGTCCAAAAGAGCTAAATATGTTTCTTTTGAATCCAAGCCCAAAAATTCAGTCTGTTTAACCGAAAAATTAACACCCCACGTTATTTTATTAGCTGGTTTTACTGAACCAACAAAAAAGTAAACCAGTAATATTATTATGACGATTAAAATTCCCAATAAAGAATATTTTACGGCCGGATGGATTATCATGCCTTAAGTATAGCAAAAAACTGTTTTTTTTAAAATACAAAAACTCCTTCCCAATAGCCATTAGTTTTTTGTATGGCTATTTGACAAATATAGCCAAAATCGCCAATCCTACAACAATTAATACAATAGAAATTATTTTTTGTATTATTACCCGTTTAGAAAAATTTTCTTTCAAAATTTTTGGGAAATAAGTTGATAAAAACAAAGTTATTAAGAAAAGAAAAACATACTGAACCCCTTTAATAGAATTCATAATCGCCAGCATTCCAAAAGGAACAATGTTTACTGCATAATTCTGAGTAAGATTAGCAATACCTCCTGCTATTTGAGTTACAACAAACAATACTCCTGTCTGGGTTTCCACTTTCTCACCCTCAAACACAGCCTTTCGGAATCCTTTAAAAATAAGACCGACAAGAACAATAGCACAAGCAGCCATACTCATCCAAAACATTCCTGATATAAAATTATTATCTAATTCCACAAAAATAAATTTTGAAAGAATAAAGTTTAATGAAAACAAAAATGATGCCAAAAATGAAAGGGAGACAAATTCACCCGTAACCTTTTCATTCTTTTCAACGGAAATAACAATGCTACCTATAAAAAGCAAGAAATAAGCAATTAACTCTACAACCCCTAATTCTTGAGGGCCAACAAAAAGATAAGTCAGCAAAAGCACAAAAATTGGTTGGGTTGCTCCAACCGTCGGCACAACCTTGGAGACATCAAACCGTTCTAGTGCTGAAAATAATGCATACAGACTAAAAATATAGACCAAGCCATTAATAACAATTAATAATGCAGCATTAAAATTGGGAATAGTAACTCCGAAGGGCAAAAGAAAAATAGCAATCCCGCTAAAAAGCCCAACGTAAAAAATATAGTTTTCTGGTTTTGGCGATTTTGCCAAAACCACCTTATCTCCCAAAGAAGATAAAGCAAAAAACAAATAACTAATAATGATTACTATGAGCCACAACATTCTGTAAGTACGTCTTTAATTTTTAATACACCCAACTGTGTTCCGTCAACAAAACCTTGCATCGCTATTTTTGCAAAACTGCCTTCTCTTATCCCATCCATGAGCCATCTTTTAACAAATTTTATATCTTTTTGCTCTATTCCAAATCCAGAATCAAGCAACCATTGCTTGTTAATATTTTCATGAGATCCAATTGTTGGAGCAATAATTATCGGCAATCCTAAGGCAGCATAAAAAGAAAGTTCGCTTGGCTTTGTCCAAAGAATATCCGCCTTTCGCAAAGCTTTATTAAACTTATTATAATATTCTTCAAAAGTGTCTTCATAAATAATTTCTACCCCGCTCAAAGTATCAAGTCCTGCAGATAATAACTCTTTTTCAAAATACCATTTAATTTCTTTTCTTGTTCCTGCCACCAAAACTATTTTCATCGTCTTATCCTTAATTTCACGCGCAAATGCTTTTACGATTTCAATTCCATATTCTTTCTGAGCACCAGCCCCTCCTACCGCAAAAACTATTGTTAATGGTCTATTAACTTTTGCCGGAAGCGAGCCTAGATTCTTTTCAACAATAACTCCGTACTTTCGTTGGTAAATTCTATTAGGATCAAGATTGACTATTCTTTCCTTCATATCACTTCTTAATATTTCCATATTCTCCCCTCCAATATTTTCTAAGGGCAAAGGATATCCAGTCAAAAAAATATTCTTCTCAGGAACGCCATACATCTTTAACCTATCATAAACTCTTTCAGTTGGAGCAAAGTATTTTATTTTTGTACTTCCTGGATTCATCGGTGCCCAAGATCTGGAAATATCCGTATCGCACACAACACAAAACACCTCTCCTGGATATTTAAAATACTCAGCCATAAAGGCAGGTGTAAAAAAAGTAGAAACAAAAGGAATATTTTTGCCCTTGCAAGAATCGTCTAATTTTTCAATCAAATCACTTCCCCATCCTCGTTTGAACAATGGGTACATTCCTTTCTGAGTAAAACTTGAAGAGGTAAGATTTTTATCAGTATAAAAATCTCCAACCGCTTGCGTAGCATCAAAAATAGAAAACATTATATTCCCCAAAATAGGAACTTTTTTAAACCGAGAAACAAATTCATAAAAACCCTGCGACTTGTCCCAAAACATCCTATCCGATTCCGGCATATCCTTATAGTTATTGGCATTGATGATTTTGTTCCTTAGCGCAAGTGGCTTTAAGGCATGCGCAGTACGCTGGTGCCCATACCCCATATCAATTGATATAACAAAAGCTTTTTTCATAAATAAAATTTAGTTTTCTATATGAGCTAATTATATCTTAAAGAAACAAAGAAATCAAAACAAAAACTTTTTCTTATGCTTATAAATAAAAATACCTATCAAAATATAAGAAATTATGACCATCCAAAAAGGAAAAGAAAAATAAAAAAATGGCGTAGCCGAAAATATACTAACAATAGATGATAAGTAAAAAATTAATGGGTAAAGCAAGAAAGCAATTAGATTATGAATAAAAGGAATAAAGAAGAAAAAGCAATAAACAAATCCAAGAGCAAGACAAACAGGCATAACGGGAATAATCAAAATATTTGCCAATAATGAAAACACTGAAAATGATTGCGAGACAAAGAATAATATTGGCAAAACAAAAATTTGTGCTGCCAGAGTGGCAGACAGTAAATCTCTAAAATACTCCATTCTTTCTTTAAATATCTTTGTTAAAAAATTATCTATTAAAGGAGCTAAAAATATTAATCCTGCCACTGCCGTAAACGAAAGTTGGAAACCAAGATCATATTTTAAAAGCAATGGATTTTGCAAACACATCAAAAAAGCAGCAAGCACAAGCATCCTCCAATCCTGCGCTTGCCGATTAACTATTTTTGCCAAATAAACAAACCCAATCATTATTCCTGCCCTCACGCTAGAAGCAGGAAAAGAAATTAAAATAATGTAACAAAATATTAAGAATAAAACTAAAACCAATGACTGTTTTTTCCAAAATCCTAAAAATAAGAAAAAGCTAAAAAGAAAGGATGCTATCAAAACAAAATGCGAACCAGAAATTGCAATCGCATGGCTAATGCCGCTCTTTGATAAATCTTTTTTGAAATCATCCGACATTTTCTCGGATTCACCCAATACCATAGCTTGAACAATTGCAGCTTGTTCGGGAATAAAATCAGCATCAATAGCCGAAGATATTTTTGACTTAACATAAAGCATCCCCGAAATTAAAAAATTTGGTTCGCCATTTTTAATAATATTAATCTTAGGATTAGTTAATATTGCTGCAATACCTTCTTTTGCTATATACCCCCGATAATCAAAATTAGAAAAATTTTCAGGTTTTTTTAATATGCCGACAACTTCAACCATATCCCCAAACTCAACCATAGAATACTTATCGCCATAAACTAAAACATTCCCCCATTCGCCTGCCACATTGTCAACACTTGATACCTCAACAGATATTTTTTGTTTTTCAAATCCCTCTGAATTACGAATCACCTTTCCCCTGATAGAAACTTTTTCTTGATCAAATTTTAATATTGATGAATCAAAAATGCTTGATAAATTATTTCCAAAATTAAATATTCCAAATGCAAAAAACAACAATCCAAATCCATAAACAACAAACGGCTTTTTCCAAAACAAACCAATAATCATTATTCCGGCAACAATACAAATAATTCCGCCATACAAATAACTAGGAATAAAAAAAGAGGCAAAAAATATGCCTCCCAAATAAAACAAACAAACAATTAAAAGTATGTCGGACTTATGCATTTTTTAAAAAAATCCTTTCTTAAACTTTTTTACAAATAGCACTCCTGCCAAGAATCCTCCCACATGCCCCCAATATGCGACCATGTCATTACTACCCATAGAAATAAATTGCAGAATAAACCAAATGGCAATAAAAACAATAGCTGGAATAGATGCCAAAAACCAAATAAATAATGGCACAACTGTCTTGATTTTATTCTTAGGAAACATAACTAAATACCCCCCTAAAACCCCAGAAATTGCCCCTGAGGCACCGATCACAGGCGTAATTGAACCAATAGACGTTAAGGCATAAACAATGGCCGAGAAAACCCCACAGAATAAGTAAAAAAACAAAAACTTGAAATTGCCCATCCTTGACTCTAGATTATCTCCAAAAACCCATAAAAACCACATATTCCCCAATAAATGAAAAATATCAGCGTGGATAAACATTGATGTAAAAACTGTGTAAAGCTTTCCATTCAGAAAATCACTGCTACGAAATCCGTAAAAATCTGTACAGAATTCAAGCGAAGAAAAAGTATAAAAAAATATAACAATATTCGCAATAATAAGCAGAATAGTAAAAATCGGCCATTTGCCTTTTACTCTGCTCTCATCATAAAGAGGAAACATAAAATTACTAAATTAAAACTATCTTATTCTACAGACTTCAAACAATGGAGATATCTTTGATACTATATTTTCAATTCGCTCATAAGTAAAAGGCTTTACATCTTTTAAAGAATCGTCTAGCAAATCTTTTTCCGAAACAAATTGCTGTAAAAAATACTTTTTAGCAGGGCCAATACCAGAAGCCATAAAAATAATATCTTCTTCGGAATGTATAGTCGGAACAATGGTTGATCTAAACTCATAATCAATTCCAGAACTTTTAATTATTTCAATAGACTCTTTTATTTTTCTAATATCAACTTCTACCCCAGCTACTTTTTTATATTTATCAGCTGTCAGCGGAGCCTTGATATCCATTGCAACATAATCAATCAAATCTTTTTCTATTAACTCCTTCAGCATACTAGGGTTAGTGCCATTAGTATCTAGTTTTATATCATAACCCATTTTTTTTACCTCCAAGCAAAAAGCTTTAAGGTCAGGATTAAGTGTTGGCTCTCCGCCACACAAAACAACTCCTTCAAGCATTCCTATTCTGCTCTTTAAGTAATCAATTATTTTCTCCGAGCTCAGTTGAGGTTGTTGTTTTATTTTTTCTGGCAAAACCAATTCACTTGAATAACAAAAAGGGCATCTAAAATTACAGCCAGAAAAAAAAACTATACAGGATAATTTCCCTGGATAATCAATAAGAGTAAATTTTTGAAATCCTCCAATAATCATAATTGTAAAAGTGTGCGGTTTTATGCCGCACACTTTTAATCCTTTTAATTAAACATTAAACGTTTTTCTATCTGCAAATTCTTGCTGTTTTCCTTCGTTCCATTGAGAGACTGGCCTAATGTATCCAACCACTCTAGAGTAAACCTCAGTCTCTTGATAATTTCTAAGCGAAGCATCTTTACTATAACATTCACTACATTTAAAAATCATCTTTTCTTTTCCGTTTCCCAAATCATACTTCAATAAATGTCCATTCTTAATTTCATTGTTTCCATCTACTACGATCTCCTTGTCACAATCGTGGCAAAAAAAATTTTGAATTTCCATATTTTTTATTGCAAAATAATTTATTTTGCACAATTAATGATTTATTTTTATTTTTTAAAACTAGCTAAAGAAGTTTTTAAGTTAAACTCTTTTCTATCAGCAAACTCCTTCTGTTTTCCTTCGTTCCATTGAGAGACTGGTCTAATATATCCAACCACCCTAGAATAAACCTCGCATGGCTGTTCAATGGCACATTTCGGACAAGAAAAATGCTTCCCAGCAATATATCCATGAGTAGGACAAATTGAAAAAGTCGGAGTAACAGTAATATATGGCAAACGATTCTTCTCAAAGGACTTCTTAATTAGAGTTTTTAGATTTTCAATATCACTTATTTCTTCACCCAAGAAAAGATGCTCCACTGTTCCACCAGTATATTTGCACTGTAAATCATCCTGCAATTTTAACTCTTCAAAAACATCATCGGTATAGTTTACTGGCAATTGGGTTGAATTTGTATAATAAGGAACTTTCTTTGTACCAGAAGTAATAATTTCTGGATATTTTTTCCTGTCTTTTTGAGCCAACCTATAAGCAGTTGATTCGGCTGGAGTTGCCTCCAAGTTATAAATACTATTTGCCTCCTTTTGGAATTGAACTAATTTTTCACGCATAAAGTCCATTACCTCAAGAGCAAAAGCAATTCCTTTTTTAGATCCGATATCCTCACCCATAAAGTTTAACAAAGCTTCGTTCATGCCAACAATTCCAATAGTTGAAAAGTGATTAGCAAAATATTGCCCCTTTGCTTTTTTTACTCCTGCTAAATAGTGTCGTGAATACGGATAAAGCCCCTTTGCAGTATACTCCTCAATGGTCTTTCTTTTTATTTCCAAACTCTCGCGAGCATATTGCATTACCTTGAACAATCTTTCAAAGAATTCTTTTTTAGTTTTTGACAAATAACCAATTCTTGGCAAGTTGATAGTAACAACTCCAATACTTCCTGTTAATGATCCTGATCCAAAAAGTCCTCCACCTCCACGATTGCTTAGCTCAGACAAATCAAGTCTCAAACGGCAACACATAGATCTTACATCTTCTGGCTTCATATCCGAATTAATGTAATTAGCAAAATAATTTATTCCATATTTTGCTGAAGCTTCAAACATAGGAATCAAAGCCGGATCATCCCAAGGAAAATCATGTGTAATGTTAATAGTTGGTATTGGGAAAGAGAATGGTCTGCCACTCCTATCACCTTTTATCATTGCAGTATAAAAAGCTTTAACTAAAACCTTCATTTCCTCTTCAAACTCTCCATAAGTTTCTTTTTGAGGAACTCCGCCAATTATTACTGGCTGCTTCGCAAAGACACCAGATGGTTTTAGATCAAGAGTAATATTAGTAAACGGACATTGGAATCCTACTCTTGTTGGAACAGCCATATTGTAAAGAAACTCTTGAATAGCCTGTTCTACCTGAGCATAATTAAGATTGTCATAGCGGATAAAAGGAGCAAGCAATGTGTCAAAATTAGAGAATGACACAGCACCAGCAGCTTCACCCTGAAGTGTGTACATAAAATTAACAATCTGCCCTAATGCTGTACGAAAATGCTTTGGAGGATGAGATTCTATTTTTCCAGCTACACCACCAAAACCTTCTTGAAGCAATGCATACAAATCCCAACCAACACAATAGCAAGAAAGAGTATCAAGATTATGAATATGCATATCTCCTGATTCATGAGCATCTCTCACTTCCTGAGGGTAAATTTTGTTAAGCCAATATTTTTTTACGATATAAGAAACACCGTAATGGTTAAGTCCCTGGAGAGAAAAAGTCATATTAGAATTCTCTTGTACTTCCCAATCCAATTTGTCCAAATAATCATCAACTCTATCAACAGCTTCTTCACTAATCTCTTGAGCTTCTCTAATTCTTCTTCTCTGCTCACGATAAAGAATAAAAGCCTTAGCAGCATCAACCTCATCTTCAAGCATCAAAGATTCTTCAACAATGTCTTGTATTTCTTCAACAGTAGGAATTTCATCTTCTTTGAATCTTCTATTCAAAATATCAACTACTTTATTAGAAATATGATTTGTTTTCTCGCCATTACCAGAATCAGTAAATGTTATCGCTTTAAAAACAACATTTGTAATTTTTTCTTGATTAAACTCAACAAGATCGCCGTTCCTTTTTCTTATTTTAGTGATTTTATTTGTCATGATATTACAATTCTATCCCCCCCTAAAATCGCTGTCAATTTTGACAAAAATCTGGAAGATTTTCTTGATTTTTTATGGGTCTGTTGATAATTTTTGGGATACAAACATGTTTATCCCAATTTTCTAAAAATAAGATTACTTGTTTGAACTCGTAGCAATAACAGTAATCCTGATCTCATCTTTATTCAAAGACTCATCACGAGATGCGCCAAAAATTATCTTCGCATTTGGTGAAACTCTTTTTTTGACCTCTTCTGCAATTTTCCTGATTTCTAACACCGTTGCACTTCCGGAACCAGAAGCAACGTTAAAAAGAATACTATTTGTTTTCTCAAGAGAAAACCCGCTTATTGATAAAGAGAATGCTTTATCAATTGCTTTTACTGCCCTGTCTTTTCCTTCACCCTTTCCTGTGCCGAAAAATGCTACTCCCCCATTTTTTAGAGTCTCTTTAATATCAGCAAAATCAAGATTTAATATTCCAGTGTTTGAAATAATATTTGAAATACTTTCAACCGCCTCCTTAAGCAAATCATCACATTTTTGGAATGCATAATCTATTGTCGCTTTTGGCGGTATTATAGTAGCTAGCTTATCATTTGAAATTACAACTAAAGTATCAATGTGTTGCTTAATTTCTTCCAAGCTTGCAAGTGCGATTTTTCTTCTTTTCTTCCCCTCAAAAGAAAAAGGCAACGTCACAACTCCAATTGTCAAAACGCCCATTTTTTTTGCTGCCTCGGCAACTATTGGCATTGCTCCCGATCCAGTTCCTCCGCCAAGTCCAGCCGAAAGAAAAACGATATCGGCATCTTTTATTATCTCTTCAATTTCTTTTATGCTTTCCCTTGCTGCCATAGCCCCAATCTCAGGCTTCATACCCGATCCAAGTCCATTTGTTGTCTTTTCTCCTATTTTTACTTTTAAGTGAGCATCCTTCTTTTTTAAATCCTGAACATCAGTATTCATACTTATCAAGTCAGCATTTTTAATACTCCCTCCAAACAAACGAGAGATAGTATTACATCCTGCTCCTCCTATTCCAATTACTCGTATCTTTGTCATTTTTTTAAGGAATTAAGTTTCCAATTATTTCTCCAATTTTTCCAAAAAAACCTTTCATGCGACCGCCGCTAGATTTTCCTTGATCAGACTCATCTTCTTCTACTTCGTCAATAACTAATCCACAGACAGTTACATAAGCAGGATCTTTATCTAATCCTGGGAAGTCTCTTGCATATCCAATACGACAAGGAAGATTGAATTCTTTTTTTGCCATATCAACAATACCTGGCAGCTTTGCTCCTCCTCCCACAATAATTATTCCCCCTGGAAGAAGACCAGAGCTAGCAGACGAACTAATTTGCTCAGCAATTAGTTCAAACATTTCTGTTACTCTTGCTTCAATTATTTTTTTCAAATCTTTTTCATAGAAACAAAAGCAATTCTTTTTTTGCAGCTTTTCTTTTTTAGCCAAAGCAGTTTTTTTATTTCCATTTTGTTTCCCTAGTATTTCTATTTTTCTCCTGATTATTGGCTCATCGTCATCCTCCTCATCTTTAGTAGCAGCACCAAAAACAGAATCCAAATCAAGCTCTATTTTTTTCCCAGAGCCTCCTTTGCAATCAGTAAGGCAACAGCCATATTGCTGTTTTATTTTTTCGGCAACTTCTATTTCTGTTTTAAACCCAATAGCAATATCATTCGTAATATTAGAAGAACCAACTGGATAAACAGCCGAGCTAATCAACCTGCCATCCTGATAAATAATAATACTAGAAGTTCCAGATCCAATATTTACCACAGCTACTCCCAATTCTTTTAGGTCTTGACTCAAAACAACTCTTGCGTCCGCAATCGGATTAGCCACAATTCCATCACTACTACCAATTCCTGCGGCAGTCAAAGCTTGATCAATACTCTCTCGGTCAGAAAAGAAGCATGTCAAAACCAAAGCATCTAGTTTTAATTTATAGCCCTGAAGTCCAACTGGATTTTTTATCTCCCCTTCGTCATCTAAAATCCATTCTTTTGGATAAACTCCTAATATTTCTTTATTAGTCAAAACAGGGCCAATTTTTTCTTGAACCTGAAAGATAACTCTATCTACATCTTCATTAGAAACCTTTCCGTTAGCACGACCAACCAAAATTGTTTCTTGGCTGGGAATCATCTCCAACTTGCTTCCATTTATATTAATATAAATTTCATCAAGCTTTTGCCCATCAAATTTTCTCTCGGCACGAGCAATTAATTCTTGAATTTTTTTACCAACCTCAATTGGATTTCTTACTCTACCCTTTTGAACGCCTGCGGATTTTATTTTATCAAAAAATAAAACCTCCTGAACATCTCCTGAATCAGGATCTTTTTTAACGGTCAAAATTTTAATAGTATCCGTACCGATATCAATACCAGTAACAATTTGAGGTTTTGCCATTTTTATTATTTTACTTTTACTTTTTTATCTTTAAAAAACATTGCAAGATATTTATCCTGCTTCAAAAACATCTTTTTCGCATCTTCTTCATTCTTTTCATGATCAAAATCCAAGAGATGCAAAATGCCATGAATTAAAACTTTCACTAATTCATTTTTAAAAGTAACATTAAGCTCTTCGGCATTCTTTTTTACTTCTTCTGGGCAAATTACGATTTCTGGCAAGACAAAAGATTCTATTGATAGAAAATCCTTTATGCTGCCAAAAGAAAGAACATCTGTTGGCTTATCCTTTTTCCTATACTGCTTGTTTAATCTATGTATCTCCCTTTCATCAACTATTACTACCGAAATATCAACTTTCTTGCTTACTTTTTCTTTAGATAAAACAGCATCGGCAACACTGATAAGAAACTTTTTATCTATCCTCTTAAAGTTTGAATTCAAATTTTGAATCTCAATCATTGTTTATTATATATTTTACTAAATAATATGATTTATTGCAAAGGGTACTAGCTAGTAAAAGCAATTAAGGCTTATATTTATTACTATATCACAAAAAATTAAAAATATCTCCCAAGGAAAATAGCAAAAAACTCGCCGAAACGAGTTTTGTACTGTCTTTATTTAACTTAATAGCTCTCTTACTATCTGTCCGACTAAATTACCATCCGATTTGCCCTTTGTTTGAGGGACAACTTCTTTCATCACCAGCCCAATATCCTTTATATCCTTTGCTCCAACTTTTTCAATAATACCTTTGACCAAACTTCTTATTTCGTCTTCTGTCATTTCAGCAGGCATATATTTTTTCAAAATATCCAATTCTACTTTTTCACCCTCAACCAAGTCAGGTCTTCCCCCTTTTTCAAAACTAACAATGCTATCTCTCCTCTTTTTAACTTCAAGAGAAACTACTTCCAATATTTCTTCTTCAGTTAGCTTTGATTGAACGCCTAACTCTTCCTCAGTTAAAGCAGAATTAGATTCAACTAATTTTAATCTTTTTTCTATTTCTTTATTTGTAATAGCTGCCTTAAGCATTCTAAGACAAGAAACTGCTTTTTCATTCTTTTCTTTTTGGCTTGCTATTAAATCTTGTTTTATTTGTTCTGATAACATTTTTTTAAACTTTATTTTAATTAAAAACAGCACATTAAAATAACGGCTGTTTTAAAAATATCTAAATCTTTCCGAGCTTTTTCATTTTGTCATACTTGACTTTCTTTTCAACTCTTACAAGAGCAGCACGTCTAGCAAGATTATCACTCTTAATTCTAGCTCTAAATTTTCTCTTTCTTGCTTCAACCAACACTCCGCTGCTTTTAACAGCTTTTGTGAATCGGTAAACCAATGACTGAGATGTTTCTTTCGGTAATTTACTAATTTTCATATTTTACTATTTACTATTTTATTTTAACCTTAATCTTCTTCTTTGATTCTTTTTTTAATTTCTTTTACTATGTCCTCCTGAGGAATCTCTGACTGCTTCCCAGTTTCCATATTCCTAATAATAGCAATATTTTGGATAGCTTCCTTTTGGCCGATAATCACGACATTACTAATGCCAAGCTTATTAGCTTTTGCTAATTGAAACTTTAAAGAATCCTTACTAAAGCATTCCGCAACTTTCATATTTGCACGGCGGAACTCTTCCATAATAACCATTCCTCTTTTTTTAGCCGTTGGTCCAATCTGAGCCAAAAAGACTTCAGCATGCTTCTTAGTAGAAACATCAACGTTATTCTCTTTCATTTTTTGAATAATTCGCTCTACGCCAACCGCCATACCGCAAGCAGGAATTGCTTCCCCCGCGATAGCTTTTCCCAAGATATCATATCTTCCTCCTCCTGCCAAGGCCTCTTGTCTACCACCAGTACTGTCTTGAGTTTCAACCTCAAAAACAGTTTTTGTGTAATAATCCAAGCCTCTTACTAAAAATGGATCTAAAATATAAGGAATTTTTAATTCATCCAAATACTCTAAAACTTCTTTAAGGTGTCCTTTGCAACTATCACAGAGATAATCCATTGTTTGAGGAGCCTGAGCTACCACTTCTCTACATTTTGGGTTTTTACAGTCAAGAACACGAAGTACATTTGTCTTAGAACGATTTTGGCAATCTTTGCATAAATCAGCTTTTTTATTTTTCAAAAATTTTGATAAAGCCTTTTTATATTCTCCTCTACAGTTTTCGTCTCCGATAGAATTAATTCTGACAATTAGATTTTTAATCTTCAAATCATCTAAGATATTATAAAGCATAATTATTGCTTGAGTATCAAAAAGAGGATCAGAATCACCAATAACTTCAGAACCAAATTGATAAAATTGCCTATATCTTCCAGCCTGCGGTCTTTCATATCTAAAAAATGGACCATAATACCATAACTTCACTGGTTGAGGCAGTGACACCATTCCATTCTGAAAATATGCCCTCATTACAGGAGCAGTTCCTTCCGGACGCAAAACAACCATATCCCCTCCTTTAGTTTTGAAACTATACATCTCTTTTTCTACAATATCCGTCCCCTCTCCAATACTGCGGATAAAAAGGTCTGTTGACTCTAAGATAGGAGTATCAATTCTAGAATAATCATAATAATCAAAAAATCTTTTTGCAGTTTCAAATATTTTTTGATAATACGCTTGATCTTCTGGCAAGATATCGTGCATTCCAGTTGGAGTTTGGAATTTTAACTTAGCCATAAATTTAATTTTAAAAATTAGTAACTTTCTTTATTAGTTTCTGTTTCCTTATTCAAAAGATTTGTTATTGAAAAAGTAAAAGCAACTTTTCCGATAATATTATCTTTCGGTAGTGTTCCCCAAGTTCGTGAATCAGCAGAATAATTCCTGTTATCCCCTAAAACAAAGTATTCATTTGCTCCAAGAGTAATAGGGCCATAAGTAGCCCCTCTTATCCAAGCTGTAATTGACTCTTCGGGCAAATAGCTTTCATCCAAAACAAATGTTGCGTTATTTGATGTTATGTAAACCTTAGCATCCTTGATTTCTACAGTTTCCCCTGGGAAACCGATCACTCTTTTTATATATTTGAAATTAGGATTTTTAGGATACTTAAACACAATCACATCCCCTCTTTTAGGCTCATTAAAACGATATGAAAGCTCATCAATAATTAGATAATCTGTTGAATGATAATTTGGTTCCATTGAAGCCCCGCTTACCATAAAGGGCTGAAAAACAAAAAACCTAATAGGGATTACTATTATCAAGGCAATTAATATGATTTTTCCTAAATCCAATACTTCTTTTAAAAATGTTTTTTCTTCCATTGGATAAATAATACATTAAATAGGTCTTTTTGACAAGAAAAAAACCTGCCGATAAACAGCAGGAATTTTTACTCAAAATCACCTTACTTTTTAATCTTTTTTGCCACAAATTCAACTAATTCTGCGAGTCTGCAAGAATATCCCCATTCATTATCATACCAAGCCAAAAGCTTTACCACATTTTTGTTAACTTTTGTAAATTCTACATCCAAAATTGATGAATAAGGATTTCCAATGAAATCGGAAGAGACTAATGGCTCATCTTCTACAAAAAGAATGCCTTTTAAATCGCCGCTTTTACTTTTCTTCCTAAAAGTCTTAATAAGCTCTTCAACTGTTGTTTCCTTTTTAATAACACAAGTAAGATCAACAACGGATACAACGGGAGTAGGAACTCTAATTGCAAATCCATCCAATTTTCCTTTTACGGTTGGAATTACTTTGTGTATTGCCTTAGCAGCACCAGTACTTGTTGGAATAATGTTTTCGGCAGCCGTCCTAGCACGTCTTAAGTCCTTATGAGGCAAATCCAAAACTCTCTGATCGTTAGTATAAGAATGAACGGTCGTCATAAAGCCATTAACAATTCCATATTCATCTTCCAAAACTTTTACGAGCGGAGCTAAACAGTTAGTTGTACATGAGCCCATATCAATAATAGGCTCTCCTTTATAGTTTTTATGATTAATTCCAATAACATAAGAAGGGACATCATCAGACTTGCTTGGAGCGGAGATTATTACCCTCTTTGCACCAGCATTAATATGCTTCATGGCATCTTCCCTCTTTGTAAATTCTCCCGTACATTCCAAAACTACTTCAACCCCCAATTCTTTCCAAGGAAGCTTTTCTGGTTCTCTTTCGGCAAATAATTTTATCTCTTTATCATCAATTATGATTGCATCTTTTTTTGAAACAATATCATGATCATATGTTCCATAAACAGTGTCATACTTAAAAAGATGAGTTAATGTGGCACTATCAGTCAAATCATTAATAGCTACAACATCAACATCCAAATTATCTTCAATAATTGCTTTCAATACGCATCTTCCGATTCTTCCAAAACCATTTATTGCTATTTTTTTTGCCATAAGATTTTAAAAATTATTTTATTTTCTACAAAATTAATTTTACTACAAAAAATTTTTACCTGCAAACATTTATAAAATATAAAAACAGAGAAATATTATCTCTGCTTTTAATCTTCAATATGCAACTTTTCAACAATCGCTTTTCTATCAAACCCTACAATAAATTCTCCATCAATATCCAACACAGGCACAGTTGATTGTTTAGTTTTTTCAAGCATTTCATTTTGAGCTTCCAAGTCTTCGGTTACATCAATGGACTCAAACTCAATTCCTTTCTCCTGCAAAAATCTTTTAAGAGTCATGCAGTAAGGACAAGTTGGTGTAGAAAATAATCTTACTTTTGGCATTTTTTAAATTTTTATTTTTTAATTATATACACCATTATACACCTTCAGATAGCTCGGCTTCAATCTTTGTTAGTCTATTATATTTTGCCAATCTTTCTCCTCTTGCTGGAGCTCCTGATTTTATAAATTCAGACCCAATTCCAACTGCAAAATCAGCAATAAAGTCATCAATCGTATCGCCCGATCTATGGGAAACCATTCTCTTCCATCCAAACGATTTTGCTAGATTAGCAGCTTCTATAATTTCTGTAATAGAGCCAATTTGATTTACTTTTAATAATGCGACATTGCAAGCTTTCTTTTCTTGCGCCTCTTTTATCATTTTTGGATTGCTTACCAATAAATCATCTCCAATAATCATTAACTTATCACCAAGTGTTGCGGTAATATTTGCAAAACCATTCCAATCATCTTCAGCAAAAGGATCTTCAATCCCAATAATTGGATATTTATTAACTAATCCTTCGTAGTATTCTAACAAATCCTCTGAAGTAAATGCACCCATCTTAGTAACATAATAACCATCCTTCTTAAATTGAGAGGCAGCAACGTCCATAATAATATCAAAAGAAAAAGACTTTGAATCTACTGACTTCATAATTGAAGCGAGTACAATATCTGGCAATTCCATTGGAGGAGCAAAGCCACCCTCATCCCCTACGCTCGTAGCCATACCAGAATAATTAGTCTTAATAAGCTCTTTTAAATAATAATAAATCTCTGAAGCTGTTCTTAAATTTTCAGCGAAGGTAGGATAGTTCGGAACTATCATAAATTCTTGAAAATCCAATGCGTTTCCTGCATGAGCTCCACCATTTATAATATTAAATCCTCCTCTCGGTAGAAATAATTGATTATTGTTCTGGGCCAAAAGTGCTATGTATTTATAAAGAGGTAAATTATTAGCTGCAGCTCCAGCACGGCAAACTGCCATTGAAACTCCTAAAATAGCATTTGCGCCAAGATTTGATTTGTTTTCAGTTCCGTCTAGTTTTATCATCAATTCATCAATCTCTTTTTGGTTTTTTGAATCAAGGCCAGTTACGCTAGAAGCAATAACAGTATTAACATTTTTAACTGCATTCAAAACACCTTTACCGCCATATCTTGTCTTGTCTCCATCCCTCAGCTCCAAAGCTTCATTTACTCCAGTTGATGCTCCCGATGGAACGCTATCTATAAATAATCCATCGTCAGTTTCAACGCAAACTTCAATTGTTGGATTTCCTCTTGAATCAAGAATTTCTCTAGCTTTTATTGATTTTATAATAGACATTATTTTTTACTTAAATATTTATAAGCAGACATTGCTGCCTTTGCACCATCACTGCAAGCCACAACTATTTGTTTCATTCTTCCATTGCTTACATCTCCAGCTGCAAAAACCCCAGCAATATTTGTTTCGCCAGTTTCTTTATTGGTAATAATTTCGCTACGATCATTCAACTCAACTAAATTTTTAAAAATCTGACTAGCAGGAACATAACCAATCTGAATAAAAACTCCATTAACAGGCAATTCTTTTTGTTCCCCTTTTTCACTAAAAATAATTTTTTCTACCATCTCTCCTCCTTCTATCCTTTTCATTTCTGCCTCGTATATCACTTCTACTTTTGGATAAAGAGAAGCAATAATATTCTGATTGCTTGCTGAGGCAAGTAGCACATTGCCCTTTTCTAAAATATAAACCTTGCTAGCATAAGTAGAAAGAAATCTTGCAGCTTCTAAGCCTGCTTCCCCTCCACCTATAACAGCAACTGTCTTATTCTTAAACAATGGTCCATCGCAAGTAGTACAATAACTAACTCCTCGCCCAAGATAATTAGATTCGCCAGAAATATCTAATTTTCTATGATTAGCACCAGTGGCTACTATAATCGTTTTACTAAAAAATTCTTTTGAATCCAGTTTTACTTCAAACACATCTTCCTTTTTTGTAATTTCCAAAACTTCATCCTCAATAACCTTCACTCCCGTAGACATTAACTGTTCTCTCATTTTTTCCATTAGTTCAAATCCTGATATCTTCTCAAATCCAGGATAATTCTCAATATCAACTGCCTTACTCATCATTTGTCCTCCGAAGGATTTTCCAATCACAACGCAATCAAGATTCTGTCTCTTTGCATAAATACCAGCAGTAACTCCAGCAGGACCTAAACCAATAATAATGAGATCGTATACCATTTTTTAAAATTTAACATTTTTTAAAAACTCCTTAGCTTCTGGTCCAAACTCAGAATCATTTAAAAGCAAATGTAAAAATGATTTTAACCAAGATGAACGACTGCCACATTCCAGCCAATCACCTTTTATTTCGTATCCATAAACGGGTCTGCCTTCATCAGCCATCATTCCCAATACCTGAACGATAGAAAAGTCTTTTTGTAATAATTTTTTATGTTTTTCTATATAATCAAAAACATCAGGTGTTAAAATCATTCGTCCCATAACAGCCAAATCAGAATCCGTCTCTCCATTTTTTGGTTTTTGAATAACCTTTTTTACTTTATAAAAACCATTAGCAATCTTATCGCCTTCAACCACCCCATAACTATGTAGTTTTTCTTTTGGTAATCTCTTTAATCCCAAGACTGGACATTGGCAATTTTTAAAAACCTCGTTCAATTGCAAAAGCCCTGGTTCATCAGAATAAATAACATCATCACAAAAAAATACAGCACATGGATCTTTTCCTACAAAATTCTTAGACTGGTAAATGGCATTAGCATCACCTGCTGGCTTTTTTTGAATAGCGGCAGAAAAATCAATATCAAAAACATCTAAGCTTCTAAGTAATTCTAATTCTTTTTTCTTTCCTTTTTCGGTTAAAAAATCTTCTAGTTTTTTATTTCTAGAAAAATATTCCAAAACTTCTTTTTGTTTTGGTCGTGTGACAAATTGAATCTCTTTAATACCAGAATCATAAGCTTCTTTTACTGAGTAGTGAACTAATGGCCTATCAACCAAAGGGATCATCTCCTTGGAAAGAGTTTTTGATAAAGGTAAAAACCTTGTTCCCAATCCAGCTATTGGAAAAATTGCCTTTTTAACTTCTAGCTTCATTTTTTTGTATAATTTATATTTTTAACTAAACTAATTCTTTTTTTCTTTTCTTAAAAATGCAGGGATATCAAACATTTTTTCTTTGCTATCTTCCTGTTCTCTCTGGAGCCTTTCAACCTCTTTTGCCTGCAATGCATTTCTCCTAACCTCCTTGTCTTCTGTTTCTACTGGATTATTTTTTTCATTTTGAATTGCAGACTCTTCTCCTACCTTTTCTTCTTTTTTTTCTTTTGTTAATGTTTTGCCATTTTCTTTTTTGGCAGTCTTTTTTTCTTTCAAAGCAGTCTTTGCTCCTTTTTCTTTTATTTCTTTTTTATCAGGTACTAAATTCAAAGAACCATCTTTTACCACCGGTCTTAATTTATCCTTCTTTATCTTCCAGTCATTTTTTGCGGCATTTTTTCCATCCGAAGTTGTAGCAAAAATAGTAACCTTTATTTCATTTTTTAATTTTGGATTTTGAGTTAAGCCAAAAATAATTCTAGCATTAGGAACATGGACACTAATTTTTTCACTCACTTGAGCCAATGTCTGCAGAGATAAATCCTTTGAACTCTCTATATTAAAAATAATATTGTCGGCATCTTCAAAATTATAATCAAGAATAGGATTCTTCAAAATGCTTTTAGTAAAGTCGTCTAAATTCTGCCCATTCTTTATTCTAATCATATCAATATAAGCTATTTTCTTGTTCCCTTCTAATACCGTCCTAATATCAGCCCAATCAATATTAATCAAGCCTGGATTATAAATAGTCCTAAATAATCCTTCCAAGCAATTAGCCAAATGATTATTTAATAACCCCAATGCCTCAGGAAAAGATAGTTCCTCGCGACTTAATGAAAATATTTTTTCATTAGGCAAAACCATATAAGCATTAATATTTTCCTTTAATTTTTCAAGAGCATTATTAGAATAATCCATTTTTTTCTTTCCCTCAAACATAAAAGGCAAAGTAAATATACTAAGAGTTGATAGCTTCAAATCATTTGCCATTTTTGCAAAAACAGGAGCAGCTCCTGTTCCCGTGCCTCCCCCAAAAGAAGACACTATAATATAAAGATCTCTGCTATCTGAAAATAAGCTTTTAATTCTTTCCATATCTTCCCTAGCAGCCCTTTCTCCAACGGCAACATCACTGCCACAGCCAAGTCCATTGGTAACCTTAGATCCAAAAGAAAATGTTTTTAAACTTTTTGAAATAGAACGCAATGCTTGAGTGTCAGTATTCGCGGCAATAAACTCAATTTTCTGAGAAGAAAAATCTTTTAATCTTTTTGATAATTCAAAAACTATATTACTTCCTCCTCCTCCAATTCCAATTACTTTTATTTTTACTTTCTTGGTAGATATTTCGTTATCATCATCTTGCTGCTTTTTATCTTCTCTTTTCCTTCTTATAACATTCGCCTTCACAGTTTTAGGAACCGAAACTATCTTATCGTTCTTAGCAACAATTGCTCCATTCTTTGCTTTTTTTTCCTTTTGAGGAGAAACTTCTTTTTTTGTTGTTTTCTTTTTCGTTGTCATTTTTTTAAAGCTAATTTTATATCGTACTTTTCAATTATTTCTTTTATCTTAAAATTTACTTTTCCTTTAATATCTATATAACCATTAAATCGCCCACATTAACAAAATGAACTATATCAAAACCAAAACACTTATCTCCAATATCACCAAAATTACCCCTATCATAGTCAACATTATCCCGCTTGTAAATAACCTTTTACACTTCGCTTAAAAACGTTTTTTATTTTGTTAAAATACTTCTTATTTTTTCAAATCTCTCGTCGTCAAGCTTTTTAACATTTTTTAGTAACACTTCGGAAAAATTTATCTCATCATTGATCATTCTTGGAAGCAAATGTAAATGAAAATGGAAAACAGTCTGTTCAGCTGCCTCGCCATTGGACTGAAAGAGACTAACGCCTTCGGCTCCAAAATCCATCTTCATTTTAATAGCTATATCCTTGGCCACTAAAATTAATTCCTGCAAATAATCATTTTCTATTTCAAATATATTAGGAAAATGTTTTTTAGGAATAACCAAAACATGTCCTAGCGTTGCAGGATTAACATCTAAAAAAGCCAAAATTTTGTCATTTTCAAAGACTTTATAGCAAGGTATTTCACCTGACACAATTTTACAAAAAATACAGTTTTCCATATAACTTTACTTTAATAAATATATTTTACCACAAAATAAACCTTTAAAACAGTCCTTTTATTTCTTTCAAAAAACAGGCATTTTGCCTGTTTAATCACTATTTTAATTTACTAATAAGCAAATCATAAGCTTCTGCCAAGTCTTTTTCACTTAATTGCGACAAATCATCCAACTCAGAATGATAAACTTTAAACAGCTTCTTCATGTCCGAATGCATAATAAATATCTTATCAGTTAAAATAGCTTTATTTTTTATCGGAAATGCCAGCTGGCCAATATCAAGATTATTTGTTAAAACTGCTTTTCCATTTCCGACACAATCAATAACAAATATTCCTTTAGCATTTTTCAATAATTCAAAATAACTATCTTCAAAAGCACGAAAACCATGCCCCCAATAAGTTGGCTTATCATAAGACAATTCCTCATTGCCAGAAAAAACAAATAAATTTTTCTTAAGTAACTCATTATTAGAAAGGACAGTATTCATTATAACTGCCACCCCCGAAGCATTATCAGTTGCCCCAATGGAAACCGAATCATAATGAGCAAAAATAACATTGTCCGGATTTTTAGTATTTCCAACTAAAATATTTCCTGACTCATGCTTTTTTCTTTCAACCAAAACCTCTGCAAAAATATTATCCGCATTCATAATGCTAATCAAATCTTTTTTTGCTATTGCAAGCGATGGTGAAAAATAAAAATTACTTTGAGAAATAACATTACAATCGGGGTTAAAATTTATATTTTGATAATCCAAAAGAAATCTTGATGGAATTAATGAACTCACAAGACTCCCCTTCTCCACTATTTCTCCCGAAACAAACGATGTTGCTTTTGAATCAACCAATTTAGAATCAGCCATTAAAATTGATTTTTTTATCTCTGGTATTTCCGTTTCAAAATTATGCAGATGATAATCAATTCTATTCTGTTTCAAAGTTTCAATAATAAAATTAGCGGCTTTTTTCTCTACCTCACCCTGTCTTTCTCCAAAATTAATAATCTTCTCAATAAATTTTATCATACTAAATTCCATATTTTTTTAATTTTAAAATAATAAATCTTTGAGGGAAAACACTATGTGTTTTTCCTCAAAGATATTGTTTGATCAGCAAAATTTTGAAATACTTCAATAATTCTACTATTTTTCTCTACTGAAGGATAAATTAATTCGGTTTGCCAATTATCCTTTTCTATTAATGCTTCATTAATATACATCATAGGTAATTGCAACGGAGGAATTTCTACCACCAAAGGATATAATCCAATCTCTTCTTTGATCATATCCATTGCGCAACAGAAATGCTTCTTTATGTCACACACATTGCCTTTTGGATTTTCGTAAGTTTCAAACAAAACCATCTTACCAGTCATAAATCCAAGTAAGTACAAAGGATAATACCAGTCCGCAGGAGGATTTGATCGCGACAATTCGTACCCATCAGAAACATTTTTTTTAACTCTAACTCCGTCAATATCTTCATAGAGATACTCTGGCTGATTGGTACAGCCATGAAGATATTTTTTAAAAGTTGAGCCAATATCAATTTCAAGAGGAATATCATTTCCAAAAGTATTTATTCTTAAATTACGATGATACTTAGGAAGATTTGTTCCATTTCCATCAATTGAAATCTTATTCAACAACCTTCCCGCCTGAGGAAAATCAACGATCTTCTTATACTTTACAATGGGACTGCCATTTTTTGAATGCCCAGTAATTAAAGGCAGTTTTATTAAATGAACCTTATCCCCATTGTTAGTACTGAAAGCATCTTCATTATAAGTTAAATCTAATGGTTTTAAACCTAAAGATTTGCACGTTAAAGAAAAACTTACTTCTTCTATTCGTGCAGTTGCTACTTGCCGACAAAGAGTTCCATAAGTACAATTTTGTGGCAATTTCAATGAGCTTTCAAATAAATGTGAGAAATTAGCAATTCCCCATTTTGAAAAAACCCACTCATCAATCTTTTCCGCAATCTGTTCCTGTTTTTCTTGCCTTGCTTCAATTTCTGAAGCCAAGTCCTTACTTTCATGTATGTAATAACACAAATTATTCACCTTCTTTTCAAAGAACTAAAAAAGCTGACCCATACGAGTCAGCTTTGATTTAAAGAAAATAATATATTGTCTTCAAGTCAAAACCGGCTCATACAATTGAGCCCAAAACAAAATATAAAATTTTTTAGCAATTTGATTTTTCATAAACATTCTCTTATTAAACAATAAAAAACTGACTCTTACGAGTCAGCTTTGATTTTATAGAAGATTAATTATCTACACATCAAAAAATGACTCGTTTCTTTGAGCCCAAAACAAAATATAAAATTTGTTTGTATGTAGATTATTCATATTACATTCTCAATTTACCAAAATAGTTTGCTAAAGTCAAATTTTATCTTTCCAGCCATTTTTTAATAATACTAGCAGTTGATATTGGACTTTCGGCTACTACTATGTGCCCCTCCTTTTTCATTACAACTAATTCTACGTTAGATAACTGTTTGGCCAGCTTTTCTACTGAATTTAATGGAGCTATTTCGTCTCTTTCCCCAGCAATAATTAATGTATCAATTTTTATTCTTTTTCCAAGATCAACCAAATCAGAAGAATAAAATTCTTCAAACAATTCAATTGTTGCCCTAGGATTAAGACGATTAAATTCTTTTACATCCTTGGCAATTAAATACTGGCGTCTTTTACGACTAGAGGTTTTAAAAACAATAATGTGTCCAGCGGTACGATAAACAGGATTTGCAAGCCACCTTTTTTGCAAACTTTTCGGCAGATATTCAGCAATCTTATAATTAAGAGAAGCCAATCTCACTATCATTCCTTCTACCTTTACTACGGGAGTTATTAGAATTAATTTCTCTATTTTTTTGTAATAACTGCTGAAGTAAAGCCCTATTCTTGATCCAAATGAATGTCCAACTAAAGTAATTTTTTCAATTTTGAGATGATTCAAAAAACTATCCAGCCATTTAGAGTAATTTTCCAAATTATGTTTCCCTTCTAATGGTTCTGATTCACCGCAAGCAGGCAGATCAGGAATTATCAATTTGTATTCGCTAAACACATTGGCCATATCCATAAGACCGCTATGACTTCCTGGGAAGCCATGCAAAAAAATCATTGCCTGTTTTTTTGAAGAATTTTTCTCCCAATAGACAACTTCCCTTCCATCAATTACAGCTCTCTTTTTTTGGAATCTCATTCGTCCTAAAGTTAAATAATATTATACTCTCATTATATCCCAAAAAATAAAAACAAGGAATTTAATTCCTCGCTTTTGTTTATTTGAATTGAGTATCAGTTATGTGTTTTTCTTTGTAGGGAAATTCTTTTTCAAATAATTCCAATTCTTCGTCGGTTACTTTAAATACTGGGGATTCGTAAAACTTTCCAGTAATACTTATCAATCCCCCCTTTTGTAATTCCAACACCATAAATGCATCAAGATTATCGCCATCCGATGTTTGAACATTATACTCCTTGGCATTTTTAAATCCAAACCGATGATAATAATCAGGATTTCCAAATATCACAATAGCAGAATATCCAAGTTCTTTTGCCTTTGCGATTGATTCTTTCATAAGCAAAGAACCAATTCCTAATTTTTGATAAGATGGCAATATGGCAAGCGGCCCCATACATAAAACCTCAGCTTCTTTTCTATCTTCATCCACTATCTTTGCTTTAGTATAAACTATATTGCCAGCAATAATCTCACCATCACAAGCAACAAAATCCAATTCTGGTACAAAATCAGAAATGTTTCTCATTTTATGTAATATTAAATGCTCATCGCAACCAGGTTTGTACAAATCCCAAAACGCTTCTCTTACAAGATTTTCCACTTCCCTATAATCGCTCTCTCTTTCTGATCTAATTATTATATTAATCATCTTAATCCATTAACCTAAACCAATCTTTTACAATTAGGTTAAGACGGACAACCTCATCTTCTGCCAATGGGCAACAATGTGCTATAGGTCCACGTAATTGATTTAAGCTACTCATAATTTTTTGAAAAGCTTTTTCGTTTCTAAATAAAACAGAAAATGCCTCCCAATTACCTTTTACGATCTCAGTTAACTCGCCAAAAGTTGTATAATCAATTTCTAATTCTGATCGTTGTGTGAAACTTGATTCAACTTCTTTTTTTATATTCTGCTTAACGTTTGTTTTTATTTCATCTTTTACTTTTTCTTCCCACCAATTATCACCATATTTTTCACGCATTAGCTGAACTACCAAACTTCTGATTGATTTTTCAAGACAATAAAAAACCTCATAATGTCGCGACATATCCCTTGCCTCTACCCTAAAAACAGAATCGAATTGAGCATAATAATCAGCTTCTTTTATGGATTCTTTTTCTCTCCTTCCCAAATCAACGCTAAACTCATCTTCGACTAAGTCCAGTTTATTTTCAATTAAAGAATTGGCGAGTACAAATAGTTTTATTTCTTGATTATTTTTCATAGCTATTCATTTAAAAGATTCTCGCGAAGTGACTTAAAAATTGCATTATATATTGCAGGATCATCAGTTTTAGGAAGCACTAAGTTAATAGTATAGTTTAACCCTAAACTTAAAGACTTGGAATAAGGCTCGTCCTTCTCTTTATTTTTAATTTCAGAACTTAATTCTTCTACACAATCACCTTCGTCATCAACATCAAAATTAGCCAATGTTTTTGCATTTAAAAAAGTTGAAACTATATTCTCCACAACCCTTGAATTACTTGCTTCTCCAGTAGCTTCCATGACTAACCCTTTAAATTCTTTCCTATTAAGCTCATAACAATACTCATTTCTTGAATATAGCTCACCATAAGCATTACGCAACGCCTGTGCAATACTTTTTCCCGACATAACAGGATTTCTAAATTTTTTATACAGCTGAGTAGGAGTCCCATCAGAATTTAACATTCCAGCTTTTTTTGCCCATGAAATAAAAGTTCTATAATTTCCCCCTTTGAAACCTAATTTTGTCGAAAGAAAATCTGAATTAAAATTTTCAGGAACTCCAGCTTCTTTAATTTTTTCTAAAATTTTTACAATAGACCCTGGAGCTGCCATATAAGGGATAGTATTTGCCAATGACATAGATTTTTAGTGTAAATTATTTTATTATCATTGATTATCTTTTTTTATATCAATAGACGTGCTTCCAATTTTTTCATAATCTAAACCATCTTCATCTTTTACATATATAACAAATTCATATCTACCATATTCAACAATATTAAAATTATCAAAGCCAATTATTACTCTAAGATGTTTATCTTTATTATTGTCAAAATTAATCCTTATTTCTCTCTCTCCAAGTTTTTCTTCTTTAGGATTTAAAATTACCACCTTCATAAAAGGATTGAAAATACTTAAAGGAGTAATATCATTAAGTTCAAAATTAACGACCAAATTCATGTCTACGGGAATTGTCAATTTTGATGGTAAATCATTTTTTGATCTTAAACAAATTTCCTCTATTATATTAAAAATACTTATTAATCCAGATTTTTGATCAACTGAAACACCCCTACAAATAACGGCCCACTTTAGCCTCAACGCTGAATTTATTTTCTTTTTATTTTTCATATTTTAACACTTTAATAGCGAATTACTTTTTCCTTCAAAACAATTTTCATTAAAACTAATACTTAAATTATTTTCAATTTTTATTTCATTAGAATAATCTCTCATCTCAAAAGAAGATGATTTGTAAAAAATCTCTTCTTCCGACATAAATTCAAATTTTGGATAAACCAATTTTGTATTAACCGCCCTTGCAACTTTTTCCAAAAAACCAATACTTGGTTCAATCTTTCCACTTTCCGCCCTAGCAATACTTGATTGTTTTGTATCCATTCTTCGAGCTAGTTCTTCCTGAGAAATACCGGCATAAACTCTTGCCTCAAAAATTAACCCTCCAATATCAAAATAATTATCTAAATCTAACTCTTCTTTTATTTCTTCTAAATATTTTTTATAGTTCATTTATTTACCTTTTTCTTTTTTAAATTCCTCTAATCTCTTTTTGGCAATTTCAATATAATAATTTCTTATTTTTTGATCTTTTTTTATAAACCCACAAAAAACATAAAAAGCTGAACAACCATCTTTATATCCTAAAAATCTCACTTCATTTAAAACATGGAACTTAAGCTCCCATAGATTTATCCCAATTTTTTCCAAATCCTTAGGAGGAATCAAGTCATCCATTGACTTATCAACATAACGATTCATTCTTGAAAAAAGGTTTTTCAATAAAGCTTTATTATTTTTCTTAAGTGGCTCAATAAATTCTTTAATTATATAACATGTGCCATCATTTTTTTTCCAAAAATTAATATTCCATTTATTATTCATTTTTATCAATCGCGCACCTTTCACGATTATTAATTAATAATTTTATACCATATGCGTTATATATAACATATCTGTTATTAAAAATCAAGTCAATCAAGCCAATATTATTCCAATCTAACAAAAAAGACATTAAAAAATATTCATTAGTTTATTACAGAATTTAAAGCATCCTCGCAACACAAGTATTCAGCTTTCACATATCCCCTTATTCCCTACCTTTTGAAGCAACTTACATCCAAACTTTTTAAGGCAATATCTTTCAGCCACAGAATTGGCTGCTTGCCATGTGCCTTTAGATAATTGTTTGTTTTACTAAAATGCTTACAGCCAAAAAATCCACTGTATGCCGAAAAAGGCGAAGGATGCGCAGCTTCAAGTATTAAATGTTTTGTTTCATCAATTAGTATCCTTTTTTCCTTCGCATATCTTCCCCAAAGAATAAAAACAAGATTTTGTTTTTTATCAGAGAGTGTTCGTATGACTGCATCAGTAAATTCTTCCCACCCTTTGTGCTGATGAGACCCCGCCTGTCCACGTCGCACTGTTAATGTTGCGTTCAGTAATAATACTCCTTGTTCCGCCCAATGTTCTAAATTCCCAGTTGCAGGAATTTTTCCACCAAGATCATTTACAATTTCTAAATAAATATTTCGCAGCGACGGAGGCACAACAATATTTTCAGGAACAGAAAAACAAAGTCCATGTGCTTGCCCTAAGCCATGATACGGATCTTGTCCAAGAATAACTACCGAAACTTTGTCAAACGGACACAATTCAAATGCATGAAAAATAAATTTTGGTGGCGGATAAACAGTTCCTGCTTTGTACTCGTCTTTTACAAATTCGGTTAAATCTTTAAAATATTCTTTCTCAAATTCTTCTTGAAGCGCCGTTTTCCATGATGGTTCAATTCGTACGTCCATATCTCATTATATTAAATCTCTTTTTCTTATTTCTTAATATTTAACTAGCTTAAATATATAACAAAAAGATAATCCTGCATACTTTTCAGTCTCAAGTTCCGAATTTGCGGGATTTTGATTCACCTCTAAATAAATGCGATATTTTTAGATTCCCACTTTCGCGGGAATGACAGAGCGGATTCTCCAGTTCGCCTCAGGACCAGTCGTCCTTCCGGCTTCGAATCCAAGCCCCGCATACATAAACTAAAGCGCTTTTTTAATGCAAAAATGATATTTTATTAGATTCCCGCTTTCGCGGGAATGACAGAGCGGATTCTCCAGTTCGCCTCAGGACCAGTCGTCCTTCCGGCTTCGAATCCAAGCCCCGCATACATAAACTAAAGCACCCCTTTCAGGGGTGCTAAGTTTTATGTTGCGGGACTTGGATTCGAACCAAGATTCAAGGATTCAGAGTCCTTTTGCCTACCATTAGCAGATCCCGCATCAAAGCGGATATATCCGCCGTGAATTATTCTTTTAAGTATCTCTTTATTGCAATATAACTAGATATTAAGCCCAATCCAATTCCAAGACCGAGTTGAAGCAAAATAACCATTGACAAGTTTGTCATATAAAGAGCGTAGATGTCAAATCCATCAGTAACCGACAATAACTTATCTCTCAACAAAAGTACAGCTACAAGTGAAATAACAAAAGCTATAAATGCTGCAAAAAAACCAGAAAGCATTCCTTGTACTAAAAACGGTCCACGAACAAGACTATTTTTTGCTCCCACCAAATGCATTACCTCTATCTCCATTCGCTGTGAATGAATACTAAGTCTAACAGTATTGTATGTAATAATAATAGCAATAATACTTAAAATAATTGTTAATATTAATCCAACATTTTCTACGTTAGTAGCTATGTTTGAAAATTTTTCAATTATCTCGCCTCTTTTGTGGTCATTTATATCTCTAACATAAGGAGCCACTTCTTCTTTTTTAAAAAATTCAGCAACTGTTTTATATTTCTCAGGAGAAGTTGTCTGTATTTTTAGTGAAGCTAAAAATGGATTAATTTGAATAGCCTGTAATGACTGAGAAAAAGTATCATTTTGATGTGCCTTTGAAAAAGTTTCATAGGCATCTTCTGGTGAAATATACTCTATTGATTTTACTTCTGGCAACTTTTCTACCTGGCTCTTCAAGTCCAAGATAGTTTCCCTATCAACACTTTCTTTAAAATAAACAGATACGTCCATTTTATCTCTTATCTTTTCCGAAAAAAACTTTACTCCGCCCTCAAACACAAAAAGAGATGTTCCTAATAACACAACAATAAATATGATTAAAGCAGTTGCAAAACTCAAAAACCCTTGTCTTTTAAAATTTTTCCAACCTCCGATAATAATTTTCTTAATGTAATTTACCATTGTTTCTGATTTAAATAAATTTATTTTTAATTTCATAGTATATTAAATAAAAAACATTCCATTTTCTTCATCTCTTACTATTCTTCCGTCATCAACAGTAATAACTCTTTTCTTAATAGTATTTACTATTTCTTTATTGTGAGTAGAAAGAACTATCGTAGAGCCAGCTTCATTTATCTTCATCAATACTTTCATTATATCCCTAGAATGATATGGATCCAAATTGCCAGTTGGTTCATCAGCCAAAATAATTCTTGGGCGATGGATCAACGCTCTCGCAATAGAAGTTCTTTGCTGTTCTCCTCCTGACAGCTCCTTAGGAAAACGATTCGCTTTTTTGGTTAAGCCAACAAGATCCAGTACTTTCATTACCTCGTCTCTTGCTTTTTTTGTATCTTGCCCTGTTACCTCAAGAGCATATGCTACATTTTCAAAAACAGTTTTATATGGAAGCAATTTAAAATCTTGAAAAATAAAACCTAATTGCTGGCGAATACAATAAGCATCTTTTTCTTTTATATCCATAGTATCTTGTCCATAAAATATAACTGACCCGTTGGTCGGTTTTTCTTCGCATGCAATCATTTTTAAGATAGTAGTTTTACCAGCACCAGAACGTCCACAAAGAGTTACAAATTCCCCATCTTTCACCGAAAAAGAAACTTCCCTCAAGGCCGGCTTTACTTCTTTGCCTATATTAGAAATATAATCTTTTGAAACTTGTTTGAATTCTATCATATTATTTTTGTTTTATTTCTTCTTCTATAAATTGATCTATATTACCATCCAGTACATCTTCTGGATTAGTTGACTCTACACCAGTCCTCAGATCCTTTACTAATTTATAAGGATGCAACACATACGACCTTATTTGATTACCCCAGCTAGCTGAAATCTTATCTCCTTTTATTTCAGATAATTCTTTCGCCTTGCTTTCAAGCTTGTATTGATAAAGCTTTGAAGACAATATTTTCATTGCTTTTTCTTTATTGCTCCCCTGCAATCTCTCGGATTGGCACGTAACAGTAATTCCAGTTGGTATATGAGTAATTCTAACTGCTGATTCTCTTTTATTTACATACTGCCCTCCTGGACCAGAAGCTTTATAAAAATCAACCCTAATATCATCGTCTTTTAAACCTATATCTTCATTATCGCTTATTTCTGGCAAAATTTCTATAAGGACAAAAGAAGTGTGCCTCAATTTCTGTGCCGAAAAAGGAGATATTCTTACTAATCTATGAACTCCTGTTTCCTTTTTCAATAGCCCATAAGCAAATTTTCCAGATATTTCTATTGTTGCCGATTTTAAACCACTTCTTCCTTCACTACCACCCTCTCCAAAAGATTCATCAATTACTAAAACTTTAAAATCCTTTTTTTCGGAATAGCGACTATACATTCTCATTAGCATTTCAGCCCAATCCTGTGCGTCTTGCCCTCCTGCTCCAGAATAAACTGACAAAATTGCATTTCCTTTATCATACTTTCCTTCAAAATATGACTCTATCTCTTTCTTCCTTATTTTTTTATCGGCCATCGCTACTCTTTTCTCTATTTCAGCAACGATACTATCATCTTCCCCGCTCAAACAAAAAAGTTCTTCTAAGTCTGATAGCTCTTTTTTAATTTCTTCAAAAAACAATAACTCATCTTCGCTATCTGAAAGCTCTTTTGATAATTCAATCGCCCTATTTTTATCCGCCCACAAACTATCAGATTGTATTTCCTGCTTCAAAAAAATGATTCTTTTTTGAAGAGTAGAAACGTCAAAGATGGTCCTCCAAAAAGAGGACCCGATTTTTTAATTCTTCAATTATTTTTTTACTATCCACGTTATAAATATAATATTAAATTAAACAGTCCAATAAGTCAGAGGCGAGAATCGCTTTCAGTAATTTTTGCTCTGCAAAAATTCTTCCAGTCTTGAGCCAGAGGCGAGAATCGAACTCACAATCTTCTCTTTACGAAAGAGCTGCTTTACCATTAAGCCACTCTGGCACAATTAATTTGACGAAATTCCAAATTTTTCTGAAATCCATTTAATTAATTCGTCTAACGGGCCAGCACTTTTTGTCTGCGTGTCAGTACTTTTTTCATTATCACCTTCATTTTTTTTAATGACAACTATTTTCTCCCCCTCTTTTTGTAATCCCAGCTCTTCACGAGCAACTCGCTCCAAATACTGATCACTATAAGTTTCTCCTAATTGCATCTTTAAAGTTTCCTTCTCTTTAGACAAATTCGCTACGGTTGCATTCAAATTCTTATAATTAGAATCTATTTTAGACCTCTCAACAAAAATCATTATATTCGTATATAATAAATATACGGCGAAAAGAACAAAAACGGTGCCAAACACTCTAGGCAACACTTGTTTTGGCTTACTCTTCTTAACCTTTCTTTTTTTGCCTTTTTTTGCTAACATATATTCATATTATAAAACAAAACAAACAATATGGCTAATAACAAAACCAAGAAAAACCTTACTAGATTTTTCACAATATTTATCGTTGTAATAATAATTATCTCTACCATTCTTTCAATAGTAAGATGGTAACAAGGGTATTATATCACTTTTTCTAGTCGGTTTCAAAAACCTTCAAAAAGACGTCAGCGGGGATTCTCATATCCCCTTTTTCTTTTAGTTCAGACTTTCCTTTCTTTTGCTTTTCTAGTAATTTTCTCTTTCTAGTATAGTCTCCTCCATACAAATGAGCCAAAACATCCTTTCTGGTTGCACTTATAGTTTCTCTAGCAATAATCTTTCCACCAATCTTTCCTTGAATAGGCACCGCAAAAGCCTGTCTCGGTAAAACATCCTTTAATTTCTCAGTTAATTTTTTTGCGTCTTCGTACGAACGGCCACGAGGAACAATTCGCGACAATGCTTCCTCTTTTTCGCCATTTATCCAAATTTCTAGCTTTACCAAATCAGCAGGACGATATTCTAGCTCCCTATAAGTAAAAGAAGCATATCCTTGTGTGATATTCAAGAGCTTTTCATAAAACTTCCCGATAATTTCACGAAGCGGCATTTCATAAATCAAAATATATCTGCCTGCTCCAAAAGGATAAGATTCAATATGGTTTCCCTCTATCTCGCTTAAAAAATCATAGACCCTTCCCAAATATGATTCTCCAATAATTATTTTTACTTCTGCCCATGGCTCAGAAAAATCTCTAAAAGAATCAGACCAATTTACAGAATTATATATTACAATCTCTTCGCCCTTTGAATCAAATGCCTTGTACCTTACTTGTGGAGCGCCGATTATCAAATCCAAATCATATTCTCTCTTTAACCTTTCCATCGTAATTTCAGTATGCAATGTTCCAAGAAAACCGCATAAAAATCCTCTTCCAAAAATATGAAAATTCTGATGCTGATAAAAAAGAGCAGAATCGTTTAGTTTTAATTTTGATAACGCAACTTTTAATATCTCAAAGTCATCCTGATCATGAGGGTACATAGAAATAAAAAGTTTTGGCTCTGGATCTTTATATCCAGACAAGGCAACTAAATTATTTTCGTCGCCAGAATAAACAATAGTGTCTCCAATACGAATCTTCTCTGGATCTTTTATTCCTGTTGCAATATATCCAATTTCTCCTGCACAAAGCTCATCAATCGGAACCATATTCGGCTTAAAAACCCCTAATTCTTTTACTACGCTTTGAGCTTTTGAATTAATCAAAGAAATTTTTTGCCCAGATTTAATCCTTCCCTCCATTACACGAATAAAAGAAACTACTCCTAAAAATGAATCATACTTTGAATCAAAAATCAAAGCCCGAAAAGGTTTATCAGCTTCCACCTTTGGCGAAGGAACTTGCTCAATCACTCTTTCTAGTAGTTCTGGAACATTCTCTCCTGTTTTTGCAGAAATAGAAAAAATATCATCAATATCAACATCCAAAAAACTAGCAATTTCTAATTTTATCTCATCCGGCCTTGCTTGCGGAGAATCAATTTTATTTATCACAGGAATAATAACCAATCCTTCTTTTTTTGCTAAATCAAGATTCGTAATTGTTTGCGCTTGGATTCCTTTTGTAGCATCAACTAACAATATTGCTCCCTCAACAGCGGCCAAGCTTCTGGAAACCTCATAATTAAAATCAATATGCCCAGGAGTATCAATTAGATTCAACATCATATCTTCCCCGCTCTTTGTCTTATAATCCATTTTTACAGGAGCCATCTTTATTGTTATACCCTTCTCTCTTTCCAAATCCATTGAATCCAAAAACTGAGCCTGCATTTTTCCTTTTTGAACAGTTCCCGTAATTTCAAGAAGCCTATCAGCTAAAGTAGACTTTCCATGATCAATATGACTAATAATAACAAAATTTCTAATTTTCATTTTTTTTCCTTATGTTTAATCTCTTTAGCACATAATCTTTATAAAAATCAACTTCGCTGCAGTGGAATACGACTGTTAACGATATATAAATCAAAACAGCGACAATAGACACCAAGCATAAATCAAAAATTGCATAAACAATATGAGGCAACTGAATTAACCGGCTCAGAGGAGCATCCAAATTATTTTGCAAAAACAAAAGGAAAAAATAAGAACCAACAGCCATAACCACTCCTGCAATTGTCATTTTTACAAAAGAATCAAATAACTTTTTTATTCCAAAATTACCAACCTTTTTATAAAAGAAATAAATCAGCAACAAAAACTCTAAAAGTAATGCCAGGTTAAATCCAAAGGCCAAGCCCAGAACTCCAAAGTTAGCAACACCATCTAGTTGAAATACAAATTTTACTAAATCAACTAAACAATTACTTCCTTGAAAAACATAAGCAAAGAAAACTGAAAGAATATAAGAAATAACGACAAACACCAAAGCAATAATCGTTGGAGTAATAGTATCCTTAAGGCTAAAAAATCCTCTGAGTATTAACGGAACCAAGCACTGAGCAAAGGTGCTAATAAAATACATCCCAAGACATGCTGCGGTTATCTCGGTTGAAGCTGATCCAAACTGACCGGTTTGAAGTATTGCTGAAACAAGTGGAACTCGCAGAACAAAAAGCATAAGACCAATTGGTAATGAAATATAAAGGGTCTGCATAAAAACAGAATTAAAAGACTTATAAAAACCCTCTTTATTTCCTTCTGTCCAAAACTTTGAAAGAGTAGGAAACGCTGCTGTCGCAAAAGATATTCCTACTATTCCAATTGGAACATATCTCAAATTGTTTGAAAGATAAAAAACAGAGATTGCCCCTGTCCCAATACTGGCAGCAATTGCGGTTGCAATAATAAAATTTATCTGGCTAGCCGAAGCAGCAATCGCCCGAGGTAACATTAGCCTGAAAAGATTTTTTATAGCAGGATGCTTAAACCCCAGAAAAAATTTATATCTATATCCACACCTAATCGCAGCGGGAAGCTGTATTAATAAATGTGCCAGCGAACCAATAACCACTCCTGCCCCTGCCCCGTAGATCCCCCAATAAGGAGCAAGAAAAACTACTCCGAATATGATTCCGAGATTATAAAGAATTGGCGCTAAAGAATAGGCAACGAAACGATTAAAATAATTAAGAACAGTTGAAAAAATTGATGATATTCCAAAAAACAAAACGCTAATAAAAATCATTCTACTCAAAGCAACCGTAGTCTCCATTGCATCAGGAGAAAAACTAGGAACCGTAGAAGCAACTATCTGAGGAGTAAAAATAAAAAATCCAACAAAAAAAATAAAAAAACCGACTATGAAAAAATTAATCAAAGTATTAATAATTTTCCAAGACTCTGTCTTATTGCTTTTTTGATATTCAGCAAAAATAGGAAGCAAAGAAACAACTAAGCTACCAGCAAAAAGAATATTAAAAACAAGATCAGGGATTCTAAAAGCAGCAAAATATATATCCAAATCAGATCCAGCACCAAAAAAACCAGCCAAAAGACGATCTCGGACTAATCCCAATATCCTACTTAAAAAAACCGTTACTATCAAAATAAAAGCCGCTCCTTTTATGGTGGATTGCTCTGAACTAATAGCATTTTTTAACCTTCCGAATCCAATATTCATAATAAACATATCATAACGCAAAACAAAAAATTTGACAAAGCTGGACAAATTAAGTAAAATATTTTTACTGTAATAGATTGAACAATCGCCCTAATTTAGTTTGGGGAGGAAAGTCCGAACTTCCATTCTGCAAAGAATAAACAGGTAGCGGGTAACTCCCGTCATTCGCTTAATCGCGAAAGAGATGCGAACAGAGACGCTCCAATTTGAAAAATGAGGAGCATCCCCTAGGGATGAGCTCATTGGGAAACCTTTGAGATGAAACGGCCAAACTCTTACCCGGAAGCAAGAACAAATCTTTCGCAAGAAAGAAAAAAGTAGTTCGCTTGAGGTAGTAAGCAATTACTATCCCAGATAGATGATTGTTTAAAACAGAATTCGGCTTACTAATCTATTACTAGTTTTAAAAAAGCAGGCTTGCCTGCTTTTTTAAATTCCCTAACAATATCTATTCAATAACCTAAGGAAATATTAATCGCGAACAAAAAGGTTGAACCTCCTTGTTTTTATAACCTTCCGTTCCAAAATTAGTTGACAAACTAGGAATAATAGTTTATATTATAAATATGACATCAGTTCATTTAGACATTGCTATCTATGGCAACACCGCAAAAACAATCACAAACACATCAGGAATCTTTGATGCTGATTGTATGCAAAATCTCTATTGTAAAAAGATTAACCCGATTCCTCCTGAGGAATATTAATCCCCCTTCTAATTATTTTAGAAGGTTTTTTATAACCAAAAACTTTCCAAAAATGGAAAGCTTTTTTTATTTGCCATTCTCTTTGTTGAAATAATCAATCAAAGCCGAATGGAATTTTTCTAAATTTTTATTCTCCACTGTAAATCCAGCTGCTGGAGGATGTCCTCCAAAAGTACGTAACAATTGCTTACAGCTTTCCATAGCTTTTATCGCATCATATTTTTTTGGTAACCTTACTGTTCCCCTACTAAAAGTATCATACTTTTGATAAAGAAAAACAGGCTTATCATAGTAAATAGCAAGACGAGAAGCAATTGATCCCAAATATTCTATTCCCCACCCCGAAGCCCCTTCAAAAATAATACTGTTTCCTAATTTGCTTTCAACCGATTGTTTAACTTCTTCGGTTAGAGCATTTATTTCAAATACCCTTCTCTGGTTTTCTTCTATTAATTCTTTCGCTTCTTCTTTTGCTAATTCCAAATTAGTTTCGCTCAAAATATGATAAAGCAGACAAACATGATTATCATCCATCGCTCCAAAATTAAAACAACTGTTTATTCTGTAAACAAGATCTCTTTTTGAATTAAATTCATTTGGATTATAAATTGTAAAAAATGCTTTTAATATCGGACGAGAACTGTTTTCTATGTTTCTCAATCCTTGATAAATATAATCAATATTTTCTTCACGTTCTGGCATCATATCAGCAATAGTCGCCAAGGCAACAAGCTCCAACAGGTTCTCTCTAAGCAAAGACGACATTCTGCCCTCTAACAATTCTTCGGCAAGCTTAAAAGAAAGTCCCGCATTAGAAAATTCTTTGAAAGGATAATCATCGCTTTCCTGCTTTGGATCAACTATTAAATCGGCTTCGGGTAAGCCATCTACTACAGGCTGATGATGATCCAAAATGGCCACCTTAAAACCAGCCTTCCGGGCTGTTTTTATTTGTTCAAAATTTGTAATCCCGCAATCAAGAGTAATCAATAGTCCCTTTTTAGCAGAATGCTTTTTTATAATATAAGGCAAAACAATATCGTTTAGGCCATAACCTTCATTTTTCCTATCTGGGAAATATGCAAAAATATCAATATCTTTTTTACTTAAAAAAGCAAAATTGCTAATAGCTTCTTTGGCAATAACCGTTGCCGAAACTCCATCCATATCAGAATCTCCAAACAAAATAATCTGCTCTTTATTTAAAACTGCACTCTTTATCATTTCTGATAATATATCTATATTCTTTAGCTTCATAAAAACTTGCCAAATTAATTAAACTATCCCAAGACCTTAATCCCTGGAAGAGTATCTCCAGAAATAAAATCAAGCATTGCACCTCCTCCTGTTGAAATATGCTCAAACTTATCTTCCATCTTAGCTTTAAAAATAGCCTCAACGGTCTCTCCTCCGCCAACAATAGCATATCCCTTGTTTTCTGCAACAGCTTTCATTATTTCTACCGTTCCCTTTTCAAAAGCAGAAATCTCAGAATAACCCATTGGCCCGTTCCAAATTATTGTCCCAGCCTCGTCAATAATACTTTTATATTTTTCAATTGTCTCGGGTCCAATATCAAAAATATTTTCCTCTTTTCTTAATGTTCCTACACCGCCTATTCTCATATATTTTTGATCCAAATCTTTCAAAGCCATTATGCCATCAACTGGCAAATGCAATTTGGGACTTGTTAAATCTATTTTTTCTACCGTATCTAATAATGATGCTTCTTCTTTTGACCAATTATCACGGACACAAATACCTTTAATTGTTAAAATCGTATTTGCAATTTTTCCTCCCACTAAAACATAGTCAGACTTCTCTAAGAGATTTTCTAAAAGTTTTATTTTTGTTTCTAACTTTACCCCTCCAACAATAGAAACCAAAGGACGTTTTGGTTTGAGCAAGCTATTAGTCAAAACAGTTATTTCTTTTTCCAAAAGGAATCCTGGATATGAAGGAAGCAATTCTGCTACTCCCACCACTGAAGCATGGGCACGATGGCAAACACTAAATCCTTCTTGAACAAAAACATCTGCTAATTTAGCTAATTTTTTTGAAAAAGCAGGATCATTGGCTTCTTCCTCTTTATAGAATCTCAAATTTTCTAAAAGCACCACATCGCCATCAACCATTTTTCCAACCTCTTTTTCAGCCTCACTTCCAATACAATCTCTAACGAATTTTACATTTCCAATTTTTATATTTAGATAATCAGCAATTATCTTAAGCGAACAACTTTTATCCTTTCCTTCTGGCCGCCCCAAGTGACTGATTAAAATTACTTTTGCCCCCTCTTTTCTCAAATACTCAATGGTTGGAAGCGCTTGATTAATCCTATAAAAGTCTCCTATTTTATTACCATCAATTGGAACATTAAAATCAGCCCGGACCAAAACTTTTTTATTTTTTACATTTGCATCTTTTAAACTCTTCATTTTTATTTTTAAAAATATATTTGTAAAACTTAATTATCTAAGCCAATTATAGCAACAAAAAGAAAATAAAAAAACTAGGATCCTATGTCCCAGCCTTACTGTCCAAAAAATCTATTATTCCAGAATAATCAGAAACAAATTCTGCTGTTTTCTTTTCTATCATAACAAGAGTGTCATTAGCAACTCTATCAATCCTATCTGCTAATTCCTCAGGAGTTATCTTAATGTCACTCCAACAAAATCTCTTATTCTGAATATCCAGAATGATTTTTTTTACCATAACAAGAGCATCGCCCTTACCGCTCTCAATATGCTCAATGTACAACCTTGCATCAGCAATTAGTTCTTCTTTTGTTGGTTTATGAGTTTCTAAACACATTGTTACTCTTTCCTCCGATGCAAATCAACCATATCACAATCGTAAAAAAAATTAAACCCCTAAGAGTTTAATCAAATTTTATCACTTCTCCTGCCTTCATCACCCCGCTATCATTGTTTTTTATAGGCTTCTCGCTTTCAGTTTTTATAATACTAAGCAATCCTTCAAAATCTATCTTTTTCCCTGATTTTGTTTCCATTGTCTTCTGAGAATCATCTTCTTTTATATAGACTGCTTTTTCTTTTTCAGCCCTTTCAATCTTTTCCTCTGGAACAAATTTCTTTGCTTCGCTCTCTAGACTAATACTTGGTTGTATTGGTTCAGACGGAGCAACTATAGGCTTAACAGTCTCAAATGCCGTAGGTTCTTCTATTCTAGATTCAACCTTTTCAAAACCCTCACCTTCTCTCTTTTCGGGAATATATATTTTAGCCTCTTCAATCTTTTTCTCATTAAAAATAACCTCCTTTTTCTCAGGAACATACACTCTAGTTTCTTCTTTTTTAATTCCATTTTCTGGCACATCAAACTTTTTTACTGCGCCTCTCTCTCGCCCCTCTTCCTCCATCTTTTTCAAACAAGTCTTGCAATACACTGGCCTCTTTCCATCTGGCTTAAATGGCACCTTCATTTTTTTATTACAACTCTGGCAAACTGCATCATGCAAATCACCATTTGATCTAAACTCTTTTACATTGCCTCCAGTAGAACTCATACTCTCTTCGGTATCGCTAGCAATTTTTTGATCCACTACTGAACGTGGAGTTGCATAGTGAGTACGAGAATAATCAATGATTTCATTTTCCATTGAAACTGCTAATGCCTTTACAGGCGTCAACGTTTCAGCCGAAAAAGGACGAGACGCAACTCCGTCTATCATTAGCTTTAAGTAAATATTCTGCTTGGGAAGATTTACAATATCCTGAGTCATAAATTCTGGGCTAAACTCACGTTCCAAATATTCAGCATCATCGGCTCCAACCCTAAAGGTAATCATTGTTCCCACGTTTCCAAAAACAGCATCTCTTACTTTCTCTTCCATTTGCGCAATATATTGATGCGCAAGTATTAGCGATAATCTATACTTCCTAGCCTCAGACAAAATGTTCGCAAAAGAATCAGTTGAAAAATTTTGAAATTCATCAATGTAAAGAGCGAAGTCATTTCTTTCATGCTCGGCAATATCAACTCTAGACATAGCAGCTAGCTGTAGTTTTGTAATAAGCAAAGCTCCCAAAAGACGGGACGATTCTTCTCCCACTCTTCCCTTGGAAAGATTAACAATAAAAATCTTTTTTGTATCCATTATATCTCTCATATCCAAAGAAGATTTTTGCTGTCCAACAATATTTCTAATAAGAGGAGTAGAAATAAACTGACCAATTTTATTTTGAATAGCTGCTGTGGCTTCTACTTCATAGCGCTGGGTATATCTAGCAAACTCTTTAGTCCAAAATGATTTTATAATCGGATCTTTTACCTGTGCAATAATTGTTTCTCTCCATTCAACATCAGACAACAAACGATTAATTCCCAGAAGAGTAGACCCAGGAACTTCCAACAATGCCAAAATAGTGTTATTCAAAATATATTCCATACGAGAAGACCAAACATCTGGCCATATCTTTTTAAAAACAGTCATTATTCCCCCGGCAATCAAATGGCGATACTCAGGACCGACGTCCTCCATAATATTAAAAGCAATTGGATTTTCCAAGTCTGCTGGATTAAAATAAACAACATCTTTCACTCTTTCCTCGGGGATTAATTGCAACACTTCTTCTGCGGCAGAACCATGAGGATCAACAAAGCAAACCCCCTTTCCATTTACAATATCTTGTACAATCATATTTTTAATCAGCTCAGTTTTTCCCATACCAGTTTTTCCAATGATATAAATATGACGTCTTTTATCATCTTGCTTGATGCCAAATCTCACCTGTTTTCCACGAAAACTGGTTTGAGCAAAAAAAGTAATATCATTGTTTTTTGGAGATTGCATAATTTTACCGTACAAAATCTAACTATATGATTTTATTCTACACCATTATCCTATTCTTCAATAGGTAATGTAGAAGGTGGAGCAGCTTTCTTGGTAGATACACGTCCGACAGAGGTACTAGGAACAACTCCAATTCCTGGAAAGTGAAACAATGTTGCAAGCTCTTCTGATGAAGCCAAAAAAGTAGTCTTAGTTACGTCATTCATAAAAATAACATCGGGAGAAGATAATTCACGGTAAAGATATCGTGAGAACATATTTCTTTTTTTAAGATAAATTCTCCTCTGTCTACAAATAGCAGGAGGCTGAACTTTAGTAGTATTATGTGGCTTGAATCTATTTAAATTTTGCGTTGCAAATTGAGAGAAATGACTAATAGCATATCCCTTAGCGGCACCAAAATATTTTTCCTGCCTAGCAGTATAAATAAAACGAATTGTTGAATGAAAACAAGTTTTTGATATCTTACGTTCTATTGCCGAAATAATTTCCCTTTCTCCTTGGGTCAAACGAAACTCTGGAGGAAACATTTCGTCTTCCTTTTTCTTTTCATCATCTCCCGTCATAAAGCTTGGAAACAATATCTGCGCAATCAAAACCCATATTTTAATTATCATTGGCAAATCATCAAAAGGAGAAACCTTTTTTTCACCATTTCGTCCAAGCAGTCTATCAATCTCTGCTCGTCCTCTCTTGTAATAATTATCCTCCTTATCAACCGAAGCAACCGGCTTTGCAATTATCTGCACCCAAAGCTGTTCCCCTCTCTGAAGCAAGGTAATATTCTCTAGTAAAGTAGATAATGGATCAAAACGCTTCTCATCTTTTGAATCGCTGTTTTCTTCAAAGAATGACTCGTACGTCCTAATTGGATAAACATCGCTTGGTGCCATCGTTTTAAATTCACAGCCCCACATGTCCCAATTAGCATTAGGAACATCTTGAGGCATAGCCTCCACATAATCTGGGACTTCAAAAATTTCTAACTCCGGATATTGAGAAAAAAAAGCGGACTCCACTACTCTTCTCGTTGCTCTTGGACATCTCACATAAAAATGCGGGATTCCGTCTATTCCAACTATTTCAAACGACATTTTTAAAACAATTTTTCCTTCAAAATATTCTTCCTTCCAATCTCCTGGAGCATCATAAATAGCAAACAAAGTATTCATTACATTCTCCATCGCCCTGATCGGCTTCGTAACATCACGTGGCAATTTAATCTCTAGCAATACGTTTGGCTTTGATATTATAAATTTGGTAACAACGTAGTCCAAATACTTTGACTTATAGTTTGGAAAGAAAAAAAATGGAAGTAAAAACCACCATACTTGTCCAATAATATGAAAAAAAGCAAACAAATAAGGACTGTACTGATCCAGTCCTGCTAAGAAAAAATATAATTGATAAATTGCTTCTTGCATTATTATGCTTCGCGAATTTTGTATTTACCTTCTTCGTTTTTATCAAAAACGTTTTTGTTTTGTAAACTCAAAAAAATAGTTGACTCTTTAACAATCCTTTGTTTAGAAACCTGCTGGATTATTTCATCTTTTGTCATTGGTCCGCTTTCGGCGAGTACTGCACAAATAACATCCTTTACTTTGCCTGGGTTGTATCCCCAATCCTTTAGAGCATAATATCCACGTCCAACTAAAACAAAATCTTCATTTCTAATAAGCTCGTTATGAACCGTTTGAGGATGAAGTTTTTTATCTTTATTTTCTCTAATACCAAGCTCTTTATTTAAGCCAAAAATTAAATCAGTAATTTCCTTAAAGTGAAGAGGCTTTTCATTTTCTTTCAAAATTACCAAAATCTTGTCCTTAACTGTTCGTGGATTGACCTCAGGTGAAGTCTTAAGTCCAATCTTTTTACCATCAACAGACCTGATAATATTCTTAGAAATTTCAAGGCAGGAAAGAAAAACATTTTGATCAATTTTCTTATCAGAGTAATCACGAGCAAATTCTTCAAAAACAGATTCAATTAATTGAGGAGCTCCTTTTTCTTTAAATCTCTTTTCAAAATCATTGCAAAGATTTTTTGAAAAACTTATAGAATCTTTATTTATTGCCCAAAAAGCATAAAAAGACTGATCCTCTTTTACTCTTTCAAGACCATTTACCAAATTAAGCAAAAATAAAACATAGTTCCTTGTTTCACTAGAACTTATCTCAGACAAAAGCTGATCCTCTTTTTTGACTCCCCCAAAATTTTTAACCTTTTCAAGCAAAAATTTCTCAATTGCTTGAAATTCGGATTTAAAATTAGAAGAATCAATAACCTTCTTTGCTCTCTTGAGACCATCTATTTCTATCTGACGAACCCTCTCACGAGTAATTTTGTAGCTCTTTCCAATAAACTCCAAAGTCTCACCTTTTCCTTTTTTCCCTAACGAAAACCTCCTTCCGAGGACAATTTTTGTCCTTTCTGGTAGGTCTTTTAAGATTTTCTCAGAAATTGTTTTGTAATCAAAGTCCATACTTCGGTTTATCTTTTAAAATATTACTTATATTAATAACATTTTATTTGCATTTTGTAAAGGCCTATTTTGCCCTTTTTGCAAATTTCCGTTTTTGCCACCAAACTAACAGTGGACTAGCCAAAAATACTGAAGAAAAAATACCTACTAATACTCCGATTCCCATAATTAAAGTAAAATACTTTAAACTCTCCTCATTAGCAAAGAAATAATATAATGGAATTAAGGCCAAAATAACCGTTAAGGACGTGTTTACACACCTAGCAAAGGTTTGGTTCAAACTCATATTTACAATCTCCTCATAAGACAAATTACCGTGTTTGTTGATGTTTTCTCTAATCCTATCAAAAACCACAATCGTATTATTAATACAATATCCAACAACTGTTAGTAACGCAGTGATAACTGGTATACTTAACTGAGCTCCCCAGAATTTTCCAAGCAAGGCAAATACCCCCAAAGGAATAATTAAATCGTGAAAAAGCATTAAAGTTGATGAAAGTCCATATTCAAGAGAAGTAATTGGATGAGAAACATTTTTAAAGGCAATAAAGATATAAGCAAGCATTGCAAACAAAGCTAATGCAACCACTATAAAAGTCTTATCTTTTAATTCTTTTCCAACAAGAGAACTAATAGTTTCTATCCCCGAAGCGCTATCAACCACCTCCCCTGTCTTTTTGACTTCAGTGATAACTTTTTGATAAGTGTCATTACTAACATCTTTTTTATTAATCTTTATCAACACTTCGGTTTTTCCAACACTTTGGATTTCAGCTCCATTCATTTCTTCTATACCAGAAATAGCATTTTTTATTGTATCTATACTTGGCCTATTATCTTTGTAATCAATTTTTATTGAGCTTCCTCCTTCAAAATCAATTCCTAAATTAAGTCCATAAAAAGCGATACTAAAAATACTAAGAGCAACAGCTATTCCACCAATAATGAAATATATATTTGAGTATTTTACAAAATTGAAATTCATAATAAATTCTTTAATTTTTATCTTATTCGGAAATTATGACCAAAAAAACTTAATCTTAGAAATCCATTTGCTTTTTGCAACTACTTGCAAGAAAACATTAGAAGCAGTAACAGCAGAGAACAAGCTAATCAAAAGACCTAGAACCAATGCAAATGAAAAGGCCTTAATAAAACTAGTTCCAAAAATATATAAGATTAAACCAACAGTAATGGTTGAAAAATGACCATCACGAATAGAAGGCCATGCTCTGTGAGCACCCTCTATAATGGCAGCAGTAACACCTTTTCCAGCCTTTAGTTCTTCTCGTAGCCTTGAAAAAATAAGAATGTTCGCATCAACCGCAATACCAATTGAAAGAATCAATCCTCCAATACCAGCAAGTGTAAGTGTGGCCGAAACCGCCTTAAGCGCCCCCATTAAAAGAATTACATATACAATCAATGCAAATGAAGCGATCAACCCTGGCAACTTATAAAATAATACTAAGAAAATAACTATCAAAATAAAACCAACGATTCCTGCTTGGATTGCATTGTTCAAAGATATTGCACCTAAAGTAGGACCAATTTTTTGTTGGACTATTGGATTACCCAATGGCACTGGCAAAGCTCCTTGGTTTAATCTTTGAGCCAAAGTCTTAGCACTAGCAATAGTTTCTTTTCCACCAGAAATTACTGCCTTTCCTCCGCTAATTTTTTGCTCAACTCGTGGAGCATAAAGATCATTTCCATCAATTTTTCCATCTCCATTGGTATCAACAATTGACTGTCCATCTAAAAAAATAGCAATTGATTTTCCAACATTTCGGTCGGTAATCTGTTCAAAAATTTTTGCTCCTTCATCGTTGAACTGTAAATCAATCTCTGGAGCATAGGTTGTCTGATTGTAATTAACAGTTGCTTTCTGTAAATATCTTCCAGTAAGTTCTGTCTTTTTATAAGGAATATCATAAGCTAATTGCCAATTTTCAACCTTCTGAACTTCAGCAAAAATTGTTGCCTGATCCTTTCCTTTATTCTTGTCTAATACTTCTTGAACTTTCTTCCCCACTTCTTCCATTTGTTTTAATTCCTCATCAGACTTTTGTTCATAAAATTCCAAAAGAGGTGTCTGTCCAATCCATTTTATGGCAGCATCAATACTCTCAACTCCTGGCAATTCAACAGCGATTCTATCCTGTCCATATATCTGAATTATTGGCTCAGCAACTCCAAAAATATTAATCCTTCGCTCTATCACATCGCGCAGACCTTCCATCACCTGTGCCTTTTCTTTCTCAGGAATACTACTTAGATCAGCCTTATACTCCAAATGAACTCCACCTTTTAGATCAAGTCCTAATTTATAACCGCTATCATTTATTTGAGGTATACTCCACTTAAATTTTTCGTTTATTCCTTTAACAGCCTGATTATATGGTGCAGGATAAACATATGTACCCACTGAAACAGCCAAAAGAACTATAGCAAGAAACGATAAAAGTAAATTTTTGTTATTCATTTTTTTCTATACCGCGAAACTGCTTGTTTCCGATTAATAATTTCCTTATTTTTATAATAAAATACCATTTAAGTCAATCTTCTTATCTGAGCTATAATATAAACTTAAAAAAGCCGAAAGTCAAATGCAAGCACTATCCCAAAAACTTAAGCGAATACATAAGAACCAAACCGACAATAATACTAAATAATTGAATAATTGAATACTTAAGCGATGATTCTTTTTTTATCTCGGGAATCAAATCTGCTACTGCGATATAAATAAAGCTACCAGCAGTAAAAGAAGTTAAAAATAAAAGAACCTCCTCATTTCTAGCCCAAAACAAAGCAAATATTCCACCCAAAAAAGAAATCAACGAAAAAAAGAAATTCCACCAAAGGGCTTTCCATTTACTGTACCCAGCATAAACTAATATTCCAAAATCACCTATTTTTTGAGGTACCTCATGAGCAATTATAGCAATTACTGTTGCAACTCCAAGATCAAAGTTAACAGAAAAAGCACCTACAATAATCATTCCATCTAAAAAATTATGAAGTCCGTCTCCGACCAAATTCATAATTCCAAGTTCGTGAGGATGATCGCTTGATGTTGGTATGTGGCAATGCCTCCAATGAATTATTTTTTCTAAAACAAAAAAAATCAAAAGTCCAATAATAACAAAAATCCAAACATTAGGATTACTTTGGCCATCACTTGTAACTTCTGGCAACAAATGAAAAAAGACATCTCCGATTAATGCTCCAGCAGAAAAACTAACTAAAACTAATAATAATTTTTTTAGAGATTCTTGCTTTAGTTTAAAAAATATGAAACCAGTGAAAGATAATAATACAACAAAAGCAATTCCCAAAAATGCCATTAAGATTGAAAAATCCATAATACTTTGAAATTATAATTTACTATTATTATATATCACAAAAAGTAATAAAAAAACAAAGGCTTTCGCCTTTGTCTTTTAATTTTTTAGTTTATTGAGCGCATCCAGCATTACTTGTTGAACCGCCAGAAGTTGTTCCCTCTCCAAATCCTGGAGTAGGATCATCTGAAGATAACTTTGTATTGCAAGCTGCAGGGGCATTATTGTATGTTGCGCAAATAGCACTTAATAATCCTGCACTATTGCGTCCAGCAGAAGTATTTTTCACACCATTGATAATCAATGTTGGAGATCCCTCAACGCCATACTTTGTATTATCGCTTTCAAATATTGTGAATCCTGGATAATCTCCTTTGAATCCAACTTTATTTGTAAAATTAGAAGTCACACTAAATTCCTTGTCGCTGCTAGCTACACAAGAATCCAATTTTGTCTTGTCTATTCCAGTAGAAGAAACACATGAAGCAGAGTCGCCTGCTTTCAAGAAGCATTTCAAATAAGAAAGCAATTTATCTTTTTGCTCTTTCTGAATACAATATTGGCTCAATTCTTCTTTTAATTCTTTTTCTCCATGCATTGAATAATTACAGAACTTCAAGCTAAAATCTACATTGCTTCCCAATGCTTCAATTGCAGGAATAATACCTTTTTCAATCTGAGTACCATAAGGACAGTGACTCATAACAAACAATTCCACGGTTGGTTTATCTGTTTTTGTACTAGCCGCAACTTCTTTTTTCTTTTCAATGTCCATAGCACTAACACAGAATTTAGAACCATCAGCAGCAACAACAGTCTTTACCTTGTTAGTATCGTCAATTGCTATTTCTACGTTATAATATTCTTTTTTATCTAAGACTGTTAAATCTTTTATTTTTCCGCCTCCCATTAATTTTTCATTTATAAAATCAACGGTCAATGTTTTAAGAGCTTCTGGTGTCAAATTTTTGCTCTGGGTCTGCAAGTAATACCAATAACCCAAATATATAGCACTGGCCAAAACCAAACCAGCAAAAAGACCGACCACAAACCCTTTACTCAGCTTTCTATTTCGTCTTGAATGCTTATGTTCTTCTTTTTTTTCTTCTTTAATTTCTTCTTCCATTTTTTTGTTTTTATTATTATTTTATAACTATAATACCACCAATTAATTATTTTCGCCAACAACCCAAACTCCCCCTTTATAATGGCTTTTCAACGCATTTAATAAGTCGCTCAATAAAACCTTTCTAGTATTATTATGCTTTGGATCAGGATCTCTTAATAGCACACTGTCTCCTTTTACATTTTCTATGAGTGAAGCATGCCCCCAAGCCCCCTTCTATGTGATAAAGCAATGGATAATTGAAGCATATTAACAAATCACTCTTCATTTTTATTTCCTTCAATAAAAATTCTTTGAAATTTTCTCCTGTCAAAAAATCTTCCGCGGAATAAAATTTTTCTTTTAATGGAAACTTATGTTTTTTAAAAAATTCAGTAAGAGAATATTTTTTAATATCTATTCGAGTCCCCCATCCTGATCTCGGTTTTCTTCCTGTATATGATTTTGACAATAAGTGCTTATCCTTCATTGGCAAAATAACTCCAAACTCATACGCAATTATATCCTGCGACAATATTGGTAAATCTCTTCTCTGTAAAATCATCTGAACACATGCAGGAACACAACAATATGGTTTTTGAGGTATGTGACTATACTTCATTTTTTCCACAACATTTTTTATACTTCAAGCCTGAGCCACAAGGACATAGGTCATTTCGCCCGACTTCACCCGTTGTTGCTGAATTTTCATCTGTACTTTTTCTTTCCTCAATCAATTTTTCATTTTCAGTTTTTAGTTGAGCAGAATTCTCATTTACAGCAGGAGCCAAGCTTAATATTGAATTAATTATGGCATTTTCATAATTAACAACAAGGCTTCTAAATAGCATATTCCCCTCCTTCTTGTATTCTACTAATGGATCTCTTTGTCCATAAGCTCGCAAACGAACAGACTCTCTCAAGTGTTCCATATTCTCCAAATGCTCTGTCCAAAAAACATCCATTACTCTAAGTGAAACAATTTTTTCGGCCTGCCTTAGATTATCACTTCCTAGCTCTTCTTCTTTTTTGTTGTATTGTTCAGTAGGAATATTATATTTTTCAAACAAAGAAATAATTTCTTCTTTTAGGTTTCCCTTTTCTGATTTTTCTAACATTCCATATCTCTGTTTGTAAAAAACATCTCTATGTTTGTTCAACACATCATCATATTCCAAAGTATATTTTCTAGAATCAAAATTTGCTCCCTCAATTTTTGTTTGAGCTGATTCAATGCTTTTTGAAATAAAACCATTTTCAATTGGAAGATCATCTGGAAAATTTAATTTTTCCATTATTGCTTTTAGTCTATCTCCACCAAAAATTCTAATTACGTCGTCATCCAATGAAACATAAAATTGAGTATAGCCTGGATCTCCTTGACGCCCAGCCCTACCTCTAAGCTGATTATCTATTCTCCTAGCTTCATGTCTTTCTGTTCCAATCACGTACAATCCGCCCGCCTCCATTACTTTTTTCCTGTCTTCTTCCATTGGAGGATTGCCCCCAAGAAGAATATCAACTCCTCTACCAGCCATATTGGTTGCAATGGTAACAGCACCAAGTTTTCCTGCCTGAGCGATTATTGCACCCTCCTCCTCATGATTCTTTGCGTTCAAAACTTTATGAGGAATGCCTTGTCTCTGCAACAGCAAACTAAGGCGCTCATTCTTATCAATTGATGTAGTTCCAACCAATACTGGCTGCCCCACAGAATGTCTTGTTTTTATTTCTTCGGCTATGGCTCGAAATTTACCATCTTCATTTTTATAAATCCTATCTGATAAATCTTTTCTAATAGTAGGCTTATTAGTAGGAATGACTATTACATCAACATGATAAACTTTATCAAACTCTTCTGCCGAAGTCTCAGCAGTACCAGTCATACCTCCAAGCTTTTTATACAATCTAAAATAATTTTGAAAAGTAACCGAAGCGAGTGTAAGAGATTCTGCTTGAATCTTTACTCCTTCTTTAGCCTCAATCGCTTGATGTAATCCACCTGACCATCTTCTCCCCGGCATTAACCTTCCAGTAAATTGATCTACTATTATAATCTCATCATCTTTTACAATATAATCTTTATCTTTCTTGAAAAGAATTTCTGCTTTTAATGCTTGCTCCAAATGATGAACATATTTTATACCTTTTTCATTATAAATATTTCCGATTCCAAGAATTCCCTCTATCCTCTCTATTCCCTTTTCTGTTAAAATAACTGATTTTACTTTTTCATCCACTTCATAATCACCTTCACTTAATTGAGGTGTAATTTTTGCAAAGTCAGAATACCAAACAGAACTTTCTGCATCAGGAGCAGAAATAATAAGCGGAGTTCTAGCTTCATCAATCAAAATAGAATCAACTTCATCAACAATAGCAAAATTAAACTCGCGTTGAGTTTTATCTTCTATTCTATAGACCATATTATCCTTCAAATAATCAAATCCAAACTCATTGTTTGTTCCATAGGTAATATCAGCACTGTATGCTTCTTTTCGCGTACAGGGCCTTAGATAATCTTGGACAACTTTAAAACCGCCGAGAGTATCTCTGGTCTTATCTTTTTCTTCTTCGTTTTCAGTTGCAAAAGTTGGATCATAGATAAAAGACTGATCATGATTGACACAAGCTGTTGAAAGTCCAAGAGCATAATAAATCTGCCCCATCCAAACAGCATCACGACGACTAAGATAATCATTCACTGTTACCAAATGACAACCCTTGCCCTCTAAGGCATTAAGATAAAGCGGCGATGTCGCAACAAGAGTCTTACCTTCTCCAGTACGCATCTCTACAATCTTGCCCTGATGCAAACATATTCCCCCAATCAATTGGACATCATAATGTCTCTTATCAAGATTTCTTCGCGATGCCTCACGAACAGCCGCAAAAGCTTCTGGCAAAATATCATCTAATTTTTCACCTTTGGCAAGACGATCTTTAAAGAGAACTGTTTTATTTTTTAATTCATCGTCGGAAAGCTTTTTATACTCTTCCTCCAGAGAATTTATTTTTTTAATTGTTGGCTGCAGCTTCTGAATATATTTTTTATTTGCATTGCCAAACACCAAATCTACAATTGACATATTTTTATATATAAATAAAAAGCCAAAATAAAATAATTTTATTTGGCCATTTATTTTCTTAATTATCCAAAAAAATTATTCCATACTCACCTTTAATATTTTCTTTCTTTGCGCCTCTGGCTTGTGATCGTATTTTTTAATCTGTACTTCTAATTCTTCTCTTACATGTGAAATAGCTGAACTAAGGGTCTCTCTCTTCTCTGCTGCTCTAATCAGCTTCTTCCCCTTGAGAAGAAATTGAACAACTATTTTGTAAACATCTCCCTTTTGCTGGTGAGTACTCTTTTCTATTCCAACATCTACTGGAATAATTTCATTATGAGGAATAATTTTTGCCAGAGAACCTATCTTTTTACTGATAAAATCCTCAATCCTACTATCAACTATCATTGTTTTTGATTTAATGTTGAATTTCATAGGCCTTGCAAAATATTATTATTATTTTACTCTACCAAGCCAATAATATCATAAAGGTACAATAAAACAACCCTATTAAGGGTTGTCTTTAGCTTAGAGTAAAAATTACTTTCTTTTTACTACTTTCTTAGCAGCTGGCTTTTTAGCAGCAACTTTTTTTACTACCTTCTTTACAACTTTCTTGGCAGCAACTTTTTTTACTACTTTCTTAGCAGCTGGCTTTTTAGCAGCAACTTTTTTTACTACCTTCTTTACAACTTTCTTAGCTGGTTTTTTTGCAGCAACCATTTTTTTGAAAAAATTATTTTTATGAATATATATAATCGACCTTTTAATTTTTAAAAGGAATATTTTTATTTTCTCCTTTAAAATCTTTGTAATATTTTTTTTAAAAATATTTTTGAATTTATTTCTACTTCCCTTTTTTTAAAATGATTTTAAAAAATTTATTAGTGAAAATAATTCTGAAATATTTTTAAATTTTTTTATAAAATATTTTTTCCTTAATTATATTTTCGCTCATTAAAAATATTTGTCAATATGTTGACAAATTTTTTTAAGCTTTTTTTACCTACCTGCCGTTAGATAGATACATTATGAACAAAAAAAATACAGCGATGTGCCGTATTTTTTAATCTTATCCTAAATATTTTATCTCTTCGCAAATTTCTATTTCAAATTTTTCTTTAACTTCTCTCTTTATAAGAGAAATCAATTTCAATACGTTATCAGATTTTGCTCCGTCAAGATTTATAATAAAATTTGCGTGGTCAGGAGATATCTGAGCATCGCCAATTCTCGTCCCCTTCAATCCGCATTGCTCTATTAAATATCCTATAGGAACTATTCCCTTCTCGCTAAATGCTTGAAGCTCTGGATATTTCTTAAATAATTTTTTATTTACTTCTCCTTCATAGTTCTTGAATACTGATCCCGCTGAATACCCCTTTGGATGCTTGCCCAATCTCTTTTTTAAAATATCCGACACTTTCTCACTTATAATTTCTTTATCTTTCTTCTCTAAAACAAAAGCAGCTGAAACAATTATAAAATCCTGAGAAGTCTTAAAAATGCTTGAACGATAAGCAAATTTGCAATCACTTTTGCTAAACACACTTGTTTCTACTGTTCCATCTTTTATTTTCAAAACATTTATTCCCAATATATCGTCAGAGATAGTCCCGCCAAAAGCACCTGCATTTCCATTTATTGCCCCGCCGAGCGTTCCCGGTATTCCTGCCGCCCACTCAAAACCCGAAAAGCCAATATCCATCATTTGTCCAACAATATCAGCTAAGAGAAAAGATGCATCAAGTTCTATTTTAAATTTTCCCTGCCCTATTTCTTCAAACTCATTTTCCTGTATCTTGTGTTCTTTAAATTTTTTCCTATAAATAATTATCAACCCCTTGTAGCCATTATCCGAAACCAAAATATTACTTCCCCCTCCAATAATATAAAATTTTATATTATTATCCTTGCAAAAAAAAATTACTTTCTTTAATTCATCACCATCCCCTACTTCCAAAAAATAATCAGCCATTCCTCCAATATGAAACGTACAATAATTTTTAAGTAAAACATTTTGTTCTACGTTAGGAAAATTATTTTTCAACTTTTCAAATATTTCTTGCATTTAGTTATTTTTCTCAAGAGAATTTATTACAGTTTCTAATTCTATAAAATCTGGATTCAAGGCTAATGATTTTTTATAAAATTTTAATGCTTCTGTTTTGTTTCCATCTTTTTCTAACTTTCGTCCATGCAAGGCATAAATTTCATAATTAAATGGCGCTAAAGATGCAGCTTTTTCGTAGGCACGAATAGACTCTCCTGCCTTAGAAGAATCAATCTTTTCAATGTCTTCATAAACCATTCCCAAGTTTTCCCATACAAAAAAGTTTCTATCATTTAATATTGTAGCCTCTTTAGCATAGTCCTCTGCCTTGCCAACATAATTAAGCGCTGTCTTTTTTGCATCATCCCCCTTGGTGTCATCGCCAGCATTAGAATATATATCATAATAATAAACAGCCTTAGACAGGTATGCTTTGGACAAATAAACACTATAATCAGCATTAGAAAATAGCTTTGAGGAATTTTCCAGAAGTTCAATAGCTTTTTCTAAAGACTGCTCCTCGCTGAATATTTCTTTATATTTGCTATCTTTGCTAGATAGCATAGAAAATGTCTGGTAATCATACTCAGCTCGGTATTGAACAAAAAAATATAAATTAAGAATAAGCACTAAAGAAAAAACTCCAAGGAAAATCTTATAAATATTATTTTTTACTCCCTCAAGTAATATTTTCCTTTCTCCAGAAAAATAAAGCCCTAAAAATACAAATAACAATGAGGTTATAATAAAAGAAAAACGATAGAAAAATATTGCCAAGAAAAATATTAGAACAGAAGAAATAAACAATAGTTCGTCATTATTTTCTTCGCGATCCTTCAGCATATAAGAAATGGCCTTCCAAATAAAAATTACAAACAAAGACAAGAACAATAAAGCGCCAAAAAGACCAAAGTCATTAAGTATCAAAAAGAATCCTCCATTTGGATGAGTTGGAACTTCTTCACTAGCCCCAAAAGCTTCCCCTTTGTGCAATGAATAATTATAAGGGAAAGAAGCGGGCCCCGATCCAAAAATTAATTTTTGAGGGCTATCAAAAGATTTCTTAATTACATCAAAGCTTTGGCTATAAGTAATTACTGGTTCGGAATAAGCAAATGGTTTTAAAATTGGAAAATCATTTAAAGGAAGTAAAAAATTTATCAAAAAGAAAAGCACAAGCAAAAAAGAAATAAATGGTTCAGGATAATTGAAGTCAAATTCTCTTTTTTGCATTCCTTTCCAAAATATAAAGAATGTTCCAATAGCAGCCAGTATCCAGCCAAGCTTTATTCCCATCAAATAAAGCGCAACAACAAAAATAATAGAAGAAAAACTAGCAATAATTAGTTTAACTTTTTTACTTTTTTTAAATTCAAAATTTTTAAAAATATAATAAATAGAAAAAATTAACGCTGAAGAAAAAATAATTGATGATTCGGCATTTGCAGGCAAAACTGTTTGCAATTGTAGCCTTGATCCTAAAAATATCTGGAACAAATAAATCAAAGCCAGAACAAAAGCACCTATTGAAAAAGACTTATAAGCATTCTCTCTATCTTTAGTATCAAATATGTTGCTAAACAAGAAAAACAATGAAGAAAAAAGAACAAAACAAAACAACGAATCAGATTGCATTGAATAGCCCCAATACCCCTGGAATATGTACCCAGAAACAAACAAAGAGATAGTAGCAGATAATAAAAACCCTAAAATAATCTTGCCTGACAATTTTAAATTAATGCTATTTTCTTTATTTTTGAATGCTGCAACAGCGAAAGAAGCAAATGCAAGGATTATAAAAACCAAAACCAATGCCTTTTGGTTCATCACAGGAGAAATAATAGAATTTGGAACAAAAAAGAAAGGTAACAAGAAAAGAAAGCCGTAAGATAGTTTTTTAGCGATATTTAAGAAATTCATAAGCAATAAATTAATTATATTAATAAAAATATAGCACAAAAACTAAGTCTTTAAAACAAAAAACAGGCCAAGGCCTGTTTTTAGTATTAATTTTGCAAAGAAAGCAACAACAATGAAGACAATACCAATAAATACCAATAAACATTGTTTATTTTCTTAACTTTTACAGTTGAGACCATCAATAATGAAAAAATAACCACAATTGCTGGGAAAAAATATGTCATTATCTCAGGAATAAAGTTTTGGTACAAAACATAACAAAGCACTGTCCCGTATAATGCAATCGGAACTGGCAATCCTTTATAATAGTTTTTGCCCTCTTTTACAACGAATCCTTCGCTAGTAAATCTTGCCAATCTTATAATCCCAAACACTACGATAAACGATCCTAAAATAACATTAATTACTAAATCAAAATTAAAAAACTTGAAAATAAACAATGCTGGATAAATCAAATAATTTATTACATCGCAAAAGGAATCAATCAGTTTTCCAATTTCACTTTCAATTTTTAACTTTCTAGCACAATAACCATCCAAAGTGTCCAAAAAGAAAGCGATGTTTATAAACAAAAACGAAAGAAAAAATTGACCCAAGAAAATATAATAAAAAGAACACAAGGCAAAAGGGACGGTTAGCAAAGAAATAATATTTGCTAAATTGCTCCTCAAAAATTTTGCAAAATCCATATTTAATATTTATTAATTATTTTCTTCTATTTTATCAAATAAACTCTGAAAATAACAGGTTATTTTTCTAAAGAAGGCAGCTCTTCATGATCAATAAAATCATAACATCCAACACTACATTTATTATCAATGCATTTCATTGCATGCGGACAATTTGATAACATAACATACTCACCTGGAACAGCCTGACAATCTAACGTAGAAGTACAAGAATTTTCAAAAGCTTTTTTAATATTAAAAACTGCTTTTACTCCGAAATAGCTCTCTGCCCTCTCTACATTTATTGCTTCCAAATTTTTAACAGACTTTGAAAGCAATCCTGCAATTTCTGTTGGAAATTCTGCTTTTATATCCTTGTCGTACAAACTCCCATCTCTTGGAGTCCACAAAACGTAACTATCTCCTTTTTCAGTTAATCGCACTGGAATTGAGACTCCGCCCCCTTCTACAATACGAGAAGTAACTGTTTTTGTTGTACAGTCCAAACAATCAACTTCCCTATTTTTTGAAGTAAAGCATTTGTCTAGTGTCTTATCGTCGGGGCAAATCAGCTCTCCGCTGCTTACATAAAACTCCTGACACAAAGCTTTCAAATAGATATTATTGTCCTTTTTTCCTAGATAATCATAAGAACAAAAATCCATTCCATCTTTATTATTTGTCCAAGCCAAATTCTCTTCCAAGTACTTTACAATCTTACATTCTTCTTTATACCCACCAAAATTACAACTAGCCAAATTGATAGCAGTCTTTCCTTTTGTTTCAACTTTTGTCCCTACCTGTTTCACTGGATTATTAATTGAAGAAATAATAGAATTATCTCTAGCATAAAAAAGGCTGAATACATAATATACCAAAGCCGCTATCGCTAAAAACAAAACGATAATTAAAATATTCTTTTTTTCCATATATCCAATTTATTATTTATCTTATACTTACTTTATACCACAAAAATAAACAAAGCCAAGTTTTTACTTTAATATCTGGCTAATATTTTTACCCACAAAAAATACTTTATCTTCCAAAACAGAGATATTACTACTTGCTTCGCCAGTATTTACCTGAAAAACAATATCATCATTAGGATTAGAATTCTTATCAGAAATGCTTTTTGAATTATAACCGACAATAGATTGCCCATTTCTAATATAAGCGACTCCATCGCTATCTATAAAAACAACTGGTCTTTTTTCCGAGTCACTCCATTCCTTTCTCCATTTTTCAATTTTAGCCGAAGAATCAAATAACATAATACGAGATTGCTGAGAAAAAATATTTGAGAATGCAGTATACGCATAAACACCTTCTTCTCCCACGGCAGAAAGAACAACATTATAAAGCTGCCCCAAGTAGTCTCCTGAAAAATTGGAAGAGCTTAAAGCATAGATACCCTTAAAATTATCATACTCACCAATAAAAGCATTATTAAAAAGTGCATATACATTTCCATTATCGGCAGCAATAACACTTATAATGTCAGTAATATAATTACTGCAAGTATCAACATAAGAATTACTACAACTAGCCAAGACTGTTTTAGTTTCAACGTTACCTCCACTGTATTTTATTAATCTATTAGAGAGACCAAAATATATTTCTCCATTTTTATTCATTGCCAACTCAGAATTTCCAACCAACGACACATCTCCTAGCAATTGGCTAGCCAAAGCCATTGTTTCCCTACTCGCACCTTTTCCTAAATCTTTAACCAACACCAAATCCGGCTTTGACGATTCATTCAATGATAAAAAAATAATATCTCCATTGCTATTTAAAATAGGATCTCTAGATAAAATGCGCATAAACTTTTCTTTCCATTTTAATACTCCAGAGGGAGATACGGCAAAAAGATATTCGCTATTATTAAAATATATTGTTCCGTCTTTACCAATAAACGGATCACCACCCTGCCCCTCAAAAGACCATTTTAACTCTCCCGAAGAATCAAAACAATGAATACCCTGCTTTCCTTGAATCTGACCTTGAAGATATAAATTATTATTGGCATCAACAACACTATATCCAGAATAGTTAATATCCTCCTCAGAAAATTTACTTAGCTGTGAAGCATTGCTAAATAATGCAGGTCCGGAAAAGCTATACTTGTGACTGTAGCTATAGTCTCCATACTTAAAAGATAAAATTGGCGAAGAAGCTTCGGTTGTTTTTTCTACCTTTTCTGACAACAAAGAAAAAGTATCATTATCACCTTTTGCCCTGACTGCAAAATAATACTTTTTTCCAAAATACAAATCAGGGATTATTGCTTTTACATTTTCCCCCTCTTCACTTATTTTAGGAGCAACATAATCATTAATTTTGATTAAATTATTTTCATCAATAGTTTCTTCCAAGCTGTAATATATTTCATATTGGACAACCCCTGTTAATTTTTTCCATCCCAAAACTATTTGGTTTTTAAATTCCCCAACAGAAATAGAAAGATTAGATATTTTTTTACTGCTCAAAGAAGTGTCATTATTTTCCTCTTCATTATTTTCTCCATTCTTATTTTCTTTTTCATTGCTATTACTGTTGCTTTTTTTAGGAGTGCCAAATAAACCAGAAACACTGTCTGCTTCGCTAGCAGAATATGAATTCCAGCTTTTTAAATCATCACTTCTTTCCATTGATTTTTTCCCCTCGCTATTTCCTGCTGGCCAATTGGTTTCAGCAATCACTTCATCTACAAGATTGCATCCACTATCAACAACCTTAAAGATTCGTTCTTGTCACTTAAAGCACCTGTGTATGTTTTATCGGCCTTAACATTTAAAACTGAATTATCATCAGTCCGTTCAAGCAAATAAAATCCATTTGGGATAATCTTATCACCCGCCCCAAATACAACTTTTATATCATTGTTTTTATCCAGCAATTGCCACCCAGACAAAGAAACCTCCTCGCTGGTAATGTTCCTTAATTCTATCCACTCATTACTACTGCTCACCCCTGTTCCCATCCAAGCAACCTCATTAATAACAACTGGCGACAATTTGGAACTAGCAAGATTTGCTTGACTACAATAAGTAATCAAGGTATTGCCATTAGAGCCAGAAGACACTCCTCCCCCTCCTCCGCCACTACTACCACTAGAAGAAACATTGCTAGACGTAGATGGCTTTGACTTAACTCTGCCCTCTACAATAGAGTCATAACCAGAATTTTCTGCCTTGGGTGTTCCAAAAATATCATTAACCCCTCCCCCAGAATACGTATGCCAAGTAAAATCTCCCGACATTTCCATAGAACGCTTCTCGCTATTGCTTCCAGCTGGCCAGTCTGGGTCTCCATTAGCACTATCCTGAAGAATGCAAGCAGAATCATACAATAAAAGCTTTTCTTCTTTATTATTTATGGAATCGCCAAAAATAAAATCAGCTTTTATATTCGGCAATGATTTTTCACTTCTTTCCAAAAGAACAAATCCTCCAGGATCCACAACATAAGATTTATTAAAGATAATATCTTTTTTGCTATTCTTGCTATATATTTTCCATCCATCAATATCAACACTTTTATTTCCAATATTTTTTAATTCTATCCACTCGTGTGACGAATCACTTTTAGTTCCCATCCAAGCAATCTCATTAAAAACTATTGACCCTCTTCTACCAGACTCACTAGCACCTCTTTGACATTCCGTTGCATAATTTTTTTCCTTTTCTTCCTTTAGTTTCTTTTCTTCTTCTTTTTTAATCTTCTCTTTTTCTTTTTCCTCTTCCTGTTGTTTTTTCTTTTCTTCTTTCTCTCTCTCCAATTTTTCTTTTTCTTGCTGTTCTTTTAATTTCTTTTCTTTTAATGCTAATTCAGCTTTTTCTTTTTCTAGATCACTTTCTTTTTTCTTATCATCAGTTTTTTTAACACCGTCATCGTTGTTATCGTTTTTCTTTTCTTCTACAGCTTTTTTCTCTTCAACGGGATGATTATTTTCAATCACACTAGCATTTGCCTTATCGCTCATAATACTTGATATTTCTTCTTGTATTTTTTCACTATTGCCAGACCCACTTAAGTATTCTGTTGTTTCTCCATTATTAAAGAACCCACTAACAAATGGAATACTTTTAACAAAATCATTCACTGGATTAACTATGTACTTTTCATACCAAGAGCTAGGAGCCAAACCCAAATCAGGAACATTATTTGAAAAAGAAACCTTTGTTTCTATAGAAGAAGAATTAAATCTATAGCTTCCGCTTAAAGAATCTTCCACGTCTCCTTTTATTTCAAAAATAAATGGCTTTAATTTTTCATTACTTTCAAGCATATTTACAAAACCAAGTGAGGAACCATAAGAAGTTTTAGTTTCTGGTGGCAATATTTCTTTCGGGGAATAAAATCTTACAGTTATTGTTCCTTTTCCATTCCCTTTTGACTGATAAACTATAACATACTGAAATATTGTTTCTTTATTATCTTTTGAGTTCATTCCTCTCATGGCACCAAAAGAAACCTTTGCCTGATTAGCAAATAGTTTTTCTTTTGCTATCCGAACCGCCTCATCAACAGAAACTGCTTCTATCTGTCTGATTATTTCTTTTTCCAAATTCTGATCATTGGCATAAGAACTCCCTATAAAAGACTTTAAAACTGCAACCGTAACATCAGCTGGCAAATCACCCAAAGCATAGCTCCAAAAACTAAGAATATTAGCATTCTTTAAAAAAGAAGCAGCTGTAGCGTCTTCAAAAGCCGAACTATTGAAAGATTGAATCCATTTTTTTTCCAATAAATTAGGTAAAGAGATTAGAATTTGTTTTTCCTTTATTTCCGAAAGCTCCAAATAATCGTCTTTTCCAGAACCAAAATCAAAAGCAAAAACTAATGTAAAAAAACCAAACAAGAATAGAAAAACCGTACTCAAGCATTTATTAAAAAATTTCATTTTAATAATATTTATATTAATAAATCCTCTAAGGAATTTATTATGTAAACGCAAAATCCCGCCACAAGGCGGGACTTAAAATCCTCTAACGCAAAATAATATTATTTCAAAACTAAAGAATTTAAAAATTGATCAAATTCTTTTTCGCATCGCTCTTTATCTTCACCAAACAAATAAGAATTTATTTTATATGTATAATTATCATTCGGAATTTGCACAAAAATAGCTCTACCAGAAGCAGCTTTATTTTCAGCAGTAAAAAACAATGCATCAAATTGACCGACTTTGCCTTTTTTATCCTCTTCATTACCTTTAAAATAATCTGGATTATCTAAGGTTTCTTTTGTAAAATTTTTATACCCTTCTACTTTTTTATCTATTTGAACATTGAAATCTATTCCACACCCCTTTGAAGGAAAAGGAGTATCAACATCAGTACGGAAAGGAACAAAATCTTTTGACACAATAGAAAAAGCAGAGAATGATCCTTCATAAATAATCCAATCCTTTGGAATTTTTACCGAAACTTTTGCCTTATCGCTATCCATCCACACATTTCCACCTTCTTCTCTTTTTGTGAAATCAGAAAAAAATGCTTTTCTACTACGAAACTCCTCTACTTCCGAAGCAGAAAGGACTCCTTCATTTTTTTTCCCACAATAATTAGCCACTATCCAGCAGCTTAATAAAATTAGTATCAAACCAGCCAAAATACTAATTAAAACAATTTTTTTCATTTTTATTAATGTAACTTAATTATTTTTAAACAAAAAATCCCGCCACAGGGGCGGGATTTAAAATCCTCTAAAAAGTTTATACTAAGATTATAAATAATAGTCTTCAAAAAATCAATAGACAACGGTTGAAGTTGTATACTTCATTTGTTGCTGCGAAATTAAATAATAAAGCAAGCGAAGTAAAACATTTATTAGCTCATCCTTCGTCATGCTGCTAAGAGGCTTGTCTATTGAAATTGGCAATGTTTGAACAGTAGGAGAAGAAACAAAAGTAGAAGCACTAAGTGAATAATAATACTTACTAGAAGTATCGGTATTGCTAAAGGTAACAATAGAAGGAATAAAAGTAATAGACAAAACATCCTTACCCATATTCTTAACTACTAATTCCCCCTCCTTAGTAACTGACGACAACCTTAAATAATCTACAACAACCTCATCATTTGGCTTTTTTATAATATAATAAATAGAAGAATATCCATTTGGAGATCCCTTAAATTTAAACTTTATGTCTCCATTTCCCCCAATAAACTTTTGCCATTGAGCAGAATAATTAGACAAGCTTTGCCCCAAAAAAAGGTTGCTCTCTCCCGAAGATGGTAAAAAATTATTTAAAGTAAAAACGTGCATATCTTTTAATGTTGCATCTTTGAAACAAAACTTTTCCGAAATCTTACAATCATTCAAAAAAACGGCCACGCTAAAATCTGTAAATATCTTTTGAAAAGTTTCTTTATACCCATTAGCAGTCAAAGCCTCGTTTATGCTATCAATTCCAGTTTTCTTTGATTTTAAAGCATCTGTCAAAACCTTAATCCCATATTTTTCAACTAAATAATTACCAAAAACAGAAACCATTCCATAACTTGAAACATCGTTCCCCCATTCAGTCAAAGAAGTTGACGGATTATTTACAAAAACATTAATTCTATTCTCAAGATAACTGTTTTCTTTGTTATTGTACCCAACATAAGAAACGGCGTATTCTGACAAGGCCTCCGAAAGCCAAACATCCTCAGAGTGTCCACCTTGTTTTAACTCTTTTTGATTTATTGTGATCAGGTGCATATATTCATGAGTAAAAAACTCTTTTAAGTAATTACTCTGCAAATAATCAACATTTAAATAAACCATTTCTCGCTCATTTGAAGATGGATTAGTAAATCTGCTGTATTCATCAACATTTCTTACATATCCACGAGCACTACCCTTAAGAGGATAAAATAATACTGTAATTTTTGGATCATTATCAATTCCAGGAGTACTTTCTGTACCAAAAACACCATTAAGCTTTGGCTTAATATTTGAAATATATTCAGCATCAAGTCCATCTAAAGTAGTAAGTATTTCATTTTTTTCTGAATCTTTTTTACCATTCCAATAAGACTCTTCCAAATAAAAATACAAGCCACTTCCCGATTTGACCAAAACTGCATTGGTTTTGTTAAGTCCAGATGCGCTATATTGAGGCTCTACAATAAAAGAAACACGCTGACCAGTTGTGTCGGCGTTGGCAATAGAGTAGGACCCAAAAAAAAACAAAAAGAGTCCTATTAAGAATGCTCTCCTTAAAATTTGCTTAATCATTATAAATAATTTTACCACAATTAAATAATAATTCAAAATTTTACTCAACAGTGTATTAACTGTGGTTAGACAAAACAAAGAGCCACAAAAACCTCACAAAGACGAATCAATTTCAGACCTTAAAATCTTTTTGTGGCCCTTCACTTATTACAACGTAAAATATTGATTTTTGTTACACCTTTTCCTTTGGAGGTTGAACCTTTTTGTTTCTTTCGTAATTAGTAATTAGTAACTAGTAATTAGTACTTGGTAGTTTTCTGTTCAGAAAACTTAAAGACACTTTTATTAGATTCCCTTCTTCAAGGGAATGACAAGAGTATTGATAGCTTGTCTTCGACAAACTTGAAAGCATTTTATTAGATTTTCGCTATCTTCCACCCGTGACGAGATAAGCGAGAACGACAAAGCCCGACTTTAAAAGGTCGGGCTTTTATTTTACCTCTAAGCCTAAAGTTATCTAGTTAAGTTCTGAGTAGAAGTGGCTAGGTATTTTACTAAATAGTCAGAGTTCCAATCGCTAGTAGTTTCGCTATGCCCTTGAGCAGAAACATCAGACCAGACAAAGCTAGCGTCTGTTGAAGCTACACCGCTATAAGTGGCTGGTGTTGAATGACTGGACACTCCATTTGGAATATTAGAATTTACATAATCTCCAGTAGCAATACCGCCTGTTGCTGCTATATTTACTCTTAACTCATAAGTTCTCTGTCCAGAAATTTGTTGTTCATCGTTTGCAACAAAGACTATGCTTCCCGAAGAATCGCCCTCAGCCAAAGTGTTAATTGTGGCAACACCTTCAATCTTTGTAATGCCATCAACCCACAACTCAGCATTGGTAACAGTAATCTTTCCTGTTCCCGCAGTTTTATAAACATTAAACTTTATTTTCTTCCAAGCAACCGTACCAGTACCATTTGTAGATACAGCAAACTTTGACAATGTCTGAGTTCCAGCTGTTAGTGTGCTTGTTGGCAATGACACTAAGGAAATACTAGGAATTGATTTGTATACATAAATATTATTTCCTGATGTTGGAGTACCGTTAGGAGCAACCAAGCTTCCATTGCTAGATCTTACCAAGCATCCAGCCAAGTTAATATTTGTAGTAATATCAGCGCCACTATTACCTGCCCCTGCTCCAACATTGGACAAAACCATCTCAACCGTCAAAACTTTTGCATTATTAGCATATACATATACCGAAGAAGGAAGGTTGAAAACAACCGTACTAGCCGAAGGCATAGTTTGAATAATATTATCACCATCCTTCAAGACAATACTTGTAGCAACTGATGGGTCAGCAATTGTAAAGCTAAGCTGATTGATAGTGTAAGTATCGTTTTGAGATTCAAATTTATAAGCAACAGTTTTGATATTGCCATAATCATCTACCAAACTTGAAGTTGGAGTTGAAGCATCTCGGCTAACGATAAGTGATGGAACATTATTTGAAATTGTTTGGCCATTAACGGTCGCAGTGTTCATACTTGCGCCAGATTGTGCCCCAGTACCATTAATTACCAAAGATGCTCTCATAGAGTCTCCTGTGGTCACTGTGCCATTCAAATTAGCATACAAGTCAATAGACATTGTCCTAGAAGTTGGCAAAGTAAAGCTAATAGAATAATCATTGCTAGAATTTACAGTAGCCTTAATAGAAGAAGTAATAGACGTTCCATTATCTAGCGAATAAACCACATACATATCAGACAAGTCTGCATTAGTGAAAGTTGTTCCACTTACAGGACTAATAGTAAAGGCCAAATCATTAATGTTTATACTTTCAGCAGTTCCTGCAACCGCATACCAAGAACCAATCTTGAAATTGTTAGTTGGCAACACTGTTGCTTGATCACCATAGTTAGACTTTTTAAAAACAGTCATATTTGCTTGAGAAACAACAACTGACGCATTGTATTGAGTTGAGCTAGGAACATCAATTACATTATATGATGTTTGTCTAGTAGCATTTCCTGATTGAGTTAACATTTGGATAGCTAAGCTATCATTTGAAGAAATATCATTAGTAGAATCTCCAGAAACAGCACCGCTTGTATCTTCGGCAATGTCGGCATAAAACTCTACACTAGTGTCAACGCCAGCTTGAAAAGTATAATTAATATAATACTGAGTTCCAGATTTTAGAATTGTGGCAGTTGATCCAGCCTGAGCGCCGTTAATCATAACTCTACCATTTCGCAATGAGTTAATGTTGGCATCGCTAGTAGTAAAACCAAATTTCAAACTATCTACTCTGATTGACTCTCCAGTTGCCCTAACATTAAATTTTCCAAGCAAAACATTGCTTCCCCCTATTGCAATAGAAGAAGGCAAATAACTATTTTGAGGAGTAACAGTAAATTGTCCAACGTTTATAAGGATAGCGCCAGCCGTTGCTGGTAATCCTGTTGGAGCGATAGAAACTCCATAATCAGTATCCTTTATATCTATATCAGCACTACTTCGTAGCGATAATTGGATGCTTCGTGAAGAACCTCCATATATATCTGCCAAAATTTTTACATTTCTTGTTCCTGTATTTAATACCCTGTCAAAAGTAAAAGTAATGTAATTATTAGAATCCATAGAGTCTGCATATGCAACTTCACTACCATCAACTAAAAGACGGAAATTTCTGATATCGTTAGAGCTAATAGAATTGATCTGTTTTAAAGCAAGCCTAGTAAACCTTACATTTTTGTTGTTTATATTAAATGTAGATTCCCAAACCCTAACACCACTGCTTGAATCTGCAGTTGGAGATCCAGATGGTTGAACATTACTAACTGTTACCGAAGCCAAAGTTGCAGTCGCAATAGTGCTAATACTACCAGTCAATGGCAATGAAACCGATGTCTGAACATTAGAAAAAACAGAGCTTAATGATATTCCAATTGTTTGTCCGCTTGTGCTGGTACCAATGTCTGATTTTACTGATATTGTTCTGCTTCCCCCTGCTGGAATAGTAAATACTCCATAAATATTATTAAAAGTAACTACACCCGAAGAAACAGAAGCAGAATCTGTTAATCTAGTAGCGCCATCAAATAAATAAACATTTTTCAAAACACTATCGCCAGAGATACCAATCCTGCGAAGCTCCATGCTTGTAATCCTTGCTTCAGTATTGCTGCCATTAGTAAAAGTATAATGAGCCAAATCTGCATTTGCCTGCCCCGCCACCAAGGTTGTTGAACTAGGACTATCATAAGAAACAGTGATAGTTAATAATCCATTGTTGTAAATTGGATTACTGTTATTGTTATTGCTGTTATTATTGTTGTTATTATTCTGGTTATTGTTATTATTGTTGTTTTGATTGTTGTTATTGTCGTTCTGATTATTATTGCTATCATCAGGAATTTCAATATTATCACTAAGCAATGAGTTAGCTTTTGCTATACTCAATGAACCCCAAAAACCAGTCCCTCTTGTTTTCCTTACTGGATACAAAACTTCACTAGCATATTTGTTTTGGAACTTAATCACAGCTACTCTTGTAGAGTAACCAAAATAGGTAGTTTCCCATCCCGGAGAACCATAACCAGTATAAGCAACTTGCGTATCTGGGTTAGAGTTTAAAAACTTTTGAAGATACCTTACTTCTTCACCTCTAGACCCTAGAGCCAGATTTGTTGTAAAACGAAAACCGCTCAAACTATCAGATGATGCTGGAGCTGAAATTGAAGCTGGCAAAGCATTGGGTTGATTAGTGCGAGCGATAAGGTCATTCATAATACTCACCAATTCTTCTTGACTGCAATCACTAGGATTGTCTAAATCGCAACCAAAAGCAGTTGCCGAAAAAAACAAAGCAACCAAAGCGACTCCAATAGCTATAATGTATTTTTTAATATTCATATTTATTAAATTTAATCAAATAAATCAATTCGTTCTTTCCTTAGTATTAATATTTTAACCGATGTTTGTCAAGAGCGAACAACACTACAAAAAACCTCCATTACTAATAAAATTCTGACCTTCTCCCAATAAATAAACAAAGCTATAGCCCCTATTTTCTTCATAATTTCTTTAGAAAATCTTTAAATTTTCTTAATCATCAAAATGCTAAAATCTAATCGGTTTTTATAATAATAATTAATAACTTTTAAAGGACATGGAAAATGAGCCATCAAAAAACGAATATCGTTGCATTCATTGCAATAAATTGTTTTTTAAAGGAGTTATACACCAAGGAGAGATAGAGATAAAATGCCGAGGATGTAAAAACATTAACACCATAAAAACGGACGGCTTGGAAGGCGAAGACTTTCAAGAAGAAAATGTAGAGGAAATATAAACCTCAATTCTTTATAAAAAATTATAGCACCTTAATTTAACAGTACCTTATATAATAATGGCAAAAACTCCCAAATGGGAGTTTTTGTCGTTATAAAATAACTTATTAGATAAAAACCCTATCCAATTACTCCTTCGTTGTTATTGCGAACCTTTAAGCGAAGCAATCTATTTAATCCTTTTTGGAAAAAGGTTCAATCTCAAAAGGTTGAACCTCTAAAATAGTCTTAGTACCTTTAAGAATAAGGTTGAACCTCCTCCGAAAACGGAGGAGGTTCAACTATTCTCCCCTTCTTTGCCTCCCCATAAAAACAAAGAAATTAAGAAAATGAACCTTGTTAGTTTGTGATAGACAGAACAGTAGGGGGAAAGTAGTCGGTTGACATACTGGCTGAATAATAAAAAATGATTTGAAAAACTTTGGCCTCCCGAATTTCAAAATAAGGGAATGGCCAAAACCCAAATCCTTTTA
>Ga0265297_10000593_pt1 | contig 104181 bp, 86 predicted proteins | sample Munlanlwell13791_FD_192502 | JGI IMG/M metagenome (GOLD analysis project Ga0265297, IMG submission 192502) | Leachate microbial communities from a municipal landfill in Southern Ontario, Canada - Leachate well 137-91 | ecosystem: Engineered > Solid waste > Landfill > Unclassified | place...
ACAAACAGGGTATCGCCAACTGGAGCGACCTAACCGCTTCTGACGACACCAAAACCGTAGCGCCGGCTACCGCCGCCGGCAAACAGGAAGAACAGCCCATAGCCACCGCTGCACCGGCGGATTTTGAGATCGGGGGCATTGCTATTGAAAATGCCCGGATTAACTGGGACGACCTGCAAGCCGAAAAGCACATCGAAATAAAAGACTTTAACCTGAATACCGATGAATTCGCCTTTGATGAACCGATTGGCATTGCCGCTACCCTGACCGCTACGGATACCGAATCCAAAACAGCTCACACTATCAAACTAAGTACCGAATTAAGCGTTAATGAGCAACTCGATAGTATTGCGCTAGTCCATAGCGATTTGCAGGTAACGACATCCGGCGAAACTGTTCCCGGCAAATCGTTAACGACGGCACTGGCCGTCGCCGATACAGCGCTGAATATGAGCCGACAAACAGCCAAGATTTCAGGATTGCAGCTCAAATCCGGCGATGCGGCACTCTCTGCCGAATTGACCGGCGCCAATATCAAGGACAAGCCGTCTTTTCAGGGGCCGGTTAGCATTGCGTCGTTCAGTCCCGCCAAGTTTATGCAGCAACTGGGCATCGTCTTGCCGGTCATGCAGGATGCCAACGCGCTGGGCAAGTTGGCCGTTAATTTTGACCTCGCAGCTACGGCCGATTCGGCTGACTTTAAAAATCTGGTAATGATGCTGGACGATAGCCAAATCAAAGGCTCTGTCGGCATAAAAAACTTTGCCCAACCTGCTATCGGCTTTTTGCTGGACATTGATACGATTGATGTCGATCGTTATCTACCGCCTGCCGATAAATCATCCAAGCCGATAGCCACCCCTGCCGTTTTACTGGCTGTCGGCGCTTCCGCTTTACCCGTTGAGACCTTGAGAAATCTCAATGCCGAAGGCTCTGTGGCGGTGGGCAAGCTCAAGGCCAACGGTTTGACGATGCAGGACATCCAGTTAAATTTGAACGCTAAAAACGGCGCAGTGACCACGCAACAGTCGGTTCAGCAGTTTTATCAGGGTGCTTATTCCGGCAATCTGAGCGTGGATGCGCACGGAGACAAATCGACGTTGGCCGTAAACGAAAAAATAGACCATGTGCAAATTGAACCGTTACTAAAAGATTATCACGGTGAAGCCCGAATCAGCGGCATCGTCGATGCGACAACTCAGCTGCAAGGGCAGGGCAACAAAACCAGTGAACTAAAATCATCGCTTAATGGCCAGTTCAGTTTCCTGGTTAAAAATTCGGTTATTAAGGGTTTTAACCTGCAAAAAATAATCGATAGCGGCAAAGCGCTGATTAAGGGGTCCGCTTTGCCTGCGGATGCTAAAACCGACCAGACGCTGTTTACAGAAATGAGCGGTACCGCGACGATCAACAACGGCGTCATTCAAAACAACGACCTTGTTGCCAAATCCTCCAAACTCCGTGTCGATGGCAAGGGCAACATAAACCTGAACTCTGAAGCCGTGGACTATAAAATCGACGCCAAGCTGCTTAATGATGAGGTAGCCGCCACTGAACCTGAACAAGTTAAAGCCGCCATAGCCATTGATATTGCAGGAACGCTGGACAAGCCGTCTTATACAATTGATATAGCCTCACTATTAACCGATCAAAACAAAGCCAAGATTGAAAAACTGATCAACAAAATCGACAAAAAATTAGGCCCTGGTGTCGGCGACCTGTTAAAGAACTTCCTAAAGTAGGCCGCTTGCTATGACCCCTTCAGCTTTTCAACAAAACATCCTCGCCTGGTTCGATCAATACGGGCGTAAAGATCTGCCTTGGCAAAAAGACCTTACACCTTACCGCGTATGGCTTTCCGAAACCATGTTACAGCAAACCCAGGTCGCTACCGTTATCCCTTACTTCAATGTTTTTATAGAAAAATTCCCCGATGTGGCGAGTTTGGCGAATGCGCCTATAGATGAGGTTCTGCATCTTTGGTCGGGCTTGGGCTATTACGCCCGCGCCCGCAACCTGCACAAAACGGCGCAGCTCGTTGACGAACGTGGCAACTTCCCTGATACATTAGATGATCTGATCGATCTACCCGGCATAGGTCTGTCAACGGCGGGAGCCATATTGAGCATCGCCTTTGATAAAAGCCACCCGATTCTCGACGGCAATGTCAAACGAGTGCTGACCCGTTTTAAAGCCGTTTCCGGCTGGCCGGGCAACAGCGCGGTCAATAAAAAACTGTGGGCGATCAGCGCTGAGCTGACTCCCGTAGCGCGCGTTGCGGATTACACCCAGGCCATGATGGACTTGGGCGCAACCGTCTGCACCCGCAGCAAGCCGACTTGCGAGGCTTGCCCGCTTAATACCGGTTGTTTGGCTAGGCGTACAGACAATGTATCGGCATTCCCGACGCCGAAACCTGCCAAGACCTTGCCGGTCAAACAACTGACCCTGTTATTGCTGAGCAATGCCGACAACCGGATATTGCTGGAAAAAAGACCGCCAACCGGTATCTGGGGCGGCTTATGGAGTCTGCCGGAATTTGACAGCGTTGAGGCGGCGCACGACTGGTGCCTAACCCGGAGCATTCATATTGCCGACCAGCAGGCGCTGACAACCCGGCGCCATACTTTTTCCCACTACCATTTGGATTACACGCCGCTGCTGATTCAATCCGATAACCTTATAAATTTTGTGATGGAAGCCGGCCAAACTGTCTGGTATAAAGCTGAACACGCTAATCAGCTTGGCTTAGCCGCACCGATTAAGCTGTTGCTCCAACAATCACAAACGAGAATAAAATGACTAGACTGGTTAAATGCGTAAAATTGGGAATAGAAGCCGAAGGCCTGGATGCGCCGCCGTTTCCAGGCCCCAAGGGTCAGGAGATATTTGAGAAAGTATCCAAGCAAGCCTGGAAGGAATGGTTAGCCAAGCAAACCATGCTGATTAACGAAGGAAGATTAGCCAGCTTCGACCCTAAGACCAGGACATTTTTAGCCGAAGAAAGAACCAAGTTTCTGTTTGAAGGCAACAACGACATGCCGGAAGGCTATGTGCCGCCAAAAGGCTGATCAAAAGCATTTTTCTCACCACGAACGACTGCATGAATGCAGGAGCAATTGCCGAGGCACGAAGAAAAAACTAAACTTCGTGTCCTTCGTGCCTTCGTGGTGAATAAAAGAGAGTATATGCGCCGGCTCCCAAGTTGATGCTACCGCTTCATCGAATCAAAAAATTCCGCATTCGTTTTAAAATCTTTAAGCTTACCGATCAGAAATTCTGACGCCGCGGTTTCATCCATCGGCTGAAGGATCTTGCGCAAGATCCAGGTTTTTTGCAGGGTATCGGGATCAACCAGATATTCTTCCCGCCGGGTGCCGGAACGGTTGATGTTGATCGCCGGGTAAATTCTTTTCTCGGCAATTTTGCGATCCAGGTGCAGCTCCATGTTGCCGGTACCTTTGAATTCCTCGTAGATAACCTCGTCCATTCTTGAACCGGTATCAACCAGAGCTGTGGCGATAATGGTCAAGCTGCCGCCTTCTTCTATGTTCCGCGCCGCACCAAAGAAACGTTTGGGTTTTTCCAATGCATTGGCATCGACACCACCGGTTAATATCTTGCCTGAAGAAGGAACGACGGTGTTATAAGCTCTGGCCAGACGGGTAATCGAGTCTAACAAGATGACCACATCGTGTTTATGCTCGACCAATCGACGGGCTTTTTCGATAACCATTTCCGCAACTTGTACGTGACGGGTTGCCGGTTCGTCAAAGGTACTGGAAATAACTTCGCCGCGCACGCAACGCTCCATTTCCGTGACTTCCTCGGGACGTTCATCGATCAGCAATACAATCAGATAACACTCGGGATTTTGTTCCGCTATCGCTTGAGCCAGACTTTGCAGAATCATGGTTTTACCGGCTTTAGGCGGCGACACGATCAAGCCGCGTTGGCCTTTTCCGATCGGGGCGATTAAATCTATGATGCGTCCGGTTAAGTCTTCGCTGGTGCCGTTGCCCTGTTCAAGAACAAATCTTTGTTTGGCAAATAGGGGGGTCAGGTTTGAGAAGGTGATTTTGTTTTTGGTGTTTTCCGGTGGTTCAAAATTGATCTGGTCAACCTTGAGCATCGCGAAATAACGTTCGTTGTCTTTCGGCGGCCTGATCTTTCCGCTAATCGTATCGCCGGTCTTTAAAGAAAATCGTCTGATCTGACTGGGTGAAACATAAATATCGTCAGGACCTGCTAAATAGGAGCAACCCGGCGTCCGTAAAAAACCAAATCCATCCTGTAAAATTTCCAAAACGCCGTCGCCTGATATATCGTCGCCGGCTTTTGCCTGTTTTTTCAGGATGGCAAAAATCAAATCCTGCTTGCGGGATCTGGCGACATTTTCAAGTCCGAGGGACTCGGCGATTTCAATAACTTCACTTATTTGTTTTAGTTTTAACTCAGTTAGATTCATAAAAGGACGACTCAAGAAAAAGTACAAACGGTGTTAAACCGCAACTACGAGGACAGGATTATAATTCAGGGATGTGGTTTATCGGACGGTATGCTGGGGTGCGCTTAGATTTCGCACCGCATAAGTGTAACCCAAGTACTCAGCCCCGTCCAACCTTTTATGACAGGCCTGAGTAGAGGAGCAGCGATTGCTCGGGGCAATCATCTGCATCATTCGCTCCTTCCATGGAGGTCATATATTAAATATTGCTATCAAGAAAGGCGGCAAGTTGCGATTTTGACAATGCGCCTACTTTGGTTGCTTCCACTTCGCCGTCCTTAAACAGCATCAATGTTGGAATTCCGCGTACACCGTAACGTTGCGGAGTGTCCTGATTTTCGTCTATGTTTAATTTTACAACGGTCAGTTTGCCTGCATATTCTTTGGCGATTTCATCCAGGACCGGCGCAATCATTTTGCAAGGTCCGCACCATTCAGCCCAATAGTCAACCAGCACTGGACCAGCAGCTTTAAGAACAGTTTCGTTAAACTCACTATCGCTTACATGAAGGACTGAATCGCTCACTTTATTTCTCCAATTGTCAAAAGCAAAACTATAGGAGGGATGAAGAGAGTAGTCAATCAATTTCAGCTGATTTGATTTTTACGTTATGCTATAGCCTATGAACAATACACATTTAACCCAAACCCGCTTCAGCAATCTCGAATTGTCTGATTCTATCTTACGCAGCTTAAAAGACGCCGGCTTTGATCACTGCACCCCGATTCAAAAAAGAGCTTTACCTTTGTCGTTGCGAGGCATGGATGTTGCGGGGCAAGCCCAAACAGGAACCGGCAAAACCGCCACTTTTTTGCTGTCCACTTTTCAGTATTTAATCAACGATGCCGAGGACGATGCGGAAGCGGAAACCGACGATGACATCGATGCAGAAAAACCGGCGCCAAAAGCCGCCGCAAAAAGCAAACAAGTCAAATATCCCAGAGCGATTATTCTCGCGCCAACCCGCGAGTTAGCCATCCAGATCCACAAGGATGCGTTGCAACTGGGCAAGCATCTCAAACTTAAATTTGCCCTGATATACGGCGGCACCGATTATCAAAAACAACTGGACAGCCTGAAAGCCAATGTCGATATCATCATCGGTACGCCGGGGCGTATCATCGACTTTTACCGGCAAAACGCCTTTACGCTGGATAACGTCAAAGTCACGGTGATGGATGAAGCCGACCGGATGTTCGATTTGGGCTTTATCAAGGACATCCGCTATTTATTGCGGCGCATGCCGCCGCCGGACCAGCGTTTGAACATGCTGTTCTCGGCGACGTTATCCTACAAAGTCACCGAGCTGGCTTACGAACACATGAACAATCCGGTTTTGATTCGCGTCGAAACCGAAGAAGTCACCTCTAAAGCGATCCAGCAAAGCGCATTTTGTCCGTCGAATGAACAAAAAATCCCTTTGCTGGTCGGCATATTGAATCAGCATCAGCCCCAACGCAGCATTATATTTGTCAACACCAAGCGCTGCGCCGAACGGCTCGATGACGTCCTGAACGCTAACGGTTACAAGACCGCCGCGCTCAGCGGCGATGTGCCGCAGGACAAACGCCAGCGCCTGCTTGCCGATTTTCAGGAAAACAAAATCGCCTTGCTGATTGCAACCGATGTTGCGGCCCGCGGCCTGCATATTGCCGACGTGTCCCATGTGTTTAATTACGACCTGCCGCAGGACGTCGAAGATTATGTGCACAGGATAGGCCGTACTGCGCGCTTTGGCGCCAGCGGCGTCGCGATCAGTTTTATCTGCGAAGAATATGCCTATTCAATGCCGGATATCGAAAAATACATTGAACAGAAAATTCCGGTTCTGCCCATTACCGCCGATCTTTTGGCCGACATTGTAATCCCTGAAAAAAGGCCCGACAGACCCAGAAGCGAGTATCAGGGAAAACGTCCAAATCAAGCGCGCAGGCCGGGTTAGTATAACCCTACAGCCCGGCCATCAATTCCCGAAAGTCCTCAATAGCAGGATAATCGGTTATTTCTTTTTTAGGCTGTTTGGTATCGGGCCTGCTCACCGAAATTAAATGGGCGATACCGAACTGCCTGGCGGAATTGAGCACCGCCAGGCTGTCATCGATCAGCAATGCGCTTTGTTTTTCAAACGGTACCCGCTGTTGCAGCAAGCGCCAAAACTCGGCTTGTTCCTTCGGATAGCCCAAATCATGGGAACTGATGATGCCGTCGAAAAATGCCTGCAAACAGGTTTTTTCCATCTTAAGGCCCAAGCTGCCGCGATGCGCATTGGTCACCAAATACACTTTTTTGGGCGACTGATGGGCTTTTTCTAAAAACTCCGTGACATGCGGCAATACCGCAATCAACCCGGAAATTTCCGCTTTCAGTCCGGCAATGTCCAGCTCTAGAACATCGCTCCAGTAATCCAGACAATACCATTCCAATTTGCCCTCCATGCTTTTAAAGCGCGGCTGCAACTGCTGCTTTGCGGCTTCTATCGACAAGCCCTGTTTTTCGGCAAATTTAAACGGCACAAACTCCTTCCAGAAATGATTATCGAAATTCAAATCCAGCAGCGTGCCATCCATATCCAGCAAAACAGTGTCAACTTTCTTCCAATCAATCATCATAGTGCGTTATATTTGCAAAAAAATACTTAATAAAATAACACAATGGCTGAAAAACCGACCATCCTTAACAAGACCACCATCGCCACCAGCCGGTTATTCCGCATCGAGTCGCTGGATATTGAATTTACCAATGGCGAGCTGCGCAACTACGAACGGCTGGCCCGCGGCAATCCCGGCAGCGCCGTACTGATTGTGCCGATGCTGGACGCTGAAACGGTGTTGTTGATTAGGGAATATTCCGCCGGTGTGCATCGCTATGAGCTGGGCCTGCCCAAAGGCAAGACCGATGCCGGGGAATCCTTTATGGATGCCGCAAACCGCGAACTTAAAGAAGAAGTCGGCTTTGGCGCCAGAAGCCTGCATCACTTAAGCTCTTTCTCGATCGCGCCGTCCTATCTGGAACACATGACCGAAATTGTCCTCGCCCAGGATTTATATGCCGAAAAACTGGACGGCGACGAACCGGAAGAATTGGAAGTTGTTCCGTGGAAATTACGCAATATCAATGAATTGTTGGCTACCGGGGAATGCACCGAGGCCCGTTCGATTGCCGCATTGTTTATGGCGCTGGAATATTTTAAGGCGACGTAGGCTGATAATAAAAGCGGTTAACAGGATGTCGAAATTGAAGAAGATCTTTAGTCTACATTTTTGCAATCAATTATAGATTGCGTATGATAAGAAACATTCCTTAATCAAAAACCACGCGGTATCTATATGAGCGCCGAAACCATCGACCACAACACCTTATCCCGGCTAGTTGAAGCCGGAACCGTCAGCGCCGCACACGTTATCGGTCAAATTGGCGGCTGGAGCATTATCATCGAAGACGAAATGCTTGAACGCCCTTTAGTAGCCAGCCGCAGCAAGAAAATTCGCACCTTTAAAAAACTTGAAACCCTGGCCGCTTACCTCAAAGGGATTGGCATCAGCCGATTCGACGTAGACACGGCACAATACGACCCAGCCAACGTTCAAATCTATAGCCGTCCAGATCGGACAGAAACCATGAAGTTCGTCCACGAAGCGGCCTCCCATGACAAATGGTTCCGAGAACAAGTCGAATTGGCGTTAAAAGAGGCCGACGACTCCAATACGGTATGGATACCCCACGACATCGCTAAAACCAATATGCAGCGGCAGCGTGAAAACCTCTTGGCCCGTATCGGAAAAACCGAATAATGCGGGTGCAATGGACAAATAGAGCTGAAAATGATCGAGAAAATGCAATTGAATACATAGCCCAGGACAGCTTGACCGCAGCACTAAGCCAACTCGACGAGATCGAGGGACAAACTGACCGGTTGGCCGAATACCCAAAGTTAGGCCGCCCAGGACGTGTAAAACGTACGCGCGAACTGGTGATAAACCGCACGTCTTTTATTGCGGTCTACCGAATCAAAGGCGAGTTTGTTCAGATTTTACGCCTGCTGCACGGTGCGCAAAATTGGCCATCAACGCAGTAACCCAAATGGAAGGCATATCCAATTTCTCTGTACATGACAAAAGTCATCTATTGCCGAAAAACTAGACGGCGACGGACCGGAAGAATTGGAAGTTGTTCCGTGGAAATTACGCAATATCAATGAATTGTTGGCTACCGGGGAATGTACCGAGGCCCGTTCGATTGCCGCATTGTTTATGGCGCTGGAATATCTTAAGGCGTCGTAGGCCGGAACAATCACATGTAAAACTCTGATCTTGATCTGATAGCTTCTAAAATGAGTCTCCGCTGTATCAGTCTCAGTTCAACCCATAAGAGACAGTGCAATAATTATTTTGAATACTAATAACGCTCACTTGAGCAGTAATTTTGAGCTGGTTCCCAAGCTCCAGCTTGGGAACCCAGTGTCGGAAGCTCCAGCTTCCCGAGCAACTTACCACGCCCGAATCACTTCAATCAACCCCTCCTGACCTGCATAATTACGCGCACTCTGGAATAGCGCCAATGTTCCGGCTGATCTACATAGCCACGCTTGACCGGATTGTAATGAATGTAGTCCAGCTTCTGTCGCATAACAGCCTCAGATTCGATGATTTGCGGATGATTGCCTTCTTCCCAAACCTGATAGGTCGTTTCCTGCTTATGGGCGCGTTAAAAAAACGCCAACAGCTCCAACAGTTTAGCCGAGCGACGTTGTTCCAGGTGCGCGATGTGTAAGATTTTAAACGCTGCATATCATGGCTCAAATTATCCGAAGCAGCGATAAGATGCGGATGGTTTTCAAGGATGACGTAACCGTAGATTTGAAAATTTGTATCGCGCTGTAAAAAACGCCAAGAATCCAGAATAATGTCCACTGTTTCCGGGCGGGTAAACAACGGTAGCCAGTAGTTTACTGTTGCGGTCAGGAAGTGGATTGGACGCGGTAACGGCTTCTGGGCATGGTTGTTCCTGTGTGGTGAGAGTAGTCGGGAAGCTGGAGCTTCCATGACTGGGTTCCCAAGCAGGAGCTTGGGAACCAGCGAAACGCTGTCAGCTCAAGTTCAGAGTTATACAAATCACAACCGATAAAGCGGCTCCAGTTTGTCATCTTTCGTAGCCGCCATCTTTTCCCTGGCTTTATTTTCAACAAACGCCTGAAACAGCTTTTTGCCTTGCCACTGCTCCGTAACCTTGCCATACAACGCCTGGTTCAAATGCAGGATTTCATCCCTTAAACTTGCATCACTTAGTTCGGCGATAGCGCCCAGGCTTGCGGCGCCGGACTTTTGCCGCCCCCATGCCAGCAAAGCGTCCTTGGCGGCTGCGGCATTATTATCCATGCAGGCTTTTTTGAGTTTTTTTACGCTATCGGCCAAACGTATTTCCGGCTCGGTTTTTTCCACAACCGGCTTTTTAGCCGGGCGCTTGGCCAAAAAGTAAACCAATGTCGCCAACCAGCCTGTCGCCAGAAACACCGAAATCCATAACCAGACAGTTTGCTGTTGAGGCTGATTCGTAACCGGCGCGGCCTCCTCGGCTTGTTGCGGTTGTTGCACCGCCGGAGCTACCGGCGTAACCGGAGTCGGCTGGGTTCCTGCCGCTTCCATTACCGTGATGGCGGCTTCAGGAATTTTGGCGACTTCCATTTTTTGGCTTTGGCTGTTAAACCAGGGGATTTCTATCGCCGGTAACTTGTAGAAGCCCGCTTTTGACGGGATGATGGCTATTTTTTCTTCCCTGAACGCAATCAGGCCTTCCGGTTTTTTCTGTTCCTGCAATACCGGCTGGTCGGGATAGGTTTTCAGCCGGTCGTCAATTTTGCCGGCATTGATCTCCGGCAGCTGGCCGACCGTTGCGCCTTTCGCCAATAATGTCAGGGTTCTGGTCAACGGTTCGCCGACCCTCATTTGCTGGTTGTCGCCCGACCATTCTTCCTTTAAAACCAGTTGTTCCGCTGAAAGCCAATGCCGCCCGCTAAACGCGGCAGGAGCGGGCTTCACGTCCAACGTCACCGCTTTGGATAATATCTTTTTGGTCCTGGTCGTCTGGGAGTTAAAAAAACCGTTAAAATTCGGGCGGCTATTCGCCACAACCTCCGCGGTCAATACCAGAGGCTTGATCGTCACAGAACCGCTTTTTTGCGGAAAAATCGCATATTTCCGCTCGGTAACCAGGTAGTTCACCCCATCGATCTGGGTATTGTAGTTGGTGTCATCGCCGAGTTTTTCAATCACCGCATCGCCCAATTCCGGTTCATTCAAGCCGGCTTGGGCGATTTCGACTCTTCTGTACAGCCGCACGGTATACAGAACCTGGGATTGCACATAAGGACTTTGGGGACTTGCCTCGACATCCAGAAACAAATCATCGCCGGTATCGACGGCTTTATTGGCTATCACCTGAGTAACCAGGATATTTGCCGGCAGGCTGACGTCATCGCCAAACTTCACCGGCGGAACAACCAGACTGCCCGGATGTTTGGCCATCACGTTAAGCGTCCACTGTATGGTCTTGCTGGACTGTCCGTTAATCCAGGACGAATTGCTGCTTTGGCTTTGTCCGAGTATTTCGAAATCCTGTTCCAGCGGGCTAAAATCCGGGTCGTTATCCGGCGTGCCGTTGGCGGTAAAAACGATCTGGAAAGCTTCATTCAGGTTGACCGAACTGCGGTCAAACGACACATCAATTTGTGCGGCAATAACGTCAGGCACAAAATTCAGCAGTAACAAAAGAAGGAATAATTTTTTTATAGCGTTCATGTTCGTCATTTGGATTAATCAACGGGTATTACGCGAATCTCATAAAAATACGAAGCGGTCTGAAATTAAGCGTTTTAAAAAATCAGTAAAAACCGGGCCTACCAGCCGCCCGCATCGCCGCTTGATTGGCGGCCGCGCTGTCCGTATTGATATTTGAATTTACGTTTTAACAAACCGGCCGGATCGTCGGGGATTCTTTTCAGCCATTGCTCATTAGCCTGCTGTTGTTCTTTCGAGGACTGGGCCTCAACACGCTCTTTCTGTTTGGCCTGCTCCTCGGCTTCGTCTTTGCGCTGCTCGGCTTGCTGGGGCTTTTCGTCTTCCGGTTTTTTCTGCTCGGCTTTATCTTGCTGCTGATTTTCTTCCGATTGTTGTTTGTCCGATTGCTTCTGTTCCGGTTTTTGCTCGGGCTTCTGATCATCGGATTTTTCCGATTGTTCGCCATCCTTGTTTTGCTCGGAATCGCCTTTGGACTGTTGCTTGTCGTCTTTTTGCCGATTCTGCTGTTTTTGCTCCTGCTTTTGTTTTTCCAGCTCCTTTTCTACAACCTCCTTGTTGTGTTTGGCGTCGGCGTCGTCAGGATTAACAGCCAAGGCTTTGTCGTAGGCTTTTATCGCCTGTTCCAACTGACCGGCTTTCGCCAGCGTATTGCCCTGATTGTAGGCGCTGCTTTCGGACTTGCTGTTTTTCAGGTTCTCCAACGCTTTGTCATACTCACCCGCCTTGTAATGCGCCGCCGCTTTCCAATCCGGGTTTTCAAACTGTTCCGCCGCCTTGGCATAATCCTGTTTTTTATAAGCCTGTAGCGCCTGTTGGTCCTTGGTCTGCCATAAATCCTTCCAGTCAACGGCGTAACTGTTTTTGGGCAGCGGCAGGATCAGCAATAAAGCGAAACATAGCAGGCCTTTTCTGAACGTCAGCGCAGCCAACGGTAAAACCAGCAATAACAGCCAGGGGCCTTTGTCCGCCCATTGATCCAATAACAAGTTTTCGTTTGCCTTGTCCTGCTGCTTTACCGGTTTATCCAGGGTTGCCAACAGGGTTTTAATATCCGCGTCATTTGTCGTTATGGTTTGGTAAACGCCATTGCCCGCCTGCGCCAGTTTTTTAAGCTCGCCGGAGTTTAATTTCGGCACCACAATATCGCCCCGCCCGTCTTTCAGAAACCCGCCCTCAGGCAGCGCTATCGGTGCGCCATCATCCGTTCCTACGCCCAGTATCGATAGCGAATACTTGTCCAGTGATTTTACTGCGGTCAGGGTTTTATCGGCCTCGACGCCGTCGGTGACCAACAGGATTTGGCCTTTTTGCAGTCCTGCCTGACTGAACAGTTCGGCGGTCTTTTCCAGCGCCAAGACTGCATTGCTGCCCTGGCTGGGCATAATATCGGTGTTTAATGCCGACAACTGGCTGTCTATGGTCTCGGTATCGTCGGTCAACGGCGTTACGGTGAACGCGTCGCCGGCATAAACCAGCAATGCGGTCTGGCCGTCTTTGCGCTGCTTTAGAATATCGGCGATTTTGTAACGGGCCATAACCAAGCGGCTGGGTTTAATATCGCCGGCATCCATCGACCGGGACAAATCCAGCGCAATCACCAGGGCCGAATCGTTCCTGAACACCGGCGAAGGCAGCCGTTCCCAGGTTGGCCCGGCCAGCGCGATAATCGTCAGCAGGGCGGCGACGGCTCCGGCCGTTAGCGGCCAACGGCTCCGGTTGACCGCTTTTTCCTGCAACAGGTACGGCAACAGCGCTTCATCGCATACCGTCGACCAGTTGCCTTGACTCAGCTTGTTCCTGAGCATTAAAGCCAGTATCAGAAGCTGCGGTATCAACGCCAGCAACCAGTACGGCCTGATAAAATGAAAGTCGGCTATGTTCATGACAAGCGCACCTTGGACAAAGCGATAACTGCGGCCAGAGCCAATGCCAGCGACAACGGCCAGTAATACAGTTCGCTGCGCGGCCTGAAATATTGTTTGTCTTTTTCAACCGGTTCCAGCTCGTCCAGCCGCATGTAGATATTGTTCAACTCATCGGTATTCCTGGCCCGGTAATATTGCCCACCGGTGCTCTCGGCGATCTTGATCAGGGTCTTTTCATCCAAATCGACGGACGGGTTTATCTTGCGGTTGCCGAAAAAACTGCGCACGATCATTTCATCCGCGCCGATGCCGATCGTGTAAATTTTTAAATGACCGGCTGCGGCCAATTCGGCGGCCTTTAACGGCGAAACTTCACCGGCGGTATTGGCGCCGTCGGTCATCAACACCAACACCCGGCTGTTGGCTTGCTCGTTTTTAAGCCGCTTGACCGCCAAGCCGATGGCGTCACCTATCGCGGTATTTTCACCGGCAAGGCCGAGAACAGCCTCATTCAATAAGGTCATCACCGTTTTCCGGTCGAAGGTTAGCGGGGTTTGCAAATAGGCCTGAGTGCCGAACAGGATCAGGCCCACCCTGTCCCCGACGCGCCGGTTGATAAAATCGCCCGCAACCATTTTAGCCGCCGTCAGCCGGTCTACAGAACGCTTGTTGATAACAAAATCCTGTTCTTCCATGCTGCCGGACAAATCCACCGCCAGCATTAAATCCCGGCCGCTGACCGCCTGCTCAATCGGCTCGCCCAGCCATTGCGGCTTGGCGCAGGCGATGACCAACAGCAGCCAGGCAAGCGCGGCCAGCCATAGCGGCCAGCGCCGGGTTTGGGAAACCGCCCTGGTTTCGGCATCGGAAAAATCATCCAGGAACGGGACTTTCAATGCCGCCTGTTCCGCGGGCATATCAGCGGAAACCAGCCAGCGGATCAGCAAAGGCAAGGGTAAAGCGGCCAACAGCCAGGGCCATTCAAAGTGAATCATGATTTTAATTTAGCCTGCGATTTAAGCCAGTTTTCGCATAAGTCGGTTAATTGGGAAATTTCCAGTTCCGTGGGCGGCGTTTTTCGATAGGGCGCATCGGCCAGCAATTGGCCGATGCCTTCGCTGAACGGCGTGCCTTTGACCGAACTGTCGAGAAACGCCAGCCATTGCCGTCCGGTTAATCCGGCGGCCTTTTCCCGCGGCGACATGCTGATCGCTACCCGCCTGACCAGCACGGAAAGATCGCATAATTTCTGCAAGTTATCGCGGGCTGAATCCTGTTTGATCTCCAACAATATTTTGCCGGCGGTTTTAAGCGCGGTTTTGCGGGTAAATTTTTTATAAAGCCAGATCAGGCAGATAACCAGCAACGGAATCGACACCGCCAAGATCCACCAGCCGATAGCCGGAGGCCACCAGCCTATGGCTTCGGGTTCGTGGATGTCTTTCAAATTAAGGAGAGTTGGGTTCATTTATCTTAAACGTTGTATCGGATCGTCTGTGGTGCTGCATTGAATAAACGCCAGGCCCAATTTTTTTGCTGTCTGCTCCAGCTGATGCAGCCGCCGGGTAAAATGTTGCTGATAATTCAATAACCGCTGCCTATCGCGGGTATCGACAACCACATCCCGCTCGTCGCCGGTCGCCGCGCCTGTTCCTGACAGGCTTGCGGCATACACGCCATCCATGGCGATAAAACGATAACGGCCTTTTTCCGGCAAATGGCTCTCCAGCGGATCGTAAACAAAAATCAACACTACCTCGCAATGCCGCGACAGCTTTGCCAGATGGGTTTCGGCCTGATCGTTGATGCCGCGAAAATCGCTGATGATATAAACCAGACTGCCGGGACGCGCATGCTGGATAAGCCTTGCCAGCACCTGTTCCAAGGTAATGGCGGAAGCGGCAATCTCCGCTTGCGCCTGGTCCGGGCGATTAAAGCCCGCTCCGCTACTGATTGCATTTAAAAACCGCAATACCGCATGTTTGCCGTTTTGCGGCTTTAATTCACGGCATACATTGCCGGTAAATATTTGTCCGCCAATTCTGTCGCCGTGATGCTGGGCGGCCCAGGCCAGCAAACCGGCAAGTTTGGCGGCCAGCACCGATTTAAACACGCCGCGCGTGGCAAAGTGCATCGCCGGACGGTCGTCGACGGAAATAAACACCGGCCTTTCCCGTTCTTCGCGAAACATTTTGGTATGGGGTTCGCCGGTACGCGCGGTAACCCGCCAATCAATGCTGCGTATGTCGTCGCCGGGCTGATAAACACGGGCCTCTTCAAACTCCATGCCGCGCCCCTTGAACCGGGACACATAACCGCCGCTTTGCCCGGAACGTATGGCCGAATGTTTCAGTTTTATGCCTGCCGCAGGTCTCGCCAAATCGACCAGTGTTTTTAACGACACTGAAATCAATTCGTTGGCCGGGCCAGCTTGTTTAGCAAAAATCATCAAGGTACGGCGACTCTGGCGATAAGTTCTTTAATAAAATGATCTGTAGTGATGCCCTCCGCCTCGGCTTCGTAAGACAGGATCAAGCGATGCCTCAACACGTCAAAGGCCATGTCCTGAATATCTTCCGGGGTCACGAAGTCGCGTTGCGCCAGCCAGGCTTTGGCCCTGGAACAGCGGTCCAGCGCGATGCTGGCTCTGGGGCTTGCGCCATATTGCAGCCACATTGCCAAATCCTGCCCGTAAGCTTCGGGATTGCGGGTCGCCAGAATAATTTGCAGCAAATAGTTTTCAAGGCTTTCCGCCATGTGCAGATCCAGCACTTCATTGCGTGCGTCAAACAAGGTCTGTTGCCCGATCGGCTCGAACTGGCCGCTGTTTTTTACCGAGCCCGAACGCGCTTCCGTTCTGGCCAAATGCAAAATATTTTTTTCGTGTTCCGCTTTCGGATAATCGATTTTTATATGCAGCAAAAAACGATCCAGCTGCGCTTCCGGCAACGGATAAGTGCCTTCCTGCTCGATAGGATTTTGCGTCGCCATCACCATAAACAATTTCGGCAGGGGATAAGTCGCCTGGCCTACGGTTATTTGGCGCTCGGCCATCGCTTCCAGCAGCGCCGCCTGCACTTTCGCCGGCGACCGGTTGATTTCATCGGCCAGGATCAGGTTATGAAACAAAGGCCCTTTCTGGAATTCAAAAGTGCCTTGCTGCGGGCGGTAAATTTCAGTGCCGGTTAAATCGGCCGGCAATAAATCGGGGGTGAACTGCACCCGGTGAAAGTCGCCTTGTATACCTTTGCTTAACACGCTGATAGCCCTGGTCTTCGCAAGTCCCGGAGCGCCTTCAACCAGGATATGGCCGTCAGCCAACAATCCGATCAGCATCCGTTCAACCAGCACATCCTGGCCGATGATCTCCTGGTTAATATAGTTTTTCAACCGTATCAATGCCGGTTGGACGGTGTTTGTATTGCCGTTGTTTTCTAACATAGTTGTTCTGACATGATGTTGTTTATTTTTAAATCCACGGTACGAAAGCCTTACACATTAAGGACCAAGCGGGTTTGATATATTGCCTGAATATCATTTTTCAATGAAAAAGCGCCTATTTTATACAGTTCCGACTTGGGGCAACATAGAGCAACTCTGTTAAGAAATTCTTAATAAGTTGTGGATGAACCTGTGAATAACATTAACGGCGTAGTTATCCACAATCTGCGCACAGGATGCAGATAACCTTAACAGCATTTTACCGTCACTAATAACATGTTGATTTTAAATGTATAAAAAGACTTATCAACAAGATTTCACTTAGCTAATAATAGTAGTTGATGTTAAATTTTTTAATTTATTGTTATTACCTTGCACAAAAAATCTACCCGATAGCCTTTATCTCTTATACTCTTTCGATCGATAGAACAACCGAGGAAAAACATGCGATTTACATTGTTTATTTTAGGAAGCCTGTTTTCCGTCTGTGCTTTTGCAGGGATTTACAAATGCACGGATGCTGCCGGCAAGACAAATTACCAAGCAAAATCCTGCGATCAGCAACATAAGACTGTAGAAATTAATGTCAAAACAGGCAGTGCTAATTCTCTCGACGAGCCGGATCAGGAAAAACAGGTTTTAGAACAAAAGCAGCAGGATGAAAAACTGGAGCAAGAACAATTGCTGAAAAAACAGAACCAGCTTAAACAGGATGCGATGAGCGAAAGCGCAAAAAACCGCTTTCTCATTAAAAATAATCCCGAGAAATTTTCGGCTTTCTCTATTCCGCCTTATGATTTCGACGGATTACCCGAGCCGGTCAAAAATTACCAGGCCAAGCTTCCCGATATTGAACGCTTAAGAAGACAAGCGGCGGAAAAAGCGTTGGCTTCAGGGCTGTGCAATCGTGTTGAAGGATCCGAATTGCATGGAACAAGCAGCAAAAAGGCATTGGTTTTTTCAGTCGATTGCAGCAGCGGAAAAAACTTTCATTTTACCGAGCAGGAATTGGCCGAGTGACCCCATCAAAAACAATATTAATCACCGGCTGCTCTACCGGCATCGGCTACACCACTGCGGTTGAGTTGAAAAAACGCGGACATAAGGTTATTGCCACGACAAGAAAACCGGAAGATGTGACCCGGCTGCAACAGGAAGGTTTTACCGCAATACAGCTGGACTTGGCCGACAGCAACAGCATTCAACATGCGGTCGGCTTGGCGATTGAACTAAGCGGCGGAAAAATCGACGCGTTGTTTAACAACGGCGCTTTCGGCCAACCGGGGGCCGTTGAAGACTTAAGCCGCGATGTGCTCCGATTTCAATTCGAAACCAATCTGTTCGGCACCCATGAGCTGACCAACCTGGTGATACCGTTGATGCGCGAACAGGGGCATGGCCGGATTATCTACAATAGTTCTGTATTAGGCCTCGTCGCGATGACTTACCGGGGCGCTTATAACGCCAGCAAATTTGCGCTGGAAGGCTTGGCCGATACCTTGCGCCTGGAGCTTTACGGCGCCGGCATCCATATTTCGCTGATTGAACCGGGGCCGATTATGAGCGACTTCAGGAAAAACGCTTTTGCCCTGTACAAGAAAAATATAAACCCGGCGCACAGCTACCATAAAGAAACCTATAAAGCGATGGAAGCGCGTTTGCAAAAGGAAGGCCCGGCAGCTCCTTTTACCTTACCGGCTTCCGCCGTGACCGAAAAAGTTATCCATGCGCTGGAAGCCAAACGGCCAAAGATGCGTTATTACGTCACTTTTCCGACCTATTTGTTTGCTTTTCTTAAACGCATTCTGCCGATGTCCTGGTTGGACGCCTTAGTGAGAAGGGTTTAACAATGCACGATCTTGATGAAATTACGATCTCCTGCCCTTATTGCGGCGAATCCGTAGATGTGTTGGTAGATACGAGTTCCGGGCCGCAGCAATATTACGAGGACTGTTCGGTTTGCTGCGCGCCGATTTTATTTATCGTATCTGAAGATCAGGCGGGAGAAATGTTGATAGAGATCAAAAGGGATGATGAATAATTCCGCCTATTTTCACCTGAATGGCAGAACAGATGCTTTTGTAAGCCTTGATAACCCTTTATTTAAAAAGGGTTTTTATTGCTTTTAAAAAGGAACAATTAATTTTTCTATGCTAGAATGCCTTGCGGCATTAGCCTTTCATTATGTTGAATTCTTGCTTTCTTGCATAAACTCTCATTTTAATCGTTATGCTGACACAAAATATCAACAATATTCAGGTTATATAATCAATGAAAATACTTAAAAAAATCGTAATTTCACTTGCTATGGCGATGTCTGTGGCTGCAATTTCATCGACTGCTTTTGCTGCTGAAAAGAAAGATCCGAATGCGGTAGTTAGAGAAGCGGCTGAAGGCACGATCGCTAAAATCGAAGAAGCAATCAGCTTAATCGAAAAAAACGGCAGCAAAGAAGACACTCTGACCGCCATTGCCGAAGCTCGCCAGCTGCAAAAAGAATTCCGTTATGAACTGACCGAACGTCTTCGTCAAAGAGCCAACGATAAATTGAGAGTGGCTCGTGAAGCTTTTGAAGCGGGCAATACCAAAGAAGCGGAAGAAACATTAAAAGCTTCTTTAGCTCAATTCAAAGAAATGAAAGTAACTTACGACGCAGGACATAAGTAACAAACTGCCGTTAAGTCAGATTCAATCATTTTAGCGCCGCGATTGAATCTGATTTTTTAAATTCCAAAATAAAACTCGCTAAAAATCACTCTTTTCACCACTCCACAGCTGGTTGAGAAGTTTCGAACTGTGTTAAAATCTTTCCCGGTGTAGGGCTATTGTCATTAATAGTTACACAGCCAATTTAATCAAAAAATAACAATGACTTGAGGTCGAGTGCAATATGAAAATTTTAAAAAAAATCTTACTGTCTTTATTAATTGCAGCTTCTATGGGCGCTGTTTCAACTTCAGTATTGGCTGAAACAGATAAAGGCAGAATCACATATGCTCCTGCTGATGCAATTGATTTGGTAACCGGAAAAATTAAGGTAGCCCTTGACGCTATAGCTAACGGCACAGAAGGCGATGCACTGGCCGATCTGATCAAAGAAGCATCTGATGCAAGTAAAGAAATCAATGCTAACGATAAAGTTGATATAGCTCGTTCAAAAGCCAATAACGTTCTGAAATCAGCCAGAAAACTTGCTCAAGAAGCCAAGGTAAAAGAAGCCGAAGAAGCATTAAAAGATGCAGCCAAAAAGTTTGAAGCTTTGAAAAGCTTAATCTAATCTTCACCTGGCCATATCAGGATGCCATCCGGTTTCCTGATATGGTGTTAAGACCCTTTCCGCTTTCCCTGTACCCCCCCCGGATAGCCCAATTATATGGCTATGCCGGAATTCAAAAAGCTATTTTAAAATCCCACGTCGATCCGGTTATTAGGTTGGGTTTTCAGAACGATATTTTTCCGATGCCAACAAAAACGCAGCCAGCTGCTTGTCGGTGTTCAGGATATGATTGATTAACCATCTGTTGAGGAAAGCAAGTAAATCTTCGCGCGAAATCAGAATCCCGGCTTTAATATCATTATGTACGGCGACCACCTTAGCCGAAAAACTGCGGTGCTGCAGAATGTGCCTCTCAATATCCCCGGTTTTTTCCTCGCTGTAGCCGTATTTCTGCATTAATTCCTCTTCGGTTTCAAAATGATACAGGGCGTAGCTGAGCAAATCACGCGTGATTTGCTCCAAAAAATCGGCATTATTATTTGCAGTCAGCTTGGTATTGGCCTCATTAAAAAGATTAATAAGGATTTGATGTTGCTCGTCAATTTTATCAATTCCGGTGACAAGTCCGTCGTTCCATACGATAAGATCATAATCGGCCATATGTGTTCTCTATGAGTATTGCTATGTGAGTAATCGGTCGGCGAGTATAACCCGCAAGCGGTGCAGGAGACTGTTCATATTCTGCTGTAGCGCCAGCAATTGGGCCTTATCGGCGTCTGCTTTAACCGTCATACCGGCCTTGTGATGTTCGTACAGGCGAGCGGCGGCTTGGTGGATGCTTTGATGTATTTCGTCGAGCGTATCAAACTCGCTTATATTACAAAAACGGCGCCGGCCTTCGTCGTAATACCATTGGCCAAAACGGCATTGCCGGTGATCGAGCAGGGATTCCGGCGTAGTCTGGTCATTCGGTTCGTCAAGATTGGCGATAATCCGGTCAATCCAGTAGCGGTGATTGGCTTCCGCCTTCAACAACTCGAAATAACCCCGCGAAGTTAAATGGGTGGAGGATAAACTCCATAGCGGATCCGGCTTAAATTTCTCCAGCCATATCGCCATTTTTTTTCCGGGCATCGGCCGGGCGATTCCGTAGCCTTGCATAACGTCGCATCCCAGCGCCATTAACATCAATATCTGATCGATGAACTCAACGCCTTGGGCAATGACTTGCAGCCGGAAGGAAGCAGCCAAACCGATGACACCTTCTACAATCGCCCTGTCTCCCGGATTTATAAGCATGCCGGAAACAAAGCTCATGTCGATTTTCAACGCATCGGCGGCAAGATGCTTCAAGTGCGTCAACGATGAAAACCCGGTGCCGAAATCGTCCAGCGTAACGCTCACTCCCATATCGCGGCATTTTCGGATAGCTTCGCTGCTGACACGCATATCTTCCAATGCCGCCGTTTCGACAATTTCTATTTCCAGGCGCCGGATAATTTCAACATCATATCGGGCAAACAATTCTTGCAAACGCTGCAAGAATTCCTGGTTGTGCAGTTGGCGGGAAGAGATATTGACGCTAATATGAATATTAAACCCTGCCCCGGCCCATTCATTCAGTTGCCGCAAGGCTTCCTGTATGGTCCATTCGCCCAGGGCGATAATCAGTCCGCTGTTTTCGATCACGGGGATAAATTCGGACGGCGACAATATGCCGAGAATCGGGTGGTTCCAGCGCACCATCGCCTCGGCTCCGACCACCTTGCCTTGGCGGCAATCAACCTTGGGTTGATAATACAGTTCAAACTGCCCTTTATCCAATGCTTCGCCGATTTTCTTGAAAAACGCCTGAGTCGTTTGCATACGCTTTGCGTATACCGAGTTAAACAACTTATAGCCGTTTTTATTCGATTGCTTGACCTCGTACATGGCTTGATCCGCATGGCGCAGCAATAAATCCGGGTCGCCGCTGTCTTCCGGGAACAGGGTGACGCCGATACTGGCCGAAACATGCGCCGTCTGCCCGAATATCCGGTACGGAGCCGCTATGGAAGCGATGATTCGCTCCAGCGTCTGTTCGCATTCCCCGACTGCTGTAAAGCCGCCCAACAGCAGAGCAAACTCATCGCCGCCGAAGCGGGCGGCGGTGTCTTCGCGCCGTATGCACTCTTGTAAACGCTGGGCCACGTCGCATAACAGCTGGTCGCCCGATGCATGGCCGAGCGTATCGTTGACTTGTTTGAAACCATCCAGATCAAGCATACAGACGGCGACAATTTCCCGATGACGGCGAGCTAAAGTCTGATTCATCCTATCAGCCAATAAAACCCGGTTAGGTAAATGAGTAAGCGGGTCGTAGAAAGCGAGGTTATTGAGTTTCTCCTCTATAACCTTGCGCTCGGTAATATCGGTATAGGTCGCAACGTAATTAATAACCTCGCCGTTATTATTTTTCACCGCAGTAATAGTGACGAATTCAGGATGCAGCTCCCCATTTTTAAACCGGTTCCAGATTTCGCCCTGCCATGTACCGGTACGCCTAATGCTGTCCCACATGTCGGCGTAAAATTTCGCATCGTGGCGACCGGATTTTAAAATATTCATCTTACGATTAATCAATTCCTCGCTTGAATAACCGGTGAGCCTGACAAAAGCCTGATTGACTTTGATAATGACATTGTCGATGTCGGTGATGACCATGCCTTCCTGGGACTCGAAGGCGATAGCGGCGATTTGGAGTGCATTTTCTGCCTGTTTCCGTTCGGTAATATCGGTAATAAAACCATGCCAGAGCGTCGAGCCGTCGGCAAGCCTTTGCGGTAGCGCATTCCCGAGCAGCCAACAGTCCGGCTCATCGCCGAATTTCAACCGGTACTCCTGAACCCAAGGTGTTAAGTTTTCTGCAGAGGCTTTAATGGAGGCCAGATGATTCTCTGAATCGTCAGGATGTACAACAGTAAATATATAGGATGCGTCTTCACGAACATCCTCCGGCTTGACCCGGTAAATCTTCAGCAGACTTTCATTGGCATACGGCATGCCACAACTGCCGTCCGGGCGCAATTGAAACTGGTAAACAATGCCGGGTACCTGAGCAGCGATTTTCCGGAGCCGATCCAGTATTTCCTGCTGAGCTGTTTCCGCTTGTTCCTGTTTGATTAATTGAATTTTAAGTGGACGAAACGCCAGAAAATAGACGGCGGGAAAGGTCAAAACCGAAAGCAGCGCCGCATCGAGCAGCACTTCGCGCCTTTGCGAAAGAGGCGGCAACAGTTCAATAAACAACATGACCAGTGTTTCGCCGACAAAAATGGAGCTGATTAACGCTAAAATCAGATGCCTGACGGACTGTGGGTTTTTAATGGATATCACGTCAATTCTTACCCATCAAAAGTAAATTTATTTTTTGGAGTGGAAACCGGCTCATTACATCCTTCAGGCAGCTAACAACTTGTAATCATTTACTGATACTGCGTCAGCATAACATAACAATACAATTTGTCTAACGGCGTTTATGCTTGCCTGTTTTAAAAGGGTGGAATTGATCCACCCGTTATTGAGGTTTTGAATTAGCACCATTAAATACAGCTGACGCACGGCTTCTTCTGGCGTGAGTTTGATTTCTTTATTGCGCACTCAGCAAGTAACGTAAGGCGTGGTTTTACCTCGCGTTTTTTAACGACTATACTGGTTTCCAGAGCTTGGATTTGTGCAAAATTAATTGTATGCTGAATCTCTGAGTAGTTCGGCAAGGGTGATGGTCATTATTTGTCCTGTGGCAATAGCAGGGTAGTTAGAATATGCGTATGTTATGCGACAAAACGCAGCAAGGCGTATCCGTAGCGTAATAGCGATGTCTTTATGTGTGTGCTGTCGTCAGGCTTTAGAATTCAAGCCAAACTATCACTTGCCAATGCAAAAACTGGAAAATATTTTCCCCAGCAAATCGTCCGAGGTGAATTTTCCGGTAATTTCCGCAAGACTCATTTGCGCCTGTCTTAAATCTTCGGCGACCAGCTCTCCGGCCTGGCTGCCTCTTAACTGGTTTAAGGCGCTGTCAACAAACTGATGGCCTTTGTTCAAGGCTTCGATATGCCGCCTTCTGGCTATGAACACATCATCGGTAGCCTCGTTAAAACCGACGCTCTGTTTGAGGTGTTGTGTTAACAGTTCCATGCCGTCGCCGGTTTTTATCGACAAATAGATTTCGGCGCCGAGTTCGGTTTGTTTGATTTCCGGCTCTAGGCCCAGCAAGTCTATTTTGTTGTAGATTTTGGTGATGTTACCGCCGGGCGGCAGGGTTTTTAACAGCGAGTCTACTTCCGGTTCCCGTGCATCAATCAGCAACAAGATTTTATCTGCGTTTTTGATTTCCTGGTGCGCCCTGCGGATGCCTTCCTGTTCTATCGCATTATCGCTTTCGCGCAGGCCCGCGGTGTCGATGATATGCAAGGGCATGCCGTCCAGCTGGATGCGCTCTTTTAACACGTCGCGCGTGGTTCCGGCTATGTCGGTGACTATCGCGGCTTCGTGTCCGGCCAGCGCATTTAAGAGGCTTGATTTTCCGGCGTTGGGTTTGCCGGCCAATACGACAGTCATGCCGTCGCGCAGCAGGCGGCCTTGTTGCGCCGTTTGTTGGATTTGTCCGATGCGATGCAGTATGTTGACTATCCGGTTTTCGACTACGCCGTCGGTCAGGAAATCGATTTCTTCATCGACAAAATCGATAGCCGCTTCGACGTAAGTCCTGAGTTCCGTCAGTTCTTCGACCAGTTCGTTGACTTGTATTGAGAAAACGCCCTGCATCGATTTTTGCGCAGAGCGTACCGATTGTTCGGTGCTGCTTTCAATCAGGTCGGCGACGGCTTCGGCCTGGGCCAAGTCGAGTTTGTTGTTAAGGAATGCACGTTCGGTAAATTCGCCTGGATTGGCCAGGCGTGCGCCCAGCGATAATACCCGCCGCAACAGCATGTCCAATACGACCGAGCCGCCGTGGCCCTGAAGTTCAAGGATGTCTTCGCCGGTATACGAGGCGGGAGCGGAGAAATAGAGGCTGATACCGGAATCGATGACCGAGCCGTCGTCATCGGTAAAAGATGAATACTGGGCTAATCGGGGAGTTAATTTTTTGTTAACAAGGTATTTGGCGATTTCGGGAACCAATGCGCCTGAAATGCGGATGATGCCGACACCGCCGTTCCCTGGCGGTGTCGCAATGGCTGCAATGGTATCTAGGTAAGCAATGTCCACTTGAGCCTAAATTATGCGGTTTTGGCTATCTGCTTGGTAATGACCGACTGTTGAATGATAGACAGGGTGTTGTTGACTACCCAGTATAAAACCAGACCGGCAGGGAAAAACAGGAAGAAGATGGTAAAGACGATCGGGAACATCTTCATGACTTTAGCCTGAATCGGATCGATCGGCGCAGGGTTTAAGCCTTGCTGAATTTTCATGGTGATGCCCATGATGACCGGCAAGACATAAAACGGATCTTGAATCGACAAGTCCTGTATCCATAGCATGAAAGGCGCTTGACGGAACTCGACGGTTTCGCTCAATACCCAGTACAAACACATAAACACCGGGATCTGCACCAAGATCGGCAAGCAGCCGCCCAATGGATTGACCTTTTCTTTTTTATACAGCGCCATCATTTCGGTATTGAAACGCGGTCTGTCATCGGCAAAACGCTCTTGCAGCTCTTTAAGGCGCGGCTGGATTTTGCGCATCTTGGCCATTGATTTGTAGCTGGATTGCGACAATGGGAAGAACAGCAATTTGATACACAGCGTTACGCCGATAATGGCTACGCCCCAGTTACCAACCGCATCGTGGATCTGGTTCAACAACCAATAAATGGGTTTGCCGATAAAGGTTAAAAAACTGTAATCGACGGTAAGCTCAAGCCCCGGCGCTGTCTTTTCCATCATCGGCTGGATTTTTGGACCGGCGAATAATTTGGCGACAAACTGCGCATCGGAATTTGCATTAACGGTAACCGGTGCAGAATAGGTTCCAATGACGTAATGGCCGTCATTCAGCGCTTTGGTATAAAAGTGATTCTCCTGATCGGCAGGTGGAATCCACGCAGAAGCAAAATAATGCTGAATCATCGCCGTCCAGCCGCCTTTGGTGGCTACGTCAAGATTCTCATCCGTCATGTCGTCATAACTGATTTTTTGATATTTTTCTTTTTCGGTATAAATAACTCCGCCGGCATAAGCTCTCATACCGCCAGTCAGCATCCCGCCAGAATTGCTAGTCGTATCCGGCGCTCTAAGCAATTGACTGTATTGTCTGCCGGACCAAGCCTTGCCTGAATCGTTTTTGACTTTTTGTTCCAGCGTTATCTCGTAGCTTCCGCGTTTGAAGGTAAATGATTTGGTAATGGTCAGGCCGTTATTATCCGTCCAGGTTAAGGGTACGGTTAAACTGTCTTGTCCCGGTTGCAGATCGTAATTAGTCTGTTCGTTTTTAAATACGGTGTGATGGCTCGGCGCAGCCGAAAAACCGCTGTCGGCAATCAAACCGCTTTGTGCGACAAATAATTTTTCCTGGCTGCTGTCAAATAAGCGTACCGGAGAGATATCTTTTTCGGCAACGGATAAACCGACTAAAGTCCTTAATTTATCTACAACGGTATTGGATTTTTCTACCGGATAAGTCAGCAAATCCAGATTTTGGATTGTGCCCCCTTTCAGGTCGATTTGAAGTGCAAGTACGTCGGTTTTAACGGTAATGACGTTAGCGGATGAGACTGTCGCCAATGGCACGGCTGCGGTACTTTGCTCTGCAGGTTCTGCTTCGGCCGATACGCCGGCGGCGGAAGGTAAGTCTTCTTTGGCATTGGCTGCTACGGTATCGGCAATAGCGGCAACTTCGGGTTTAGGGCCATAATCCAGTTGCCAGGCTTGTTGCAGCATAAAAACAAGCATTGCAAAAGTAACGATCAGTACAAATCTTATGTTATCCATTCTTATTACCAAATTTTTCTGGAACGGGATCAATGCCACCTTCATGGAACGGGTGGCATTTTAATAATCTTTTGAGGGAGAGATAAGAGCCGATAATGGCCCCGTGGAGCTGAAGCGCTTCCAGAGAATAACTTGAACAACTTGGATAGAAACGACATCTATCGCCTAGCAGAGGACTAATAAAGTATTTATAAAACTTTATAATTGCTATGAGTATGAATCGCATCGGGATACCAACTTAAGCCAATGCCTTTCCAATGATTTTCTTAACAAATCCGGTGGAGCATCTACGGCTTCTCTACGAGCCAAAACAACAATATCAATATTCCCCAAATCATGTTGTTTTATTCTAAAGTTTTCCCGGACAGTTCGTTTAATCACATTCCTTTGCACTGCCTTTCTTATATTTTTTTTAGCAATTGCCAAGCCCAGCCTCGGATGACCGAAATCATTCTTTATGGCTAACAGGGTAAAATATTGGTCGCTTGATTTTACAGGCTTAGCAAAAACTTTTTTATATTCAGCCGGTTTCTTTAACCGTAACTGCGGGGGGAAACTAAAAACTTCTTCAGCCACCAACCGTCAACTAAACGGTTAACTGGGCGCGACCTTTCGCTCTGCGAGCATTGAGAACTTTACGGCCGCCTACTGTCGCCATTCTTGCACGAAAACCGTGGGTTCTTACGCGTTTGATTTTACTTGGTTGGTATGTTCTTTTCATTTTACTTAAGGCCTGATCGGATGAGTGTTAACAAAAACAGATAAAAAAGACAGCGGATGATAGAATAAACCACTAGGCCTGTCAATTCTGTAGCGCAATGTTTTATTGCTGTATAGTGATAACAAAGCAGCAAACTTTATTACATTAATCAACTTTTTACTATTTAATAATGAGCTCAATTTGGAATAGCTGTCTTTCTAAACTTGAAAACGAAATTTCAGGTTCTGACTTCAGTACATGGATACGGCCCCTTCAGGCGGTTGAAACCGATGGACAAATAAAATTATTAGCTCCGAACCGCTTTGTGTTGGACTGGGTTAAAGAGCATCATTTTGCAAAAATTGAAGAAACCATTCACGAATTTTCCAACGGTACATTAAATTTGAGCCTGGAAATTGGCTCCAAAACATCGTCCGTTGCCGCCGCAACAAAAATAGCGAAACCTGCCGGAACTCAAAAAGCCAGCCCAAACTATCTCAATAAGGCGTTTACGTTCGATAACTTTGTTGAGGGTAAATCCAATCAGTTGGCAAGGGCTGCGTCAATGCAGGTTTCCGAGAACATCGGCAAGGCTTATAACCCATTACTTATTTACGGCAGTTCGGGTTTGGGCAAAACCCATATGATGCACGCGATAGGCAACGCCGTTTTAAAGAAAAATCCTTCCGCGAATGTCGTCTATCTTCACTCCGAAAAGTTCGTCCAAGATATGGTTAAAGCATTGCAGCAAAATGCGATCAATGCGTTTAAGGAATTCTATCGCGGCGTTGATGTGCTATTAATCGACGATATTCAGTTTTTTGCCGGCAAGGAACGCTCTCAGGAAGAATTTTTCCACACCTTCAACACGCTATTGGAGAAGAAGCATCAGGTGATTTTAACCTGCGATAAATACCCTAAGGAAATCATAGGCCTTGAAGACCGGTTGAAGTCCCGGTTCGGCTGGGGTCTTCCTGTTTTGATCGAACCGCCCGACATGGAAACCAGGGCCGCTATTTTAATGAAGAAAGCCGCTTTGGTTAATATTGAACTGGCTCAAGATGTGGCCTTCTTTATCGCTAAACGGATTCCTTCCAATGTCCGGGACCTGGAAGGCGCTTTACGGCGGGTCATTGCCAACGCCCAGTTTACCGGCCGTGAAATTACCATCGAATTTACCAAGGAAGCGCTGCATGATCTGATTTCTTTGCAGGATAAATTGGTTAATATCGACAATATCCAGAAAACGGTTGCCGAATATTTTAAAATTCGTGTTGCCGATTTATCTTCTAAAAACAGAAAGCAATCCATTACCAGGCCAAGGCAAATGGCTATGTCGCTGGCTAGGGAACTGACATCACACAGTTTTCCTGAAATTGGCGACGCATTCGGTGGCCGCGATCACACCACGGTAATGAATGCCTGCAAACGGATTACCGAATTAAAAGAAGCCGATAACAAGATTGCCGAAGATTATTCCAACCTGTTGAGAACCCTGTCGCATTAACAGGGAGCAACCTGTGGATAAAATGTATTTTTTCTGACGGCCCTTATTTAGCAACAAGCGATACACTTTAAAATGCACCTTTAACCACATTGTTTATAACAACCCAGCTAATTGATTATTAAGGATAAAAACCTGTTTTCAACAGTTTCCTTTTAAGCTAGTAGTAATAATATAAAAATATTCTTTTATGAAATTTATTATTAATAGAGAAGAAATCCTGCTTCCTTTGCAGCAAATAGTCAGCGTGATCGAAAAAAGGCAAACCATGCCTATTCTTTCCAATGTCTTGATGGTTATCGAAGGCGACCAACTGACCTTGACGGGTACCGATCTTGAAATTCAGATCATCGCCAAAATTAATATCGCAACAGCCGATCCGGGTTCGATCACCGTACCGGCCAGAAAATTTCTGGATATTTGCAGATTGTTACCTAACGGAGCTGAAATTAAATTCGAGTTGCAGGACGATAAAGTAAAAATTGCTTCCAGCCGCAGCCGTTTTTCTTTGAGTTGTTTACCCGCGGATAATTATCCTGAATTTGCAGAGTCCGAATTAGAAAACCATTTATTTATCAATGCCGGTAAATTTAAAAAAGCACTGGATAAGACCGTATTCTGCATGGCTAATCAGGATGTTCGTTACTACTTGAACGGCTTGCTGCTTAATGTATCCAACAGCAAGTTGAAGCTGGTTGCGTCCGACGGACACCGTTTGTCCATTTATGAGGACAATCTGGACCAGCCGACCGGCTTTGAATCCAGAATTATTCTGCCCAGAAAAGGCGTATTGGAATTGAGCCGGTTGCTTGACGATCCCGAAGCTGAATTGAAGGTGGAGTTTTCCAGCAACAACATTAGAATTTTTATCAAGAACCTGATTTTCTCGGCAAAACTGGTCGATTCAAAATATCCTGATTTCGGCAAAGTTTTCCAGCAGGAATTTTTTAACCAGATTCATATTCAAAAACAGTTTTTAAAAGAGGCCCTGACTCGCGTCGCTATCTTGGCGAATGAAAAATTCAAAGGTGTGACTTTTGACATCAGCCCCGGCAGTTTGAAAATGAGTACGCATAATCCTGAGCATGACGAAGCTGAGGAAGAATTGGTTATTGAATACACGGGCGAACCTTTAACGATTGCTTTTAATGCGCAGTATTTATTGGATGCGGTTTCAAACCTGGATTCCGAGCTTGCGGTTCTGACGATTGCCAGCAACGCCAGCAGTTGTTTTATAGATGAACCTGGCGATTGCGGGTATAAATTTATCGTTATGCCCATGAGACTGTAATAGCGCAGTAATGAGTTTGTTGAAACTGGATATTTACGCAGTTAGGAATATCCAAAAAGAATCGATTAATCCTTCTCCGGCAATTAATTTTATTGTCGGGGAAAATGCCAGCGGCAAAAGCGCACTGCTTGAAGCTATTTTTATCTTGGGGCGAGCCAAATCTTTTCGTTGTTCCGCTATCAAGTCCGTCATCAATTTCTCCAAAAACCAGCTGGTTGTTTCTGCGCAAACTTTGCAGACAAACGGCAACCATGTTCAGTTGGGCATACAACTGGATGGTAAAAATATTGAAATCCATATTAACCAGCAAGCGAAGCAAAAACGTTCGGATTTAGCCTATGCCTTGCCGTTACAGCTTATTCATCCAAAAAGCTACGAATTACTCGATGCCGGTTCGCAAATCAGAAGAGAGTTTTTAGATTGGGGCGTTTTCAATAATGATCAAAACTTCTTGCCTGCATGGCGTAGATTTAAAAAAGCCTTGTCCCAGCGCAACGCACTGTTAAAAACAAGGCGGCTTGAACAAATCAATGTTTGGGATAAAGAACTCGTTTATTACGGTACAATAGTCGACAGCTACCGTCAGCAATATTTAGAAAAATTCCAGCCTGTTTTTATCGAGATTATCGACAGATTCCTCGCTCTTGATGGAATCGACCTGAAGCTCGTATCAGGTTGGGATACGGCTAAGGAATTTAACCGCGTTCTGATTGAAGACCTGGATAAAGACTTGCGCTACGGATTTACCCATAGCGGACCGCATCGCGGGGATTTTCAATTATTAGTCAATAACCGGTTAGCAAAGGATTTTGTTTCGCGGGGCCAATTGAAATTATTGGTCATGAGCTTGAAATTGGCCCAGGTTCAGTTGCTTGCCAACGAGCAAAGTCAGACAGGCTGCATATTGATTGACGATTTTGCAGCCGAACTTGATGTTATTAACCGAGCTAAATTACTCCGTTATTTGTCGGAAATGGCATGTCAGGTATTTATAACGGCTACGGAAGCACAAGATTTTGGCGATTTAAGCCAGATAGAGAATTACAAAATGTTCCACGTGGAACAAGGCTCCATAAAACCCGTGTAATGTTCCACGTGGAACATTCGCAACCAACAGGAAAGAAATAATCATGAGTAACCCCAGTGATCAAGTTGTCGAAACGGCTAAGCCTGAATACGACAGCACCAATATCCAAGTGTTAAAAGGTCTGGATGCGGTAAGAAAGCGACCGGGCATGTATATCGGTGATACGGATGACGGTTCCGGCTTGCATCACATGGTTTTTGAAGTCGTCGATAATTCGATCGATGAGGCTTTGGCGGGTTACTGTAAAGAGGTCAGAGTCGTTATCCACAGTAATGGTTCGGTCTCAGTTTCTGACGATGGCCGGGGTATTCCAGTCGATATTCATAAAGAAGAGGGCAGGTCGGCGGCGGAAGTCATTATGACGGTGCTGCATGCCGGCGGTAAGTTTGACGATAATGCTTATAAAGTTTCCGGCGGCCTACACGGCGTGGGCGTATCGGTGGTTAATGCCTTGTCCGAAGAGTTGAATCTCGAAGTGCGCAAGAACGGCCAGCTTTACAAGCAGCAGTACCGTATGGGGGAGCCGGTCGCCCCGCTGGCCGCAGTAGGGCCTGCCGAAGGCTCAGGCACTAAGATTAATTTTAAACCCAGCGCCGAGACGTTTACCGATGTCGAGTTCCATTACGACATCCTGGCAAAAAGGCTCAGAGAATTATCCTTCCTGAACTCCGGCGTGCGCATCAGTCTTGAAGACGAGCGCTCAGACAGACAGGATGTATTCGAATTCGAAGGCGGCATAGGCGCTTTTGTGGTTCATCTTAATAAAAACAAAACGCCGCTGTTTCCTGAGGTATTTCATTTCATAGCGGAAAAAGAAGGCGTCACGGTTGAAATAGCCATGCAGTGGAATGATTCTTATCAGGAGAATGTGTTTTGCTACACCAACAATATTCCGCAACGCGACGGCGGTAGCCACTTGGCCGGTTTCAGGAGCGCGCTGACCCGGACCATCAATCAATACATTGAATCCAGCGGCTTAGCCAAAAAAGAAAAGGTACAAACCACCGGCGATGATGCAAGGGAAGGTTTGACCGCCGTGCTGTCGGTTAAAGTGCCTGACCCTAAGTTTTCCTCGCAAACTAAGGATAAGTTGGTTTCATCGGAAGTAAAGCCGCTGGTCGAATCGACGATGAACGAGAAGCTACAGGAGTTTCTTCTGGAAAAACCGCAAATAGCCAAAGCCATCGTCGGCAAGATTGTCGATGCGGCCCGTGCCAGGGAAGCGGCGCGTAAAGCGCGTGAAATGACCCGCCGTAAAACCACGCTGGATATTGCCGGCTTGCCGGGTAAACTGGCGGATTGCCAGGAAAAAGATCCTGCATTATCCGAACTGTTCCTGGTGGAAGGGGATTCTGCGGGCGGATCGGCCAAACAGGGTAGGGACCGCCGCACCCAAGCTATCCTGCCGCTAAAGGGGAAAATCCTAAACGTAGAGAAAGCCCGCTTCGATAAAATGATTTCATCGGAAGAAGTCGGAACCTTGATTACCGCGTTGGGCTGCGGCATAGGCAAGGACGAATACAACCTGGACAAGCTGCGTTACCACCGTATTATCATTATGACCGATGCGGACGTCGACGGCTCGCATATCAGAACCTTGTTGCTGACGTTCTTTTACCGTCAATTGCCCGAGATCGTCGAAAAAGGCTACATCTACATCGCCCAGCCGCCTTTGTATAAAGTTAAGAAAGGCAAACAAGAGCATTACGTTAAAGACGACGCCCAATTGAATGAATACCTGATTCAGCTGGCCTTGGATAAAGCCCAGCTTTTCACCGATGCATCCGCTCCGCCGATTCAAGGCCAGGGCCTGGAAAAACTGGCTAAATTGTTCACCGAAGTAGACGGTATTAATAATCGCTTGTCCAGACGTTACGATGAAGTTTTCCTGGAGCAGTTTGCCTATATGGATGTGATCAGCGACGAACTCAAACAGGATCAGCAAAAGCTTGCGGCTTGGTTTGCCAACATGGAGCAGAAACTGACCGATTGCGACAGCAAGGCGATATACACCGTTGAGCTGGATTACAAATCAAGCACTGATTTTTCCGTCGTGGTTAACAAGCGCTTGCACGCAATAACCAAAACCTTCGTATTGCCTTCGACATTTTTCAACGGCAAGGATTATCAAAAAATCGCGCAATATGCGGCAGACACAGCGGGCATGTTTAACGAAGGCTCATTTATGCAAATGGGCGAAAGACAGCAGCCGGTCAGCAACTTTAAACAGGCTTTTGAATGGATGATGAAGGAAATCAAAAAAGGCCAGCATATCCAGCGTTACAAAGGTCTGGGCGAAATGAACCCGGAACAGCTCTGGGAAACCACGCTGGATTCAAATAATCGACGCTTGCTGCAAGTCAGGATCGAAGACGTGATTGCAGCCGATGAGATTTTTACCACGCTGATGGGCGATGTGGTCGAGCCGCGGCGGGATTTCATCGTTAAGAATGCGTTGGATGTTACCAATCTGGACGTGTGATCATTGTCGAATCACAGAGTCGGTGAAAAACTCCGTCAATTTAACTGACGCTTAAAAATCTAACGGCGCTTTAACAACCGGGCCGACCTTATGGTTTGCCTGGTTGATTGATGCATCCATTGTTGATACTCGTATTTTAATTTCGCTGTTCTATCGCCAACGACCATGGCCTGGTTTTTGTGGGCAGCACCTTTCCCGCTCCGTCCAGTTTGATATGGGCTAAAGTGACCGCATCCAGGACATTGCCGCCTATTACATCAAGCTCCCCAGGCCGTTGTGCAACCACTAAATCACAGTGGTAAGCCCCGCGTCTTAGATCGTTATAGCTGCGAATTGACTGGATAAAAGCTTCACCCCGTGGCGTACAAATAATGTCTCCGGGTTTAGGGGCATAAGTGCTGATGTCGTGGCCTACAAACCTGTCTTCGGAACCGGCCGACATCACATGCTCAATATAATCCCAATGCAAAACGGTAGAAGGCAAATCGCTTTCAGGCACCCCTGCACTTCGGGCTAGCCAGACAATAAAAGCGCCCGACCAGGGTCTAATCTCCCCTTCATGCCCGATTATCGGTAGGTCTGTCACAGCATACCAATACATGAAAATCCGGCTGAAAAAAGGCGGTAGAGTTTCATGACCATGGCTTGCTTCACTTAGATAAGTGAGTGAAGGCGGCTCAATATCGTAATTGACTTCGGGACGGCCGAACAATTCCCATTCCTGCCGGGCAAGGTACAGCATCCGATCTCTAACGTTAGGAATAACAAACGATGGGCTGACATTGTCATCGGCGGTAATGGCAGGCATTTCACCTTGCTTTAGTAGAGCGCAGCCATTAACAAGCAAAACAATACTGAGTAGAAAATAAGGCATGGCAATCGACTCCTCTAACGATTCAACGGTTTTCTGCTTGCCATCACTTTCAGATATTCGACAATATCAGCGATGAGTTCCCCTCGGTTACCGACATCACGGTAAAACGGGATCATTTTACTGTTTGCCCGCACGCTTTGCGGATCGGCGATAAATCTGACCAGCCATTCAGGCTGCCAGTATTCGGTAACGCTGACGGGATAATTGAGTTCCGGTCCGATATTGCCGCCATCACCATTAATGGCATGGCATTTTATGCAATGTTGCCGAAATGCCAAAAACCCCTTTTTAACAGATTCCTGGCTGGCGGCGGGCGGCGTTGATTGCGGATATTCCCGCTCGAATGAGGTTAATTCGATGGTCGTTAATTGCCACGGCCAACTGAGCCAAGGTTCATTTTTGGCGGCGATGTCTTGGATATTTTCCCACACCAAAAAAAATGGCCCCGGATCGACGGTCTCCCCATTGTTTCCAAGCAGTTGGGAAAATCCGCGTTTATCGTTTTCGCCTATGGCGATGATCCCGTTGTACTTGAGGATGACGCTAATGGGGATGATAGGCTGGTATCCGTCCGATGCTGTAAATTTAATCGCGTCGCGGTTTTTCCACTCTGAATTAAAAACGGCGTCCAACAGCGGGATTAACGAAACGCCTTGATAAGATTTGATTGTCGAGTCGGTCGGGTTATTTGCGGTTAACGTCTTTGTTCCACCGCTTTGAACCAGTTCATCGGTCTCCATCGTTTTGACGATATGGCCATTGTCAACGAATGTTAGTGAAGAGGAATAACATGAAAATCCGATGAAATAGAGCAGCAGAGCGCAGAGTCGAGAAAGTGTTTGGCGAGTACGATAATTATCTGACATGGTTTTGGCTCCAAAAAACTACCTGATTAGCAAGATGCTTCAGCTAAGTCGTCATACCGGCAGGGATTGCCGGTATCCAGAACACAGGGATGTGATTCAGCCTGCCATCCATGGTATCTGGGTTCCGGCAATCCCTGCCGGAACGACGGTTTTGGAATTAGCTGAAGCAGCTTGCTAATCAGGTCAATTTTACCAGTTAAGTTAGAACATATTATCTAAAAACAGTAATGCGCTATACCGTCATTCCAGCACAAATCTGGCCGGAATGGATTTGCATTAACCCGAAGATCGTCAGAAGTATAACCTGACGTGCTTTGAAATACTTGGGAGCCTCGAAAAACCTCGCATTTCGACAAGCTCAATGCGAACGGCTCTAGGATAATCAACCTGTTCCGTTCGTGCTGAGCTTGTCGAAGCATGAACGGAACAGGTTTTTCGAGGCACCCACTTGTTCACAACGATGAGAGCGGGGCGTGGGAAATAGGGCTGCCTGTGTTGTAACCTTCTATACAATAATATATGCTCAGGCTGCATACAAAGGAGTATCGCCATGCCAAATGCACAAGCCAAAGAAGCGGCTTCCGTTTCCATCAACATCCGCGCTAAGGCCAGACAACGCGATCTTATCGACCAAGCCGCAAGTCGCCTGGGTCGCAGCCGCTCAGACTTCATGCTTGAAGCTGCCTGCCGTGAAGCGGAAGACGTGCTGCTCGGCCAAGCATTCTTTACCGTCGATGAAGGCGCCTTTGCTAAATTTCAGGCACTGCTTGATCAGCCATTGCCGCCGACTGACAAACTACGCTGGCTGCTCAAGACCAAAGCGCCTTGGGAGAAATGAGCGCGCTTGATTTCACACCGCCCGAGCCGATCACGGCTAATCATGAGTTGGCAGGTTTCGACAGCGGCGAATCATCCCTAAACCAATGGTTCAAAAAACGCGCGTTTAAGCATCATGCCTCCGGCGCTTCCCGCTGCTTCGTGTTGTGTACCGGTGCTGATGTTATTGCTTACTACAGCCTGTCGGCCGGAGCGATCAGCCACGAGGGCGCACCGAAGACGATGCCGCGCAACATGCCCAACCCGTTGCCGGTCCTGCTGCTGGGTCGGCTCGCCGTCGATAAGCGCTACCACAATCAGGGAATCGGGCAGGCACTGTTACGCGATGCGATGCTACGGGTAGTCAACGTCGCCGATGATGCCGGAGTGTTTGCCTTATTGGTTCATGCGCTTTCCGACCAAGCCAAGCAGTTCTACCTTTCACGCGGTTTCGTGGAGTCGCCTTTGCAACCGATGACTCTGTTCATGACGATAGAAACAATTCGATTGATTTTGGCTGAGGCTGATTGATAGTAAGGTAAATGTTGGCTCGTGGTGAACTATGGCATATTTGTAAAGCCTCGTTTGCACACCGAATAGCATCTGATTTTCTTAACATAGTTAAGTCAATGAGAACATCACCCTCATAGATTGAATGAGATTGCTTTAATTTATCCAGAAAACGTTTTTTTGATGAATAATGGCGGACGGTCATAAATTTTACAAAATCAATCGAAGAATTGGTTCCATTAGTTTCCAACATACTGCCCCTTATGACCGCAAAATTTGATCATAGCCAAACAACACGCGCCCTTGAGCAAATTACTGATGCGGGTGCTTTCGAACGCCTAGCAACGTCAGTTTTACGGAAAGCAAACCCATTGCTTTACGCCAATTTAGCTCATCCGGGAATGAATCCAGATGGGAGTACAGTAAAGTCACCAGTCGACGGCATTGCTTTTGTTTTTGGTAAAAGTCCACCACACATGATTGCTGCTCATCATGGGAAAGGCCCAGCAGCTGGTTTACGCAAAAAATGGCTGCACGATCCTTCGAAGGTCAAGGCTCAGGGATCAAAACCTACAGCTCCAGCGGGAGACGTTTTAAAGACAATGGAAATTGTGAAAAATGAACGTCAGCGTAATCCTGAGCTATCGGTTACTTTAGCATTAACAACAAACCGAGAGCCGCCGGAAGACTTGATTCGCGATGTCAACAAAGCGGCTGCGGATTATGGAATTACTATCGATATTTGGTCTGGTTCTCGTATCGCCGACTATCTCGATAACGACCCAGAAGGCGAATGGCTTCGTAAACGGTTTTTCGGTATTGCCGAACAACGATTGTCGAAATCCCTGCTACGAACGCTTTCCGAAGAAAGCATCAAGGCCTTTCCGTTAAAAGTTTCAAATGAAAGTCTTGTTGATAGGTCTCTTGACAGAGCGTTAATTGAGTCCTTTCCAGTTCCAATGGGTTTTCTGGCTGGGGAGTCTGGTGTCGGAAAAACGGTAACTTGCTACAAACGTTTAAAAAGCCATATCGATAACGGTGGCTGTGGTTTGGTTTTAACTAATGAAATAGTGGCAGCACAAAGAACTTTAGAGCAAGCGATTGATGCTGAACTCAGAAGATTAAGACCTAACTTGGATGCCGGAATAGGAGGAATTGCACTTGGGCTTTGTTCGTCGCACGACCCGTTTATGATTGTCGTTGAAGATATAAATAAGTCCAACGCTCCCGCCCAGTTACTTGAGAAACTTATCGGTTGGATACCAAGCTCTAATATAAATAGTGACGTGACTTCGCCGAGTTGGCGTTTGATTTGCCCTGTCTGGCCTCGAATGTTGACAATGGTTTCTGAGGAGCTCAAAAAGCGAATTGATAAATTGACTATTTCGACAGGTTCTTTTTCAAAGCAAGAAGCTTGTGCTGCTATAAAGCAAAAAGCTTTACTGCTTGGGAAAAACTTATCCACAATGGATGCAGATAAGATTGCATTAGCCTTAGGTAATGATCCTTTGCTTATAGCTCTTTACGATTTCGACGCAAAATCTGAGCCGCAAGAAGTAATCAAGGACTACATCAATGGTAGTCTTCAGCGTTTAGCCCAAAAGCCTGATAACTTTACAGTATCCGAGTATCGAACAGCTATACGCGCTGTCGCCCTTGAAATGTTAAGCAATCGACGAATGGAGCCAAGTTGGGCGGAAATTAAAAATTGGTTAAATGCTCAGTCGGATTACCTTTCTGCATTTCGTCAAGTTTTTCAATGTGCTGAAATTATCCAGTTCAATGACAAGTGCGGAATAGAACAAATAGCATTTCGGCATGACCGAGTTAGAGCATGGCTATTGACTGATGCAATTGCTGAACAATTGCAGATAGGAAGTATGGACGACTCTGCCCTTTCAGACCCATTTTTTGCGGATGTAATAGGTGCAGCTTTGACCGAGACAAACGTGCCAAGTGAAGCCATCTTAAAAATACAAGCATTAAATCCATTGGCATTGTTCTATGCGCTAAAAAATTGCAGGTTAACTTCGCACAAACAAAGCACAGCAAAACTTACAGCCATTAACCAATGGCTAACTTCTCCAAATCTATTTGATCGTTCAAATAATGCCTTGCGATATGCTGCTTTGCAGGTTTTATCTGAAACTGAGTCACAGCATGTCATCGAACTTACTAAAAAATTTCGTGACGATTCCTTCCCGTCCATGATGGCGCGGTTTCGCAATGGTGATGTAAGTGCAGGTGTTCAGCTATGTTGTTGTGTTGAACCCGGAGTTGATGCACCATGGAAAGACTACCAAATTGAACATGCAAAATTACGGTTTGGGAGTAGCTTAATCCAAAAAGTCGACGAAGTTTTGAAACAATCTGATCTTTCAAAAGGCATGCGTTGCGGTGCACTTCGTTTGGCCGGTCATTTGGCCGATCCGTCATTAGGCAATAGCATTTCTATCTGCTGGTCTATAGATTCAAACAAGATTGAGTATTTGGCTGATTATCTATGGGCGGCAGCTGAATGCTGTGGTGATAATCACAAACAACTGCTTGAAGCTGTTTGTGATGTGTGGGCTCAATTGCCCATTAATAGCGTTGAGGATGATTCATTTTCACCAAGGGATAATCTTGCAGCAGATAATATTTCTTGGGCATTTAATAAAGCTTTGCCAGAAACGGCTTTACACTATTTTATCGAAAGGGCAAACAGTGAGGATTTACGTTGGCCTATCACTTGTATGTTGCGGGGCGTTGATCACCCCGATGCTGTCGCATTTATAGCGCAAGAGTTGGCAGCATTGAGTCGTATACGAGAGGAAGCCGATTTCTTTTCTCCTTTTTTCTCACATGCTAAGAGCAACTGGAAACGTAAACAAAGGGGCACTGGTAAAGGAATGTCTTCTGCTTCGCGGCAAAAATTGCAACAGCTTTGGCTTAGCACAGAAAACGATAAATATTTACGTATTCAGGCCTTCGAGCTTTGGGCGGCAACATTGGAATCTGATGATTTAAAATTGCTGAATGCAATTGATACTAACGAGCCGTTAGCTAACAAAATTTTAAGGGCAAGATTAGAACGAGGCGACCAATCAGCAATTCCCGCTTTTATCGAAAAACTCCAAGACGATGAATGGGGTAATTGGTGGCAACTTGGGAAACATATTTGGGCAGATGAATTGACGGTTGAGCTTGATGTGGCTTTGCAGAAACGGGGAGCTGAAGTTCCATTGGAATGGTACAGCGGACATAAGCTTGATTTCATTATTGCTGGTTTATTTCCGACACTAAATGCATCAACGGCGGAACAATTATTAATTAAACATTGGAAGCATCTGCGTTTCACCGGAAAGTATGTTCAAAACGCACTCTATATTGCTTCGCCGACTTCGATTGAGTTGGCAGAAGAGGCCATTTCTAGTTGCCCAGAGCCTCGCAAGTTGCTGGAGCATCTACACTTTCAGCTAGGCATCAAGGTTTTCGATCATCCAGGTGTTAATAACATTCGCCAGTTTGAGGTTCTTATCCCTTATCTCGATTATTTGAATTCCATGGATATTCATTTTATCTGGGAACACTGTAATGATCGTGGCTGGTTTGAATTCCGACGTACATATCTCGATTCTCGGCTTGAGGAACGGTGGCGAAAAGAAACACTGATTGATAAAACAGATTTTTTCGAGAAATTAGACGTAATTATTCAAAAGTCAGACGCTTATTGGCGGATAGAGCATTTGATTGATAAATATCTAAAGCAAGGTGAACAGGTTGCCCAAATATTTGAACTTCTCCGTGAGTGGTTAAACAGGCATCGTACTATCGTTGCTCTTGAAGTTGTTGCAGCGGCTATTATTCATTCTGGGGAGCGCTCTGATATAAACATCCTAAACATTGATAGAATAGAACCGTCCGATCAAGCTGAAGCAATTAGGAAAGATACCTGTTTTGCTGTGTACTTACGTTCACTTTCATAATCGAAATTTAAACGGCTAATATGATTTTAGCTCGGTGGGATGCGCAGGACAAAATAAAGCGCATCTCCGCGATGATTGATGCGCCTCCTTGCGTCGGCAGCATCCTACACAATTCGATGCTAACTTTAATTCTTTAGATTCAACTCATAGCGCAATCCCTACAACGTAACTGCCCAGCATATAGAGAAAGCGACACTCACAGGCTTGGTCTTTATTGTGGACTTCCCGTTAAAAATAACATAAATTGTTATTTGTTGTTATTTTAGCGGCGGAGCAAAACCCATGAACATTTCCCTTACCCCTCATTTTGAAGAGCTGGTCAAAAACAAGCTGGACAGCGGCCTTTACCATTCGGCAAGCGAGGTCATCCGTGATGCCTTGCGCCTCATGGAGGAACGTGATCAGGTTCGCGGCCTGCGCCTTGAGGAACTGAAAAAAGAGATCAGGCTTGGGATGGACAGCGGCGAATCGACCCCACTGGACATGGAAAGCATCAAAAAACGCGGGCGTGAACGGCTTGTGGACAAAGAAAACACAAAATAATGCCGCGTTTGTTAAAAAAGCCCCAGGCCGAAACCGATCTTGATGAGATTTGGTGGCATATCGCACAGGACAGCCCCAATAACGCCGATAAGTTTATGGATTCCATCCAAGAAAAATGCCTCCTGATTGCCGAATTCCCGGGCTTAGGGGAAAGCCGCGATGAACTGGCCCAAGATTTGCGGAGTTTTCCGGTCGGCAGTTATCTGATTTTTTATCTTCCGCTTAAAGATGGCGCCGACATTGTCAGGGTTCTGCACAGCTCCCGCGACATTAAAACACTGTTCCATTAGCAGGACAGGATGGGCAGCTATGCAGGTCAAGTTAGAGCCAGCGAACCGGTCGGCATTTGCTTGAGCGGTAAATCTTATTAGGCTGGTAGATGCGGCTAAAGATACAATAAGACACGCACATCATTGTCGGTTATTAAATCTCCTCACCCTAACCCTCTCCAGCAGGAGAGGGAGCGAAGATACCGCATTTTAATGTGCGATGGATATAAAGATAACTACCACTTCAATAAATCATTCATTCGACAATTATGCTGAATTTTCCCCAAATTGATCCCATTGCTGTAAGTTTAGGCCCGGTAAAAATTCACTGGTATGGCCTGATGTACCTGATCGGTTTTGCCGCCGTATGGTTTATAGGGCAAAAACGCGCAGAACAGCCCTGGTCGCCGATCAAGCCGGAAGCCATAGAAGACTTGGTTACCTACGGCGCGTTCGGCGTCATCCTGGGCGGCAGGATCGGCTATATCCTGTTTTATAATTTTGCCGGTTTCCTGGATAACCCGTTGGTGCTGATTAAAATCTGGCAGGGCGGTATGTCCTTTCATGGCGGCATGTTGGGCGTTTTTATCGCGATGTGGCTGTTCGCCAAAAAACAGCAATGCAGCATGCTGCAATTGACCGATATTATCGCGCCGCTGGCCCCTATCGGTTTGGGCGCGGGGCGTATCGGCAATTTTATCAATTCGGAGTTATGGGGCAGGCCCACCGATGTGCCTTGGGCGATGGTTTTTCCAAACGGCGGCCCGTTAGCCCGCCATCCTTCGCAATTGTACGAGGCCTTTTTAGAGGGCGTCGTGTTGTTTGCGATCCTCTGGGTATATTCCAGCAAACCGAGGCCGGTTATGGCGACTACCGGATTGGCGTTATTTTTTTACGGCTGCTTCAGGTTTTTTGTCGAGTTTTTCAGGATGCCGGATGTGCAGTTAGGCTATTTGGCTTTGGACTGGGTGACTATGGGGCAGATACTGTCGACGCCGATGATTTTGATTGGCGCGGCGTTATTTTATTTTGCGCATAAAAAAACTATTCCAAATAAGTAAACCGATGCAGAAAGAATCAGGCGGCGCAGTAGCCGGAAAAAAGAAACGCCGCGATCAGTGGAGCGATATCCGGGATTATTTGAACACACAAACGCCGGAGGTATTGATCGAGCTGTTGCTGGATACCGCCAAGCGCGATGAGCGATTGCATCAGTCTTTATTGCTCAAGGCCCAGCGTGTTGCAGGCGGAACCGATGTCGTCAAAGCCTTTCGCAGGGCGATAGACCAAGCGACGCGCATCAAGGGTTTTATTGACTGGCGGCAGTCCCGCAACTTTGCGGCTAATCTCGACCAGGTTGTGGAATCGCTGGCGGAACTGCTTACACCCGATAGCGCTGGGATGTTGATCGGATTGGCCGAATACGGCATTGAGCGAGTGGAAAGCGCTCTGGAACAGATTGACGATTCGAATGGCGAGGTCGGCAGCATCGTACAAGCACTTGGCGATTTGCATCTTAGCGCCTGCGAGTTGGCGAAACCCGATCCGCAAGCGCTGGCGGAACGCTTGTTCCGTTTAGAGACGACATCGCCATTCGGGATTTGCAGTTTTAGCGCAGTCACTTACCTTGATGCGCTCGGTGAGGAAGGGCTGCGGCGTTATCGGGAATTGGCTGAAGTCGAGTGGGCCAAGATTAAGCCACGGCAAAGCGGTGACGCTTACGTTTACGATTCTCATCGTTTCCATATCACCAGTATCATGGAATCGCTGGCCAAGGCGAGCGGCGATGTGGAGGATCTGGTGGCGATCAAGTCGCGCGATCTATCGATGTCTTACCACTATCTGACAATTGCCGAAATATGGGTCAAGGCAGGGCAGGACGATAAGGCGCTGGACTGGGCGGAACGCGGTCTGCAAGCTTTTCCCAAAGCGACGGACAACCGGTTACGGGATTTTTTGGTGGCGGTCTATCTGCAACGCAAGCGCAACGATGAAGCCTTGCAATTGACTTGGGTGCAGTTCGAGGAACGGGCATCTCTGGAGCAATACAAAAAACTGTCTGGTGTTGCCAAGCAACTTGGCGTTTGGCCCGAACAGCGCGAGCGCGCCTTGGCATGGGTTGCCGAAGTCATTGCCGCTGAAGCTGCGGTTACAAACCGCTGGAGGCCGAAACCTTCAATACCCAACTATTCATTGCGGGTTGAAATCGCTTTATGGGAGGATGACCTTGATGCAGCCTGGGCGGCGGCACATGCAGGCATCTGCCATCAGGGCTTGCTGATAGCGTTGGCCGATAAATTGGAACCGACGCGCGCGGACGATGCGCTGGCACTTTATAAGCAAGTGATTCCAGACATCGTTAATCAAACCAACAATACAGCTTATGCCGATGCCGTTAAGCTCATCCGCAAGATTGGTGGGATAATGATTGCCCAGAACCGGAATCGTGAGTTCGGGGATTATTTGGTCGAGTTGCGCGTCCGCTTCAAACCTAAGCGGAATTTCATCAAACTTTTGGATGGAGTGGGTGGTCGCTAGTTTTATAGGGGGAGTTTCGCCCCCTATAAACGCCTCGTCAAATTTTAGAATCCTATCTAAAAAGCCAATAGTTATGAAAAAAACGGCATGAAGCAATATTTAGAATTACTCGATAAAATCAACACCGAAGGCAGCCAGAAAGGCGACAGAACCGGTAGCGGCACGCTGTCCATTTTCGGCCATCAGATGCGGTTTCCGCTGGCGGAAGGTTTTCCGCTGGTTACTACCAAGAAAATACATCTAAAATCAATCATCTATGAGTTGCTTTGGTTTTTAAAAGGCGACACTAACTTGGGCTTTCTGCATCAGCACAACGTCAATATCTGGAACGAATGGGCGGATCAAAACGGCGAGCTGGGCCCCGTGTACGGCCATCAATGGCGCTCATGGCCGACGCCCGACGGTCGGCATATCGACCAGATTCAGCAGGTCATCGATCAACTTAAGACAACGCCCAACAGTCGCCGGATTATCGTCTCCGCCTGGAATGTCGCGGATTTGCCGGATGAAAGCATCAGTCCGCAGCAGAATGTCGCACTGGGTAAAATGGCCCTGGCGCCCTGCCATGCGTTTTTTCAGTTTTATGTGGCTGACGGCAAGCTGTCTTGCCAGCTCTATCAACGCAGCTGCGACACGTTTTTAGGTTTGCCGTTCAATATCGCCAGTTACGCCTTATTGACGCATATGATCGCCCAGCAGTGCGATTTGGCAGTCGGCGATTTTATCTGGACCGGCGGCGACGTACATCTTTACCTGAACCACCGGCAGCAGGCTAACTTGCAGCTAAGCCGCAAGCCCTATCCGTTGCCGACATTAAAAATAAAGCGCAGGCCGGAATCGATATTCGATTATCAATATGAGGATTTTGAAGTCATCGATTATCAGGCGCATGAGCATATCAAGGCGCCGATTTCGGTTTAGCCGTGTTTTTAATGGAACACGGATGACGCGGATTAGACGGATTTAAACGGATTTTATTTTTTGAACTTGTTAATCCGTGTTCTATTTTTGTAATTTCCGAATGATTACTTTTTAAGCAAACTATCCACCACACATGAATATACAATACAAAGCGCACCCTTGGCACGGCATCAGTCCGGGCGACAATACGCCGACTGTCGTCACGGCCTTTATTGAAATTGTCCCGTCGGATACCGTTAAATACGAAATCGACAAGGAAACCGGCTATCTTAAAATCGACCGGCCGCAAAAGTATTCCAACACGATTCCTACGCTTTACGGTTTTATCCCGCAAACTTATTGCGGAGAAAGGGTTGCCGAGTTTGCCGAATTAAAGTCCGGTCAAGAGGTTGCCAAGGGCGACGGCGATCCGCTGGATATTTGCGTTTTGAGCGAACGTAGCGTGACGCATGGCGATATTCTGTTGCAGGCGATACCTATCGGTGGTTTTCGCTTGCTGGATGGGGGCGAGGCCGACGACAAGATTATTGCCGTCATGAGGGGCGACGAGTTTTACCGGCAATGGAACGACGTATCGGACTGCCCGGAATCTTATATCAACCGTTTGAAACATTACTTCTTGACCTACAAACAGCTGCCGAGCGAAAAAAGCTCCTGCGAAATAACCAATGTTTACGGGCGGGATGAAGCGCATGAAGTGATCAGGCGAGCCATGGACGATTATCAAAGCCGTTTTATTGCTGAATAAGGCTCAAAGCAGAAGCAATCGTTGCTCCCTGCTATGCATTGCCGGCAGCGGCTAGAGGTGTTCACCGGTAATGTCCTCGCTGATAAAATCCATTATTTTCCGCTTATCGTCAAAATTGCCGTAAGCCAGCAGCAGCTTCACATAGGCGGCTTCGACCGACATATTCCAGATTATTTCAGCGCCTTGTTCGATTAAGGTTTGGGTGCTTTGATAGGCGTCGGGCGATTTAATCGCCGGAGCCAAGTAAACGGCGACGCCTTGTTTTTCGCAACGTTTGATGAATTCGACTAATGAATGGTTTTCGCCCCATTGCAGCGAGGCGCATGCGGTGCCGGAGTGATACAGGTCATGCAAAACCGCATCGACATGGTCCAGGTTGAAGCGGTCGTAATCGAGCCCTGGATAGGGTTTTATCATTAGGATGCGTTCGGAAAAATCAGCCTTTACCGGGATATTTTTGGCTGTAGATTGTTGTGTAGGCGGGTTCAATAGTGAAAACCGGCGGTTTTCAAATTGCATGTAACTCTTGCCCTGAACACTGAAAAAATCGCCGCCCAATTGTAAGGAACAGGCCAGATGTGCGCCTCGATGCAGGTGGGTGGTTTGCTGCTGGTTTCGATAAGGTACAAAAACTCCGGTGCCGATTTTTTGCAGGATAAATTCGACCGCGCAGATGAAATTTTCCAGTCCGTTGGCTTTAGGCTGATCCAGCGGATAATCGCTGGAAACCAGCAGTATCGGAATCTTGATCGCATTAAAATAAAAGCTCAATGCGCAAGCGGTATACGCCAGGGTGTCTGTGCCGTGAGTAATGATGACGCCGTCGTATTGCTCGGGCCGGGCGGCTTCTATCGCTTCGATGATGGTTTTCCAGGCGCGGGGCGCAAGGTTCTCGCTTAAAATTTGTATAGGCTGGATGGTGTCGAAACGGATTTGCCGGTGGTTTTCGTAATGCTGTTTAAACAGCCGTATCAGTTTGAACGATGTGGTATCGGAAGTATTGATAGTGCCGCCGGTTGCAACAGAGCCGATAGTGCCGCCGGTAAATACAACCAGTATATTTTTCATAGTATGATGCTGGGGTAGAAATTAATGACTAAAAGAATACTGCATTAAAATGAAAATATCACTTATCGTCGCGATGGCGAGTAATCGGGCCATCGGCCTCAATAACCAGATGCCTTGGCATTTATCCGCTGACCTTAAAAAATTCAAAAAAATAACCATGGGCGCGCCCATTTTGATGGGCAGAAAAACTTACGAGTCGATAGGCAGGCCGTTGCCGGGGCGCACCAATATCATCATTAGCAGGAATCCGTCACACAGCCAACCGGGCTGCCTGGTTTTTAACGATATTGATAAGGCGCTGGCAAGTTGCGGCGATGCGGAAGAAGTTTTTGTTATCGGCGGCTCGGATTTTTACAAGTCGATGCTGCCGGTTGCCGATACGTTGTACCTGACGCAAATACACCGGGAATTCCCCGGCGACACCTTTTTTCCCGAGATTGATGCGGATCAGTGGATCGAGGTGGAGCGGGAGGATATTCAGGATGATTCCGATGTTGAATTCAGCTACAGTTTTTTGAAGCTGGAAAAACGGAAACTTTGATTAAAAATCATGTAAAAGACCACCACGAACGGCTGCACGGACAGATATTTGCTCCTGCAATATCTGCATTCACCACATCCCTGTGGATTATGCAGGAGGTAGAGCACCAAAAGTAGGCGCTTTAGGCTACGCAGGAGCAGTTGCCGAGACACGAAGGGTACGAAGTTTTATTTCTTCGTGCCCTTCGTGTCTTCGTGGTGAAAAAAGATTTAGCTTTAACCCGCCGCCAGATTATTTTTGCGGGGTTTTTTAGCCTCAGGACAATCGATACTGAAACGCTGTACTTGTTCTCCCAGTTTTAACGCGGTCAGCTGGCCGCCCCAAAGACAGCCGGTATCGATTGCATAACAGTTCGATCCTTCGTAATAGCCCAAAGAGGACCAGTGGCCGAAGATAATGCGCATGTCGGTATTTTTACGCTTGGGTGCTTCAAACCACGGAACAAGGCCCTTGGGTTGGGAGCCTACAGGCCCGCTGTGAATAAAATCCAGCCGGCCGTTAACATCGCAATAACGCATTCGGGTAAAGCAGTTGACGATGAAGCGTAACCTCGCGACGCCTTTCAGGCTGGATGACCAGAGGTTGGGCTTGTTGCCGTACATTTGCTTTAAGAACGCCTGATAATCGGGACCTTGCAAGACCTGTTCAACCAACGAGGCCATTTTTTGGGTCTTTTTAAAGTCCCATTGCGGCGGAAGACCGGCGTGAACCATACAGAAATCATCGTTAAAATGAAACAGCGGCCGATGCCTCAGCCAGTCGATTAATTCATCCCTGTCCGGCGCCTCAAGTATTGGCAGCAGCGAGTCTTTTTTATTGGCTATTTTGGGGGCGCAGGATGCGGCTAATAAATGCAGGTCGTGGTTGCCCAGCACGGTGATCGCGGCATCGCCGAGCGATTTGACAAAACGCAGGGTTTCTAAGGATTTGGGGCCGCGGTTGACCAGATCGCCGGCAAACCACAGTTGATCGGACTGTTCATTGAAAGAGATGGCATCGAGGAGTCTTAATAATTCGTCAAAACAGCCTTGAATATCGCCGATAGCATAAATAGACATCTAGTGCAGGGTTCTTGGGATTGACAGGGTAAATCTGGGAACATCTGCGCGGAAATGGTCGCCGTCGTCGGAATGCATCGTATAGTCGCCCTGCATCGTACCGACCGGGGTCGCTATCATTGCGCCGCTGGTGTAACGAAAAGACTCTCCGGGCTTAAGATAAGGATGCTCGCCAATGACGCCATCGCCCCTGACTTCCTGGACCTTGCCGTTGGAATCGGTAATCAGCCAATGGCGCTGGAGCAGCTTTGCCGGCACTTCGCCGACGTTGGTGATGGTGATGGTGTAGGCGAAGACATAGCGATCCTCATCGGGAGAAGATTGCGCTTCTATGAAATGAGGTGTGGCTTCAACTAATATTTTGTTTTTTTCGTTCATTATTGGATCATATAGGTTATATGTTGATTATTTCATCGTAACTTTTCATTAAACGCAAGCAACTATTCGGTATGAAATACAAAGACTGCTTTTTAATCCTGTTATTGGCTGTATCTCAAGCGACCCTTGCGGAAGGCGGCCAAGATTTATTTGCGGCGGCGATGATGGGCAAGATTGAAAGAACCGAGGCTTTGCTGGCGCAAGGGATAGACGTTAACAGCAAAACTGCGGGCGGCCGCACTGCGCTGATGGCCGCAAGTTTTAACGGCAATGTAAAGATTGTTAAAACCCTGTTGGCGTATGGGGCCGATGTCAGTATTGCCGATAATTTGGGAACGACAGCGTTAATGGATGCATCGGTTTTCGGCAATGAAGACATCGTTAATTTACTGATTGCGGCCGGGGCGGATGTCAATGCGGTGGATAAACAAAATGTGACGGTCTTGACCAGGGCCAAGAAAACCGCCCATGAAAAAATCATTAAAATTCTGGAAAAAGCCGGGGCGAAAGAGGAGGAGGATGTGCCAGAAGGGGCGACAGGCAAAGACGGCGCAGGCGGAAAACCGCCGGCTAAGAAATAGTTACAAACCGGTAAGGATAAAACATTGCATATTCACATCTTAGGTATTTGCGGGACATTTATGGGCGGGCTTGCCGTCATTGCGCGGCAGTTGGGGCATCAGGTCAGCGGTTCCGACCAGAATGTTTATCCGCCGATGAGCACACAGCTGGAGCAGCAAGGCATAACGTTGATGGAAGGCTATCGGGCCGAGAACCTGGACAGCAAACCCGATCTGGTGATTATCGGCAATGCCTTGTCGCGCGGCAATCCCGAAGTCGAGGCGGTGCTTAACCGGGGGCTGAGATATGTCTCCGGCCCGCAATGGCTGGCGGAGCATGTGTTGCAGGATAAATGGGTGCTGGGCGTTGCCGGAACCCACGGCAAAACCACTACGACCAGCATGTTGAGCTGGATACTGGAGCATCAGGGATTTAAGCCGGGCTTTTTGATCGGCGGCATTCCGCTGAATTTCGGCATTTCGGCGCGGCTCGGCGAGTCCGATTTTTTTGTGATCGAGGCCGACGAATACGATTCGGCGTTTTTCGACAAGCGCTCGAAGTTTGTCCATTACCGGCCCCGCACCACGATTCTTAATAATCTTGAATACGACCATGCCGATATTTTCCCCGACCTGGATGCGATCAAAAAACAATTCCATCATCTGGTCAGGACAGTACCGGGCGAAGGCCTGATCATCAGCCCCGAATGCGACGCCAATATCAATGATGTTTTGACGATGGGCTGCTGGACGCCGGTTGCGAAGACTTCGATTAACGCCGATGCACAGTGGAACGCACAGCTGATCAACAGCGACGGCAGCCAATTCAACGTACTGATGGATAACCAAGCGCAAGGCTGCGTCAAGTGGCCGCTGACCGGCGAGCATAATGTCTACAATGCGCTGTCTGCGATAGCCGCCGCAAAACATGTCGGCATCCTGCCCAAGGATGCGATAGCTGCGCTGGGACAATTTAAAAACGTCAAGCGCCGGATGGAAGTGATAGCAAATATTAAGGGAGTGACACTCTACGACGACTTCGCCCACCATCCGACCGCGATACAAACGACGTTGGACGGCTTGCGCAAACAAGTGGGTCAGGAGCGTATCATCGCGATAGTCGAGCCGCGCTCGAACACCATGCGTCTGGGTGTGCATACCAAAACGCTGGCCGAATCGCTGGGCAACGCCGATCTGGCGATCATCTACCAGCCGGAAGGCATGGGCTGGGACTTGGGCGAACTGAAAAAGTACGCCGGTAATATCGAAATCTGCTCATCGCTGGATGACATCATCGCCAAGCTGAAATTTGAAGCGCGCTACGGCGGGCATTTCGTGTTGATGAGCAACGGCGGCTTCGGCGGCATTTATCAGCGCTTGCAGGATGCTTTGAAAAGCTGACTCTAAATAATGGATCACAGATTGTTCATAACTTGTTTTTATTACCATGAAGAGCATGAAGATAATGAAGGGATACACATGAAGTCAATACTGCTATCTTCATTTCCTTCATGCTCTTCATGGTAAAAAATCAATGATATTTCTCCAAGCCGGGACGGGGTATTTCCCCCGTCCCTAACGTTTAATATAAATCCGAATGCAAATACAACAAGCCCTGCAAGCCCTGCTGAACAAACAAAACCTTAGCTACGACCAAATGCGCGACGTGATGCATCAGATCATGAGCGGCAAAGCCACCGACGCGCAAATCGGCGGCTTCCTGATTGCCCTGCGCTGCAAAGGCGAAACCATCGACGAAATCGCCGCCGCCGCCGAAGTATTGCGCGAACTGGCAAGCAAAGTAGCCGTAACAGGCGACCATGTCATAGACACTTGCGGCACCGGCGGCGACGGCGCGAATACCTTTAATATCTCCACCACCTGCGCCTTTGTCGTGGCCGCAGCGGGCGGACAGGTCGCCAAACACGGCAACCGTTCCATATCGAGCAGTTGCGGCAGCGCCGACCTGCTGGAAGCCGCCGGGGTCAACCTGGATTTAAGCGCCGAACAAGTCGCGCATTGCGTCAATGAAATCGGCGTCGGCTTCTTATTTGCGCCCAAACATCACGGCGCAATGAAATATACCAGTAATGTCCGCAAAGAAATGGGCGTAAGAACCCTGTTCAACCTGTTGGGCCCGTTATCCAATCCCGCCGGAGCGCCGAATCAGTTGATCGGCGTATTTGCCAAGGAATGGGTGGAACCGCTGGCACACGTTCTGAAAAAACTCGGCAGCAAGCATGTATTGGTCGTCAATGCCGACGACGGCCTCGATGAAATCAGCATTGCAGCGCCGTCAACCATTGCCGAACTGAAAGACGGTAACGTCACAACCTATACGATTACGCCGGAACAATTCGGTTTTAAGCGAGCCAGCCTGGCCGAATTGGCCATCGATGGTGCAGCCTCCAGCCTGGTGATGGTAAAATCGGTGCTGGACAATAAAGCCGGAGCGGCCAGGGACATCGTGGCGCTCAATTCCGGGGCGGCGATTTACGCAGCCAATATCACCGATTCCTTAAGCGCAGGCATAGAAAAAGCTGGACAGCTTATCGCCGGCGGCGCGGCAAAAGCCAAATTCGACGCGTTGATCGCTTATTCAAAAACCTTATAAAAACTAAAAGCCATGACCGATACGCCAGACATTTTAAAAAAAATCCTCGATAAAAAAGCCGAAGAGATAGCCCGACGCAGAACAGGCATGACCATCGCCAACCTGGAAGAAATTGCCGGTGGGGTTGAAGGCCCGCGCGGATTTTACAACGCGCTGCAAAGCAAGGTCTTGGCCAAAAAACCGGCGATTATCGCGGAAATCAAAAAAGCCTCGCCCAGCAAAGGCGTAATCCGGGAAGATTTTAACCCGATCGCGATCGGCCAGGATTACGCGATGAACGGCGCGGCCTGTCTGTCGGTCTTAACCGATAAGGAGTTTTTCCAAGGTTCGGAAGTCTACCTGCAAATGGTCAGGGAACGCTGCCCGCTGCCGGTATTAAGAAAAGACTTCATGATCGACCCTTATCAAATCTATGAAGCCCGCGCCTTGGGCGCCGACTGCATATTGCTGATCGCCGCCGCGTTGGAAGAAGGCCAAATGCATGAGCTGTCGGATACCGCAACCAAACTGGGCATGGACGTATTGGTGGAAGTGCATAATGCGGAAGAACTGCAACGGGCATTAACGCTGGACACCAAACTGATCGGCATCAACAACCGCAATCTGCGCACGTTTGAAACCTCGTTGCAGACCACTCTGGATTTAAAAGCCGATGTTCCGGCGGATCGATTGATCATCACCGAAAGCGGCATTCATACCCATGAAGACGTGCAGTTGATGCTGGATAACGGCATCTACACCTTCCTGGTCGGCGAAGCGTTTATGCGGGCGGAAAGTCCGGGGCAGAAGATGCGGGAGTTGTTTGGTTTGTAAGGTTTTTCCATTAAATTAACTGATGTTACGCAGTTATTCGAATTTAGACTGCATTAACTTTTTATTATTAAAAGTGTCGCCTCGGCAACCGCTCCTGCCCTTCTGCTGACGTGCGGCATCCCTGCCGCACCCCTAACGGGCTGTTCTCGATAAAAGCTCCGGTGCTCGGCGCGGCAAACGGGAGAAATATCATCCGTGCGTAACATCAGAAATTAAGAAATACGCTGGTTTCCAAGCTGGAGCTCTCGCCGTTATACATAAATGCCCAATAGACACTCGTTCCCACGGAGCTCGTGGGAACGAGTGCGAAAAACGCTTTTAATACCCAGCCACCCCGCTCCTTAAACTGAATCACCTGTATCCCCCCATAAACAAATGGCAATGCAGCACCGTCTGGAGAATCAACGTATAACTAAGGCCAAGAAAATCTGTTTTTATGAAGGTATAATTCCGTTATATGACAATACTAAAACTCAGAATTATTAATGATCGAGCCTAATAAACCGGCTGAGTTATCGGGATTTATTTTTCCTTTTTCCAAGACTCATCTATCGGCAAATCCCGCCATTCTAAAAGTTTCTCCGGTCTTCCCGGTGCAAAAGCAACCCTGACCGCCTGATGAAATTGCAGAACATGAATGCCGCAAATCCTATTGGCGTTTTCGATTCAGGCGTAGGCGGATTGTCGGTCCTGCATGAGATTCGCCGGTCGTTGCCGGGTGAAGACCTGCTGTATGTGGCGGATTCGGGCCATGCGCCTTATGGCGATAAATCGCAGCAATTCATCGAAAGCAGGTCGATTGCGATCAGCGAATTCTTGGTGAGCAGGAACGCCAAGGCTCTTGTCGTTGCCTGCAATACGGCGACCGGCGCGGCGGTGACGACGTTGCGCTCACGATTCATGATGCCGATTATCGCGATGGAGCCCGCGGTTAAACCGGCGTCGGAGCAAACAAAATCAGGAGTTATCGGCGTTTTGGCTACCAGCCGGACATTGGCCGGCGATAATTTTGTTCGGCTGTTTGCGCGCTATGGCGAGGATGTCGAGATATTGGGACAGGCCTGTCCCGGACTGGTCGAGCAGGTGGAAGCGGGGGATCTGTCGGGAGATAAAACCCGGTTGTTGCTTCAGCGATATGTGTTGCCGCTGCTGGAGCAAGAAGCCGATACGATAGTGCTGGGCTGTACGCATTATCCTTTTTTGGCGCCGTTGATACGGGAGATAGCGGGGCCGGGCGTAGCCGTCATCGATTCCGCCGCCGCCGTTGCGCGGCAACTGAGCCGCCGGCTTGAAGTGGGCGGTTTATTGGCGGATGCGACCGATGCCGGTACGGAGTGCTTCTGGACCAGCGGTGCGCTGGATAAGGCGAAGCCGCTGTTCTCGCAATTATGGAACGCGGATGTTGAGGTTCGCCCTTTGCCGGATTAAGAACCGCGAAGACAGGAAGTTTTACCTTAGCTGCGTTTTGGCCGCAGGGCGGATGCGCTTTACGCCCTGCGCCAAAATTCTTTAAGGGTATTGCACCGGCACAGGCTCCAGCTTCCAGATGTCCCGGTTATAATCATTGATGGTCCTGTCGGTGGAAAATTTGCCGCTGTTTGCGCAATTCAATATGCTCATCCTGGTCCAGTGGTCCTTGTCCTGATAGGCCGCTTCCACCCGTTTTTGCGCATCGATGTAGCTCCTGAAATCCGCAATCGTCATCCACGGATCGAACTTGCTTTTAATCGATGCGATAAGCCCGTCGAAAATTCCGGGTTCAAACTGGTTGAAATGCCCGCTTTCCAGCAGATTCATGACCCGCTGCAAATCCTCATCCTGATCGATGATCGCATAAGGGTCGTAATGTTCCCGTCTTGCTTCGATCTGCTCTTCGGTCAGGCCGAACAGGAAAAAGTTTTCGTCGCCGACTTCCTCTCTTATTTCAATATTGGCGCCGTCCAGCGTGCCGATCGTCAATGCGCCGTTCATCATCAGCTTCATATTGCCGGTGCCGGACGCCTCTTTGCCCGCAGTGGAGATCTGTTCGGAAAGATCGGCCGCAGGGCAGATTATTTCCATGCCCGAAACCCGGTAATCGGGCAGGAAGAACAGAGTTAGTTTGTCGCCGACATCGGGATCCGAGTTAATCACATGGGCGACATTATTAATCAGCTTAATGGTCCGTTTCGCCATCGCATAACCCGGCGCAGCCTTGCCGCCGATCAACACGCAACGCGCAACCCAGTTGTGGGTGTCGCCGCGCTTGATGCGGTCGTAAAGATGAATTACATGCAGCACATTTAAAATCTGCCGCTTGTATTCGTGGATACGCTTAACCTGTATGTCGAACAGCGCATCGGGGTTCAAATGGATGTCCAGGTATTGCTTTTTGTGCTCCATCAGGCGCTGCTTGGCGTGTTGTTTGATCGCGCGCCAGCGACTTCTGAACTCGGCATCTTCGGCAAAAGGCGCCAGCTTTTTTAATTCGTCCAGATGAGTTACCCAGCCGTCGCCGATGGTTTCGGTTATCAGCGCGGCCAGTTCGGGATTGCACGAGGCCAGCCAGCGGCGCGGGGTGACGCCGTTGGTCTTGTTGTTAAATTTGTGCGGCCATAGTTCGTAAAAGTCGCGGAACAGGCCCTGTTGCAATAACTGGGAATGCAATTGGGCGACGCCGTTGACCGAAAAACTGCCGACTATCGCAAGATAGGCCATGCGCACCTGCTGCTCGTCGCCTTCCTCGATAAGCGACATTCTGGCCAATCTGGCCTTGTCGCCGGGCCAATGCGCGGCAACTTCGGCTAAGAAATGGGCGTTTATTTCAAAGATAATCTCCATCAATCTCGGCAACAATCTTTTCATCAGCCTGACCGGCCATTTTTCCAGCGCTTCAGGCAGCAGGGTGTGATTGGTATAAGCCATGGTTTGCCGGGTAATGCCCCAGGCTGTCGCCCATGACAGGCCGTGAACATCCATCAGCAGGCGCATCAGTTCGGCAACGGCGATACTCGGATGGGTGTCGTTTAGCTGAAAACAGCGTTTTCTGGTGAAGTTTGCGAACTCGTGTCCATGCAGCCTGATCCAATGGGAAAGGACGTCCTGCAAGCTGGCGGAAGCCAGGAAATACTGCTGGCGCAGCCTCAATTCCTTGCCGTTTTCATTGGCGTCATTCGGATACAGCACCATGGTGATGTGCTCCGCGGTGACTTTTGCGGCGACCGATTCGGCATAATCGCCCGCGTTAAAGTCATCCAGATTAAACTCCTCGGTCGCCACGGCTTTCCATAAGCGCAAGGTGTTGACGGTGTTGTTTTTATATCCGGGTACCGGTGTGTCAAAGGGAACGGCCAGCACATCATTAGTGCTGATCCAACATACCCGCTGTTTGCCTTTTTCATCGGTCTGTATTTCGGTATGACCGCCAAACTTAATGCGCCACGAATATTCCAACCGCTCAATTTCCCAGACATTGCCGTGCCGCAGCCAGTGATCGGGCTTTTCGACCTGTTCGCCATTGACGATGGTTTGGGTAAACATACCGTATTCATAACGCAAGCCGTAACCAATGACCGGCAGTTGCAGTGTCGCGCAACTGTCGATAAAACAGGCGGCCAAGCGCCCCAGCCCGCCATTGCCTAGCCCTGCATCAAGCTCCCGGTCAACCAGTTCCTCGATTTCAATGCCCAAATCGTGCATGGCCTGGGTGGCTGCATCCGTCACGCCAAGATTAAGCATTGCGTTACTCAGGGTTCTGCCCATCAAAAATTCCATGGACAGGTAAAATACCTGTCTGCTATCCATTTTGTTATAGGTTTGATAGGTGGTTTTCCAACGCTCCATCAGCCGGTCGCGAATCGACAGCGACAACGCCTCGCAGGCATAGAACGGAGACGAACGGAAATTCTCGTCGCGCCCCAGCAAATGAACGTAATACTGTTTGAAGTCATCAATCAAATCCTCTTTGGTTACGCCCAATATAGGGACATCTGTAATTGAAGATTTAGGCTTGCTGGTAACAAATCGTTTATTAGGCATGATTTACTCCAAGAGATTGATGTAAGTTTAAGCGCTGTGCGTTTGGTTAATGCGGGCCAGAATTTCCAGCCACAAGGCATCGTAAGCAACCGTGGACAGGCTTTTTTTGATATAGCCTCCGAGCGGCATACGCTCCAGGCCCATGCGTTCAATGTCGCTGGCGTAAGGAATGGCGGCGGTTAAAATCCCTGCATGACTCGCAACCAGGCTGTCCATGATGTCCCGGTGCATTTTTTTACGTCGGTCGACCATCGAAAAAAACGGGATCAGCACCAGCTGATTCAGTTCATTATCTTCGATGAACTGTTCCAGCTGCTCAAGCGTTCTTAGCGACAATGTCGTGGGGATTATCGGCGACAACAAAATATCGGCGGCCTCAAAAACGGCTTCCGATAATAAGGAGATGTTCGGTGGGCAATCCAGAAAAATAAAATCGTATTCCTCGGCCAAAGGCTTCAGCAGTTTTTTAAGTTGCCGGGTCGGCTTTTTCTTGGCGTCAAGAACCAAATCCAGGTTTCTGAACGAAAAGTCGGCCGGCAATAAATCCAGGTTTTCAAAGTCGGTGCCTTTAATCAGCCCGTCCAGCTCCCGCTTCCCGGCGATTAAGTCTTTGCCGCCGCCTTTGATCTTGGGCTTGATGCGGAAATAATAACTGCTGGCGCCCTGCGGATCGAGATCCCAAACCAGGGTGCGGAAACCGTTGCGGGCGGCCGTGTGCGCCAGGTTAACCGCGCTTGAGGTTTTGCCGACGCCGCCCTTGATGCTGTAGACAGCCAATACATTCATAATCGTGTCTCGTACTGATAACGGGAAAGTTGAAACACGATAACATAACCGCTGCTGTTGGCAAGGTGGGCCGCCTAAACTGTTGCAGGCGGCTGACTAGGGCGACAAGGCAAGCCGTATGCCGTTGCGGTCGGCTTGTTTGACCCGGTACAACGCGTCATCGGCCGATTTCATCAGCTCTTTCCAGCCCGGCTTGGCCCCGGTAGAGCCCGCCACGCCAATACTGACGGTAACCGGGTGGCGCAATACGAGCCCGTGGGGTTGATTTTTTTCGATGGAACTGCGGATGCGTTCGGCCAGCAGCATGGCGGTGGCGCCGTCGGTGTTGGGGGCGATAATCAGAAACTCTTCGCCGCCCAGGCGGCAGACAATGTCGTTGGTGCGGGCGGCTTTACGCATCAGTCCCGCCGCATGAGCCAACACCTTATCGCCGACATCATGGCCCAAGGTGTCATTGACCGATTTGAAATGATCCAGATCCAGCATCAAAACGCTTAAGGTTTGATTGGCGCGCCGTGCGGCCGCCGATTCCTGTTCCAGGCGGTTCAGCGCATAGCGCCGATTGGGCAAGCCGGTCAGAATATCGGTATTCGCCATAGACTTAAGACGGCGGTTGGCGACCGCCAGTTCCGCGGAATAGCGCTGGATGTCCCGGCTCTCTTTTTCCAGTTCATGTTGCAGCGTGATGATACGCTGGCCGGCCCGGAGCCGCGCCAGCAGCACGCGAATGCTGACCGGCTTGGTCACATAATCGTCGATACCGGCGTCGAAAGCTTCAACCAGGGCATCCTCTTCTTCGGTCGAGGTCAGCATAATCAGGTAAATGTTTTTGCCAAAAGCCGATGCGCGTAAGGCCTTGCACAGCGTTAATCCATCCATCGGCTTCATGCGCCAATCGGTAATCACCAATTGAGGGTTGTGCTCGACGATATGTTTCAGCGCGGAATCGCCGTCGCGGCATACCGCAACCCGATGCCCCGCCGCCGCAAGCTGTTTGGAGAGACGCGTCCGCATTATCGGGTCGTCATCGACCAGCAGCAAGTTCAAGCCGGATAAAACCGGCTCCAGAGCGGCGGCGGGTTTCAGCAACGGTTGGGATATATCGGTTTTTACCTCGATTAACTTGCCCCATTCGTGCCAAAGCTCGATTGTTTCATCGATAAACGTCAGCAAAGCCGGTTCATCCAGGCCGTGAAGACTGGCTTCCGTTATTAAGTCCGGCAACAACTCGGCCCGATGGGCTTCATCGGCAATGCAGTAGTCCCCGATTAGCCGGGCGAGAATCAGTTGTCTGGCCAGCTGTTCGGTTCGGCTAAGCCCGGCTACATTCCTGTCGAAACTCAGTTTTAAGGCATCCAGGAATATCGCCGGAAAACCCCAGTCGGCCAGCAGTATTAAACTCAAGTCGTTATGATCGATGGCGAAACGTTCGCGTTCCAGGGCGAGAAGGGGCTTTCCTTCCGCCGCGCCAAGACATTCGCCGTAAACCTCCGGCCAAGCGGTCGCCAGAGCGAGACTGCCGATGTCGCTAAGCAGTCCCAGGGTAAACGATTCTTCCGGCACGACGGTGGGTTCCAGCGCCGTGATTGCTGCAAGCGACACCGACACCGCCAGCGAACGCGACCAGTAGGCTTCGTAATCAAAACCCCGGCAATGTCCCTGGCTGTTGTTGCCGATCAGGGAAAGGCTTAGCGCGAAGTTGCGCACCGCTTGCATACCCATCATCATGACGGCCAATTGAATGTCGGCTATCGGACGTCTGGCTCCGAAGGCCGCCGAATTGGCAAAACGCAAGATGCGTCCGCTTAACGCAGGGTCGACTTTAACCAGCTGGCTCACTTGTTGCACGGTGGTATCGCTTTGTTGCACCAGCTGCATGATGGCCAACGCCGTTCCCGAAGGCGAAGGCAGGCGGTCTGTGGTTTTTAGCTCATTAAGATTGAATTTGGTATTCATTGGTTTTGTCGTTTTCTTTGCAGCAAACTCTCGATTAAACGCACCGTGGCCAGGGTCAAGTCGTCGATCATTGCCTGAAAATCGGTATCGGCGCCGCTACGGGCGGCATGTTCCAGATTCGCCGCAAGGCTGATGGTTTGGTCGGCGCAAAAATGTCCGGCCATGCCTTTAATGGCGTGGGCTGCATCGGCCAATGCCGGAAGATCGGCTTTATCCAGGGCGGTGCTCAATTCCGCGACAGAGACAGGCGCCTCTTCGAGAAACAGGTCTATCATCTCGATCAATAAGTCAATGTCGCCGTCCAGCCGTTCGAGCGCCGATGTTTCATTCCAGCAGGCCGCTGAAATTCCGCTGTTTTCGGCTTGCTCTTTCGCCAAAGGGAGGCCCTGTTCAGCGGTATTATCTTCAGGCGTTGATGCGCTTGTAAGATGGGATGGCGTAACCAGCCAGCGGGCCAATACGATTGCCAAGTCGGCCCGGCTGACAGGCTTGCTGAGATAATCGTCCATGCCTGCGGCCAAGCATTTTTCGCGTTCGCCTGTCGAGGCGTGAGCGGTTAGCGCGGCGATCGGCGTATGCGGCTTGCCGCCCCCTCGGCTACGCTCGGGGCAAGCTCCGGTTATTTCCCGTTCGCGTAAAGTACGCGTCGCTTCGTAACCGTCCATGACCGGCATTTGGCAGTCCATCAGCACCAGATCGTAGGTTTGACGTTCCAGCCGTTCCAGCGCCGCTTGCCCGTTATTGGCCAGGTCGGGCCTAATTTGAAACTTGGCCAGCTGGGAAAGTATCACTTTTTGGTTGACCTTGTTGTCTTCCACGACCAGCACCCGGTTGCCGCTGTAATCCGGCAAAACCTCTGCGGCTTTGGCGACGCCGGCGGTTTTCCGGCCGGGAAGCTGTAATGCGTCGATAATAGCATCAAAAAGCTGCGTTTGTCGTACCGGTTTTAACAGGCTTTGCGCGAATCCCGATGCGATCCTTTCGGCTTGCGAGCCGATGCTGCCGGAGGATAAAAGAATACGCGGGGTGTCGGCAATGGCGGGGTTTGCGATGATCGCGCGCGCCAAGGCGAAGCCGTCCATGTCCGGCATTTGCATGTCCGACAGCAGCAAGTCATAAGGTTCGTTTCGCAGAGCGGCGGCTTCGAGCTCGGCCAGTGCCGCGGGCGCGCTGTCGGCTTCGCTTAAAGTAAACCCCCAGTTGCTTAAGTAATGATTCATAATCATCCGGTTAGTTGCGTTATCGTCGACTATCAAGGCGCGCTTGTCGGCAAAGTTAGCCTGCGGGACCGGGACATCGCTCGCCATCGGCTCCAACGGCAGGGTAAACCAGAAGATTGAACCCTGCCCGGCAGTACTTTCAACGCCGATATGGCCGTTCATAAGCACAACCAGATCTTTGCTGATGGATAAGCCCAGCCCCGTGCCGCCGTATCGCCGGGAGGTGGAACTGTCGGCTTGCGAGAAAGCCTGGAACAGTCTCGTTTGCGCTTCGGCGCTAATGCCGATGCCGGTATCCGTAATCTCAAATCGCAATGCCGTCGGTTTGCCGGGATAGAGTACGGAGCCGTTATTTTCCGGCATGGCGACTTTTACCGAGACTTCGCCCCGCTCGGTAAACTTAACGGCGTTGCCGATCAGGTTGGTCAGCACTTGACGGATGCGCGTGGGATCGCCGTGCCAGCGTAGCGGGAGGTTCATCGGCAGGAAGCAGTTTAACTCCAGGCCCTTGCCGTGGGCGCGGCTGGACAGCAATGTGCAGACCTCTTCGACCAATTCAGGCAGGTTGAACTCGATCTGCTCCAACTCGATTTTGCCCGCCTCAAGCTTGGAAAAATCCAGAATATCGTTGATGATCGTCAATAGAGATTCCGCCGAGTTGGCCGCGATGTCTATCAGGTCCCATTGCTCGCGAGACAGTTGGGTATCCTGCAAAAGATCGAGCATGCCCAAAACGCCGTTCATCGGCGTGCGGATTTCATGGCTCATATTGGCCAGGAACTCGGTCTTGGCCTGTGCGACCTGCAAGGCTGCATCGCGCGCCGCTTCCAGCGAGGTATTGGCTTGATGCTGGAGTAGCGCGAGCGCGATCATTTCGCCGACTTCCGTGAGCATGGCGATACGGGATTCGCTATGCACCGGGTAAGGATCGGTAACGGTAAATAATACGCCGAGAATATCCTCGCCGGAAGCAATAGGCACGATGTAGTGGCCGTGCGGCTGTAGGCCGCCGCAACTGCAATGAGCGCTAACGGACAGTTTCCTGGAGACCGCGACTTGTCCGCACAGGCCGTCGCCGAACGCTATGCGCCGCTCGATGCCGAGACATTGGTCTGCGTCTTGTTCATTGAGCTCTACGAACTTCTCCAGATAGTTTTCATCCTGCGCCCGGAGAAAGATGCAGCCCTTGCGTTGCCGATCCAATGCCTTAAGACCGAACAGAATGGCAAGAATCTGAATAAAGCGTTGTTCCAGCGTCAGCGGCTGATGCAGTGCTTCCGATATAGACAGCCGGGCGGCGGTATCGTCAGTTTCGATTTGCAAGGCCGCTTCCTGTTCGACCTGTTTGCTGACATCGTGCTGAATCTGAACATAACCGGACAATGCGCCGTCTGCACTCAGGATCGGCGTAATATTGGTCTTGGCCCAGTATTCCAGCGTATCCTGGTCGGAAGCGTTGCCTCGGCGTCGGCCCCGTAACCGGCCGGACCAGGGTTCGCTGCAATGAAGCCTGTCTTGCATCTCGGCAATGGCTCCCTGCATTGCCCTGCCTCCTGCATCCGTGCAGGAGGCGGTAGGGCTGTCCAGCACATAGGGTTTTTGCCCGATCAGCGCATCCTCCGTCCAGCCGGTAAACAGGCATAGCGCCGGATTGGCGTATTGGATGAATCCTTCCGCATCGGTGATCAGTATCATCTCGCTGCTGGCGTCCAGCGCGCGTTTGAGCGCGGTCAGCTTCAGTTCGTTCGCTTTCCGGGCGGTCGTGTCCCGGCGTATCGAAATGTATTGCTTGGGTTTGCCGGCCTTGTCCAGCGAAGGCACGATAGTGCTGTCCACCCAGTACAGTCCCCCGTCTTTGCGGCGGTTGCAGAACTCTCCCTTCCATACCTGGCCGCCTGCGATAGTGCGCCACATGTTGCGGATATAATCCTGATCGTGATAGCCGGAGTTGACGATACGATGATCCTGGCCGATCAGTTCATGCCGGGCATAGCCGGAGACTTTGCAGAACATGTCATTGGCATAGACGATGCGGCCCTGGATATCGGCAATACTGAGCAGGACGTGATTCTCCAGCGCCTCCAACAGCTCCTTATTGGAGGCCGTCCGCTCCTCGGCAATCTGCAAGGTCAGCGGGCGCACCGTCAGAAACCATAACAATGCCGAGCTGAGCGCAGTCAGCAGGGCTATGTTCAAAACCGCATCCTGTAACGGCGACAATACAATGCCCTGTTGATGAATGGCTCCCAATAACAAGATGACCAATGTTTCGGAAACAGAGACGGCTGCAATGATGCACCCTAACGAACAGAGAGAGTTATTTTTCGGGTCTGGCGACAATGGGCTTGTCATGAGCTTTTTTGATGCTGTCTGTTTTTTCATTATGTTGCAAGGAATGAGCCTGATTTGTCAGGGGCTCACCGGTTTTATCGGGCGGCGTATTCCGCGTCTGTTATTAAATAAAGCGCCAAGCCGTAACCCGAATTGGAGCGTATCTTTAAACCCGTTAATTTTCAATAGAATTGTTGAATATGGAACGATAAGCTTTCAATCGACGCTAAGTTATCCTATCCTTTACGCCATTAAATTTAACCTTGTCCGCAACCGTTCCCTACAGGCTTACGGCAAACACACCATCTTGGCGATAAAAAACAACCATGACTGACGCAAGCTCCTTATTTTCCGATGCAAAACTTGTAATTCCAGGCGGCGTCAATTCGCCGGTCCGTTCTTTTAGCGGCGTGGGCGGTACGCCGGTTTTTATCGACCATGCCAAAGGCGCTTATATTTACGACAGTATCGGCAACCGCTATATCGATTATGTCGGTTCCTGGGGGCCGATGATTTTAGGGCATGCCCACCCGGACGTTATCGAGGCGGTCAAACAGGCGGCGGAAAAAGGCCTGAGCTTCGGCGCGCCGACCGAAATCGAAACGCTGATGGCCCAACGGGTTTGCGAGTTGGTGCCGTCGGTCGATATGGTCAGGATGGTCAGTTCCGGCACCGAGGCGACCATGAGCGCAATCCGCTTGGCCCGAGGCTACACCGGCCGCGACAAAATCGTTAAATTTGAAGGTTGTTATCACGGCCATTCCGATGCGTTATTGGTCAAAGCCGGTTCAGGGGCGCTGACATTCGGCGTGCCCAGCTCTCCGGGCGTACCGGCTGCCGTTGCCGAAAACACCATTACCCTGACTTACAACGACAGCGAGGCTGTCAAAGCACTGTTTGCCGGGTTGGGCGAGCAAATTGCCTGCATTATCGTCGAGCCGGTCGCAGGCAACATGAACTGCATCCCGCCTGAACCCGGTTTCCTGGAATGCTTGCGCGAGGTATGCGACCGATATAATAGCGTATTGATTTTCGATGAAGTGATGACCGGGTTCAGGGTGGGCTTAAGCGGTGCTCAGGGACTCTATAATATACAGCCCGACTTAACCACGCTGGGCAAAATCATCGGCGGCGGCATGCCGGTCGGGGCTTTCGGCGGCTCGCGCAAAATCATGGAACATCTTGCGCCGCTCGGCCCTGTTTACCAGGCAGGCACGTTGTCCGGCAATCCGGTCGCGATGGCCGCCGGCTTGAAAACCCTGGAATTGATAGCCCGGCCGGGCTTTTACGAGGCCTTGACCGCAAAAACCGAAAAACTGACTTCAGGCCTGAAAGCCCGCGCCGCTCAGGCCGGTATCGCGATGACCACGAACAGCGTTGGCGGCATGTTCGGGCTGTTTTTCAGCACTGAAACGCAAGTGAGCCGCTTTGCCCAAGTCATGCAATGCGACCAAGACCTGTTTAAACGCTTTTTCCATGCGATGCTGGATGAGGGCGTTTATTTGGCGCCTTCCGCGTTTGAGGCCGGGTTCGTTTCGGCCGCGCACAGCGACGAAGACCTGGAAAAAACCCTGGATATTGCAGCAGCCGTATTCAGGCGCTTGCAAGCTTAAGCGGAGATGACGTTCGCCGGCAGCAACGTTTAGATAATTATGACAGGACTTTCTGTTGCTCGAGCGCGCCTTCAGCAAAACGGTACATTACCCATGATTCGACTCCTCTATTTTAGCCAGTCCAGGGACGTAATATCCGACGAGCAAGTGCAGAACATCATGGAGTCGTCGCGGCGGCATAATCCGGCCCTGGGCATCACCGGTGTTCTTGTTCACGGCGGCGGCATGTTCATGCAGGTTCTGGAAGGACCTGAACAAACGACGCTCCGCACGTATGTGAAGATTTTGGACGATCAAAGACACAGTAATTGCCAAATTGTTTACATCACGCCTACAGACAAGCGAATCTTCGAGGGTTGGTCTATGGGGGTCATTGCCCGTCGAGATGTGTTGGAATTTGAGCAAATCATGGAACTGCGGGAGCAGCGGCGTAAAGAAGTAATTGAGCCGAAGGTTTTCACAAATGCTATGCGCGGATTTCTTAAGATATTAAATGACGGGCATCGCTGATCAAATGACTTGCTTGAGCTAGCCCATGAATTTTATCAATAATATTCCTCCGCTGGTATTGACGTTAATAGGCCTGTTGCTCGGCGCATTGACCATGCGTTTGTTGAGCGGCAAGGATAAAACCCTGATCCGGCAACTCTCGACCGATCTTGCTGTCGCCGAAGAAAAACTAAAGCAGTTCCAAACCCGCGAAGCCGAATTCAAGCAATTGCAGCAGCTGTTCATCGAAACCAAAACCGAGAATGCCCAGTTGCAGGCCCGCATGGACGAGCAGGCGAAAAATACCGAGGAAAAATTAAAATTGTTGCTGGATGCGGAACTGCGCCTGAACACCCAGTTTGAAAACCTGGCAGGCAAAATTTTCGACGACCGCAGCAAGCAGTTCACCGAACACCATAGAACCAGCCTCGATCATATCGTCACCCCGCTACGGGAACAGCTGGGCGAGTTCAAGCAGCGCATCGAAACGGTTTACGACAACGAGAACAAGGACCGCATTTCCCTGCGCGAGGAAATCGTCTCGTTGCGGCGCGATACCGCGCAAATGAACCAGGAAGCGCTGAACCTGACCCGCGCGTTGAAAGGCGACAAGAAAGCCCAAGGCAACTGGGGCGAAATGATCCTGGAAAAAGTGCTGGAAAAATCCGGGCTGCGCAAAGGCGTCGAGTACGAAACCCAGGGCGCATTCCGGGACGAGGATAACCGGTTGTTCAAGCCCGATGTGATCGTCCGTTTGCCCGAGGGCAAGGACGTGGTGATCGATTCCAAGGTGTCGTTGCTGGCTTATGAGCGCTATTGTTCAACCGAGGATGACCAGGAGCGGGTGCTGGCCTTAAAGCAACATACCGACGCGGTGCGGGAGCACATCAAGGGCTTGAGCAACAAGGATTATTCCGGCCTGAAAGGCCTCAGGTCGCTGGATTTCGTGCTGTTGTTTATGCCGATCGAATCGGCCTTCATCGCAGCATTCCAGGCCGACGAGCGCCTGTTTACCGACGCCTTCGAGCATAAAATCATCGTGGTCACCCCGACGACATTATTAGCCACTTTGCGCACTATCGAAAACATCTGGCGCTATGAACGGCAGAACGAAAACGCCAGAGCTATCGCCGATAAGGCGGGGCTGGTTTACGACAAGATCCGCGGCTTCGTCGACGACCTGGATAAGCTGGGCAAGCAATTAAGCACCGTCAACAGCACTTATGACGGCGTGATGAACAAATTGACTCAGGGCAACGGCAACCTGATCCGTCAGGCCAGCAGCTTTGTCGAACTGGGCGTTAAAGTCAAAAAGACCTTTCCTAAAAGCATCACCGAACAGGCGGGGCTCGATAGTGATGAAAGTTAGAAATTCAAGGTAAAAACTTATACATAAGTGCTCATTAGCCGCGTCGTTCCGGCAGGGATTGCCGGGATCCAGAAGTCATGGATGGCAATGCCGAAGCAAACAATAACTCTTGCAAAATAGGAGCGTGTTAGATAAATCAAGCGTTCACATCCCTGTGGCCTGGATTCCGGCAATCCCTGCCGGAATGACGACTCTTAAAATACTTGTGTATAAAGATGAACATACCGGCGTTTATGCGATACTACGCGGCTTTGATTTTTCTGATGTATGTAGGCAATGTCATTCAGTTAAGCCGTTTGTGGCGAGGTTAAGCAGTTCGTGGTGAGCCGAAGGACTCAGGGCGAACGGAAAAATCCTTAACTTAATGGTGTTTCCCTTCGTGATAACTATTAGACATTTATGATTACCTGCTTAATAAGGAGTAACACATGACCGCACTGGTTGGCATCATCATGGGCTCGACGTCCGACTGGGAAACCATGCGCTTTGCAGCGGAAACGCTGGAACGGCTCGGCATTCCGCACGAGGTCGAAGTGGTCTCGGCGCACCGCACCCCGGATAAACTGTTCGATTATGCCGAAACGGCCGAGGGCAAAGGCCTGGAAGTGATTATCGCCGGAGCGGGCGGAGCCGCGCATCTGCCGGGCATGACGGCCGCGAAGACAGCCGTGCCGGTGCTGGGCGTACCGGTGCAGTCGAAGGCGCTGAACGGCATGGATTCCCTGTTGTCCATCGTGCAAATGCCCGCCGGCATTCCGGTCGGCACACTGGCGATAGGCAAAGCGGGTGCGATCAACGCGGCCTTGCTGGCTGCGGCGATCATCAGCAACAAACATGCTCAATATAAGCCCGCATTAAACAATTTCAGAAGCGAGCAAACCGAATCGGTGCTTGCGCATTCCGATCCAAGACCGGGGGATGCGTTATGAGAGTGGGTGTATTGGGCGCAGGCCAGCTGGCCAGAATGATAGCGCTGGCGGGTACGCCATTAGGATTGGAATTTATCTTTCTCGATCCGTCCGCCGATGCCTGCGCCAACAAGCTGGGCGAACCTTTGATCGGCGACTACAACGATCCGAATTTGCTGGCGCAGCTGGCGGAACGCGCCGATGTGGTCACTTACGAATTCGAGAATGTTCCGGCTGAAGTCGCGGAGTTTCTGGCTTCCCACACCCAGGTGCATCCGGCCCCGAAAGCCCTGGCCATTGCCCAGGACCGCTTGCTTGAGAAAACTTTTTTCCATGACATCGACATTCCCACTCCGGCTTATGCGGCGGTGGACAGTCTTGAAAGCCTGGAACAGGCGATGACCACCCTCTGCTATCCCGCCATTTTGAAAAGCCGCACCCAAGGCTACGACGGCAAAGGCCAGTCGCTGCTCAAATCGGCCGACGATTTAAAATCGGCCTGGGAGCTGTTGCAAGGCGTACCGGCCGTCGTCGAAGCCTTCGTGCCGTTTAACCGCGAAGTGTCGATCATCGCCGTGCGCAGTGTTTCAGGGGAGATTGTCTTCTATCCGTTATCGGAAAACCTGCATCGCGGCGGCATACTGCGCGTTTCCGAATGCCGTGCCGACGACCCGATGCAACAACAGGCGGAAAGCTATGTCTCCCGCTTGTTGGAGGAGCTGGATTATGTCGGTGTACTGGCCTTGGAACTGTTTGAAATGGACGGTCATCTGGTTGCCAACGAGTTTGCGCCACGGGTGCATAACTCCGGTCACTGGACGATCGAAGGCGCGGACACCAGCCAGTTTGAAAATCACCTGCGGGCGATCCTGGATCTGCCGTTAGGCTCAACGGCACCGGTAGGCAACGCGGCCATGGTCAACTTTATCGGTGGGCTGCCTAAGACTGAAGAACTGTTGGCGATTCCCCATGCGCATTTGCATTTATACGACAAAGCTCCGCGCAAAGGCCGCAAAGTGGCTCATGCGACGGTACGTGCGGAGAACCGGCAGCAATTGTCGGAGCTGGTCAAAAAACTGACCGCGTTGGCCGATCAGGTTGATGATTCGTAATACCAGCTTAGCAGTTAAAAAAACTGGCTACCAACTTAAGCCGGAGCAACCTAAGGTTTAAAGCTGTTCGTGGTGAGCTTGTCGAACCATGATAGGCTTAACCGTCCGCACAGCATCCAATAAAATAAATTCGGGTACAAAAAAAGTCTGCTCGGGAATCAGGTTCAAGGCTCCATTCATGGCGGATTGCTGCGCGAATCTTTAATGACTCATTTGCCATTTCCACTGTTGAATTGTATCTAATGTCATGGTATCGGTTAACCATACTGCTCGCTGAAGCGCTTTGGCATTTTCATTGTTAGATAACCCTGGGGTGCAGATTTGTTTGCACATATCTAACAAATTTTTATACGGTATTGGGTTTTTACTAAATAACGTACTATTACGATACCATGTTAATTCTTTTAACTGATTTTTTACTAGAGCGACATAAATATGTTTTGAATAACTTAAATTTAGCTCCATATTGACGTATTCACGAAAAACATCGGCTTCAATGATAATATTTGAGGTACTCATAATATCTTGAATAACCTGCATAATGGCTTTGACGTCCATGTTGCCAAAGGCTTTTTCAGGGGTGGTATAAACCATGTTATCAACGCGTACTACCTTGCCTTCTTCCATCAGAGTATTAATGTAAAACCCAGCATGACCTAGGCTTTTACTTCGCAATCGTTCGGCTATTTCCTGTTTAGTCATGGCAACTTTTGATTCATTAAGCGCTTTTATAATGACATCAGCTTGAGAAATAAGCGTTACTTCTGGATCAAGACTCACACTATCTGTGCCTGATTTGCCATTAAAATAAAGCCCATATTCTTCGCCATACTCTCTAACAAGATGACGTAAAGTAAAATATTCTATTTCACAGCGCTGACCTTTAGTCTGATAATAATAGTCATGTAAATGCAAAGATGTTGTTTCATTTTGGTTAGCGTAATCAAACAAATTTAGCAATATTTCAGGGATATTAAACTGTTCAAGATTAAGAAATAGTAAGTTTCGATAAGTCCCGTGGTCGGATAAATAAATATATTCATTGATAAAGGAACCACTTGCTTGTCTTGTCTCATCAAATGCTGTTGATGAATAGCCTTTTTTATTCAAAATTCGAGCAATATCTTTCCAAGGCAAACCAGCAGGATGGAAAGTTAAGACATGAGCAATAGCTTCTATTTTACCGAGTTTTTTAGGATAAATACCTTGCGTGGTTATTTCTATTTTGTTTAGCTTCGCTAGTTGTTTAATACCATTAATTGCTGAGGCTTTACTGTAACCATAGTTCGACATCAATTCATTTATAACTGTTTCTTCGGCAATAGGCGATGTGTTTTTACAAAACAGTGAGTTAATAACTTTAGTGTTAATTTTTGTAAATATTATTTTACGAATACTACCGCTTTGAACTTGGCAGCATAATTCTATAAATGCGTAGAATAACTTATCTGTTTCGAAACATTTAGCTAAATTTGGTAATAATACCGTTAAATCTTCTGTCATCTTTTCACGGATATTTGCCCATAACACTTTTGGTTGTACTCTAAAATTTAAAGATAGATTTATATTGATGGATTTTTCAAGTTGGCGTACTCGCTCTCTTGTTAACTTATAGCGACCTCCAACTTCTTCAAGTGTTTCATGTGTTTGATTAAAACCCCAGCGCGAAAGGGCAATATCCATTTTCATTTCATTTAATATCCATAAATAGCCCTCAACATCTTCAATTAAAATAATATCAATTTCATTGAATTCAATAAAAGAAATTTCACTCGATATAAAGAGCCCTCTCTGTTTTATAGAGTGCTCTGCAATGTTTTCTGGCAACGCGCGGAGTGTATTTTTTATCTTATACTGTAAATCGTTTAGAGCAGTTATAAATGAAACACCAAAACCTAACTGTCTTGCCATATCAACCTTATCAATATTTAATAGCGTGTTTACGTTACGAATATCAATATTTCCACCATAGAACTTTTCTAGCTTCTTTAACTGCTTAATTTCTTTTTCGTTTAAAAATCCATAATTTATATAAAGTTTTGAAAGTATAGCTTGCGGCGGTAGTTCTTCTGTTTCTTCGATAATATTAGTATTTGATTGATCGGTATTTATTGGCGATAACACATTCTGTAAATTTATCAACAACTCAACATATAATTTACCTACGGCAGGTAATTCCGAAAAACTGGCAACGTCAATCTCAATTATATCTTGAACCGTTTTTATATTATCCATTACAGCTGAGATTCTTTTTATGAGCTTTTGATATTTGGGTGACAATGCAAGCCGATATATAGGTGTTTCAACATTGTAGTTATTATCAATTGCTGTGAAAATATCCTCTTCAAACGCAAAGTTTGGTTCGTGTTTTTGTTTGTTTAAAAAATGTGGCAGTTCTTTTTTAAATTCAATCAGTGTATCAACGTATTGTTTTCCTATGCCTTGGCACTTTGAGAATTGATAAGGTTCAAGTTCAACAATATCACCAACAGTTTCAACAATAAATTTTTCTCCTAACGAATCATTAAGATTAATTATTCTTTTTATCATTTTTTTATAGTTGTCCGGCAGCTTAAGATTTACTAAAGGCATTTGGTAGTATTCTGAGACAGAAATCTTTGTATTTTCATCCATAAAGCCATCCTTAATTATTTTTTATTTTATCCTGCAAGCAACTGAAGAATCGGAATTCCGAGTTAAATGTTTTCTTAATTTCTTCTCTGTCTTCGGCTGGAAGCTTTAGTAAATCTTGGCGTTTTTTAATAACGGATGAATATTTATCAATGAGTAACGATTCATTATTTATTTCAGTGTCTATCGAACTAATAGGAAATTCTATGTTAATGGTTTTTATGATAGCTTGATGAGTAAATTCAACTGTTTTGTTTTTTTCTGATAAATAATTCTCCAATTCACTTTCACTGCCCAGTAAAAACCTAACTTCTTGTTCAGAGCAAGCGAGTAAACCGTTATATTGATTGGCTAGGCTTATGGCTCTAAAGGTTGGGCAGATGTGATTTTCTTGATAAAACTTCTGTGCATAATCTAAACACAAAGCACGAAATAGACATTGATCATATTGTTCTGTTAATGCCGCTTCCAAATAACCAAAATACGAATCAAAGTGTGTGGCGATTTGGTCAACGGTGATGTCAGTCAAAACGTTTTCTATTTCATTAAGCGCGGGAATTTTATTGTAATCATCATAATATCTTTGCAATACCTCAATGGCTTGCATTCGTGATTTTAGGCGATACTGTAGTTCTTCTATTAACTGCAAAACTTGCGCAGCAGACTGGCTATAGTTCACTTCTAACGATGAATTATGTACGGTTTTCTTTTTATCGCGTGGTGGTGATTCCCAATTGTCTTGTTCAATTGGAATGCTGTTTACTCTTTTAGTAAGTTGATGAACTTCGTTCAAACGCTCCAATGAGCCGACAAAATCCAATACATGAACATAATCTTTATTCGGTGTTTTGCGTAAGCCTCTACCTAATTGTTGCAGCCACACCGTATGCGATCCCGTATAACGCATAAAAACCAGTAGATTAGTTTCTGGAATATCCACACCTTCATTAAACAAGTCGCGTACTAAAATGTAACGATAATTGCCTTCGCGAAAATCACGAATATTTTGCCAGCGTTGTTGATCATTCATTTTTGAATGAACGAACGTTGCGCTACCTGCTGGGAAAAATTGAATGAGGTAATTTATGTGCGTAATACTGCGGCAAAAAACAATGCCTTTAAGGTTAGGGATTTGTTTGTCTTGTACTGTTTTCTCTATGATTCGAACAACTTCCTCGTCTTTTTTATGTAGAAAAAGCCGTTGGTCTAAGTCACTAATCGACATGCCGCGATCAAGTTGATCTATACGCGATTGATCCAAGTCATCAAGCAAGACTAAATATTTCGGGAACGCCAGTTTATTATGTCGCAACGCCCACGCTAAATCATATTTGCCCACATGCCCCGCTGAACCGCCAAAGAATGCTAATACATCTTTGTTGTCCTCGCGAAACGGCGTCGCGGTAAGGCCTACCAGTAACTTAGGGTGAAAATGTTCAACGACAGTTGCGTAAGTTATGGCTGGGGTATGATGGGCTTCATCAACAATCACAACGTCAAAAGTTTCTTTCTCTAGTGAGGTTATTTTGCTAAATAGCGTGTCGAAACTGCCGAAAACAAAGTCGGTATCCTCTGGGTCTGCGCCACCAAAACAAGCGGAAAATGAGTAAGTGCCAATGCCAAACACGTTTTTAAACGCGGTCACCGATTGCAATAGAATTTCAACTTGATGGGCTAAAAATAGCACACGCTTAACTTTGCCTTGTTGCAATATTTGTTTAAGTAAATGAGCAACGGTATAAGTTTTCCCTAAGCCTGTCGCCATCTCGATTAGTAAGCGATTTTTGCCATCGTTAAAGCGTGTCTAACTGTCTTGAATAACGGTTTCTTGATATTTTCTGGGTTTAATTTCGCGCCCAATTTCAGAATGCTTTTGGATCCATAAGTTTTGCAAACCATCACGATCAGTTAGCTCGACACCTAGCCTTAAAGCTCGAACTTTTACCTCTGAGGTGAAATAAGAGTTTGTTACCAAAATCATGTTAGCGACATTGGCAAGTTTCGCGCCTGTGACTAACTGATTTAGGGCTTTAACATCAACAGTTGTTCCTGCGGTTCTTTGTTTAACTTCGATAGCAAATTTGCGCTTATTTTTATAGGCAAAAATATCAACACCGCCGTCACCGTGCTGAAACTCTTGTCCAACTTTAGTGATGATGGCATCACTCCAGCCAGCGGCAACAAAAACATCGCGGACGAAAATTTCAAAGTCAGACGGCGAAAGACAGTCAATTTTTTTGAAGTCGGTAATCATAAGCGATAAAGATTTAGTAAAAATAAGTTAGTGATAGCTCGTATGTAGCGTAGCGGAACGGGCCTCTCGATTTTCGAGCTTAGTCGCGTAGTTGAGTTGCCTGCTCCTTGGCAACCCAACAATTGGAATGAAGGGTTGTTTTCACCAACCCTACCTCCGTACTAGAATTTAATGCGAAATTAATGCGCGTTTTGCACAGTCGCCGTACCTGCTTTTCGTGCTTGAAAGGTCATAGGTGGCTTGTTGTACTATCCATAAACACATGACCTCTGTTGCCAGTTTTCCAGCCTAAATGCCATTTCTGTAGATAGCAAAGAAGGAGTCTTGCATTGTGCAATGAGTAATTTTCAGCAAGTCCACTATAAACTCTCTTTTTATTCTTCATTTAGCCACTTTCCGGTATCCATACGACTATGGAGAATGCCAATGATGTCAATGCAATCAGTGCCGACACGATAAAAAATCAAGTGTTTTTGTATTTGCAGTGATCTCAAATCCTTTTTGATCTCCGGTCTGGCTTTCCCAATGTAGGGGTTGTCGAGTAGTTGCGTGATGCCCTGTTCGATCATGCTGACATATTGAACCGCCTGTACTTCACCCCATTCGCTAAGTGTATAAAACCAGATGTCCTCAAGTTGTTGCTCAGCAGCTTGAGTTAATCTGATTTTCAGCACAAGGTTTTCTTTTCTTGGTTAATACGGTCGATTGCGCGATTTTTTATCAGCTGAAAATGATCGCTCAGCTGTTCCGGTTTGAGTTCGGTATACCGGCCTTCAACAAGATCACGTTCGCCCTCCGCCAGCTTCGACCGTAGGTGATCCAGTTTCATCTGATTGATCAGCTCTTCGTTGGTTTTCATAAACCTCAGTGCTTCGCGGATTACTTCGCTGGCATTGTTATATAAACCGGAAGTGACTTTTTCTTTGATGATGGCTTCGAGTTCTGGTGTTAATGAAATATGCATGAGAAACGCCTCCTGGATTCAGGATGCACTAAGAATACAAATATTGTCAATTTTTGGAATATAAATCCGAGGGTATAGCTCTTGAAGATGATTGCCGATGCCTGCTTGGGTTCGCTTAAGAAACAAGTTCATGTAATTAGTGCCGTTCATCTTTTACTCCCGCCCCGCCTTGCTTGCCAACACCGGCTGATCCATTATCCGGCTTAACCAGGCCTCCGCCGCTACGCGATTGGTTTTCAGCACAGTATTCGGGAAAAAACCGAATCCCAATATCAACAACGCCGACACGCACAACAGCGTCAATTCGCGTGGCCGTAAGTCCTGAACCTGTCTGACGCCGGCTTGAGTGATTGGGCCGAAGAAGGCGCGGCGCGTAAAGGACAACATATAAGCAGCACTGAGTACTGCGCCGATCAGGGCGGCGATGCTGATGCTGGGGTGCGCCAGCATGGTGCTGATTATCAGCAATAATTCGGCCGGAAAACCGGAGGTTCCGGGCAGTCCTATGCTGGCCAGCATAAATAGAAAATAAAAGCAGGTCAGGCGCGGCATCGATTTAGCCAGGCCGCCCAGATGAATAACCTCGGTACTGCCCAGGCGATGCTGGATAAAACCGGCCACCAGCATCAGGGAACCGGCAATCATCGTGAAGTTCAGCAGTTGAAAAATCGCTCCCTGGATGCCCTGCATGTTCAACGACGCGACGCCGACGATGACCAAGCCGACATGGCTGACGCCGGCGTATGCCAGCAGGCGGCGCAAGTTGGTTTGTTGCAGTGCAATCAGCGCGCTGTAAACCAGCGTGACCGCGCCGAATATGCCCAGCACCCAGCTGTATTGAACGGCGGCGGAAGGCGCTAGCGGCATTGCAAAACGGATGATGCCGAAAGCGCCGAGTTTCAGGCCGGCCAGCAAGGCCGTCATTTGGGTCGGGCCTTCCATTGCGACGGTCGGCAGCCAGGTATGAAACGGCGCCAACGGCGCTTTAACCGCAAAACCGAGCAGTAATAGCAAGAACACCAAGGCCTGCAAGTTATCCGGCAATGGCGTTGCCAATAATACCGGCAGGCTGAACGCCAGATTTTGAGGAATACTGCCGCCGACTACGGTGGCGTGGTTGACCGCCAGTATGATAATCGCAAACAACAACGGCACGCCGCCAAACAGCATAAACAGCGTGTATTTCATCGCCGCGTTGCGCCGTTCCGAACCGATGCCCCATAAGCCGATCAGGAAGAAAATCGGCGGCAGGGTCAGTTCCCAGAACAAATAGAACAGCGCCATATCCAGCGCCAAAAACACGCCGATGGTGACGCCTTCCAATGCCAGCAACAAGGCAAAATGAAAACGGGTCAGATGTTGCACCGAGTTCCATGAGGCGATGATCGCCATTAATGTCAACAACGCGGACATCGGCAAGAACAACACTGAAATACCGTCCACGCCAATCAGGTATTCAATATTCAGGCTGGGTATCCAGGCATGGTGTTCGACCAGCTGGAAATTACTGCCAAGGTCGGCATTAAACAACTGCACCACAGTCAGCGTTGCGATTAATTCCAGCGCGGCAAACAACAGCACAATGTTTTTGGCCAGCCGGATATTGCGGACGACTACGGCAGCAAGCGCACCCAATAAAGGCAGAAAAATAATCAGGCTTAAAACGGGAAAACCGGCATTACTCATGTTGGCCGTCCTTGGTATCGTCGGTGGATTGATCGCCGTGTACCGGATATTGCTTCTCGATAGCGGCGGCGTCCTGGTCTATAAAATTCAGCCACGGCGTCGTGTAAAAACCGGTCCCGATCAGCAGCAGGCAAACGACCGCGGTAATTAAGCGCTCTTTCCAGACCGGATGGTGCGAACAGCTGTAGGGTTGTTCGGCGCGTTTAGGATTCGCCATAAACATCCGCTGGAAAGCCCATAGCAGGAAAGCTGCGGACATCACGTTGCCGACCAAAATAGCGATGGCGAGCAGCCAGCCGTCTTCCTCAATAATCCCTTCGACAAGCAAATGCGCGGCATCAAATCCCGGCGTACCGGGCATGACCATCGTGCTCAGCGCGGAAATCATGAACAGCACGGCCAGCGTTGCGTTGGTGTCGAACAGCCCACCCAAGCGCGGTAGAAACGCGGTGCGGGTGCGCTCGTAAATCAGGCCGACGCTGAACAGCATGCCCGCCATCGCCAGACCGTATGCGACCGACAGCAACAGACTGCCTTCCAGGCCGTTTGCGTTAAAACAGAATGCGCCAATGACCAGCATGCCCGTTTGGCTGATGACCGCAAAAGCCAGCAAGCGGCGGATATTAATCTGCATCAGCGCCAGCAACGCGCCGTAAAAAATGCTGATCAGCCCCAGCGTCACCACAAATCCGGCCCATTGTTCGGCAACGCCGGGTACCATCGGCAAAATGAAACGGATGGCCGCATAAATACCCAGTTTCAAACCCACCAGGAAAATAACCGCGCTGGCGACGGTGCCTTGCTCGGCCAGCACCGGCAACCAGCCGTGAAACGGAAACAGCGGCATGCGGATCGCAAAGCCGAAAAACAGCAATATAAAAATCAAGACCTCATCGTGTAAATAAGCGTTGTTTTCCTTTATCGTCAGCCAATCGAAAGTCAAGGGATGCGAGGCATCGATTAAGCCGAAAGCCAGCAACATAAAACCGGTCAGCGACATCAGCAAACCGCTGCCCCAGTATTGCAGCAATTGCACGGCCACCCAGCGCCGGTTTTGCCCGGTTCCGGCATGAATCGTCAACAGCACCACAGGAACCAATTCCAGTACGCACCAAAACCAGAATTGCAGCACATTCAATGCGACAAAAGCGCCGATCAATACGCCTTCATAGCCTAACAGGCAGGCGATAAACAGCCGGTCGGCCGCATGCCGGGTAATCAGGGTATAAATTAACGCCAGCAAGGTCAAAACGGCGGTCAGCGGAATAAATAAAATATTCGTCCCGTCAACGCCGACACGGTAACTGAGACCGGCAAAATGGGCCTGTTCAACCAGATGAATGCCGGGACTGGCGGAATCGAACACAGTCAGCAGATAGAAGCTGAGCGATACCGTCAACAGCGCCCCGGAAAATCCGAAACGCAGTGCAACTGTCGATGAGCGTGAAAACAAAACGGCGATCATGGCCGCCAGCGGAACCAGCGTCAGCGTCGTGAGCAGCGGGAAAGCCGCCGATTCCGGCCAATGGGTAACTGTTGTAATATTCATCAGAGCCTCAAAATGCAACCAGCAATGTTATACAGACAAACAACACCAGATAGCGGGGTCTGAGTACTGATTGTTCAAACGTATTGGCGATATGTCCAAGCCGGCGGCCGTAATCAATCGCGCCTCTGCCGGCACCGCGCAGCACAAAATGTTCTTCGAACCAGTGTACGAAGGCCGCCGTCAATTCGGTCAGTTTTCCGGCCAGGCCGCTGCCGTTGGCGAATTTATCGGAATCGTTATCCAGTTGCGCGCCGATCATCCGTTCTTCCAGTTGCGCCAGCGACGATATTGACCGGATCGCAGGCCCGGCTCCGCCCATGACCCGGTCAACGATATGATCGTCGAAATAGCTCAGATCGTGCGCCAGACTGCGTATCGGTTTGACCAGCGCCCAGTCGGTAATCTGATCCAGCCAGAAACGCTGTAATGAGGCGACATAAAGCCAAGTGCGGACGTTGCGCGGAGGCGTTTCTTCGCATAGGCCATGCACATGGTGCATCAGCGAAGGCGCTGCCAGGAACTGATAGCCCCGAACCACCGCATGAGCGCAAAGATGCCAGCCGGCCAGTTGCCAAAATCCCAAACCGCATTCAAGGAACATCAAGCCTAATTGGCCGGATGCCGCAAAAATCAACGAGCTTTTAACATCGGTCTGGGTCAGTCCAACCACAAAACTATAAACAGCCGTGCTCAGGCCGACTACAGCGACCACCCCCATAGCCAGCGGCGCAAGTTCGAAAACCGGCCTCAGCAAAATGACCAGATAAACGCCGGCATGCACCATGACCGCACCGTAAAATACCGCACTCGACGGAGTGGGGCCTTCCATTGACCTCGCCAGCCAGGGAGAGAAAGGCAGCTGCGCCGATTTGGCAAAGGCGGCGACCGCAAAACACAGCGCAATCGCCGCGGCGTCACCCGGAGGCAGCTGAGCGATTGCATCATTGAGAGCGCTCCAGTCGACGCTGCCGGTCCAGGCGTAGCTTAAGCTCAAGCCCAGAATAAAACCGATGTCGCCGATACGGTTGGTAACAAAGACGCGCGTCGCATTGGCGGCGGCAACCGGGCGATCGTAAGCGTAGGCTATCAACAAGTAGGAGCATAAGCCCGCAACTTCCCAGCCGATGAAAGTGCCGACGGCATTGCCCGATAACACCAGCAGCAGTATGGCCGAAGCGAACAGACTCAGGATGAAAAAGAACCGGTGAAAACCCGCTTCCCGGTGCATGTAATTGATTGAAAAACAGGCGACGATGGCTAACAGCACTGAAAACAGAGCGGCTAAACGGACGTTTAAACCGCTGGTGATAAAGTTGACCTCGATTTTCAGCGTATCGCTGCTCAGCCATTGCCCGACAAGGAATGAGCCGGTATTTTTGCCCAGTAAATCGGCGCCCAGCAAGGTCAAGGCCAACAGAGTGGACATGATGATCGCCCAGCTTGCAATATCGGCTGTCGTGCTTTCGCCGTCTTCACCGCGGATTACGCCGAACAGATGACCTATGCCGATAACGGCAGCGGCGGCCAACGGCAATAAGGGAATTAAAATGACTAAGGCATCCATTACGCTGCTCCAAACCGTTCAGGCTGTCTGATCAATACAGGCGCTACCGGTAGCGTTTGACCCCGGTAGCACTCCGTTGAGTTATCGCGAATCGGCAGATCTTTCGCCTCGGCTTGCCACTGCACGAATCCCGTACCCGTTTGGAACAGATAAATCTTGCCGCTATCCGGGTCTTTGGCGCTCAGATGCACCCAGCCGCCGCCGACCAGTTCCCGTATGGATTCCTGGCGCTGATAGATTTGTTCCAGCACCGACGTTTTGGCTTCGACCAGGATTTGCAGGCGCATCGGTTCGTGAATTTCCACCATCTGCCTAGGCAGGCCGGTGCGTAAATCGCTGGACGCGCCTTCCATGACGCCGAACAGGCCGGTCACATTGTGCGGCACTTTGGTGCCGCAGCCGAAACGTTCGTTATTAACGGTGGAAAAATAATATTCCAGATTAATACCCGCACCAACCGGGGCCACTGCCAGCAAAATACCTTCCAGCACTTTACCGTCAGGGTCTTGAGTCGGATCGTAGGAAATCAGAAATACCCGGCGATCAAAGAAAGCGCCTTGCGTTAAAGAACGGCGACCGACGACCGCCGAAGCGTTAGTCGCATGGCCAAGTTCAGGCCGCGCTTGGGAAAAATCGGCCGCGCGCGCTTCTATATGCGTCAAGGCCTGGTCGGGTGTCGGGTTACGGGGGGCCGACGCCAGCCTGCGGCAACGTTCGTGCGCCGACATCTGCTGGGCGTGCCGTAATTCCTGCCGTAGCTTGCTTAACCCGGCCAGTCGTTCGGCTGGAAGCTGATCGAGGTCGTACCAGTTGATTTCTTCATTGCAGGTGTTGTGTTCGGCGCCGATAAACCAGGTATCGGACGGAATAGCGATGCCGCGTTCCGCCAACAGCTCGCGTATTTCAGGACGATTAGCCATCGCCGCAAACACCCTGGCATTCGGCCCGCCGTGCCGACCGCTGCACGCGCCGCAATCGTAAGCCGCCAAGTGCGGGTTATTCTGGCTGATCGAGCCGTGCCCCATCAGCACGACCAGTTCCGAGAATCCGTAGGTCAGGCCGGTATTGCGCAAAAAGCCCGCAACCCGGTCGGCCTGTTCGCTATCGGTAAAACCCAGTTTGGGACGCTCCGGCGCAGCAACCGTTGTTTCATCGGTAGAAGTAAACAGCAGCTCTGTCTTAACCTCCGGCGATACCCGCTTAGCTATGCCGGAAACCAGGCTTTGCTGGGGTTTGGGCAGCAGCGATTTGGCCAATAATCCGGCTAAAGTAACCGGCGCAATCGCGTCGATAACCGGATGCGACGACAACAGGTTACGGCGCAAACTCTGATGCACCAGATTGGCAAACCATTGGTTCAACATACGGCCACGGTTATGCTTGAGCAATACGGATTCGCTACCCGGTTGGGGGACTTCCTGAACTTCATGCGCTGGCGACCCCACCACCGGGCACAGCGGCGTTACCTTGCTGTCGTCGAGGCCCTTGTAATTCATTGCAACGCCGAAAAATCCGGCAGCGCCCAAGGTCTCAATAGCGGGATTGAGCTCTTCAAGATGGCGGCGAATGCTTTCTTCCCGGTCGTCCATGCAGAAGATGATTTGCGAGTCGGGACGATCTCCCCGCTCGGCCCAGCGGCCGCGATGATGATTGGCGCGCACCGCCTGGAAAAAATCCTCCCGATAATGATGCTCGTAAGCGATCAGCCAGACTTTGCCGCGCTCGGTCGGCGTGAACTCATCCAGCGCGGTCAACATCGCTTGCAGATCTTCGGTAGCCAGCTGTTTCAGGTCGGCGGCGTTAAGCCCCAGATGCTGGCACAAGCGGAATAAGCGCCAGCCGCTGTTATGCGCGGAATGAGTGGGCTGTTTGTCCGCGATCGGGCTGCACTGCCAGGTACAAATCAAATCGGCGAGTTGTTGCCAGTCGCTGCGGTCATAACGTTCGGACCCGGCGTGCAAAGTCAGCGATTCCGCCCGGTGAGCCAGATATTCCGGCAAGTCGCCCTGGTACAGTCGGCTGCGTACCATGAATTCAGACAGGTTTTTACGGAAATAGCCGTGAATTGAGCTGAGCTTGGCCTCGATTTTCCAGGTGTCGCGGCAAACCTGGTTCAGCCACAGCCGATCCAGAGTCAGGCGGATAGCCAGATAATCGGCCAGCGTCGGCTTGGCGTCATTGGCGGCATGGTAATGGGGGTGATGCTGCCGCCAGTTGACCAGCCCCGACCAGCCGGGTATTTCAAGCGCCAGCCTGCGAAGATAGCCTTCCCATTGCGTTTGCGGTATTTCCAGGTGCTCGAGTTGCAGGATGATGGTATCGACTGGATCTTCGGGCAGTTCGGCGATAATTTGCTGCCAGTCCGGCAGCTCGTGCAAAAAGGGGTTGGCGTCATACTTTGCCGTTGCGCGCCAGGCGGCGTAAAGACCCATCCGGCTGCGTTCGGGCAACTGCCATGCCGCTACGCCTTCATCCAGCCCTGACGCACAAAAACGTATCAGTTGCGGCCTGATGGAATCGAGAATGTCGGTGCCGGTCAATGCCAGAATGAAACTGCGCAAGCTGATATTGCCGCCTATTTCCTCTTCGAGCAGTTTGTCCAATGCCGCTCTTGCCCGTTGCTGCATTTGCTGATGTGTTATCGCCAGGGATGGTGTGTATGCCGAAAATCTGTCGGGAACAGATTCGGCAATCGCCAGGGATGGCGTGTATGCCGTAAGCCTGTCGGGAGCAGGCTCGGCGGATTCGCTATTTCGGTTATTTTGCTCCAGCCAGTCTTCGGCCTGTTCCACCGACAAATCCAGCATGTTTTCCGGGTGTAAAGCCGCCTGCTCCAAGCCGAGCTTGGTTAAAATGCTTTCCCATAAGCGCCGGATCACCTTGCGGTCGGCCGCAAGCAAGCGCTGCCGAACCGGCTCCGGCACATCGGCCTGCACCGCGTCCAACGCGGCCAATTCCTCTATTTGCCAGTTCAACTGGCTGACGCTGACCGCCGACAAATCGAATAACAGCGCAATGCGGTAAATAGCCTGCCGGGTGATGGCTTTGTCTTTTAACGAGCAAACGATGTGTTCTGCCTGCAAGTGCGGGTACTGTGCAAATGCGGCGGACAAGTCGGAATCGTTTATGCGCCCCTGACGGTAGAAATCGCGGTTTTGCGCTTCGGGAAGATAGCCGCAAATACCGGTCAGGGCTTCGAATTCCGCCAGCGCCTGGTCAAACGGCAGATGCTGGAAACCATGCAACGTATTGTGATGCACGAAATCGAGTATCGGCGCCTGTCCAGGCAAGACGTGATCCAGATGGTTTAGCGCAGTGATTATTTGCTCACGTAAATGGTGTGGCTTTTGCATCGTGTTATTTGGGGTTTTATTTAAAATTTAGCATGCGGATTTATAAACAGATCGGTGCAATCTGTTGTATTTGCTCTCCATCACTGCAAAATCCGTTGACTGATGACCGCGTTCATCTGGCCGATGGTCGCGGCGGACAAATCAAGCAGCGGCGAAGGCATCAGGCCGAACAATACGGCGCTGCCGGCCAGTATTCCGGCGGCCAGTAACTCCGGCGCCCTCAGGTCCTCGATCTGTTGCATCTGCGGTTTTACCGGCCCGGTAAACAACAGGCTGATGGTGCGTATCGCGTAGGCGGCTCCGACTAAAATGCTGACGCTGAAAAATATCATTACGCCCAGACCTAAGCCGACGCCGGTCGATGAACTAAATCCGCCGATCAGCGTATGCAGTTCGGCAATAAAGCCGATTGAACCCGGCAGGCCCATCGCCGCCAATAAAGTCAAGGTCATGAACAGCGCAAAGCGCGGCATCACCTGAATCAGCGAGCTGTAATCCTGAATATTGCGGGTATGGGTGCGCTCATACAGCAGGCCGACCAGCAGAAACAGCGCTCCGGCAATCAGGCCGTGAGCGGACATTTGCAGTACCGCGCCGGTAATGCCGATTTGGTTCAAGGTCGCAATGCCCAACAACACCATGCCCATGTGGCTGATCGAAGAATAGGCGACCATGGCTTTAAGGTCGCTTTGCCGCCAGGCTAAGAGACCGCCGTACAGCATGCCGAACAAGCCCAGGAAAATAAGGAAGGGCTGCAACAGTTTTGCGGCCTCGGGCAGCATCACCACCGCCCGGATCAATCCGTAAGCGCCCATTTTCAGCAAAATACCGGACAGCAAAATACTGACCGGACTGGGCGCTTCGACATGGGCCAGCGGCAGCCAGCCGTGCAGAGGGAAAATCGGCATCTTGACGCCGAAACCGATCACGAAACCCAGCAGCACCAAAACCTGCTCAATCCTGGGCATGTCCTGCGCCGCCTGATGCATTGAGGACATCAAAGAGCCGCCGTGCTGAAGATCGTACTGGCTGACCGCCAACAGGCTGATCAGCATGAAAATCGAGCCGCCCATCGTGTACAGAACAAAGTTAAGGCTGGCCGTATGCCGCCGCTTGCCGCCCCAGCGGTCAATCAGGAAGAACAGCGGGATTAAAGTCACTTCCCAGAAGATATAGAACAAGGCCCAATCCTGCGCCAAAAACACGCCCAGCATGCCGAATTCGAGCAACAGTATGCAGATATGATAACCCTTGACGCTGGTGGATACGGTGAATGAGGCCAGCAACGCTATCGACGTCAGCAAGGTCGCCAACACCAGCATCGGCATCGACAAGCCGTCTACGCCCAACGCATAAGCGCTGCCCAATTTAGGGTTAAGCGGGAAATATTCATTAAACTGCAATTCCGCATCGTGCGCGTTATAAATGCTTAACAGCCAGCAGACTAGAAAAAAGGCGATAACGGCAAACAGATGTGCGGTGTAACGGATTAATTGAGTGTTCCGGCCTGGAGTTAAAGCCAGCAGAAAGACCCCGGCGGCCGGAGTCCAGAGCAGTATGCTGAGAATCCCCATGGTTTTAGTGTTCCTTATGCTCTATATGTCTGGTAGTTTCAAGGGTTAGCAATTGTACGTTAAGGCCGGGGCAGTGCAAGCATTAACCTTGCGCTATCTATCGTCTTTTAACATTTTTTACCGATCATGACAGGCTGCAACAAGCAGAGTCTAAAAGCCAGCCATGTTATTTGATGGCTTTTTAAGCGGGCATGTTTCGGCTAAGGCAGTTTAACATTGCAACCTTTCAATAGCCTTTCAAGGTCAATGCGGGGTGGGGCGCTAGGCTAATTTACCGGATTGTTTTGAGAGCGTGGAGTTCAGTCAATAACTGTGCGCGAGATGAATATTATCTGTTGGTTTGCTTGGCAGGAATCGGCCAATTTGCGACATTCAGGTAGCTGAAAAAAGATTGTTCACCAACGGCTGGTTTTGGTTGTGAAGCTGACTTCTATGTTCAGACTCCGTGATTCCAGCCATTGCGCACTGGGCGCAACAAACGTCGGTAATAAGCAAGATAGGGTGAGTTATCTGCCGCCAGCTTCCGCTTTAGTCGCGATAACGCAATTATCCGGATTTCAGAAATGAAGCTCAGGGTACCGGTTTATAAGCCAGCAGTTTGGCCAATGTCTCAAGAATCGCGCTACGGGGATGAGCCCGCCGCCAAACCAGTGCAATAATCCGGCTGGGGCGCTGACGGATGGCGATATAACGAATGTCGCTATCCTCGGGTTGAACGGCGACGGAAGGCATCAGCGTGACTCCGACGCCGTTCTTGACCATGAAACGTAGGGTTTCCAGACTGGAAGCCCGGAAGTCGTGCTCCACGAATCGGGAAGGGTCGCATAACTTCAAGGCCTGATCCCGCAAACAATGCCCCTCATCCAGTAGCAGCAAATCTTCCTTGGCTGCCATGTTGAGGTCCACTTCCTCCAAGCGGGCCAACGGATGATCAGCACATACGGCCAGGGTAAACGGGTCTTCAAACAGTGTTCGGCATTCCAGTAGTTCATGCTCTACCGGCAAGGCCAGCAACGCCGCATTCAGCTTTTTGTCGAGTAGCAACCGAATGAGCGAATCGGTCTTTTCTTCGACCAGTTGTAGTTTCAGCTCAGGAAAATGTTGCTTGATGCGGAACACATATTCCGGCAGCACATAACTCGCTAGAGAGGGAAAGGCCCCTAACGACAGCATGTTGCGATGCCGATCGCCGGCGTGGGCGGCGGTTTGCCGGATGCTTTGAATGTCGGCTAGTATTCTTCGCGCAATGGGCAAAATTTCTTGGCAGGCGTCCGTCAGCTCCACACTATTTTTCTCGCGCACGAACAAGTCCACGCCCAGATAATCCTCAAGCTTTCTGATCTGCGTGCTCAAGGTTGGCTGACCGATAGAGCACTGGCCGGCCGCCTGACTGAAATTTCTTAAATCCGCTACCGCCACGAGGTAGCTCAAATCACGCAAGTTCATCGATTGTTATCCGTTTAAAAGTGAGTTGCTCGGCACAACTCAAAATGGTACCACATTGCGGTTGCGCCTTATTGATTTGAAAAATAGCGCTATTGATGAAATCAATTTCAAAAAGAATGCCTTATCCGGTTTAATGCGTTTGCCGAAATTATTATTTGTCAGGGTCTAAATCCCTGGATTTGAGACTTAATGAAGAAGATAGTTTTAAAACCAACATCGGCAGTGCCGTGTTGAACAGCTGATGCGCCTTCGTGACGATGAGCCGGGTGATTAAGTTGCTGGTTTTATTAGTCGACAGCATCTAAACTGAAGCGTCTACGGCATGTTTTTTCGCATTATCCCACAACAAGGAACATAGGTGTTTTATGAAAACGAAACAAACTTTCCTGGCTTCCGCACTGGCAGTAGCCATATCCGCAGTGTTGACCGCCAATCCGGTTCTGGCCGAGTCGCAACCGACGATGAACAGTTTTTGGTGGCCGGAACAACTGGACCTGAAACCCTTGCGCCAGAATTCGGTCGAGTCCAATCCGCTGGGCAAAGCGTTCAACTATGCCGAACAATTCAAAGCCCTCGACCTGAAAGCGGTGAAACAAGACATTGCCAATGTACTGCATACTTCCCAACCCTGGTGGCCGGCGGACTACGGCAATTACGGTCCGTTTTTCATCCGCATGGCCTGGCATAGTGCCGGCGTTTATCGGATCTTTGACGGGCGCGGAGGCGCTTCCGGCGGCCAGCAACGCTTCGAACCACTCAACAGTTGGCCGGATAACGTCAATCTGGACAAGGCCCGGCGCCTGTTGTGGCCGGTCAAGCAAAAGTACGGCGCCAAGCTTTCCTGGGCCGATTTGATGGTGCTGGCCGGTAACGTTGCGTTGGAAGAGATGGGGTTCAAGACGATAGGCTTTGCCGGCGGCCGGGCCGATGACTGGGAAGCCGAGATGGTCAATTGGGGAACGGAAAAGAAATTTCTTGCCGACGAGCGCCACGATGCCAAAGGTGAACTGGCGAAACCGTTGGCCGCCGTGCAAATGGGGCTGATCTATGTCAACCCGGAAGGGCCTGGCGGTAACCCTGATCCATTGGCGGCCGCCAAGCATATCCGCGAAGCCTTCGGCCGGATGGCGATGAACGACGAAGAAACGGTGGCCCTGATCGCCGGTGGGCATACCTTCGGCAAGGCGCACGGCGCGCATAAGCCGGACGAATGCGTCGGCAAGGAACCGGCCGCCGCCGGTATTGAAGAGCAAGGGCTGGGTTGGGCCAACAAATGCGGCAGCGGCCATGGCGTCGACACCGTTAGCAGCGGTCTGGAGGGAGCTTGGTCGACCAATCCGACCCGTTGGACGCATGATTACTTGACGTGGCTGTATACCTTTGATTGGGAAACCACCAAGAGCCCGGCCGGTGCGACGCAATGGATTCCCAAGGAAGGCAAAGGCGACAACTTTGTACCGGACGCCCACGATCCTAACAAACGCCACGCGCCGATCATGTTTACGACCGATATTGCTTTGAAAACGGACCCGGAGTATCAAAAAATCTCCAAGCGCTTCCTCGATAATCCCAAGGAATTCGAGGCGGCGTTTGCCAAGGCGTGGTTCAAGCTGACCCACCGCGATATGGGACCCAAGGCCCGCTACGTCGGTGCCGAAGTGCCTGCCGAAGACTTTATCTGGCAAGATCCTATCCCCAAAGTCGATCACAAGTTGATTGACACCAAGGATGTCGCCAAATTGAAGTCGACCATTCTGGACTCGGATTTAACGATTTCGGAACTGGTCAGGACGGCGTGGGCTTCCGCGGCGACCTTTCGCGGTACCGACATGCGCGGCGGCGCCAATGGCGCGCGCATTCGCTTGGCCCCTCAAAAGAATTGGGAAGTCAACGATCCCGCCGAACTGGCCAAGGTACTGACTCGCCTGGAAACGATCCAAAACGACTTTAACCGCACGCTGAAAGGCGGCAAGAAAGTGTCGCTGGCCGACGTGATCGTGCTCGGCGGCTCGGCGGCTGTGGAAGAAGCCGCGAAGAAAGCCGGTTTCAAAGTGCAGGTGTCGTTCAAACCAGGCCGTATGGATGCCGCGCAGGAACAAACCGATGCCAAGTCTATCGCGGTGTTGGAGCCCAAAGCGGACGGCTTCCGCAATTACTTTAGCAAGGATAATGCGCATTCGCCGGCGGAAATGCTGGTCGAACGCGCAAACTTCCTGACCTTGAGCGTACCCGAAATGACGGCGCTGGTTGGCGGCATGCGGGCGCTGGATGCCAACGCCGGACATACGCAGCATGGCGTATTCACCAACCGGCCAGGCGTACTGAGTAACGATTTCTTCGTAAACCTGCTCGATATGTCGACCAAATGGACCAAGTCGTCATCGGAGGGTATTTATGAGGGTCGGGACCGGGCAAATGACCAAGTCAAATGGACGGCTACGCCAGTCGATCTGATTTTTGGCTCTAACTCCGAGTTGCGTGCGGTTGCTGAACTCTATGCCTCGGATGACGCCAAAGAGAAGTTCGTGCAGGACTTTGTCAATGCATGGGGCAAAGTGATGCACTTGGATCGTTTTGACAAACTCTGACCTTGGCGTAATAGGAACCCAACTTGACTACAATTAAGTCAAGTTGGGCGCTCTGCTAAACCAAATGACTGGAATACCAGCAGAATCGGACAATCGGTAACATTTAATCCCAATGTGTCTCCTTAGGGTTGTAATCCCAATCCCAATAAGTTCGCATATTGTCCCTTCTCCACCGGGAGACGGTTAGGTTGAGGGGGGGTCAAATAAAAACTTATTGGGATTGGTATTAAGTTGACTATCGTTGCCAGATTTAACTTAACTGAAAGCCGCTTTTAATTCATACACGAATTAAGACAAAGCAATCCATCACTCAATATTCTGCACCTGCTCGCGCATTTGCTCGATCAGCACTTTAAGCTCTATCGCTATTTTGGTCATTTCCTTGTCGGCCGATTTAGAACCCAAGGTATTGGCTTCGCGGTTCAACTCCTGCATTAAAAAATCCAGCCGCCTGCCGACCGGGTCTTTTTGCTGGAGTACCCGCAACACTTCGGTGATATGGGTTTCCAATCTGTCCAGCTCTTCGGCGATGTCCAGTTTTTGCGTCAACAGGACCAGTTCCTGCTCCAGGCGGTCGAAGTCGGGTTGCGCAACCAGTTCGGTAATCCGGTCTTTCAGTTTGTTGCGAATCAGCAGCAGCACTTCCGGCATGCGTTTGCCCGCTGACACGACGAAACTCAGCATCTTTGTGCAACGCTCTTCAATCAGAAGTTTAAGTTGAGTGCCTTCTCTTTCCCGCGCTTCCAGTAGTTGCGCCAGCGTTTGATCGACCAGGGCGGCGATGCCCTTGCTGAGTTGCTCTTTATCAATATCCGGTTCCTGCTGGATGCCGGGGAATGCCAGTACATCCAGCGCTGAAAAAGACAAGGGAGTGGGCATTTGCTGTTCTATGGCGGAGGCTGCGGCAAGCAGCGTGGTGACGGCATCGGCATTGATGATGAAGTTTTGTCCGCTTTTAGCCTGTTTTTTGTAGCTCAATGAGCATTCAACTTTGCCCCGGTTGATCTTGGCGGCAATGGCTGAACGCAGGTCGGCTTCGACAAAACGCAGGCGATCCGGCAGTTTTAAGCTGATGTCGCAGTAACGGTGATTGACTGAGCGCAATTCACAGCTTATGGTTAAGTCGCCTATTTCTGTTTCATTGCCGGCAAATGCGGTCATGCTTCTAATCATTTTTCACCTATAATCAACGGGCTTAAGTATAAACACACAACACGATGGCTGAATATTACGATCCGCAGACCTATCCCAAAGAGTGGAATTACCTGCAAACCGGCACCATTATAGATCAGTATGTCATTGAGCGGGAGTTGGCGCACGGCGGTTTCAGTTCCGTTTATCTGGCCCGGCAAATAGCGGATCAGGTTCAGGTTGCGATTAAGGAATATCTGCCGCGAAAATTCGCCCACCGCACCTGGAACAATGTGGTCGTCGCCAACCGCGAAGAGTCCGCAGCTTTATTCAAGCGCGGCCGGGTGCTGTTTTTCGAGGAAGCCAAGGTTTTGTCGGCGCTGAAACATCCCAATATTGTCGAAGTGATCGGTTTTTTTAAAGCCAACTCCACCGTTTATATGGTGATGACTTATGACTACGGGCTTACGCTAGACAAGCTGTTAAAAAACAAGTCGCTGTCCGTTTCCGAAGATTTTTTGCTGACCTTGTTCAACTCGTTGTTGGCGGGAGTCGGTCATATTCACAGCCGCCAGTTTATTCATCTCGACATTAAACCCGCCAATATTCTGGTGCGTCCGGGCAACGATGCGTTATTGCTGGATTTCGGCGCGATTCAGAGTTTTCCTAAATCGCACCTAGACAAACAAAGCAAGGTTTTAACCAAAGGCTACTCGCCGATAGAACAGCACGACCTGAGCGCCGAGCTGGGCCCGTGGACGGATATTTACGCGGTGGGCGCGAGTATGCGCACTTGTCTGGAGCTTAAAGTCCCGGTTTCCGCACAGGACAGGGTGCGGCAGGACACGCTGGTGCCTGCGGTGAAAGCGTTTAAACGGAAATTCCCTGAACACCTGTTGAAAGCTGTCGATTGGGCTATGGCGCTGCAACCGGAAAATCGTCCGCAATCGGTTGCCGAAATGCGGCAGGCGCTAACGGGCGGTTGATTATTGGTAACTGATGTTACTCAAACCACAAAAACTCACCACGAAGGCACGAAGGCACGAAGGCACGAAGGACACGGAGAAAAATATAAAACTTCGTGTCCTTCGTGCCTTCGTGGTGAAAATTTCTTAGTTATTGTGTAACTTCCGTTAGTAAATTGAACCGCCGGACAGTGCGCCAATCAGGTATACTGTGCGGTTTTCATTTTATCGGAATATACATGAGACCTAGCGGACGCAACCCTGATCAACTAAGAGACATCAAATTCACCTGCGGTTTTACCAAACATGCGGAAGGCTCTGTTCTGGTTGAATTCGGCGATACCCGTGTGCTTTGCACCGCCAGTGTCGACAGGAGCGTCCCGCGCTTTCTTAAAGGCAAAGGCGAAGGCTGGATTACCGCCGAATACGGCATGCTGCCGCGCTCGACCCATACCCGGATGGGACGGGAAGCCAGCCACGGCAAACAAGGCGGACGCACGCTGGAAATTCAGCGTTTGATTGGCCGTTCGCTGCGGGCGGCGATTGACTTGAAAGCGCTGGGCGAACATACCATCACCATCGATTGCGACGTGTTGCAGGCGGATGGCGGAACCCGCACAGCATCGATTACCGGCGGATTTGTCGCGCTGTCGCTGGCGGTGCAGAAAATGCTCAAACGCAAACAAATCAAGACCAATCCGCTGCATGGCCAGGTCGCTTCGGTTTCTGTAGGCATCTTTAACGGCGTGCCGGTGCTGGATTTGGATTATGCCGAAGACAGCAATGCGGAAACCGATATGAATGTGGTCATGAACGATGCCGCGGCGTTTATCGAGGTGCAGGGCACCGCTGAGGGCCATGCGTTCAGGAAAGAGGAACTGGACGCGATGCTGGAACTGGCAGGTTCAGGCATCAAGGAATTACTGGAAAAACAACGGATAGCGATAGAAAATCATCAATGAGCTTTTCGACCTTACAAAAAATCGTCCTGGCCAGCGGCAATCCCGGAAAGATCAGGGAAATTCAGGCAATACTGGCGGAGCATCCGATCGTTCCGCAGTCCGAATTTAATGTTGTCGACGTGGAAGAAACCGGCGCTACGTTCGTCGAAAACGCCATTTTAAAAGCCAGGAATGCCGCGTTGCATTGCCAATTACCTGCAATTGCCGACGATTCGGGCTTGGTCGTTGACGCCTTGAACGGCGCGCCCGGCGTCATTTCCGCAAGATATGCCGGTGTCGGCGCCAGCGACCGGGACAATCTGGATAAGCTGTTGCGGGAGCTTGACGGCGTCCCGGATGAACTGCGCACGGCGCGGTTTATCTGTGTGATGGTGTTTATGGAACATGCCTATGATCCTTGCCCGGTCATCGCCCAAGGCGTTTGGGAAGGCAGGATTCTGGATCACGCCGTCGGCGAAAACGGTTTCGGCTACGATCCGGTATTCTGGGTGCCGGAACAGCAGTGCGCATCGGCGCAATTGCCGGCGGTCGTTAAAAATTCGCTGAGTCACAGAGGACAGGCGCTAAAACGTTTAACGGCCTTGATCAAGGAAAGGGAAGCCGCCTGATGTGTTGAGGCGGCCGCCTCGCATAGCCTCGATAATATGTTGATGAACAGACTACTGCCTATCGCCACCCGGTTCGCCGATGCCGTTACAGAAATAACACCGCTCGGCAACGGGCTGATCAATGACACCTATTTGGTCGTAACGCAATCCTCCCGCTTTGTCCTGCAACGCATCAATACCCAGGTTTTTCCTGCGCCCGAACTGATTATGGCGAACCTGACCACGCTTCATCGGCATATCGTGCAAAAAGCCGGCGCCAAGCTGCAAATCCCGGAAGTTTTAAACACCGCCGATAACGAGCCGCTGTATCGGGATCAAAACGGCGATTGCTGGCGGGCGCTAAGCTTTATCGCCAATACCGAAAGTATCGAGGCTGTCGGCAGTCTCGGCGACGCGGAGCAGGCCGGTTTTGCGCTGGGGCATTTTCATCGCTTAACCAGCGACCTTGATCCTTTGCTGTTGCATGACACCCTGCCCGGCTTTCATATAACGCCGGGCTATGTAGTGCGTTACCATCAGGTCTTACAGCAGGCCGGGGCCGCAAGTTGTAAAGAAAGCCGTGATTGCGCTGAATTTATCGGCGAATTCCGGCATATCGCCGATGATCTGGAAAATGCAAAGCAGCAGGGTTTGCTGTCTTTGCGTGTGATTCACGGCGATCCCAAATTAAACAACGTGTTGTTTGATAAATACACTAAAAAAATCGTCAGCATTATCGATCTGGATACCGTCAAACCGGGCCTGGTTCATTACGATATTGGCGATTGCCTGCGCTCTTGCTGCTATACCGCCGAGCCGGCCGGATTTGACCTGAATCTTTGCGCCGCCCTGTTGAAAAGCTATCTGAATGAGGCCGGTGCGTTTTTTACCGAATACGATTATCACTATTTATATCCCGCCATCCGATTGATCCCTTTTGAATTAGGCATCCGGTTTTATACCGATTATCTGGAAGGCAACCGGTATTTTAAGGCGGCCGATCCCGAGCAGAACTTGCGCCGTGCGCTTGATCAATTCCGCTTATGCGCAAGCGTCATGTCGCAGGAAGCGGCAATCAAAGCCCTGATCTTGCAGTTACAAAACAACGTTATTAGCAAGTAAAACCTCCTATTCATCGCCTGTTCCAGACTGAAAATACCTATGCAGGCTGTCGCCGGCAGGATCAAACGCGACTGCTGTTCAGGGCAAGCGGTTTAACTTCAGGCTAGCCGCCAATATAAGTTTATTTTTATTCCCTTCTGTGCTATTACATCAGGCCGCTTAGGAACAGACATAAATTAATTTACGCAATTACCATGAAGAGCATGAAGGACATGAAGGACGTCAATCCTTCATGCCTTTCATGGTTTAAAAATAAAACTTGCTCAAGTTATTTTATGCACATTCCTTTCGACAGGCTCAGGGCGAACGGAAAAATCCTTAACTTAATGGCAGTGACGCGCTGTGTGGTAACGAGAGCTAACCCAACACCTGTGCGCACACCCCTATCAGAAGTTTTATGTTCCATTCTTCATACCCTTGCGGTTAAATACCGGAACACTCATCCAGCAAACAAAATCAATGAAAGCCGAACCCTGTACCTACGTTATTTTTGGCGCCACCGGAAACCTGTCCCGGATTAAGTTGATGCCGTCTTTGTATCATCTTGACGCCGCGAACCGCCTGCCCGAAGGCACCCGTATCCTGGCCATAGGCCGCAGGCCCTGGGATCAGCAAAAATGGCTGGCGGAAGTCAGACAAATGATCGAGGCCAAAGTCTCGGACAATTTTGATGAAACCGTGTTCCAGCGTTTTAGCGCCCGGCTGCATTATCATCAAGGCGATATAAAACAGTCGCAGTGTTATAGCGAACTGGCCGACACGCTGGACCTGACAAACCGGTTCCCTAAAAACATCGCGTTCTATCTTTCGATAAGCCCTTCGGACTTCGGCACGGTCATGAAGCTGTTGAGCGATACCGGCCTGTTTGATGAACAATACGGCTGGCGGCGGGTGATTATCGAAAAACCGTTCGGCTACGATTTGGACAGCGCCAAGGCTCTGCAAAAACGCATCAGCCGCTATTTATCGGAAGAGCAGATTTACCGCATCGATCATTATCTGGGCAAAGGCATGGTGCAAAACGTGCTGGTGTTCCGTTTCGCCAATGTGATGCTGGAGCCATTATGGAACCGCAACTATATCGACCATATCCAGATCACCCATTCCGAAGACATCGGCATCGGCAGCCGCGCCGATTACTATGACAACGCCGGCGCCATGCGCGACATGCTGCAAAGCCATCTGCTGCAACTGTTGACGCTGGTCGCGATGGAGCCGCCGGTTTCGATGGAAGCCGAATCCCTGCGCGACGAAAAAGTCAAAGTATTGAAATCCATCCGCCCCATTCCCAGAGAAGCGGTACACGGCCATGCCTTCCGCGCCCAATACGGCAAAGGCAGCGTCGGCGGCGAACGGGTCAACGGCTATTTGCAGGAAGACGGCATACCGCCTAACAGCATCACCGAAACCTATGCCGCAATGAAGCTGTATATCGACAACTGGCGCTGGCGCGGCGTGCCGTTTTACCTGCGCACCGGCAAACGCATGGCCAAGGCGCAATCGACCATCTCGATTTGTTTTCGCCATCCGCCGTTGCAGTTTTTCCGCGGCACCGAGGTGCAGTGCATGAACCCCAACTGGGTGCTGTTAGGGATACAGCCGGAAGAGTTCATCCGCATTGAAATGACCGTAAAAGAGCCGGGCCTGGAGATGCGCACCCGCTCCAGCAGCCTGGACGCGAGCTTCCGCCAGGAGAATGAAAAAGCCATCGATGCCTATGAAGACTTGTTGCTGGACGTATTAAAAGGCGACCGCTCGTTATTTCTGCGCTTTGATGAAGTAGAATACGCATGGCGCATTGTCGATCCTATCCTGCAAACCTGGGCGATAGAGCGTGACTATATCGTCACCTATCCTGCCGGTTCCTGGGGGCCGGAAGACAGCCGCCGCTTATTCGACAAAGAAAGCCAATCCTGGCGCAGCTCATTAACCCCGGAGTGTAATTGAATGCAAACAAACAGCCGCTGGCATTATCTGGAAACTGGAGATGATGTGGCACAAGCCGCCTGCCAACAAATTCTTAACGCCGCAACATCGGCTATAGCAGAACGCGGCAAATTCAAGCTGGTTTTAGCCGGAGGCGGCACCCCGGAAAAAGTCTACCGCCTGCTTGCCGAGTCCGATGCCGATTGGGCCAACTGGCATATTTATTACGGCGATGAGCGCTGTCTGCCTGCCGATCACCAGGACAGAAACAGCCTGATGGCAAACCGGGTTTTATTGGACAAAGTGGCTATCCCGGCCAATCAGATATACACCATACCCGCCGAACTGGGGCCTGAAGTTGCGGCCGACCGCTATAAACTCGCTGTCAGCAAGGCCGGAACCTTCGATATGGTATTGCTGGGCATGGGCGAGGACGGCCATACCGCCAGCCTGTTTCCCGGCCATCAACATCAGCAGGATGAACTGGTGCATGCCGTTTACAACTCACCCAAGCCGCCGCCGGAGCGCGTTTCGATCAGCGCCAAGGCATTAAGCAACACGCGGGAACTGATCTTTTTGATCACCGGCGCGAATAAACAGGAAGCGCTCAACTTGTGGCGCTCGGGATCGGATTTACCGGTTGCGAGCATTGTTCCTGAAAATCCAATTGATGTTTACATTGATAGCGATGCGTTTAAGCCGTAGTTCATAACTATCGATCAAAATTGCGAGTAAGACCTTCCAGGTTTTTAAAACCTGGAAGGTCTGGCATAGCGGGGCGGAGCTTCCTACCGCTTTGTCCAAGCGGCTCGATCCTGTATCATGTGAGCTCTTTAATTCAATATGTCCGTACAAAAATTCAGCTTCGGCCTCGAACTTTTCACCTTAGATTTATGAATATCGGCAAACTGTATATTATTTCCGCCCCGTCCGGCGCCGGTAAGACCAGCCTGGTTAAACAACTGGTTGCCGATCTGGACGGCCTGACCGTATCGATCTCCCATACCACCCGCCAGATGCGGCCCGGCGAAGCGCACGGCCAGGATTATTACTTCGTCACTGTCGCGGACTTTCAAGCCATGCAGGCACAACAGGCGTTTCTTGAACATGCGCAGGTGTTTGATAATTTTTACGGCACGGCGCAGCAGACGGTCGAAGAAAACCTGAATCGGGGGCTGGATGTGATTCTCGAAATCGACTGGCAGGGCGCGGAGCAAATCAAAAAACTGCTGCCCGACAGTCTCTCGATTTTTATCCTGCCGCCATCGACCGAAGTGCTGTTGCAGCGGCTCAGAAACCGGGGACAGGATGACGAACAGATCATCGCCCGCCGGATGCGCGATGCGGTGACCGAAATCCGCCACCATGACGAGTTCGATTATTTGGTGGTCAATGATGACTTTGCGCTGGCGCTGACTGAATTAAAAAGCATCATTATCGCCAACCGGTTGACCCGGCAGCGCCAGCAGCATAATCTGCGGCCTTTGTTGGCTTCGCTGCTTTCGTAGAGAACGATAATAAAGAGCACCACGAAGGCACGAAGGACACGAAGAAAAAGCCAAAGTAAAAAAACTTCGTGTTCTTCGTGCCTTCGTGGTGAAAAATATTTAAATAACCCCGTTCTCAACCACCGGCAGCACCCAATACCTGATCCCCGAACCGGAAAACTCCACTCTCAGCCGATCCAGTAATTGGACTAATTCATCCTCCGGCACGTACATCTGAAAGCGGATCTTTTTCTGCCGCCCGCTGACCTGCTCAGCCAGCGACAAGCCTTCATGTTTATGGTCATGGGAATTGACCGGAAAACTGCAAAAACCGTGTTCCGATTCCAGCGTCAACAGGCAATCGACAACCGCTTCTTCAAGGCTCGGCGGTACTCCGAGTGTGACTAAATATTCCTTGCTGTTCATTGCTTAACCTCCGGCGGCAGTCCAAATAATTTAAACAAAATCGGCAGCAAAAATAAGGTTAAAAAGGTCGATGACACCAAGCCGCCGACCACCACAATAGCCAACGGCCGTTGAATTTCAGACCCCGGCCCCGTTGCAAACAGCAACGGAATCAGGCCGAACGCCGCGATGCTGGCGGTCATCAGCACCGGACGCAAACGCCGGGACGAGCCAAGCTGAACCACTTTGGCCAAATCCATGCCGGTGGCGAGCAGCTGGTTAAAATAACTGACCATGACCACGCCGTTCAACACCGCAATCCCCAACAATGCGATAAAGCCGACCGATGCCGGCACCGACAAATACTCGCCGGACAGCCATAAGGCGAATACGCCGCCAACCATAGCCAACGGGATGTTGGACAATACCAATACGGCCTGGCGGACCGAGCCGAACGTGGTAAACAATAATAAAAAAATCAGACCTAACGAAACCGGAATGACCACCGACAGCGTCGCCGCGGCGCGTTGCTGGTTCTCGAACTGGCCGCCGAACTCAACCGTGTAGCCGGTCGGCAAGTCGATTTTTTCAGCAACCGTTTTGCGGGCTTCATCGACAAAGCCTACCAAGTCCCTGTCCTTTACATTGCTGGTAATGACCACAAAGCGCTGGCCCCGTTCCCTGCCGACCGACACCACGCCTTCCACTTTCTCAATTTTGGCGACCGCGGTGACCGGCGCCTGCCCGCCATCCGGCAACGCGATTTGCAGGTTGTCGAAATTGGCGGTATTGCTGTCGCCGCGCAAAATCAAAGGTGTGCGCTTGATGCCTTCCTGGACTATGCCCAACTTTAAGCCTTCAATCTGCGCCCGCAGCAACGTTTCAATGCTGTCGCTGTCCAGGCCCAAGCGCCCTGCGGCATATTTATCGATGGTCAGTTGCAAAAACTGCATCCCGGCGTTTTGCCTGGCGAATACGTCGCTGGAACCGGTTATGTTTCTCAATACATCGGCTATTTGCTGGGCTTTTTCATTGAGTACGGCCAGGTCGGCGCCGAATAATTTAACCGCCACATCGCCGCGCGTTCCGGTCAGCATTTCCGAGACCCGCATTTCGATCGGCTGGGTAAACTGAAAGGCGATACCCGGCGTTTGCGCCATGACCTTTCGAATCTCATCCAGCAATTGTTCCTTGCTGTCCATACGCCACTGGTCTTTAGGCTTCAATATTAAAAAGGTATCGGTATCGTTCAGGCTCATCGGGTCAAGCCCCAACTCGTCGGAGCCGACGCGGGCGACGATATCGACGATTTCCGGGATGTTTTTACGCAGGTTTTTTTGTACCTGTATATCCAGCGCCACGGATTGATCCAGCGTAATCGACGGCAGTTTTTCCAGCTGCACGATGATGTCGCCTTCGTCCATGGTCGGCATAAACGTGCTGCCGATTTGGGTGAACACCAGCACCGTCAAGGCCAACAGCGAACCTGTCGCGATAAACACTTTTTTGCTGTTTTCAAGGCACCAGGCCAAGGCGGGCTGATAACGTTTTTGCAATTGTCTGGGCAGCCAGGGTTCTTCATGCGACACCTCCTTGAGCAAATAGGAGGCTATCACCGGGATCACCGTCAGCGACAACACCAGCGATCCGCTGAGCGCAAACACGATGGTCAAGGCCACCGGCGTGAATAATTTGCCTTCCAGCCCCTGCAAGGTCAGCAACGGCAAAAACACGATGATAATGATCAAGATGCCGGACACCACGGGGGCCGCAACTTCGCGGGTCGCCCGGTAAATAACGTGCAACCGGGGCAAACGCCGGGCTGTTTCCGTGTGAGCCATATGCGTGATCAGGTTTTCAACCACCACCACGGCGGCATCGACCAGCATGCCGATGGCTATCGCAAGGCCGCCCAAGCTCATCAGGTTGGCCGACATGCCCATGTAGTTCATCAAAATAAAGGTGAACAGTGCGGCCAGCGGCAAGGCCAGCGCGACCACCAATGCGGCGCGCAAATTACCCAGGAATAAAATCAGCAGGATGATGACCAGCGCTATGGCTTCCAGCAGCGCGTGTAAAACTGTGTTTACCGCGTGGTCCACCAAGTTGCCGCGATTATAAAAAACCTTGGCTTCAACGCCTTTAGGAAAACCGGGGCTGATTTCGGCCAGTTTTGCCTCTATCCCGGCGATGGTTTGCCTGGCGTTAGCGCCGCGCAAACTCAGCACCAGTCCGGTAACGGCTTCGCCTTCGCCGTTTTTGCTGACCGCGCCGTAGCGGGTCAACGCGCCGATTTTGATTTGTGCGACATCGCCGACGGTAATAGGGATGCCGTTTTTGCTGTCGACCACGATGACGCTGACATCGTCCAGGGTTTTGATGCGGCCTTCGGCGCGGACGATCAAGGCTTCTTCGCCGTCGGTTATTCGGCCTGCGCCGTCATTGCGGTTATTGTTTTGCAAGGCGGCCGTCAGCTGGTCAGTGCTGATGCCTCTGGCCGACATGCGGACGTTATCGGGTATGACCTCAAAACTCCTGACCAAGCCGCCCAGCGAATTGACATCGGCAACGCCGGGTACTGTGCGCAGTGCGGGCCGTATCACCCAGTCCAGCAGGCTGCGGCGTTCCATCAAGCTCAAGCCGCCGCCCTCGATGTTAAACATGAACATTTCGCCCAACGGCGTGGTCATCGGCGCAATGCCGCCTTCAATGCCTGCGGGCAGACTCCCCCACATCGTGTTCAAGCGTTCGGCAATCTGCTGGCGCGCCCAGTAAATATCCGTGCCTTCCTTAAAATCGACGGTAATGTCGGTCAGCGCGTATTTGGCGATGGAGCGCAGCATGGTTTGATGCGGAATGCCCAGCAGCTCGACCTCGATCGGCGCGGTGATCCTGGCTTCAACCTCTTCCGGGGTCATGCCGGGCGCTTTAACGATGATCTTGACCTGGGTCGGCGATACTTCGGGAAAAGCGTCAATCGGGATGTTTCTAAACGCGTAATAGCCGCCGCCCGCCAGCAGCACGACCAATAACATCATCATTAGGCGCTGGCCCAGCGCAAAGCGAATCAGGCTAGCCATCACTCATCGCTCCCCAGGCCCAGCCAGTTGGCTTTTAGCGCAACCGCGCCTTGGACCGCTATCTCTTCATTGCCGGTGAGTTTGCCGCTGATAATCGACTCATCGCCCTGTTTACCGGCTACGGTAACCGGGGTCACCAAAAATCCCTGTTGGGTGCGGATAAAAATAAAGGCTTCGCCTTCGTTTTGGGCGATAGCCGTATTGGGGATTTTAAACGTCGCCTTGTCGCTGGGCTGAATAATCCGGGTATTGAGCCGTTGTCCTGCACGCAAAGATGCGGTGTCTTTCGTTACTACCGCTCTAGCCAGTATGGTCTGGTTTTCCGGGTTGACGCTTTGCCCGAGCAGGGTGATTTTTGCGCTGACTTCCGAATTTTCAACCATGACCCGGTCGCCGATTTTAATGCCGCCTATGCGTTCCTGCGGAATGGCGATTTCCAGCCAAAGCTCATCCAGGTTGGCGATGCGGTATAACGGCGCCAGTATATCGATGCGCGTTCCGGCAACGGCTAAACGCTCCAGCACTATGCCGGTAATGGGCGAACGCGCACGGAGGCGCCCGGCTAAGCGGCGCGTTTTGATGAGATGATCGATCTCGGCGGCTGTCATCCCGGCAATTTCCAGTAATTGTCTCTGCTCGTCGGCTTCGGAAACAACGGAATGATACTCGCTGCTGGTCTCCAGCCAGCGCCGTTCCGGGATCACGCCTTCTTCGAGCAGTTTTTTGTCCCGATTATAATTAACCAGGTGTATGCGCCGCACACTGTCCGCTTTCAGGTACTCCCGTTGCAGCGTCAGCAGTTCGGGGCTGTTGAGTTCGACTAAAACCTGTCCTTTTTCGACTTTATCGCCCACCGCCACATTCATTTTATCGATCAGGCCTGCTTGCGATGCGCTGACAATATATTCCTGTGTCGGTGGAACCATCACCTTTGCCGGGGCGGATAACACCGGAAATTGGGTAACGGGTTCGAGTTTACCCAGCTTTATACCGAGGTTATCAAGATTATTCTTTGAGAGTTGAATGACATTTTCAGCTGCGTGGCTGCCGAAACCGGTCAGAGCCAATAACAGCACCATTGCGGGGCGAACAAAAAACAGGCTCATGGCAGCACTCCTACGGCTTGATTATAAAGCGCTATATCGCGCTGTAGCGTGATCGCCCGTTGTTTGGCGTTTAACACCGCTTGTTGGGTTCTGGACTGGATTCTTAACAAATCCATCAGGTTGATCTCACCTGCCGAAAAGCTCGACTGGTTCATTTTTAGATGCTCTTCGGCAACCTGTTGCAGTTTAGTGGCGATAATGAGTTCAGCCCGGTTAACTTCCAGATTGTGTTCGGCCTCGTGGTGCGTTTGTTCCAGATCGCGATGCAGTTGTTCGCGCTCCGCAAACAGCTTGTTCAACTCGACATTAACCGCCGCAACCCGCGGCGCCAGATGCGCGCTGCCGCCGAAAGGAACCGTAACGCCGATATTGAAACTGGCTGTACGATTACTGCGCTCATCGCCTGTGAACTGATCGCTGTTGACGCCAACGGCGACATTGGTCTGACCGGAACCGACCAGCTTAACCGTATTCAGTTCCGCCTGCTTGCGTTCGATCAGGCTATTGATCGCGACTAATGCCGGATGATTTTGTTGTATCTCGGTTAAGGCGACCAGTTTTTCCTGAAAATCGCTCGGGATTTTGACCATTTGCGTGACAGTGCTATATCGTTTTCGGGCGTGCATTAATTCCGCTTCAGCCTGCGTCACCACCGAGCGTTTTTGCAGCGATTCCGATTCGGCCAGCAATAAATCGGCTCTGGACAAGTCGCCCAGTTCGACGCGCCGCTGTACTTTAGCCAGCAGCTGATCGGTAACGGCCAGTTCTATTTTCGCCTGTGCATAGCTAAGATCCGCCAGCGCTATATTCCATAAAGCATTCCTGACCAGTCCCGCCACGCGTAATTTAACCGCTGTCGCTTGCGAGCTTGCGTTGCTTTCAGACAGCTGCGCCAATCGTTGTTCGGCATCGCGCTGGCCCAGATTCCATAGCGGCACCTGCACCACGCCGTCAATATAATGCAAGGTGCCGCTGGTTGCTTCCTGGAAACTAAGCAAGGCTTGCGATGAGCCGGCTGTCCAGCTGTCGCCGCGCTGCGCTATCGCCGAGGCTTCTTCTTCCAGCGATTTAAGCCAGGTGACATCCGGGTATTTCTCCAACGTTAAATCAACGACTTTGGATAAACTCAACGCCGGGTCGCTTTCAATCGGATCGTGATGCTCAACAATGGGCGCCGAATCGGCAAAGCTGAGCGTTATCGTCATTAAAAAAACGACATTTCCAAACAGGAATCGCTTTTTAACAAGGTTCAAAAAAAACATAAGTTAATCTCAATGCGGCGTTGGCCGCGTTATATCGTTTTAATAAAAACTGGGCTGTAAAGACGTTGCGGCGCAACATTTTTACAAAAAAACGGAGATTATTGGGCAGGAGGCGCGCGCGGGGATAGCGAGGGAATAAACAACCGGCAGACGAATCGCCGCGATTGCGGGGAAAAATTAGTATCGAAAGGAGATAGGGCGGCATTAAATGCCGGGGGCTGTTGATGCAGATAATGGTTGTTATCGAGGTCTACAATGACTTGTTTGTCCTTCATTCCGGCATCGACGCCGACCAGGATGCCTTCGGAATGGGAATCATAATTGACAGTCTGGAACATCTTTTCAGCATGTTCAACGCCATATATTTCGAGACCGGGAACATGCAGGCCCAGGTCTGAAACTTTGTCTCCGGCATGCGCATGCACCAGCGGTGCAATCAGTTGCAGTATCGCCAGCAGGATAACGGTGGATTTGCGGAGTGCTATAAACATAGCGGACAATGCTATGCTATAAAAAAGCAATTAACAACTGGTTGTTTACTATTAACAGGGCTTGTCTTTACTTATCCTGTTTCGTAGCGTTCCCTGCGGGGGGCGTTTTTTGATCGAACCGGGATTGATTCGTGGCGTGCTGTCAGTTTAGTCGGTGAGCAGCATCGGAATTTACCCCAACTTGCGATATAAGGTACTTCGATCCATACCGAGAATCCGCGCCGCTTGAATTTTGCTGCCTCCGGTCGCATCCAATACATGGCGAATGTAGGCAAGCTCCAGATTTTCCAGCGTCCAACCCTTGGTCATCGCATTTTGCAAAAAATCTTCGCTTTTCGGTAACCGCGAGGCTTGCGCCAAATCTTCCAGCAACAGGGTGTCATGCTCCGTTAGCGCGATAGCCCTCTCCAGCATATTGGAAAGCTCGCGTACATTACCCGGCCAATGGTAGGCGCGAATCCATCGTAAAACCTCCGCCGAAATATTAACCGGCATAATTTTACCGAGACGCAGGCTGATTTGCCGGCTCAACACATTCACCAGCTCGTCCATATCTTCCTTCCGCTCCCGCAAAGGCGGTATTTCCAGATTGATAACGTTCAGGCGGTGATAAAGATCGGCGCGGAACTGACGTTCGTTGATTCGCTGCTCCAACGGCTGATGGGTGGCGGCAATCAGACGTATATTGACAGCGGTTTCCTGAGTATCGCCAAGCGCGCGGATTTTGCCCGATTCCAGCGCCTGCAGCAGTTTGGGTTGTATTTCCAAGGGCAGTTCTGCAATTTCATCAAGAAACAGCGTCCCGGAATCGGCCTGCACGAACAAGCCGTGGCGGTTCTGATGGGAGTCGGTGTAAGCGCCTTTTCGGGCTCCGAACAATTCGCTTTCGACCAGGGTTTGCGGAAGCGCGGCGCAATTGACCGACACGAACGGGCCTTGCCGGCGCGGACTCAACTCGTGGATCCAGCGAGCCACCGCGCTTTTGCCGGTACCGCTTTCACCGGTTAAAAGTATTGTCGAGTCCACTGCCGCCGCGCGTTTTGCCAAGGTCAACATTTGCCGCATGCGCGGACTGTAAGCGATAAAAGCATTTTCATCGTTATTGGCGTTCGCGGAGCCGATTCTGACGGCCGTGCGGCGCATCTGCCGATCCAGCAGGGCGCGTTCTATGGCGGCGTAGAGCTCTTCTATGCGAAAAGGTTTGGTCAGAAACTCGCAAGCCCCGGCACGCACGCTTTGCATGGCAAGCTCGATACTGCCGAAAGCGGTTATGAGCAGCACCAATTGTTCCGG